>Ga0265299_10000583_pt1 | contig 44676 bp, 45 predicted proteins | sample AusTroGonzalo_MG_4_FD_193485 | JGI IMG/M metagenome (GOLD analysis project Ga0265299, IMG submission 193485) | Bovine rumen microbial communities from tropical cattle in Woodstock, Queensland, Australia - Gonzalo_02 | ecosystem: Host-associated > Mammals > Digestive system > Stomach > Rumen ...
GTTTAAAATAGAATTTGTATTCATACTCTATTATGGTTATTTATTGCCAAATACCCACATGACTTTGCTTGCTTTATGCGGGGTTGTAAACAGACGATAAATATGTTTTGAGATGGAAGGTTTATCGTCTTCTTGGAATTGATGGTCGATAAATAACGGCATGAACATGATAATTATCGAACGTAAGCATATTTCATGCGCAAATTGACATGATTATATAATTAATATAAAGTCAGTCTGTTATGTTTGACGGATTGAGCAACAGATTTTCATCGATTATAAGAACTTTTCAGGGCAAGAATAAGATTTCTGAGAAAAACATCTCCGATGCAGTAGAGGAGATTAAATCCGCATTGATTGACGCGGACGTCAACCTCAGGGTTGTCAGACGTTTTGTCAACAGGACAATGGAGGATGCTCTCGGAGATAAGGTTCTCAAGTCTGTTGATCCCGGTCAGCAGTTTGTAAAGGTTGTCTATGACAGAATGGTTCAGCTGCTCGGAGATCCGGACGGCCAGAAACTCAACCTCAAGGGACCTGATACAGTAAGCGTCATCCTGATGATGGGTCTCCAGGGTTCAGGTAAGACAACAACCAGTGCAAAACTTGCTTCAAAACTCAAGGCAGACGGCCGCAGAGTTATGATGGCAGCCTGTGACCTTGTTCGTCCTGCAGCTATCACACAGCTTCAGGTTCTGGGTCAGCAGGTAGATGTTCCTGTCTATGCAGAGACCGATACAAAAGATCCTGTAAGAGTAGCAAAGAATGCATACAAAGAGGCCAAGAGACTCCAGTATGATGTTCTGATTGTCGATACATCCGGAAGAATGCATCTTGATGAAGACATGATGCAGGAGATTCACAACCTCACAGTTGCCCTTGAACCTGATGAAAAGCTCTTTGTTGCAGATGCAATGACAGGTCAGAACTCCGTAACAATTGCTCAGGAGTTCGAAGAAAAGGCCGGAATTACAGGTATCATCCTTACCAAGTTCGATTCCGATACCAGAGGCGGTGCCGCACTTTCACTCAGAGAGGTTACAGGCAAGCCGATAAAGTTCATCGGTACCGGTGAGAAGATGGATGGTCTTGAGCCGTTCTATCCGGACAGGATGGCTTCAAGAATCCTGGGAATGGGAGACATTGTAACCCTAGTTGAGAAAGCCCAGGAAACCTATGACGAGGAACAGGCTCTCAAACTTCAGAAGAAGATGGCCAAGAATGAGTTCGATCTTCAGGACTATCTTGAGCAGCTTGAGAACATGACGAAGATGGGTGGCGTTGAGAAATTGCTTGAAATGATACCCGGTGCAAAGGGTGCTATCTCTGAGGATGACATCAACAAAAAGGAACTTATCAGAGAAAAAGCAATAATTCAGTCAATGACCTTAACAGAAAGGCAGAATATATATATAATTGGTCCGGCCCGTAAGAGAAGAATCGCCAAAGGAAGCGGTACTTCAGTGGGAGAAGTAGGACACCTGCTTAAGAAATTTGAAAAGATGCGGCTGAATATGAAGAAGCTCGCTAAAAATAAAAAGTACCAGAGTGCTGTAATGCAGCAGCTGGGAATGTAAAGATTCGCCAGGAGGAAAGACGTGAGCGTAAGTATCAGACTGAAGAGATTCGGTACAAAGAAGAGACCTTATTACAGGGTTGCAGTCATGGATTCAAGAGAAGCCGGAAAGGGCAGACCTCTTGAGGAAATCGGTTACTATCATCCGATTGAGGCTGAGGGAAATCAGGTAAAGATTGATGCAGAGAGAGCTGCATACTGGCTTTCCCAGGGAGCTATTCCCTCAAATACCGTAAAGGGTTTGTTCGCAAAACAGGGTATTAAGGCAGCAGAATCATCCGCAAAGGAGTGATGCTGTGGAAAAAGAGCTTGTTGAATACATTGTCAAATCACTTGTTGATTATCCTGACAGCGTAGAGCTCAATGTGATTGAAGGTGAGAAATCAACCATTCTTGAACTGAGGGTTTCACCTGAAGATATCGGTAAGGTGATTGGCAGGCAGGGCAGAATTGCCAAGGCATTGAGAACCATTCTCAGTGCAACTGCTACAAAAAGCGGTAAGCATGCAAGCCTTGAGATCCTGGACTGAAGTATGAAACAGTTTCTTGCAACCGGAGTTATCAGATCGCCTCACGGCCTTAAAGGTTTTGTGAAGGTTTATTCTTATTCCGATGATTACAGTCATTTTCACGACCTGAAAGAAGTGGTTCTTGAAAAGAACGGTAAGCAGAGGACGGAAGAGATAGAGAAGATACTTGATCAGGGTTCAATCTTCCTTGTTAAGTTCAAGGGGATAGACAGTCCTGAGCAGGCACGTTTTCTTTCCGGTTGGGACATACTTGTTCCAAGGGAAAAGGCAAGCAAGCTTAAAAAAGATGAAGTATATGCAGCAGATCTTGTAGGAGTGAAGCTGATATACAACGATGAGGAAGTCGGACAGGTTGTTTCCTTCATGGACGGACCGCAGGCTCTTCTGCTTGAGGTAAAGTGCAACGACGGAAAGATAAGACTTGTTCCTTATCTGAAGGGAATCTTTGTTGACAACGTCAATGTAACAGATGGAACAATGACATTGCTGAACAGAGGACTGGTGGAATGAAGATAGAAGTTCTTACACTGTTCCCTGAGATGATGGAAGGCTTCTTCAAGAATTCCATCATGGCAAGGGCTGTTGAAAGCGGAATAATCTCCTACAGTCTGATTGACTGGAGGCAGTATGCTGAAGACAGACACCACAAGTGTGATGATTCACCCTTTGGAGGGGGTCCGGGCATGGTCATTAAACCCGAGCCACTCTTTAAAGCTCTGGATCACCTTGATGCCATGAACAAACGTGTTGTCTATGCAACACCATCCGGCAGACGGTTGACGCAGGACTACGCCAGAGAGTTAAGTCTGGAGCCTGAACTGGTCTTCATCTGCGGTCATTACGAAGGTATTGATCAGCGGGTAATCGACCGTTATGTGGATGATGAGATAAGCATTGGTGACTATGTTGTTAGTTCAGGGGAGACAGCCACCCTGGTGATAATCGATTCGGTCTACAGGCTGATTGATTCGGTTATAACCCAATCTTCCTTGGAGGAAGAAAGCTTCACGGGTCCGTTACTCGAATACCCGCAGTATACGAGGCCTGAGACCTATTGCGGAATGTCGGTTCCTGATGTATTATTGTCGGGACATCACGCCAACATAGAGAAGTGGAGGCTGAAAAAGAGGCTTGAAAAGACGTTGGCTTTCAGGCCGGATCTGCTGGAAGATGCTGTTTTGGATCCACAGGCAGAAAAACTACTAAACGAAATAAAACTGACCAAGGGGTTATAAAATGGACTTGATTAAGGCTATTGAACAGGAACAGATGAAGCAGGATGCCGAAAACTTCCACATTGGAGATACCGTAAAGGTTTACTTCAAGATTGTTGAAGGCGCAACAGAGCGTATTCAGGTATTCGAGGGTATTGTCATTGCCAAGAACAATACCGGTATCAGAAGAACATTTGTTGTCAGAAAGAATTCATACGGTGTCGGCGTTGAGAGAATCTTCCCGCTCCACTCACCCAGAGTAGAGAAGGTTGAAGTCCTCAGACGTGGTCGCGTAAGAAGGGCAAAGCTGTATTATCTCAGAGGAAGAGTTGGAAAGGCAGCAAAGGTTCCCGAGCAGATCAGAGGCCACAAGGGTATCTGAGTACTGTTTCAGGAAAAGGCTTTGTGGAGGCTTTTCAGAAAGCTCTGCTTATAGCCTGAACTTCTGCACTCTTCAGTATAATATACGTGAAGGATATCGCTCGGAATGTATTTTCCGAGCGGTATTATTTTTACCCTTGGGTTGAGCTTGCCGGAGTAGTTTCTCAGGAACATATCTGAATAGACTGTTATTGCCATTTCTTTTTGTGCCAGGGCAAATGCTGTCTGAGAATTATCGGTTTCAAGAATGATATTAGGGGTAAGCTTTCTTGCTCTTAGGGCATTGTCAAAAAGGTCCCGGCTTCTGTTGCCCGGATTGAGCAGGACAAAGGGACACTGGATAATATCTTCCAGTTCAAAATCTGATTCAAATTTCTTAATTCTTTCTGAAGCCGCTTTCTCCCCGTAAATACTATCTAATATTTTATCAGGTATAACAATATAAAAACTTTCTTTAAACAGAGGTTCCTTGTGGATTCCCTCTATATCAGGATTTTCTGCAGTAACCCAGAAATCTATTTCATTGTGTAAAAGACGTTCCATCAGTGAGAAGGATGGTTCTTCATAAATATTGATATGAACCTGTGGATGAGCCTGGGCGTAGGGTGGAAGAACCAGGGGAAGAATGAATTGTCCTCTAGTGAAAGAAAGACCGATTCTGAGTTCTCCACGTTCATGGTTTCGGATGTCATTCAGCTTATCGTTGAGTATGTTTGTAAGACGGTCATAACCTTCTGTTGCCTCCAGAAGACACCTTCCGGCATCAGTAAGGGAAAGCCTTGGAGTTCTATTGAAAAGTTTAACTCCAAGTTCACTTTCAAGGTTCCTCATGTGTGCACTCAGAGCCTGCTGGGAAATATACAGTTTCTGGGCCGCATGAGTTATGTTTAATTCGGTTGCTACAGTCTTAAAATATTTCAGTATAAGGAAATTCATACTTAAGAGTACCACAACTAAATAGTTGTGGCAAGTACGTGTTTTTGTTTGAAAAAAAGTGATTCAACATATTTTGATTTTTTGCTAGGATTGAGCAGGAAATTCAGGAGGAATCCTATTATGAAGAAAATTATTACAGTAATGCTTATTGTACTTCTTTCTGTATCAATGTTCGTATCATGCAGCAAGAAGACTTCAACAGCTACAGTTGACACTTCAACAAGTGCTGCAAACGTTGATACAAAGACAGTTGCAGTAGGTGCAGTCATCATCGTACGTGACGATGTACCCACAGATGAAGTTTACTCAATCGTAAAGACCATATTTGATAATAAGGATGCAATCACAGCACAGCATGCAAAGGGTGCAGAACTTGACCTAGCATTTGCTTCTTCTGTTACAGCAGTTCCTTACCATCCCGGTGCAGCAAAGTACTTCTCAGAGAAGGGTTACAATGTTGCTTCAGTCAAGGATGGAGCAGGAAAGGGCAGTGCAAAGGCTCTGTCATTCGGTACTGGTGGTGACACAGGTACATACTATGGCTTCGGTAGCGTTCTTGCCGGTTATGTAACAAAGAATTCTTCATATGCAGTAACAGCAGTTACATCAGGCGGTTCAAAGGCCAATATTGAAGACCTGACAGCAAACGATGTTCAGCTTGGTTTCGTACAGTCAGACGTAATGAGTTACGCCTACCACGGAGAGAGACTCTTCACATCTCCTGTCACAGGATTCAGTGTTGTTGCAGCCCTCTACATGGAGCAGGTTCAGATTGTCACAACAAGAAATGACATCACAAGCGGTGCAGACCTTAAGAACAAGTCAGTTTCAATCGGAGCTATCGGTTCAGGTGTTTACTTCAACGCCCTCGATGTTCTTGAGGCTTATGGCCTGAACGAAGCTGATATCAAGGCTGTATATCAGAGCTTCGGCGATTCCGCCGATAGTCTCAAGGACGGCAAGATCGATGCTGCATTCATCGTTGCAGGTGCTCCTACAACAGCAATCACAGACCTTGCTACAGCAAAGACTATCTACCTGGTCAACATTGATGATTCACACGCAGATGCCCTCATCAAGGTATCTCCCTTCTACAGCAAATACACAATTCCTGCAGGTACATACGGAAGTAAGTAATGTCTGAGAAAGTAAATACTGATGAGATAATGAGAAAATACGACAAGGAGTCCGCTACCAGAATCTGGAGCGGACTTCCTAAAACTGTCGTCAATGCCATTACAGCGTTGTTCTCCGTATACTGCATATGGTCAACGTTGTTTTCCACAGCTGATATTCCGGTAAGGCTCACAGCCTTTCTGGGATTCACTGTAATAATGGGTTACCTTACATATCCTGCATCAAAGAAGCACGTTAAAGAAAACTCAATGCCCTGGTACGATATTGTAATAATGGTCGTTGGAGCATTCTGTTTCTTCTACTACTGTCTGAACTACAGGAAACTCGTTCTTGTTATTACATCAGCAAGCAAGATCAATCCCGCAAGTGAAAATGCAATCAGCGGAGCCTTCTTCTATCTTGTAATCGGTGTTGTTGCAATACTGGTTCTTGCCGAGCTCTGCAGACGTTGTGTAGGTCTTCCGATTCTCTGTGTGGTAGGAGCTCTTCTTATCTATACATTTGCAAGCGGCCAGAACCTTTCAAGAGTTATCTACACAATGTTCTATGGAACAAGCGGTCTTATGGCCACACCACTTCAGGTATGTTCCAAATTCATTGCAATATTCATTATTTTCGGTGCCTTCCTTGAAAGGACAGGAGTTGCCCAGTTCTTCATCAATCTTGCCAATTCACTGGTAGGTTGGGCCTCAGGCGGACCTGCAAAAGTTGCTGTTATTTCATCAGCACTCTGCGGAATGGTTTCAGGCTCAAGTGTAGGAAATACCGTTACAACAGGTTCAGTAACCATTCCCATGATGAAGAAGACAGGCTACAAGGGAGAGTTCGCAGGTGCAGTAGAAGCTGCCTCTTCAACAGGCGGTCAGATTATGCCTCCCATCATGGGTGCTGCTGCTTTCCTTATGTCTGAATACATGGGTGAGCCGTACATGAAGGTTGCCGCATGGGCAATTCTTCCTGCTGTTCTTTACTTTGCAGGTATTTTTATTTCAGTTCACCTTGAAGCAAAGAAGCTTGGTCTCAAGGGTATTCCACGTGAGAATCTTCCTAAGTTGAAGAACCTGATTAAAGATATCTATCTTCTTCTGCCACTTATAATTCTTGTATGGTTTGTAGCCGGAAACATCAGATCACTTGCTTATTCTGCATCTATTGCAATTGCAGTTGCAGTTCTGGTTGCAATTCCAGGTTATATCAAGATTGAGAAAAACGTAAAGGGCGTTGTAAAGAAGACTGGTCTTATGGCCTACGATTCCTTCTCAGCCGGCGGAAGAAGCTGCGTTACAGTCATCATTGCCTGTTCAATGGCAGGAATGGTTGCAGGTTGCATCACTGTTACAGGTCTTGCATCAAGACTTATCGGTGCAATAGTAACTGTCAGTGAGACAATTCCCAACCCGATGCTCGGACTATTCATTGCACTGTTCCTTACAATGCTTTCATGTATTGTCCTTGGTATGGGAGTTCCCACAACAGCAAACTACTGTATCATGGCTTCCACCTGTGCTCCGATTCTGATCCAGCTTGGAATTCCCCGTGTAGCAGCACACTTCTTTGTGTTCTACTTCGGAATTGTTGCCGATATCACACCTCCTGTTGCTCTTGCTGCTTATGCAGGATCAGCAATAGCCAAATCTGACCCGATGAAGACAGGATTGAATGCTACAAAGCTTGCAATAGCAGCTTTTATCATTCCTTATGTGTTCTGCTTCAATCCTTCAATGCTCCTCATGGATCAGGGTATTCTTCCTGCAATCCAGGGCATCCTTTCATCTCTTGTAGGATTGTTCGGAGTTTCTATGGCTCTTGAGGGTTATCTGAACAGGAATCTTTCCATGTGGATGAGAGTTCTGGCCTGTGTTGCAGGCCTGCTGCTCATCTATCCGGGTACTGTAACAGACCTGGTTGGCTTCTTGGGTGTAGGTATTGTAATAGCAATAAATTACATGCAAAAACGTAAAGTAGTTTAAGGCGTTTGGTGTCCATAATATACCGGAGGGTAGTTATGGACACTTCTTTTATAGGCAGGCTGTGTGAGGACAGGGCTGCATCGTTTTATACAAGACACGGCTATAAGATTCTCAGACGCAACTACAGAACAAGTGAAGGAGAGATAGACATTATCCTCAAGAAGGATGATACAATTGTCTTTGCAGAGGTAAAGAGTGTACCGCCTTACTGGAGTTCGGATGACTTTAGCCGGAAGATAAGCCAAGCCAAAGTCTTCAGGATAAAAAAGACAGCATCGGTCTATCTTGCTTCTGATAACAATGATGTTTATCATTTTGTAAGATTCGATGCGGTATTTGTCGGCAAAGACAGATTGACCTGCATCTGTGGAGCATTCTGATGAAAAAGAATAACAGACATTCAAACATGCCTGAAGTTGAAGTAAAGAGCATTCATGAACCCAGACCCGAATGTGCAATATGCGGAAAGACAATAGACAGTATTGCAGATGCAATTTCTGAACCAGGCGGAGGTTACAGCCACTTTGACTGTGTTACGGACAAGATCAGGAAGGAATACAATGTTACTGAACCTGATGTTGTTTCATACATTGGTCAGGGAAGATTCGGAATTTGCACAAAAGAAGCCGACGGCAGCTATACAATCAAGCAGAAAATCAATTACGAAAGTACTGATTCATTCATTGCAATGAAGAAGTTTGTTGAGGGAACAAGGGAATGAACAGAAGGCGTGCAATGTTTGCTGGATCCTTTGATCCGCCTACATTGGGACATCTTGATATCATAAAAAGATCTGCTTCATTATTTGATAAGTTATTCGTTGTAATAGCAGTAAATCCTGACAAACATTATATGTTCACATCATCTGAAAGAAGAGAGATGCTTTCAGAGATGACTTCCGATATTGAGAACGTGGAGATCTGTACCTGGGACGGCTACAGTGTTGAGTTTGCATCCCAGCACAACGTAGGTGTCATGGTACGTGGAATCAGGACAGGAGATGACTTTGATTATGAGTACTCAATGGCCAACACAAACAGGAATCTTCTTCCAGAGATTGAAACTGTTCTGATACCTGCGGATCCCAGATATTTTGACATCAGCAGTTCAAAAATCAAACAGAAGTTGAAGGAAGGGGAGGATATCAGCTCTCTTGTACCTTCCTTTGTTCTCAAACGGTTGACTTAAACACTGATTTTATATATATTCAGACTGTTATTTTTATCAATCAGAGGTTACTAACATGGCTACACCGAAATATAAGACTTCAAAAGCATCTGCAGCATCCCGCAAAGCAGCCAACATGAAGCTTGCAGCACCCACTCTTACAAAATGCACACAGTGCGGATCACTGATTCTGCCCCACCGTGTATGCCCCAAGTGCGGTTACTACAAGGGTGTTCAGTATGTTAATCCGGAGGACTAATCCATAATGACACAGAGCGAAATTTTTGAAAAAGTCAGAGCAATTATTGCTGAGAAGCTTTCAGTTGATGAAGACCAGATTACTCTTGATTCTTCATTTGTAAACGATCTTAAGGCAGACAGCATGGACATTCTTGACCTTGTCAGCGGTTTCGAGGAAGAGTTTGATATTACTATTCCCGATGATAAGGGCAGGACATTTGAGACAGTTAAAGAGGTAGTTGCATACCTGGCAACACTTATCAACTGAGTTATGTCTGATTTTGATAAAGCTCCTGTTCTCACGGAACGCCGTGAAAGGGAGCTTTTATTTTTTTGCAGTAACAACAATCTCAGCGTAACCAATCTTGAGTTGCTGAACACTGCGTTTACTCATTCATCCTTTGCCAATGAGTACAAGCAGGGTTCAATCAACGACAACGAACGCCTGGAGTTTTTAGGGGACAGTGTCCTCTCTGTAGTTGTATCCGAATACCTCTATGAAAACTACGAGGGAGATGAGGGAGACTTTTCCAAGATCAGAAGTTTTGCAGTCTCAGAAGACTCTCTTGCAGAAGTAGCCCTTCATTTGAATCTTGATAAGTATCTTCTTATTGGAAAAGGGGAAGAACTTACTGGCGGAAGACATAAGAAGGCTATTCTCGCAGACTGTATGGAAGCAGTATTTGCCGCTGTTTTCCTTGACCAGGGCTTCAATGTTGTAAAACCTTTCATTCTCAAACATCTGATTCCCAGAATTGAGAACAGCCACAGGGATTACAAGTCTCTCTTACAGGAATTTGTACAGAAGAGATGGAAGTCTGTTCCTGTGTATCAGCTCGTAAAAACAGAAGGTCCTGAACACAACCAGATCTTCTGGTATACGGTTACAGTACACAGTCAGAATTTCGGACCTGAGAGCGGACACAGCAAGAAGGAAGCAGAGCAGAACGCAGCAAGACTTGCCTGCACATCACTTGGCATCAAAGAGTGACTGAGCCTGTTTTAAAAGAGTTTCCCTGTCATTCAGAGTAGGATAGTCGATTACCATCTCAAGAAGCTGGTTGAGAATTCTTCCAAGTTCGGGTCCTTTCGGAATACCGAGATTCATAAGATCTTCACCGTTTATCTTAAGATCCTTAAGAGTCATAGGTTGGTCAAGAACACTTTCAACATGACGTCTCAGCTTGTCAGTTTCCTCGAGTCTGGGTTTGCCTTCGGATGCTATCTGGTCACACCAGAGAACCTCGTAAAGCATGTTCATTCTCTGGACTCCGACCCTGTTTACAAGACGTTTTACAGCACCGTCAGTCCAGTCATCCTTGTAGCGGATCATATGGTTTCTGATAAGGGTGCAGATATCGCTCTGCATGGCATTTGAGAACTTCAGATCCTTCATTACCTGAAGGGCAATCTCTTCACCTTTAATATCGTGTCCGAAGAATCTGGTAAAGTTTCCTATCTTCTTCATACATGAGGGCTTACCTATATCATGAAGAAGCATAGTCCATCTGACAGTAAGACTGTAGTTATAGTAGGCTGCAGCATCAACTGCGTTGAATACATGCTTGAGAACATTGTCTGAACCGACCTTGTCCTGTTCAATTTCAGCACAGCGGTCAAGCTCGGGAATTATATGTTTGAGAAGACCTGTGGAATACATCATCTCAAGGCCGACAGAGGGAACCTTTGACATGAGAATCTTTGATATCTCGTCGTAGATTCTTTCCTTGGATACAGCCTCAATTGTGGGGGCAAGAGATTTTGCGCTTTCATAGGTGGAAACATCGGCGGTAAAGCCGAGTTTTGAGCAGAAGCGGCACATGCGGAGGAGTCTGAGGGCATCTTCATCAAAACGCTTGTAGGGGTCTCCTATGGCCCTGATAATGCCTTTATTAAGGTCTTCAATGCCGTTAAAGAGGTCTATGATGATTCCGTTCCTGCAATCGGCTGCAAGGGCGTTGACGGTGAAATCACGCCTGGAAAGATCTTCCTCAAGGTCTGTTACAAACGAGACGCTGTCAGGATGCCTTCTGTCTGAGTAGTATCCCTCTGTTCTGAAGGTTGTAATCTCATACTCACAGCCCTTGAAATGAACAGTGACGGTACCGTGGTTGATCCCTGTGGGGACTACGAATCTGAACATCTTCATAACCTGGTCTGGAAGGGCATCTGTACAGAAGTCCCAGTCGTTGTTTTCGGTCCTGAGAAGATAGTCCCTAACAGCTCCTCCGACAACGTAGAGGGAGAACCCGTTTGAGGTAAAGATTTCAGACAGTTCCCTTATGCTTTCGGGAATCGGAATTTTCTTCATCGAACAAATTATACAGCAATCATCATACTTGAGGCAGACCCTTTCTTTTATATATACTTCTTACGCATTGATTATAGGAGACAGAAATGTTCAAAAGCGTTGATCCCAAACAGAATTTTCCATCAATGGAAGAAAATATTCTCAAATTTTGGGAAGATAATGATATTTTCAAGAAGTCTATAGAGCAGAGACCCGCAGACAATGAATTCTCATTCTACGACGGTCCTCCGTTTGCTACAGGCCATCCTCACTACGGCCACCTTGTCCCGGGTACAATCAAGGACATTATTCCCCGTTACAAGACCATGAAGGGAATGCGTGTTGTACGTAACTGGGGTTGGGACTGTCACGGACTTCCCGTAGAAAACATCATGCGCAAGGAACGCGGCCTTTCCACAGCTAAGGAAATTGAGGCCTACGGCATTGCCAAGTACAACGAGGAGTGCCGCTCTCTTGTCATGCGCTTTACCTCTGACTGGGAGAAAGACATAAACAGAACAGGAAGATGGGTTGATTTCAGACACGGTTACAGAACAATGGACCGCGGCTTCATGGAATCAGTCTGGTGGGTCTTCAAGTCCCTCTATGACAAAGGCCTTATATACAAGGGTTTCAACATCCTGCCTTACAGTCCCGGTCTTGGCTGTCCTCTTTCAAACATGGAGGTCAACCTCGGTGGCTACAAGGATGTAACAGATCCTGCAGTTACAGTCCGCTTCAAGGTGAAGGGTACTGAAAACACATATTTCCTTGCATGGACAACAACACCGTGGACTCTGCCCAGCAACCTTGCCCTGGCCATGGGTCCCGAGATTGACTATGTGAAGATCAAGGACAACGAATCAGGAGATTATTACATCCTGGGTGAAAGCAGGGTAGGTTCCTACTACAAAGACGAGTCTCAGTACACAGTTGTAGAGAAATGCAAGGGTAAAGACCTTGCAGGTATGAGATATGAACCCCTGTTCCCTTATTTTGCAGATCTGTATGACAAGGGAGCATTTGTAACAGTTCTCGGTGACTATGTTACCACTGAAGACGGATGTGGAATCGTTCATACAGCTCCCGGTTTCGGTGAGGATGACTACAATGTTCTCAAGGGCACAGGTATTCCTGTTGTTTGTCCCATTGACGATGAATGCCGCTTTACTGATGAAGTTGCTGACTACAAGGGAATCTTTGTAAAGGATGCAGACAAGCTTATCATCCAGAGACTCAAGGACGAGGGAAAGCTTGTTAAGCGTGAGAACTATCTTCACAGCTATCCTTTCTGCTGGAGAACAGGTGCACCCCTTATCTACAGGGCAATGGACTGCTGGTACGTAAACGTTTCCTCATTCAGAGACAAACTTGTTGAGAACAACCAGAAGATCAACTGGATTCCCGCTCACCTTAAGAACGGACGTTTCGGAAAGTGGCTTGAGGGTGCCAGAGACTGGGCTATATCAAGAAACAGATACTGGGGCAACCCCATTCCCGTATGGAAGTGTGACGGTTCTGACTACATTGAAGTAATCGGTTCAATCGAGGAACTTGAGAAGAAGTGCGGAAAGAAGGTTGAAGATATTCACAAACACTTTGTAGATGACCTTACATGGCCCAGCCCCGACGGAAAGGGCACAATGAGAAGGGTTCCCGATGTTCTTGACTGCTGGTTCGAAAGCGGAAGCATGCCCTACGGACAGCTTCACTATCCGTTTGAGAACAAGGAACGCTTTGAGAATATCTTCCCGGCAGACTTCATCAACGAAGGCCTCGACCAGACAAGAGGTTGGTTCTACTCACTCCATGTTCTTTCAACGGCATTGTTTGACAGTCCCGCATACATGAACAACGTCACAAGCGGTATTGTTCTTGCAGAGGACGGAGAGAAGATGTCCAAGTCAAAGGGCAACTTCACAGATCCGATGACTGTTGTTGAGCGCTACGGAGCAGATGCCATGCGTTTTGCTCTTATGAACAGTGTTGTAGTTCATGCGGATGACCTGAAGTTCTCGGAAAACCTTGTAAAGGATGTTCTGAAGACCCTGATCATTCCTCTTTGGAACTCATACTCATTCTTTGTCACATATGCAAACCTTGATAACTACAAGCCTTCACAGACTGAGTACAGCAAACTGACCAATCCTCTGGACAAGTGGATCATCTCAACCCTGCAGGCCCTCATAAAGGAAATGGACCACTGTCTCGATACCTACGACGTCCAGGGTGCATGTTCTGCCCTTGTCACATTCATGGACAGCCTGAACAACTGGTACATCAGAAGAAGCCGCAGACGTTTCTGGAAATCAGAGTCTGACAGTGACAAGAAGATGGCATACGACACTCTGTACAAGGTTCTGATGACATTCGTCAAACTTGCATGTCCTATCGTTCCCTTCATCACTGAAGAGATTTACCAGAACCTCAAGACTGACAATGATCCTGAATCAGTACATCTCTGCTTCTATCCTGAATACGATGAAAAGCAGAGAGACTACATACTCGAGAAGATGATGGCCCTGACAGTTCAGTCAATCACAATGGGCAGAGCACTTAGAAGTTCAAGCAACCTCAAGACAAGACAGCCTCTGAAGAAGGTGTTCATTGTTGACAGAATAGAAGCAGACCGCCAGATTCTTGAAGAGATGAAGGACATCATCGGAGAAGAGCTGAACGTCAAGGAAGTTGATATTCAGGCCGACGAAGGTTCTCTTGTAAGCTACCATGCAAAGGCAAACTTCAAGGTTCTGGGTTCCAAGCTCGGAAAGCACATGAAGGAAGTTGCATCCAAGATCCAGGAGATGAGCAGTGAAGCAATCGGCCAGATTCTTGACGGCTTTAAGAAGACATTCACATTCGGTGAGGGCCAGAGCATCGATATTACTCCTGATGAACTGATGATCCAGAGAGAAGAGAAGGAGAACCTGAAAATCCTGAACGAAGGTGATCTGACCATCGGATTTGATACAGATGTTACTCCTGAGCTTCTCTATGAAGGAATTGCCCGTGACCTTATACGTTCAATCCAGACAATGAGAAAGGAAAGCGGATTTGAGGTTTCAGACCGCATCAGTGTCTGTCTGAACGGAGATGAAGACACACTCAAGGCTGTTGATATGTTCAAAGACAGGATCTGTTCAGAAACTCTTGCTCTTTCACTTAACATTGATTCAAGCCTCGGAGAAGAAGAGATAAGAATTGAAAAAGCATAAGTTCCTGCCTGTTGCAGTAATACTACTCATCCTTCTTGTTTCCTGCGGAACATCAAATCCGTTCGGTGAGAAGAATCCGTTTGTATACTCGATAGAGCAGGAAGGCTCTTATGTCTTCACCACAACCGACAAAAATACTGTTAACTCATTTGCAGACTTCGGTCCATTGGAATACAAAAGAGTCAGTGGTTTCTATAACCCTGACTCAGGTTTATTCTGCGGGGCTGTTGAAGGTTCATTCTCCAAGGCTGCTGTCAATACAGCAATGTCCGTAAGCAAACAGTTTGAGAAGGTGAAGGAAGGTAAATTCACATTTTACAGACTGAAAGAAGGTGGCCTTCAGCTTTACGCTCCAGCAAACGGTATTATCCTGTTCTCAAACGGCAGTGTTTCAGATCTGTATGCACAATCATTTGTAAACAAAACAGAGAACAGTCATGCAGAGCTTGCAACAAGGATTCTCAGTGCCTCAACCGGTGTCTATGTGTATTCACCGACTGTTCTGCCTGACCTTGGATTTGACATTAGTGCCGAAGCTGCAGAGCGTTTTGATTATATTGTAATTCTTTCAGACTCTGAGAAATACAACGCAGAATTCTCTATGAAGACTGACAAGTTTGCTGACAGTTTCCTTACCCTTATCAGAACAGCCTATACAACAGCTTTAAGGGAGAAGGGTGAGAAAATTTACACTACCTATCTGAAGACAATAATGCTTAAGAAGGACAACAGTGTTTACCTTCTTGAACAGGATTACGATAGTAAACTTATCTCAGGAATCCTTGGTCAGATATAGTTGACTGGGTACTCTGCGCATTCTTCAACACACTTTTCAAGAATACCCTCAATATCCATCTTTTCGTATGAACGTGTCTGCTCTTCAACTTCAGGCTTTACCAGCGGATGTTTGGGACTGAAGATCACGCAGCAATCATCATAGGGCAGGATGCTGGTCTCGTAGGTTCCAATTTCACGGGCCGTATCTATAATCTCATTCTTATCCATTCCGATCAGAGGTCTGAGAACGGGAATCTCACTCATGGAATTGGTGAAGCAGAGGCTTTCAAGAGTCTGGGATGCAACCTGTCCAAGGGCTTCTCCAGTAACAATAACCCTGGCGCTTCTCTTTTTTGCAATAGCATTTGCTACCTTCATCATGCATGCACGCATCATCAGGGTATGCTCTTCCTCGCGGCTGTGTTCCTTGATCCACAGTTCAGCCTGGGTGAAATTGACAACAAGCAAAGTTGTACCCTGAAGCCATGGACCCATTATTGTGGCAAGGTCCTTAACCTTCTGAAGAGCCTGGTCGGAAGTGTAGGGGTAGGCATGGAAGTACAGGCAGTCCATATTCAGTCCGCGTTTGGCCATCCTCCAGCCGGCAACAGGGGAGTCAATTCCTCCGGAGAGAAGCAGAAGTCCCTTTCCGGCGCTGCTTACCGGAAGTCCGCCCGGTCCGGAGACGGGCGATGTATACAGATATACCTTCTCCCTTACTTCAACATACAAAGTCTTGTCAGGGTTTTTAAGGTTGACAGTCATGTTGGGATATCTGTCCAGAACAACGCCGCCAAGCTGCTGTTCAATCTGGATACTGCGCATCTCAAAGTTCTTGTCCGAACGTCTGCTCTGTACTCTGAAAGATCCTTTACCATCTGCAAAGGGTTCCTTCTCAATCAGAGCTGCAGCAGCTTCTGCCATGCATTCCCATTTCTTGTCTACAACAAGGGCCTTGGAAAAACCAACAACACCGAATGTTGTCTTGAGAATGAATTCAATTTTTGAATCAGGACAGCTGTTGTCTACATACAGATAGAATCTGCCTTTCTCCCTTGTAAGAAGGCTTCTGCAGGGATGAAGCTTCAGCTTGATGTTGTTCTTTAGCTTTTTCTCAAAGAAACCCCTGTTAAGACCTTTCAGTGATATCTCACCGAGTCTTATCAGAAACAGTTTCATATCCGATGTATCAATTTTTTCCATAACCAAATTCCTTGTAAGTATCCTTGAGTGCCTTGCAAAGCTTTTCAACATCCTCTTCTGTGTTCATGTAACTGAGCGATATTCTTATGGCACTCATTCTGTCTTCAGATCTTATTCCCATAGCCTGAAGAACCTTCTCAGCCTTGCCACGGGTATTTGCGCTGCATGCACTTCCTGCAGAAAGGCAGAATCCTTTGTCTGACATTACCCTGAGAAATACCTCAGAAGGAAGTGGCCTGACAGATATTGTCAGAATATAGGGAGAGAAAGAAATACCTGAATCAGAAGAAGGAGAGAGAAGGGTAAAACCGCAATCTGCAGCACAAATTTCAACTTTTTTTCTTAAAGTCTTTACAAAGTCATAATGCTGAACAAGTTCCGAAGCACAGTTCTCAAGAGCCGTTGTCATTGCAGCAATAGCCGGAAGATTCTCAGTTCCGCCTCTGAGACCTGATTCTTGTCCGCCAGCCCGAGAAAGAGCCTGTACAGCAGTTCTTCTGCACCACAAAGCACCGGTTCCTCTGGGACCTGAAAACTTATGTCCGGAGAAGGCTGCAGAATCAAAACCCTCAGTTGAAGGATGAAATTCAATCTTACCAAGTGCCTGAACAGCATCGCAGTGAATATGAATGTATTTGCCGGTCTTTTCAGAATACTCTCTGATTATCCTTACAGCAGATTCGGTATCCATAATGGTTCCGGTAACGTTGTTAACCTTCATGATACATACCATTCTCACCGAAGGATTCAGGGCCTTTTTCAAGGCATCCAGATCCAGATAACCACCGGGACAGTTAAGAAAAGTAACCTTCCAGCCGTGGTTTTCCAGAACAGCTTTATTTTCAAGAACGGCCGCATGTTCTACAGCAGTAAAGAGAACCTCACCCGGGGAGGGATTATTCAGGAGACTCTGAACAACAATGGAATCAGCCTCGGTTCCACCTGATGTGAAATATAATTCTGAAGGTGAAACTTTAAGTATTGAAGCAAAACGCTTTCTGCAATCTTCCAGCATCTCTTTGGCTTTGATGCCAAGGGCATGTGTGGAAGATGGATTTCCGGGATAGCATTCAGATACTCTGCAGTACTCGACAAGAGCCTGGGAAGATACAGGGCTTGTTGAGGTCCAATCAAAATACAACATTCTCAATTACAGCCTTTCTGATGGTATCTTCGTCTATTTCGGTGATTTCAGTCTTTCCCTGGTTAACAGGAAGAACAAACCTGTAGTTTCTGTCAGAGTAACTTCTGTCGCGGTTTATTACCGACCTCATCTCCTGCCACTGGGTTCTTGGAATCCTGAACTGTGTATCAAAGCCGTAGGACTGATACATTCTGATAATTGACTGTCCGTACTGCTGACTGCATTTTCCTGTATCAATTGCAATCTCGGCACTTCTGCACATTCCCCATGCAAGAGCCTTGCCGTAGGAGAAACGTGAAGGATAGAGAAGCTGAAGATCACAGGCAAGAGCCTCTCCAAGTTCCAGAAGCGGCCTCTTAACTGGCTCCGTATAGTTTGCCTTTACTCTGAGTGAGAGACTGATTATGTTCTGAATTACCTTCTCATCCTGGGCAAGGACCTTCTGCTTTTCAAGAATCATAGTCTTTCCGAGGCTCTCATCTTCTGATAGGAAGGAGTGTTTGATTATAACGGAAAGTCCGTTCATGAAATCTGTCTTGCTGAGTGACTTGAGGGTATCGGTGCAAATGATTACAGTCTCTGCGGGATGGATGATTCCGACGCGGTTTCTTGTGCTCTTGAAATCAATTGTGGTAACACCGCCTACACAGGCATCTGCCATTGCAACAAGAGTAGTGGGCACCAGAACAAGTTTTGAACCATACATCCAAAGTGCAGAGGCAAAACCTGTAACATCGGAGACAACACCTCCGCCTATGGCAAGAAAGGTTGCATCTTCTGTGAATTTGTTCTCATTTGCACATTCAAGGATTCTCTGAACAGAGGCAAACTTCTTAGACGAAGGTCCGCTTTCAAGAATTACGTTGGGTTCGGGCAAGGGTCTGACCATCAGGGCAGATTTGGAATCAAAGACCCATACGGTATTCTTACCGATGTTACCCAGTTCATAGGAAAGCTCCCTGAAACTGTCTACCATGAGTACCTTTGTTAACCCTGAATGAAGAACCGTATTCACAATCCAACTCCGATTGCAATTTTATATATAGAGTAAAAGATATTCAATCAAGCAGCTTGACTATTCTGTTATAAGCGTCGTTGAACTTTCTGCTTCCGCCTGCGTCGATAATTGAAAGGAGGCAGTAGGCAGTGTTGTTAAGAGCCTCACTGAAGTATCTGTTTACGTGAAAAAAGATTCCTCCGCCTGATGATACAAGTTCAATAAAACCCCATCTGTCCCTGTACTTCTTGAGCGGAGACAGTCCCATAAGCAGATTGAGGTTCTTTTCCAGTTCCTCAATATCGGAGATGTAGTAGATCTTCTCCGGAAGAGTCATATGACAGTTGGAAACATCAAATCTTACACGTCCTGCAAGTCCAAGGTTTTCTGACAGTTTGTCTCCCCATCCCAGATAAAGACCGTTGTACATAATTGCTGTATTGAAACTCTTGGGATGCCTTGAAGCCTTTCTGTAGGCACGGGCAAGGGCAGGCAGAATATCGTGGGTAATAACTGCAACATCGTTGTAGAAGGGCAGTGTATAGCCGTAAATATTGACTGTTTTGGCCTTTGTATTCTGTTTCTTTCCTTTGGTTTCTCTTTCCCTTTCCCTGTCTTTGTCTCTGCCGTTTCCGGCCATCTTTTCCAGCCTGGTCTTTAGGTTGGGTATTACTTCATCTATCCAAGCGGGTTTGAGTGGTGATACAGTTCTGGCATAGAGTTTTGTGGTAAGAACTATTTCACCTGCCAGAATAAAATCAGGAGGATTTCTGAACCAGGCAGAACCCGGATGGATGAAAATCTCATCAGCTGTCAGAGTCTTGTAAATTGAGCTCTTCTTTCTTACGCAAATATACTGGACAAGACCGGGACAAAGGCAGGTAAGAATCTTATGGGCAAATTCTTCTCCATATGGACCGTCGTAAGTTGTTACAGGTATACCTGCCTCACGGGTAATATCACAAAGCTGGGCGGTAACATGGACTATCTCTTCCATTCCCTGGAAATCAAGGTAGTTATTCCTGCAGAAATCTTCTCGTTTGGCCGATGTTTCAATTGAGCGGTACTTTCTGAAAAGATGCTGGTACCCAACAAAATCGCCGAAATCTGAGGCAAAGCGCTTGTGGCATGAGCGTGCAGCATCCTCTTCACCTGCGGGAAGAAGGAAGGGCGTTCTGCATGAAAGGAAGCTGACACAGACTGCAACATTCTCAATTATCTCCGGATGCCTGTTAACAGCTTCAACCATACACCTGGAATGGCGGGGTAGCAGGGGATAACGGACCATGAAGCTTCCGGTTGAAGTAAGGTTCCTTTCCTTATCTACAGCTCCAAGCAGAACCAGGGTCTTTTCACCGCTGATCAGGGCCTTTGTATCAGGCTTGGTAACATAGGGGAAGTCTTCAAAGTTCTTAATACCAAGGTCAACCATCCTGAGAACTACTTCAGAAAGGTCTGTTCTAAGTATCTCTTCCTGAGTAAAGCGGTTACGTGAGTAGTAGTCTTCCTTTGAATAAAGCCTGTAGCAGACTCCGTCTGAAGTTCTTCCGGCACGTCCGGCCCGTTGGTCTGCACTCGCACGGCTTATTGGTCTTGTAACTAGGGAAGAAGTAAAGTCAAACTGGTTGTAATAGCTAATTTTGGCAAGTCCTGTATCAATTACAGCCCTGATTCCATCTATGGTAAGACTTGTTTCGGCAATGTTGGTTGCGAAGACAACCTTCATTTTTCCTTCCTCAGTGGGTTCAAAAACCTGTTCCTGTTCTTCCTTGTTCAGCCTTCCGTAAAGGGGATATATCTGCATCTTCTGCCAGTCACACTCACTGTAAACAGCGTTGATACAGCTCTTTATCTCCATCTCTCCGGGAAGGAAGACAAGAGTATCGTGTCCTTCCTTATAACCTGATTTGGCAAAGTCCTTCATTATCAGGTTCAGAGTACGGCAGATACGGAAAACAATCAGATCCATATCTCCTTCTTCTTTAAGAGGATAGTATCTGATATCAACGTTATACTGTCTCGCATCAATTGAGATTACAGGGGCATCGAAGTATGAAGCAAAGACCTTGGTATTGAGAGTAGCTGAAGAGATTATAACCTTCAGTTCTGGTCTCACTGCACATATCTGCTTGAGAAGACCCAGGATAAAATCTATATTCAGACTTCTTTCGTGTGCCTCATCAACCATTATTACCGAATAGGATGAAAGAAGAGGGTCTGTTTTCAGTTCCTGAAGAAGCATTCCGTCTGTAAGAATCTTGATCCGTGTATCAGGACCTGTTGTGTCGTAGAAACGCATCTTATAGCCGCAGAAGGCAGCCTTGTCATTGATCTGGTTTTTTATGTAGGAACAGACGCTCAGAGTTGCAATTCTTCGGGGCTGGGTAATGCCGATAATTCCTTTTGAAGTGTATCCTGCCTGATTGAGTATGAGGGGAATCTGTGTCGTCTTTCCGCTTCCTGTAGGGCTTTCAACAATGATTACCTGGTTCTGTTCAAGAGCCTTGAGTATCTTGTCTCTGGATTGCCATACAGGAAGAAGATGTGGATCTGTCATCTGATCTTTTCTGCCAGTTCCTGTGCTGTCATTGTTATCATTTCCCTTGTCTCAAGGTCCCTGACAACGTAGACTCCGTTATCTTCAGAGCAGACTACATAGGGAATTCCGTTTGACTGGGCAAACGCAAACTGAGCACCTTTGGCCTTGTTACCAAGGTAGCACTCAGCCTTCAATCCTATCTTTCTCAGGTTCATTGCGGTCTTTTCAGCCCATACCGGATCCTGATCTGCAATAACCATGACATCAGAGGTTCTGTTTGAATTGACTATCGGGCTGTTCAGTTCTTCAAGAGCTGCAATAAGTCTGTCCAGTCCGATGGCTGAACCTACACCCGGAAGTTTCTTTGATGAATAGAGACCGGTAAGGTTGTTGTATCTGCCACCAGAACATACTGAACCGATTGAGGGAAGATCTGTAAGGAAGGTTTCCCAGACAATTCCGGTATAGTAGTCAAGACCACGTGTAATTGATGTATCAATAACAAAATCGTGAAGAACACCACATCCCTTTGCCATGTCTCTTATCTCGGTAAGACGTCTGATATGTTCATTCTCTGATCCGAACATTGAAACAAGTTTTTCAAGAGTTGAATTGAAGCTGTCAGAGGGCAGGGAGATGTATGAAATCACCTTGTCGACCACATCTGCAGTAAGGCCAGATTCAGCAAGAAGCTCTCGGACTTTTTCTTCACCGATCTTGGGAAGCTTGTCTATTGTTCTGAGAATCTGATCTGCATCAACATTATCTGACAGAGATGAAAGGTAAGAAGAGGTAAGTCCTCTGTGTGAAACCCTGATTCTGAATGATGGAACTCCGATAGTTCTGAGGCATGTATCAATCAGAAGAAGGATTTCAAAGTCTGACTGGGCATTATCTGCCCCGATGATGTCAAAATCACACTGGAGAAATTCCCTGTATCTGCCTTTCTGAGGTTTTTCACCACGCCATACCTTTGCAATGTGGTAGCGCTTGAACGGGAAGGAGAGTGAATCGGCATTTGCTGCGACAAAACGTGCAAGAGGAACAGTAAGGTCAAACCTCATGGCAACATCTCGACCACCGTTGTCGTTGAAGCGGAACATCTGTTTGTCAGTCTCTCCGCCGCCCTTTCCAAGAAGGACTTCTGTGTACTCAAGAGCAGGAGTATCAATAGGTACAAAACCGAAACTCCTGAATACTTCCTGTATCTGTGAAATCAGATTCTGTCTGGGCATTTCCTGTGAAGGAAGACTGTCTCTGAATCCTTTTAATATCTTTGGTTCTATCATGTTGTAATTTTCACTTTTTTATGCAATATATTCAATAGAATATGAAGATCAGATACAAACAAGGTCCCTCAGGTCCAGCCGTTGTGGCAAGGATATACGGACCGGATGAACATGCAATTGACCCATCACTTATCGATGATGATGCTATATCCGTTGTATCCAGATTGAATGACAGGGGATATGAGGCCTACATAGTAGGCGGAGCCATTAGAGACATCCTTCTTGGAAACGTTCCAAAAGACTTTGACGTAGCTACTTCAGCATCCCCCAGACAGGTTCACAGAATATTCCATAACTCAAGAATCATCGGCCGCAGATTCAAACTTGTTCATGTAGCCTTCGGAAGAAAAATCATTGAGGTTTCAACATTCAGAAGCATCAAGGACCATGAAGAGGGAAATGACAACACCTTCGGAACAATAGAGGAAGATGCCACAAGAAGAGACTTCTCAATCAACAGTCTCTACTACAATCCGATTGATAATACAATTCTTGATTTCAACAATGCTATGGAAGATTTCAAGAACCATAGAATCACTTCATTAATTCCTCTTGACAGAACATTTTCCGAAGATCCTGTCAGAATGCTCAGAGCTGTTAAATACAATGTAACAACAGGTTTTAAATTCAGAATGGGAATAGGGCGTGCAATCAGAAAGAATGCACCTCTTCTTCAGAACGTCAGTTCTTCAAGACTTACCGAGGAACTTAACAAGATTCTTGCTTCAGGTTTCAGTTCTCCCATATTCAGAAATCTTGCAAAGTACAGGCTTCTTGTCTTCATGCTTCCCTGTTATTCAATGTACATCAAACGTCCTGAGATGCTTGAATCACTTGGTCAGCTTGATGAGAGAATTCTGAAGTCGAAGTACAATTCTGATGAGCCTGAAGTTCCCAAAAATGAACAGTACCTGGCTTTGTGCAGACCGGTTCTTAACATTGATCCGGGTCTTACCAATCCTTCAGAAATCAGGTTGGATCTTTTAAGACAGGTAAAGGTTCTTATCAGCCCCAATACTCCGCCAAACTATGAACTTGAAGGAGCGGTGAGGGCGTTTATGAAGGAAAATAATATCAAGATGCCTCAGGCTCCCAGAAAGAAGCCTGTAAAGAAGCACACCGTCAGGCCCAGTCGTGCACCTCGGTCCTGATTGAATTGATCAACAGGCCGCCGTATCTTTCAAGCGAATCCGAAATATGATTCTCCATTGCAAGTTTCTGAAGTTCATCAAGCTGCTTCGGAGTTCTAAGTACGACAAACAGATCATAACCGGCATCAGTCTTATTGAATGATACATTCTCAATTCTGAGGGTGTTCCCGTACTCATAGAGAGACTGACTGATCATCTGCTTCATTGCTGCTTCGGTAATCTCAGACTCCTGTACCTTGCTGAATTCAGGCCTAACCAGAGTTCTGTTACTCATTGCATCGTAGATGATTTTAGGGTAGTTTCTTGTTATCTGAAGAGGAGATACAGGGATAACGTGTTTGCCCTCCACGAATCTGATCTTCATTGCAGTCTCAATTTCTTCTTTTGTGGCTATGTCTTCAATATGGATGGTTACCTTAGGTTCAGGAAGGTTAAGAACTGCGGCGATCTTTGATGTCATGTTTTCTGATGTACCGATAATCAGTATCTTATGGAATTCCTCACGATCAAGGGCACGGATTACTTCCTCTCTGTGATCAGAATTCTGGAATACTGCACATTTTACCGCTGTTAGGAAGTTTGCTTCCTGCTTTGCACTTCTGCCTGCAACAATCTTGTCCCCGCGGATAAGCAGTCCGTCATCAATGATGAGGGGAATTCTGTACTTTGCAGCCAAAGCCTGAGACCTGAAACTCTTTCCTGTTCCGCTTCTACCGACAAGTGCGTATACCTTTACGGGAAACAGTTTACTGTAAACCTTGTTGTAGACCTTCTTAAAGAATGAAACCATCACTTCAAATTATATTTTATTTATTTTAGAATAAGAAGTGCTTTGTCTATGAAGTACGTTATCGGAGCTTATACACATCTGACTCTCGGAAACTCTGGAGAAGAGTTCAAGAAGCTGCTCAACTCGCAGCTCAAGCCTCTTCTTACTCTTGCGTTCAGCAATCCGGAGTTCAGATTTGTTCTGCGTATCAGCGTATTTTTCATACAGTGGCTTGAGACAAACTATCCTGAAATCAACATGCTTATCTCAGACCTCTGCAGGAAAGGACAGCTTGAACTTCTCGGTTCATCATACTACGACAGCCTTTTACAGCTAGAACCAGTTCATGAACGTCCCTCCAGAATTGAGAAGACAAACACCTTCATCAGAAAGAAGTTCTCAAAGAGGCCAAGAGGTCTGTGGTGTATAGGGCAGGTATTCAATCCTGCGTTTGTACAGGCAATGGAGTTCAGTTCACTTGAGTTCATAATTATCTCAGGCTACAACCAACAGTTGAATCAGGTTCTTGTCAACAAACCTTTCATCATGGATGAACTTGGAAAGCAGACCGTAATTTTCCCGTCCGATGACAAGGTTTCAAAAGAAGTATCCGATCTGATGAAACCTGATGCAGACAGCGGTAAATTCATTTCTTCAGTGATGAAGACAATTACAGGCCAGAATGCAACGCTTAATACCTATATGTTCAATCTGGACCAGATGTGTCTCTGTGAAGATTCTGCAAAGTTATTCAACTCTCTGATTCCTGTTGTTTCGAAGAACACTGTTCTTCCTTCTGATTACATTGCAGAACACGAGATTTCAGCTAATTACTATCTGACTTCAGGTCTGTACGGCCGTGATTTCTCACTTGGGAAGGCAGTCTCAATCAACGAACACATTCTTGAACAGAAGATTCTTTCACGCAATCTGAATCTTCTGAACAGCTTCAGAGAATATGCAAAGGGACTCAAGAGGAATTCCGATGACAAGAAACTTGTAGACCACCTTCTCATGAAGGCAGGTTCAGGTATCATGTATCTTCCGCCTTTTGATCTGAATCCAGATGTGATTTCAGTAGAGCAGAGGTCAATGTGTGAACTGGAATCTGCCCTTGCACAGAGGGACCTTCTGCCTGCTTCAATTGGTTCTGAAGTTATTTCCAAGAACAGAAACTACACTTGTTACATAAACAGCAAGGGTGCTGTAATTACGAGACTCAATATATTCTCACTTCTGTCTGACTTTGTATTAAGTCCGGCACAGGGATTCCTTCAGGATTATATAAAAAATGGAAAGTCTACCGAGCTTTGTTCCAGAAAATGGGAGCTTACAGCCATAGACAAGAAGCGCCATGATTACATAGCAACAAGTCCTCTTGTAGAAGTATCAAAGACAACAGTAAAGTTTTCAAAGTTCTTCAAGACCAGACAGAATGCAATCATTGTTGATTATGAGATTGAGAACATGGGATCAGACCCGGCAGAGTTTGTGTTTGAAACAGTACTCAATGCGACATTGAACAACCCGGAAGAACTCAAGGATACGGAAGAACCATATCAGGCTTCACAGATAGTTCTATCCAACTCATTTGATAAGATTATTGTAACAGTAGGTCTGTCAGAGGAATTCGGAATCAGCATACGTAACTCATATCAGAAGGCTCTGACCGTACTTGGAGAGAAGGATTATTATCAGTATACTCAGTTGAGATTCCAGAAAAAATTATTCATTCCCGCTTCAGAAACAGTGAAATTCACAATTACGTTCAAATCTGAAAAGAAGCGGAACACAGGAGATAACATATGACACTTGAAAACAGAGCATTGCTTGACCAGCTTAAATCAGAAACCGACTCCATATGGAGGGGACTTTGACCCGGAGGGTCAGAAGAAAGAATTAGCTGAACTTGAAGAAAAGACCGCACAGCCCGGATTCTGGAATGACAAACAGAATTCTGATGCTGTATTCGCAAGAATCAATGCAATCAAGAGCGTCATCAATCCATTTGAAAAGCTAATTGAAGATATTGCAGAGACATATGATCTGATTGAACTGTACGAGGAAGAGGATGACAACAATCCCGAGTACCAGCAGGAAATAGACCAGAAAATTCTTGCTCTGCAGGAAGAGTTCAAACCTCTTAAACTCCAGACTCTTCTCAACGGCAAGTATGACCAGGGAGACATGTTCCTTACCATCCACGCCGGTGCCGGTGGAACAGAGGCATGTGACTGGACAAGTATGCTTATGAGAATGTATCTCAGATGGTGCGAACGTCATAAATACAAGACAGAGATTCTGGATATGCTTGAAGATGAAGGCGGCTACAAGAGTGTAACCATACAGGTAAGCGGTCCCTATGCCTTTGGTTATCTGAAAGGTGAGGCCGGAGTTCACAGACTTGTAAGAATCTCTCCGTTTGACTCAAACGCAAGAAGACACACATCCTTCTCATCCGTATATGCATCACCGGTTGTTGATGACACAATCGATATCGACATCAAACCTGAAGATATCAGAATTGACACATACAGGGCTGGAGGAGCAGGCGGACAGCACGTCAACAAGACAGACAGCGCCGTCAGAATCACTCACTATCCCACAGGAATAGTTGTCCAGTGTCAGAATGAAAGATCACAGCAGATGAACAAAGACACCTGTTTCAAGATGCTCAGAAGCCGCCTGTACGACTACTACAGCGCAAAACTTGCAGAGCAGCATGCAGCAGAGGCCATTGAGAAGAAGGATATAAGCTGGGGCTCACAGATCAGAAGCTATGTTTTCCAGCCTTATACTATGGTCAAGGACAACCGCACTGGTGTTCAGACAGGTAACATCCAGGCTGTTATGGACGGAGACCTTGATGACTTTATTGAGGCCTTCCTCCGCTGGAATCAGGAGAAATAATTGAAAAAGGCTGTTTTGGTTCTTTTTCTCATCACATTATCTCTCTTTATCTGGGCAGCAGACTACAACGTTCTTATCTATCCTGCCAACAATGAGTTGATTCACTATGTCCAGACGTGGTTTCCTACAGCATACAGTTCTGTACCTGCTACTGAAAACGTACCGAAAAGATACAACGATTCAGAGGTTTCCAATGCCGGGGCCAAACTTACAACTGCATGGAAGGGTACAGATACAGAAGCTGTAAAGAAAGCACAGACAGAACTGGAGAAAGCACAGGCTGAGTTCATTGATGATGCAACATACACTGTCAAACTTGTTAACTACTCAGGTCCTGTTACTGCAGAGGATACTCTGAAACTTGATACAACGGTCCTGTCATATCTCTGCAGGCAGTCAAATGCCGATCTCCTGATTATCCCAGGAGAAGAGAGGATGGATGACCTGTACATTCTTTCCATCGATGTATGGTCTGAAGCACTTCAGAAGACTGACAGGGTTTTCATGGAAATAAGACAGAATTCAGAACTGTACTCTGAATCAAGCATCCTTGCCCTTGCTCCTTACTTTCTGGATGAACAAAGGCTTTCTGAGTTCTCCGTCAAAAAGAATCAGACTGTAAAGGAAATCATTCCGAACTTCAGTCTTTCATCTGATGTTCCTGCCCAGGTATGGGTTAACAACGTCAATGCAGGTGTTACACCTATTAATCTCGAGAATGTAGGTATTCCTTCAGTAATCAGACTTACTGCAGAAGGGTATTCCGATGCTTCTCTATATGTGGATGGAAAATCAAATTCAGAAACCATATCCATGAAACCTGCATGGATGGATGATTCTGACTTTTATAAAAACACAAGAAACAAGTTTTACACCGACTTTGCCCTTGCCCTTGGTGCTTTCGGTCTCAGAGTTGCAGCAAGGAGCATTGATTTCAAGAATCAGGCATTTGTAACAGGTGCAGACTACATTACCAGAGGTATAATTGCAGCAGCGCTGGTAAACCTCGTATATGGATTAATCAACTACTATTCTTCAGCCGGAGGAATGACATGAAAAAAATGGGTTTCGGTGCCAAACTGGCATCGTTCTTCGGATTCAGAAAAACACTGGATGAAAAATTCTTTGAAGACCTGGAAGATATGCTTATCGAGGGCGATTTCGGTGCCCGTAATGCCTACAACATAAGTGAAATGATTCAGGACAGCAAACCCAAGACTGAAGAGGAATTTCTTCAGCTTGTACGTAATGCCCTCGATGACAAGGTAAAAGGTATCGAGCTTAATCCTGATCCTTCAAAACTCACTGTATATCTTGTTCTGGGTGTCAACGGAGTAGGAAAGACAACTTCCATTGCCAAGATGGCAACTTATTATAAAAACAAGAATTACAACATAGTTATGGCTGCCGCCGATACCTTCAGAGCTGCTGCAATTGACCAGTTGGAGCTTCACAGCAAGAGAACCGGTGTAAGAATAGTCAGACAGAACAACGGTAGTGACCCGGGTGCTGTCATCTACGATGCAATTACAAGTGCCCAGGCCAAGGGTGACAACCTGATTCTCTGCGATACTGCCGGTAGAATGCACAACAAGGAAAATCTGATGAAGGAGCTTCAGAAGATAGACAAAATCATCAGAGCCCGTGTTGAACCTGAGAACTACAAGAAGATACTTGTCATCGATGCAACTACAGGTCAGAACGCAGTAAGCCAGGCCGAGCTGTTCAACCAGGCTATCGGACTTGATGCCCTGATCCTTACCAAGTACGACTCAATGGCAAAGGGTGGAGCAATAGCCCAGATTGGAATTCCGGTAGCCTTTGTCGGTACCGGAGAGCACTATGAGGACCTTGAGGTCTTTGACAGAGACAGCTTCCTTTCATCTCTTGCCGGTATATAAATGAAAAATCTGATTACGGTTCTTATCATTCTCATGTCTGTATTCCCTGTCTTTTCAGACAGTTTCAGTTCCAATGAACTGGGTCAGATTGTTGAGACTGAAAGTCCGTATTCAATAGAGATCAAAGGCAACTCGTCAATTCTATACAAGGATGGAATTCCTGTTACAGAAACAATTACCGTTATAAGCGGTACCACAAAAACCATCACAAAAAGAAACCTTGAGGATATGTCTGATACAGTATACAGATACAACAAAGGCTATCTTGAAACTGTAGAAAACAACTATTCTGACGGCACCTTTGATATAACTTCTTTTATTTATGCAGACGGCATCCTTGTCTGTACGGAGTTCACTTCACCAGATGGAAACAGAACTGTTGAATATTACCTTAGAAATGCTTCTGACAGTTCATTGTTTGCCGTAAGAAGGTATGAGAATACAACATTGATCGGAACTGATTATATCTACATTGATGACAACATCTACACCAGAAGCAATAACCTTGTTGTAAGCGGAAACTTCAGTGTTGATGATTTCGGAAATGTTTCATTCAGTCGTGATGGAGTTATCTATACCTACGGCCCTGACTCATTATTACAGAAAGAAGAAGATAATCAGTCAGTTACTTATTACTCATACAATGACGGTATCATTCTTTCAAAAAGAACAATATCAAAAACAGAGCCGGTAACAGTTGTAATGCTAGAATACGTAAATGGTTCTTTGGCAACTGAAACAACATTCATAGACTTCGTTATTACTCAGAAGATTGATTACAATACCGGTGAAACTGGAATGGTAAAGACTGTGTATAATTCAGGTAAGGCTGTAGCACGTGTCTATTACAGAAGCGACAACAAGAAGGTTGCAAGGGTAGAGTATCTTTGATGTTCAGACTTAAGGTTGCTTTCAGATATGCTTTCTCAAAGATCAGAAGACAGAGACTGACATCTGTATTCATCTGTCTTGGCATCGGAGCAGGTATCTTTGCAATGTTCCTTATCATGAGTATTATGAACGGCCTTCAGTCAAAACAGATTGAAACCCTCAGATCTGTTGAATCCTTTGACATAATTGTCTGGAATACAAATTTGAAAACTGAGAGCATTGAAGAAATAGAAGGCATTGATAAGGCTTTTGAGTTTGCTGAAACTCCTGTTCTGATCAATAACCTCAATTCATCAAGCAGCGTTTCCGCACGCATCAGAGCCTATGATCCATCTTTCTTTGGCTATAAAAGAGTAAGAGGCAACTTTACTTCCTATCCGATTCCAGACACTGGAATCAGTCTTTCATATAACATAGCCAGCAATCTGAAATTCCTTGGTGGAAATAATTTTGAAATCACATTCTTAAGACCTGGAAAGACAGCTACAATTGTTCCTTATACCCAGAGCATTGAAGTAAATGCCTATTACAGTTCGGCTCTAACTGAGTTCAACAGCTCAACTGTCCTTACAAGCCTTGATACATACAAGTCAATTCTCGGAGACAGAAACACGGGAATAGGTATATTCTGCAGTTCACCTGTAGAGAAAATTGCTCAGGTTATTAAAGATAAAGATAATACTGCAGAAGTAATAACCTGGAAGCAGTACAACAATGCTGTCTACGGTGCACTGGTGCTTGAGAAGTCAATCATGTACGTGTTCCTCAGCTTCATGTTCCTGATAATCTGTGTAAATCTCAGAAACTCAACAAGACGCCTGATTGACAGCAGACAGGTTGAGGGTGCTATGTTCAGAGCTCTCGGATACAGAAGAAAGGATATAAGGATTATCTTTGTTCTTCAGGGTCTGATCATCTGCATCATAGGAGAAGCTGCAGGTACATTATTCGGACTTCTGGCTCTCAACAATATGGACTCAATACTTAACTTAATTGGCAAAGTGTCAGGTTCCTACCTGTTCAGTTCTTCGATGATTGAGCCCTCACTTTCTACAATTGAAATTACAGTAATCCTTTGTGCTGTTCTTCTGCTTGGTTTCATCTACATCTATGCAGGGTGCAGAAAGGTATTCAGATCTGAAATCATGGAGGTAATCTATGACGTATCCGATTGAGCTGGTAAATATCTGCAAGAGTTTTCCGTCTGCTGATGAAAAAACACCTTTACAGATTCTCAACAATATAAACTTCTGCCTCAAGAGTAACGAATCCACGGCAATCATCGGAAAAAGCGGTACGGGAAAGAGTACCTTGCTTCAGATCTGCGGAGGTCTTGATAAGCCCACAGAAGGCAGTGTTCTGTTCAACGGCAGTGATATCTCCAAACTCAATGATGCAAAGATGTCCGAACTTAGAAACAGAAAGATCGGTTTCATCTTCCAGGCTAATATGCTAATGGAGGATTTCACTGCACTTGAGAATGTAATGATTCCTGCACTCATACAAGGGAAAAGAGAACACGAATGTAAACCAATAGCACAGGAATTACTGAAACAGATGGGGTTGGAAGACAGGATGAACCATTATCCGGCCCAGCTTTCCGGTGGAGAGAAACAGCGGGTTGCAATAGCAAGAGCACTCATCAATGATCCTGATGTCATTCTTGCCGATGAACCTACAGGTTCACTCGATGAAGAGAATGCAAAGGAAGTGGAAGACAGACTTCTTGATATTGTCAAATCAGGTAACAGGACTTTACTTCTTGTAACACATAACATGGATTTTGCCCGTAGATGTGACAGAATCCTTGTGCTTAAGAACCATACTCTGACTGAGGAGAGATCAGCTGAATGAATCCTTTTGTCAGGCTTTGGAGCAGAAAGAGAATTCTCAGAAGAGGGCGTTTGACCGGATGTATGGTACTGATTGCACTTGTTATGGCCCCGGTTGTTGCTGCACTAATTTTCTCCCAGAGCATGGTAAATTCAATGATAGAGAAGTTTGTCCGTATCTCTGACGGTCACATCCAGATATCCGGTTCAACCTATATAAATATACCTGATCAGTATGTATCTTATACAGAGAAAAGTATTTCTGGCTATGCACTTATGTACAGCTCAACTGAAACTGCATCTCTTCAGATCAAAGGTATTGAAGCCGGTTACTTCGAAGATGCTGAAAGAAACAAGCAGGTAACCATCAACACAATTGATAATTCACAGAAATCAAACCTCAACGGTATAACCATCAGTTCATATACTGCAAACAAGCTTGAAGTAGGTATAGGTGACAAGGTTGCGCTCATGGTTGTTCCTGATACCCAGCATGGCGTATTGCGTCCTGTGATGCTCCAGGTTACAGGTATCTACAGCACCGGCTACAACATGATAGACAAGTCCCTTGCCTTTGTTGATTATTCGTACGCAATAAAGTTGTTTGAATCTGAGTCATCAAGAATTACAGAAGTTATAGTAAGAAATGAATACCAGGATAAACTTGCAGAAGTAAAGAATCAGATTAAGACAGATGGAATTGTAACTGACTGGCAGCAGAAGAACATAAGCGTATACAACAACTATATTGTCAGCATGCAGGCCATTCTTCTTGTCCTGATGATCATTGTCGTAGTTGCAGCATTCTTTACTGCAAGTGTTGCCAACCAGATTGTAGAGGACGACAGCCGTGAAATAGCCCTGTCCAAGCTTATCGGTGCACCGGATTCAATGGTAAGGCAGAGCGCCTTCATAAGTATATTTACCGTGACTCTTGCAGGAATGGCCATCGGCCTTGGACTTGGTATCCTTATCGGTATGAACCTCAGTCCTGTTCTTGTCTGGCTTTCAGAGAAGAACATCCTGGTACTTGAATACTACCTTGTAGATTTCAGCGCCTCTGTTCCATGGGGTAAAATAGGCCTTGTCATGCTCAGTATGGCCGTTGTTTCCGCTCTTGCTGTTCTGATTTCACTCAGACATACAAGAAAGATTACACCGATGCGTCTTTTCACCGGCGTTTGAAAAAAAGTATAATTCCGATATGAGCCTTGAAGTATTCGTACTTGGTACAAGCGGCATGCAACCCCTGCCCAACAGATTCCTCACTTCAGCAGCAGTAAGAAGGGAAGGCGAAATCTACCTTTTTGACTGCGGTGAAGGGACACAGGTAAGCCTTAAGATGCTAAATCTGCACTGGAAACGTATCAGCAGGATTTTCATCAGCCACATGCATGCGGACCATGTAACAGGCCTACCGGGTCTTCTCATGCTTTCATCACAGGTGGACAGAACAGAACCTCTGTACATCTACGGCCCTTCAAAGCTGAAAGAGTACATTGATGCAAACAGAAAACTGCTTGATATGTACATCAACTATGAAATCCGCTTTATTCAGACTGAACCCGGTGTCATTTATGAAAACGAAGAACTTACTGTTGAAGCTATACCTCTTCTTCATACCAAGCCCTGTTTCGGCTATGTTTTGACTGAAAAGGACAGACCGGGTGAGTTCAACGTTGAGAATGCAAAAGCACTTGGAGTTCCAATGGGACCAATGTGGGGACTTCTGCAGAAAGGTGAAACTGTTACACTTGACGATGGAACAACCGTAAATCCTGATCAGGTTCTTGGAAAACCGCGCAGGGGAGTACGTTTCTCATTCATTACAGACACCATGTATCTGTCTTATATTGCAAACCATGTAAAAAATTCAGATCTTCTGATCTGCGAAGGTATGTTTGACAGTTCTCTTACCCAGGATGCCTTTGAAAAGAAGCATATGACCTGCACCCAGGCAGCAACTATTGCAAAAGATGCTGATGCAAAGAAGCTTGCACTTATCCATTACAGTCCAAGATACACAGACAAGGAACTCAGGATTCTTAAGGATGAGGCTTCAGAAATATTTGAGAATACTGTTCTGACCAAGGACAGGATGATATTTGAACTGAATAATTCAGACTGAGATATCGTCTTTGCTGCAGCCTATACTGTAGGCATTGGGCGGAAGACTGTCGGTAAGATTATTCTCACCGGGTTTTCTGATAGAGTGTATTGTTCCGATAATCAGCACAACAAAGCCGATTACAAAAGGAATCAATTTAGCAACAAAAATCAGGTCCATACTTCATTCAGTCCTTTGTTTGAGTTATATTATATCTGAAATGAGTGTTCTCAAAAAGTCATTCTTTATTCTGGTTGTTCTCACTTTATGCCTGTATTTCCTTACTACAGGTCTCTTTGCCAAGGGTGGTTACTTCTACAACAAGTCACGCGAAAGAATCCTCCTTGACCTTGAATACAGGGCAGACCGCCTTAAATCAGACGTAGAGAATCTTATGCTTCAGTCAAGTGAACTGACAACAGAAGAGGGAATCAGGGATACAGCCCTAAACCTCGGATACTATGTAGATGGTGATCAGGTCTATCTTTTTGCTGAATCAGAAGTCCAGGAACCTTACACTAAGTACCGCATTGATGAAGCAGTTGAACAGCCGTTCAAGCCGCTTTCAAAACCCATTTGTTTTGTGATTTCATTTGGAGTTTCTTTAATAATTTCTCTGATTTATACGCTATTGGCCAGAAAACCTATTTCTGAGGAAGAGTCAGATCTCCCTGACTGACCCATCCAAGCTTTCTGCAGAACATGTGAATCAACGGGCAGATGACAGCCGGCAGTACAAAGGAAATCATTATCAGAGCAAACCAGTCAGAGAATCCAATTGCAGTTCTGGTTCCAGCAGTGATCTCATTTACCCAACCTGAATAGACTCCAATCTGACCTACAAGACCACAAGTTCCCATTCCTGAAGAAACCGCAGGTCCGTTCATCTGCAATTTGAATACGCAGGTTGCAAGGGGACCTGTAATTGCAGAGGTGACAATAGGTGCAATCCAGATCCTCGGGTTTCTGATTATGTTTCCCATCTGAAGCATGGAAGTTCCAAGTCCGATTGATACCAGGCCTCCAAGCTTGTTTTCCCTGTAGCTGATCACGGCAAAGCCGATCATCTGGGCACAACATCCAGCTACGGCAGCGCCTCCGGCAAGTCCTGTCAGCTGCAGTGCTGCGCAGATGGCAGCTGACGATATGGGCAGGGTAAGAAACATTCCTACAGTAACGGAAACAATTACACCCATAAGGAAGGGCTGAAGTTCTGTAGCCCACATGATAATAGAACCGAGTTTCAAAGCTCCTTTACCGATAGGTGGGGCAATTAGATAGGCAATTGCTACTCCTGCCATGATGGTAACAAACGGAGTAACAAGAATATCAATCTTGGTTTTCTTTGAAACAGCCTTTCCACATTCAGATGCAATTATTGCTACAAAGAATACAGCAAGTGGTCCTCCGGCACCACCAAGAGCATTGGAAGCAAATCCAACTGCAGTAAGTGAAAAGAGAACCATAGGTGGGCACTGAAGAGCAAAACCAATGGCAACAGCCATGGCAGGACCGCTCATTGCAGTTGCAAGACTTCCGATTGTATAACCGGTTCCTGAAATGACGGCAACCTCTCTCTGAAGGAACTCAATTCCCAATTGTGTACCAATGGTATTGATGATAGTACCGATGAGAAGTGAACAGAACAGACCCTGGGCCATTGCACCCATTGCATCTATGAAATACCGCTTCAGAAAATTCTTGAATGCCGTCATGTTTTTGAGCATACTTCTTTGTAGTAAGCAATTCAAGATGCCCGGAAAAAGAAGACTTCTAGATACTATAGACTCATTGATGAACTGGATGTTCGGACTTCTGGTTCTGTTTGTAATCCTGAGCTATCTTACCTTTGTTTTTGAAACAGATATTAATCTATTTAAATTTCTTCAGATTATTGTCAACCTTTTTGCTGGAATAGAAATACTTGTCTTTGCCTTCCAGGTAATCCTTTCAATTTCTGTTTGGGCCACAGATTACCACTATGATATAAAAACAATACTCTGGTCATTCTTCAGAACGTTGCTATCTACAGTTCTGGTTCTGTCTTTGAATCTGCTGAATAAAATACTTGAAAGCGGCCTCAATATATCCCTTTCAATCAATCAGTGAAGAGGCATCAAAAGCACCCTGTCTGATCAGCTTAAAAGGCCTGCAGGTAGCATCAATCAAAGTGGAAGCAGTTTTGCCCTGACTCCCTGGACCTTTGACAACAACATCCACCTTATCTTCAAAGCGCTCACAGACTGATTTGAAATCCAACAGAGAAGGCTCTCCGCTCATATTCACACTTGTTGAATAGATTGGTGAACCAAGTTTATCCAATAAACGAAGCAAGAAAGAATCGGCAGGAACACGAATGGCAATAGTTGAACCGGAAACACCATTCAAAACAACAGTCAGTGGGGCAGGCCAGACTGAAAGAATCTCAAAAGGAATATCAACAGCCAATTCCTTTGCCTGTGACAGAGTAGCAAGAACAAGAAACGGCTTGTTCGCATCACGGCCTTTCAATGCCTTCAACTTTGCCTCACCGGAACCATATACAGAAGACAATCCATATATCGTGTCGCACGGAATAACAGCAGTACCGTTATCACGCAAAACAGAGACCAGCTTCTCAATCGTATCCTTATCATTCCTGTCCAGAATCATATTGATAATAATATTGATAAACCAAATAGACTTCAATTCTCGTTGACAACCATACACGGTTATAAGTATGTTTCATTAATGGTAAAATACTAAAATCAGGAATATACAATGAAGAAACACTTAGTAATCTTACTTTTATTTATTTCATCACTACTTGTATTTGTTTCATGTAACGATGCTGTTACTCCGGGAGGTCCATCGGTTGATCCGAAATTAACAACTCCTCTCTCACTTGAATTCAGGGAAGCTGGAAGTCTCTATGCTTATGAATTTCAACCAGGAGGAACCTGCGATATCCAATACTCATTAGACGGTAAATATCAAGCAGATTTACCTTATTTATCAATAGATAATGAAAATCCTATTGCAGTACCTGCAGGTACAACAGTTACTTTATTCGGCAATTATGGTTCAACAAAGAAAGCAAACAATGTTTCAATTTCTACAGATGTAAATTGCTATGTATATGGAAATGTCATGAGTTTAATTGATCCTGTAAACTTTGCAACTGCCGATACAGTATATGAAAAATCATTTTATAATTTATTTGCTTTAAGTACAAATATTTATAATCATGAAACAAAAGACATATATCTTCCTGCAACAAATTTAGCTGAAAATTGTTATGACTCTATGTTTTCTTGGTCAAAAAATATTACAAGAGCTCCTGAACTTCCAGCTAAGAAACTAGTCCCTAATTGTTATTATCATATGTTCCGCTGCAGTGATAAATTAAATTATGTAAAATGTCTTGCCACAGATATCAGTGCATCATCTTGTTTAACTGACTGGCTAGATGATGTTTCGGCAACTGGAACATTTGTGAAAGATCCAGCTATGAATAATTGGCCTGAAGGTGGAAGTGGTATTCCTGCAAGCTGGACTATTCAGAACAATTAATAATTCCAATTTGGATTACATCCCGCTTTCCTTCTTGTGAGGGAAAGCTTTTTTTGCAATTAACAACAAATCATTTGCTTTACAAATATAATCAATTGTCTTACAATCTAAGTATTGAGAGATAGGGAAAATGGCACAGACTATGGTTAATTTCCGTATGGATGCGGAATTAAAAAGGAACATGGAAATGATTTGTAAAGATATGGGGCTTACCCCAAGTGCAGCTTACACTCTCTTTGCCAAAAAAGTAACACAGGAAAGGCGAATACCTTTCGAGATTACTGCTGATCCCTTCTACAACACACAGAATATTGAACGTCTCAAACGGGCAGTATCTGATATTAAAGCCGGAAGGAATATGTCAGAACATGACCTGATTGAGGCTGATAATTGAAAAAGAAATGGCATGATGATGCCTGGAATGATTACCTGTATTGGCAAACCCAGGATAAAAGATTTCTAAAGAAAATTAATAATCTCCTAAAAAGCATAGATCGCTACGGTTATCAATGTGAGGGGAAACCTGAGCCGTTAAAAGATGAATTATCTGGTTTCTGGAGTGTCAGAATTGATGATAAGAATCGGATAGTATTCAGAATCATTGATAATGAATTAGAAATTGCACAATGTGGTTCTCATTATCGAGACAAGTGAAATTTGTTGCGGTTTGTTGCATCAGAGATTATCATCTAAATATAAGGAGATTCAAACTATGGACCGCAAACTTGGTATCATACCTGCTGACATAAAGATTCCCGTAGAAGGAATAGATCTTGAGAAATGGGCAGTAGTTGCCTGTGACCAGTTCACATCAGAGAAAGACTATTGGGCATCAGTATCTGACTTTGTAGGAAGTGCACCTTCAACCCTCAGACTGATTTTCCCCGAATGCTATCTGAATGATGACGATGGTGATAAGAGAATTGCTGATATCAACAAGACAATGAAGGAGTATGTTGATAACAACATCTTCAAGACATACAAGAACTGTTTCTTCCTTGTTAAGAGAACATGTGGCAGTGCATCAAGACTCGGTCTCATGGCAGCACTTGATCTTGAGAAATACAGCTGGGAGAAGTGCTCACGTACTCTTATCAGAGCAACAGAAGGCACAATCCTTTCCAGAATTCCGCCAAGGAAGAAGATCAGAATAGATGCTCCTCTTGAGCTGCCTCATATCATGGTTCTTATTTCAGATGAAAAAAAATCTGTAATTGAGAAGACTTATTCAAAACATGAGAAACTTGAGAAGGTTTATGAAACTCCTCTGATGAAGGACGGTGGAAAGGTTGAAGCCTGGGTAGTAAATTCTCCTGCCGATATCAAGGATATTGAGGATGCATTTGAGAAACTTTATGACGCTCTTGATCCTGAGAATCCGCTTCTCTTTGCCATGGGTGACGGAAACCACAGTTTTGCAACAGCAAAGAGTTGCTGGGAAGATATCAAGAAGGGTCTTTCAGCTGAGGAAAGAGAAAACCATCCTGCAAGATACTGCCTTGTTGAACTTGAGAACATCTTTGATCCTGGCCTTGTTTTTGAGCCGATTCACAGAGTTCTTTTCAACGTTCCTGAAGAAGTATTCCTCGAGCTTCTTAAGAAGTACTCAAAGGATATTAAGTTTGAAGAAGTCAAATGCCGCAACTGTATCGGTGAGCGCCTGAAGGATCAGAGCACACAGGGATTCGGTTACTGCACATCTGACAAACATATTTATGTCCGTCTTAAGGACCCTGTTGCAAACATCGCCGCAGGCACACTTCAGAGAGTAATTGATGATCTTCTTGATAAGGGCTATGAGGTTGACTATATCCATGGCGCCGATGTTACCGACAAACTTGGATCGGAGAAGGGTAATATTGGACTCTTCCTGCCGGCTATAGACAAGGGAACGTTCTTTGAGACAATTATCAAGGACGGAGCACTGCCCAGAAAGACCTTCTCAATGGGTGAAGCAAACGAGAAGAGATACTACATGGAGGCAAGAGCCATAAAATAATTGGATTCTTCTCTTGACCTGAATCTTCAAATTTGATAGTTTCAAGCAAGAGCCAAGGGAAGGAGGAACTGCCCATGTTTGACAGGATCAGAAAAAGATCAGCGCAGACAGGGATTCTGTTTCCCGAAGCCGTTATTATCGGTATTTTTTAGACAATCACGAAAGTGGTTGTCTTTTTTTTAAGGAGAGACAAGATGTCAAAGCAGGAACCCATCAGGGATGCAAAGTCGTTAGGCACTTCCAAAATGATGATTTTGGGCCTTCAGCACCTTTTTGCCATGTTTGGAGCAACAGTACTTGTTCCGCTTCTGGTAAATTCTTATGGTCTGCCTCTTTCAATGCAGACAACACTTCTTATGGCAGGTCTTGGAACACTGCTGTTCCACCTGATTACAAAATGGAAAGTTCCCGCATTCCTGGGTTCTTCCTTTGCCTTCCTTGGCGGCTATGCAGCAGTTGCTGCACTGAGCACAGGTAAGTTTGCTACAATGGGAGCTGCTGAAAAGCTTCAGTATGCAGGCGGTGGTATTGTAGTAGCAGGTCTTCTGTACCTTGTTCTTGCACTTGTTTTCCACTTCTTCGGCGTAAAGAAGGTAATGAGATTCCTGCCTCCCATCGTAACAGGTCCGATTATCATCCTTATCGGTCTTAACCTTGCACCTTCTGCAGTATCAAATGCTTCAACAAACTGGCCCCTGGCTCTTGTTGCAATTGCCGTGATTGTCTACTGCAATATCTGGGGCAAGGGAATGATCAAGATTGTTCCGATTCTTCTTGGTGTAGTTGTAAGCTATCTTGTTGCTCTTATTGCAAATATGTTCGGTGCAAACCTGATTGATTTCACAGCAGTAAGACAGGCCAAGTGGTTCGGACTTCCCCAGTTCATAACAAACCCCGGAACATCACTTGCAAAGTTTGATCTCACAGCAATCCTTGTCATGGCTCCGATTGCAATCGCTTCAATGATGGAGCATATCGGTGATATCTCAGCCATCAGCGCAACAACAGGCGAGAACTTTGTAGAGAACCCCGGTCTTCAGAGAACACTTCTTGGTGACGGACTTGCAACAAGCTTCTCCGCCTTCTTCGGTGGTCCTGCAAATACAACATACGGTGAGAACACAGGTGTTCTGGTCCTTTCAAAGGTCTACGATCCCAAGGTAATCAGACTTGCAGCAATTTACTCAATTGTTCTGAGCTTCTGCCCCAAGTTCTCAGCACTGATCAGTTCTCTGCCTTCAGCAATCGTTGGTGGTATCTCATTCATCCTCTACGGTATGATCTCTGCAATCGGTGTCAGAAACGTAGTAGAGAACAAGGTTGACTTCACACAGTCCAGAAACCTGATTATCGGTGCAGTAATCCTGGTCTGCGGTCTCGGATTCACAAACGGCATCACATTCAAGATTGGAAGCGCAAGCGTCACTCTTACAGCACTTGCAATTGCAGCTCTTGCAGGTATCATCCTCAATGCAGTACTGCCCGGAAAAGATGATTACTCACTCAAGAAGGACGTTCACAACGGCCGTTCTTCCGGAGACCTTGGAACATATTGATAAAAATCTGAATTGATATAATTAATGGCAGCCGTTGGGCTGCCATTATTGTTTTGTTTAAGTAATTTCAAATTATACAAGGCCTGCAATCAGGATTACCAGAAGCAGTACGGGCAGGATGTATTTGAAGTAGATGCCCATCTTTGGAGAAAGCTTGAAGCCTTTTCCTGTGTTTGCTTCCTTAAGGTAGTTGTCGAAGCCCCAGCCCCATTTGCATGTACAGAACAGCAGGTAAATAAGAGAACCGATGGGGAGGAGAAGGTTGGATACAATGAAGTCTTCTGAATCAAGGACATCTCTGCCACCAATGATATGGAGGTTGGACCAGATATTGTAACCAAAGACACAGGGAAGACTTGCAATAAGAATAAAAAGGCAGTTTGTAAGAGCAGCCTTCTTTCTTGACCAACCCCAGTTGTCACATGATGTTGCGATGAGGTTTTCAAATACTGCAATAACAGTAGAGAAGCTTGCAAATGTCATGAAAAGGAAGAACAGTGTTCCCCAGACTCTACCGCCGGCCATGTTGATAAAGACCTTGGGAAGAGTAATGAAGATCAAAGAAGGACCTGCATCAGGAGAGATACCATAGGAGAAAATTGCCGGGAAGATAATAAGACCGCTGACAATTGCTACGAATGTATCAAGACCAGTAATGATTGCTGATTCTTTGATAAGGGTGTTGTTCTTTGACATATAACAACCGAAGATCTCCATTGCTGCAACACCGAGGCTCAATGTGAAGAAGGCCTGGTTCATAGCACCCATGATTACCTGGAAGATACCGGCTTCAACTGCTCTGTTGAAATCGGGCAGGAGGTAGAAAGCAAGACCTTCCTTGGCTCCGGGAAGAGTCATTGAATGGATTGCAAGGACAATGATGAGGGCAAGAAGACCAACCATAATGAACTTGGTAACTCTTTCAAGACCGCTCTGAAGTTCAAATGAACATACAAGGAAACCGGCAACAACAGTAACCATCATACCGAGTGCCATTTCTGTGGGATTACCAAGCATAGCGCCGAAAACACCTGCGGTATTGTCCAGAGACATTCCGGTAAATGTTCCTGTCAGAAATTTGAAGAAGTAAAGAAACATCCATCCGGATACTGTTGTGTAATACATCATGAGGAGATAGCAGCCAGCAATGGCAAACCATCCGTGTACATGCCACTTTGAACCGGGTTTCTCAAGTGCCTTATAACCACCTACAGCACTCTTGCGGGAAGCTCTACCTACAGCAAGTTCCATTGAAAGAACGGGAATACCCATAATAACAAGGAAAAGAAGGTAAAACAGAACAAAAACACCGCCGCCGTATACTCCGGTGATATATGGAAACTTCCAAACGTTTCCAATTCCGATAGCACATCCTGCGCTTACAAGGATGAAACCCAACTGTGATTTAAATTTCTTATTTTCCATAAATCCATACTTTATTGTAAAATCGGACTATCATTCAATATTTTTGCGAAGATTTTCATGATAATAACTTGCCAAAGATTCAAATCTTTTGTATGTTAATTGAGGTCGAAAGACATTCGCCACCTTAGCTCAGCTGGCCAGAGCACGTGACTTGTAATCTCGGGGTCGTCCGTTCGAATCGGACAGGTGGCTAAAATATCGGAGAGGTTCCCGAGCGGTCAAAGGGGGCAGACTGTAAATCTGTTGGCTCAGCCTTCGAAGGTCCGAATCCTTCTCTCTCCATTGGAAATAGGGTCTTCCCGGAAGGGGAGGCCTTTAATCGTTTAAAGGGGCTGTCATGGGCTGTTTCTATCAAAACGGACTTAAGTTCTCATGTCAGGGATGTAAGGTATGCTGTTCTGTGGATCCCGGATATGTATTTTTAAGTGAAGAAGATATAAAAGGAATGTCCGATGGTCTTTCCATGGACAGGGATAAATTCATCGAAACCTATTGCAGAATTGTTGATATGGGGCAGATGAAGATGATATCCCTGCTGGAGAAAGACAACTATGACTGCATATTCCTTACTGATAAAGGATGTAAGGTATATCCGTACAGACCCGTTCAGTGTTCAACATATCCCTTCTGGGCCCATATTCTGGACAGCAAAGAAGCTTGGAATGAAGAAGCAAAGACATGTCCCGGTATGAATAAGGGCGAACTTCACAGCAAAGAAGAAATTGACAGGATTCTTGAAACCAGACTTTCAAATTCTCCAGTTGTAATCTTATAATATATTGGGATTTTATGCCGGTATTTTCTGACGCTCAGATAGAACAGATAAAAAACAGACTCACAATCAGCGAGGTTATATCCCCCTATGTACGTCTTACCAGAAAGGGAGACAGGTTCTGGGGACTCTGTCCTTTCCATCATGAAAAGACCCCTTCATTTACTGTAAAAGACGATGGCGGATTCTACAAATGTTTCGGCTGTGGAAAAGGTGGAGGAATGTTCGATTTCATTATGGAGATTGAACATGTAACCTTCCCGGAAGCTGTTGAACAACTTGCTAAAAAGGCCGGAGTAGAGCTTAAGGCTGAAACAGAATATGACCGTCAGGCAAATACAAGAAAGAAGTCACTTCAGGACCTGTACAACCGTATTGCCCAGTCCTATCATGTTGTTCTCAAAACCAGGCCTTATGCTGAAGAAGCCAGAGCCTACATGAAAAAGCGCGGTATTACTGATGAAACCTGTGAAAAATTTCTTCTGGGTTTTGCTCCTGACAGTACAAAATCATTGTACGGAACTTTAAAACAGAATGGTTTTTCAGATGAATTGCTTAAAAACAGCGGCCTTTTTTCAAAAGGTTCTGACGATTTCTACCCCTTCTTCATAAACAGGTTCATGTTCCCGATACGTACCTGGCAGGGAAACGTTGTTGCCTTCAGCGGTAGGGATATGACCGGTCAGGACAGGGCCAAGTATAAGAATTCACCGGATACTGAACTATACAGCAAAAGACATGTTCTGTTCGGTCTTTATGAGAGTCTTCCCATGCTGAAGCAGAAAGGAGAAGTGATTCTCTGTGAAGGTAACTTTGATGTTATTTCACTTCATCAGGCCGGACTTGCATACGCAGTTGCACCACTTGGAACATCATTTACCGATGAACAGGCAAAACTTCTCAAAAGATGGGTGAATAAAGCTTATATATTGTTTGACTCCGATGATGCAGGACAGAATGCAACAGCAAAAGCACTGATGATTTGTCAGAAAAACGACATTGAATGCGGTGTTATAAGACTGACCGGAGCCAAGGATGCGTCGCAGATGTTGGAAGAGCAGGGAGCCCAGGCCCTTATTAATTCATGTAATAATATAATTACAGGTTTCTCTTATCTTGTACATTCTGCTAAAAAAAAGTATGATTTACGGCAGCCCAAAAGCAAAACATCTGTATTCAAGGAGGTTATGCCGTTCCTTGATGCTA
>Ga0265299_10000585_pt1 | contig 44585 bp, 52 predicted proteins | sample AusTroGonzalo_MG_4_FD_193485 | JGI IMG/M metagenome (GOLD analysis project Ga0265299, IMG submission 193485) | Bovine rumen microbial communities from tropical cattle in Woodstock, Queensland, Australia - Gonzalo_02 | ecosystem: Host-associated > Mammals > Digestive system > Stomach > Rumen ...
GTTGTACTCGGTGCTGCTCCAGGCCCATCCATGGAGGAAGTCCGGGTGGCCAGCCTCGGCGGCGAGCTCGTTGATCTCGTCCTTGAAGTATGCGAGGATGTACAGTTCCTTCTGCGTAGGAAGCGCGCGGCCGAGCAGCTTGGCGTGTTTCATCGCGTCGTGCCAGTTCATCGGCTTGTCGTTCTTGGGGACGTCCTCGAAATAGAGGGCCTTGTTGATGACGGGGATGCCGATTCCGATGGTCTTTCCGTCAGCGTCCTTGATTGCCCAGGGGCAGGTCTGTTCGTTCATGGTGTTACTTGTTTTGAGGGTTCATGGGTTGCTCGATGTAGTATTCCTTCAGGATGTCGTCCTTCCAGAACGAGAGGCAGAGGCGGCAGTTCACGACGCCCACCTGGCCACGGATCCCGAGAAAACCGCACAGGGCGGTGGAGACGGCCTCCAGGGCCTTCAGGTCGATCGCTTGGGCGCCCGGGAGTTCGATAATCATCAGCGGGCTCTTCTCGTCCGCGTTGATGGACGGCTTTACCTGCGGCTGGTATGCGAGTGCCGGTTCCAGCACCTTGCGGACCTTGTCGATGTCAATGGTTATTGTTGCCATTCTTTTTCCTTATTTTGAATGATTCAAAATTACAATAGGGGGGGGGCGGAGAGCAGAATGATGTCATTGGCCACGGCCTGGGGAGTCCCGCCCAGTTGCTGGCCGAGCTCGAGAAGCCGCCGGGCGGTGGCCAGGTATTCCTTCCGAAGGTCAGTCATGGTGCTTTCTTTTCATAAGTGGCCGGATGATAAACCACCCGATGCAGAATCCGGCAATAAAAGCCAGGATTGACAATGCGATGTTCAGGGTCATAAGTCAGTCGGACAGTTTGAGTTCACGCAGTGGTTCGTTCTCGGATCCATAGCGATGGATTTCTCCGCACAATGGGAGCAGAGCGTCATCTTCTCGTCGGCCCACCAGCAGCATCCGTAGTCCGGATTATAGCAGGGGTCATTGTTTACGCATCCGCAGACGCGGCATACGCCGGGAGTCCGCTTGGCGAAGTGAAGGCGCCACCACCGGCGCAGCGGGCTGATTTCGGGATGTGCTTTCTTCATCGCTCAAGGATGTCTACGAGGTTATCCCTCACGCTTTCCAGGTCGCTATATGCGGAGTCCAGGTCACCGGCGCACTCTTCCATGTTCTGGCCGCGTTCGGTGGCCTGCAGACCCTCGGGGAGGTTATCGAATGCTTCCTGCTCCTCGTCCCGGATTTCTTCCAGGGCGGCAAGCTGCTCTTCCAGGATGTCACAGATCTCCTGGATGCGCTTTCTTCTATCTTTATTCATCGTCGCCGTATTTTATGATGAATGCCTTTTTGCCGACGAGATTCTTGCCGTCATAATATTTCGGAAGAATCTTATAGATGCTACCCTCGAGGCAAAGGTGGTACTTGTCTTCGAGCTGATCATAGTAGCAGAAGGAGGAAACGCCCAGGCCGTTGTGAAGGCCATATAACGCCAGGCTGATATTGATAATTTGGTCGATATCGATTCGGAATTCGTCAATGCAGATGTAGATTCCGTTCGAGCGCTGCATGACCGCGATCTTCACGCCAGGCCGAAATACGGGCAGCAGAGCCTCCATCACGGCCCGCAGGTCGATCTTTTGGTATTTCTCGTTATCTTCCATGGCTACGGCTCAGTTTGAGGACGGGAGGGAAGGGTAAAAAGGGCGGCAAGGCTGCGAGCCGCCCTCCGGACGGTGAACCGTATTAGCCGTCCGGTGTACGAGTATGCGATGGCAGCCTTTTGTCTCGTTGATCGGACGATCTTGCGAAGGATGACCACCTCCCTGGGGCCGGTGACCAGCCAGCACAGGACGATGGATCCGATGAGGTTGAACAGGTAGTTGTCCGGGAACCGGATGAGTCCGGCCACGGACTTCACGCCTGCGCTCAGGAAGAGCACGGCGAGGGCGCCGGCCAACGCATACACGGCGAAGACGGCGCGGTGAAAATGATATTTGTGCATACTCGTACATTTTGGGGTTTCGTTTATTTCTTCATCGTTACGGTGTTGATGTTCTTGAAAAACGGGGGGGGGCGTCCCAGGGGCTCCTTGGCATTTTATGTTTCGCGGCCTCCGAAGTGTTGCCAGCTTCGGTCGCCCCTCCCGTGGGTTATTGGCGAGTCCCGAACTTGGTTTTGATAGGGTGCGGCTTCAGGCGGTCAGTCACGTCGAAGAGGCGGACGAGGCGCATCCTGGGAGACTTGCAGACTTTCGCGAATCGCGCTTCCGCTTCCTCCAGGGTGTCGAACTCCATCTTGTAGTGCCTCTCGACGGAGACCCATACCACGCGGTACCGTTTCTTTTCCATGGTCTTATCGTTTACGGGGGAAAAGGGCTGCGTCGTGGACGTAAATGCCCAGGATGTTGGAGACCTCGCGGGCGATAGTGCGGCGATCCGTGCGGGACGCGGGAATGGAGCGGCCGTTCTTCCAGAACCAGAAGGTGTTGGAAGACGCGCCGGTCTTTCTGAGGATGGCGTCCTGCAGCTGGACCCTCTCCACATCACTGAGGCTGTTCCAGATTTCTGCGAATGTTCTTGCGTCTGTTGTCATTTTTATGTACCTTTAACGGCTTTGTACTTTGTTTGTACTTTAATTATGCCTTAATTCGCTACAAAAGTAAATAAAAAGAAAATATAAAGCAAATATATTTTCATTTAATTTTCGTGTTTTTATGGAACTCATTGAATTAAAGCGATTTAGGGAAGTAAATCACCTTGGACAGTCGGAAGTGGCCGAATACCTTGGCGTTTCACGCGCTCAAGTGTCTATGATTGAGCGTGGAAAATCAAGATTGACAAACGAAAACCTGCGGAAGCTGATCACGAACCCATACGGATGGGATGTTTCGATGCTCCCGAAGGACCCAATGGCCGCTGTGACCGGCGTGGTCATTAATGGGAGTAACGAGATCAAGAACTCCACTATCGATAATCGTCATTACTATTCCGACAGCCCGGACGTACTTCGGGCACAGATAGATATCCTAGATGAACGGATAAAGGAGAAGGACGCCCAGATAAAGGAGAAGGACGCCCAGATAAAACAGCTCCTGGACATCATCCAGGGAATGAAGAAATAAGATGCATGAAGAGCGCTGAAAAAGAAAGGAAGCCCGGCTTCCTGCAATCGTTCCTGAATCTCTTCCGATCTGGTTCCAGCCCTAAGCCGGCAGAACCAGAACCTGCTGAGTATCCTGCTGAGGAACCGGCCGAGGAGCCGGCAGTCGAACCCGTGGTCCAGGAACCGATCAGGGAAGTCGCTCCGCCTAGTTATCCCAAGACCCACGCGCCGAAGGACGCTGGAAGACGGAGGATATCCCTGGAGAATAAGGGATGGACAGACGAGGATGTGCCTGATAATTTTTTCAAGGGAAAGACAATCGTAATCACGGGAATCCTTCTCTTGCTGGGAGAACGGGACGATGTCGCTGGGCTCTTGAAGTCACTGGGCGCGCGCGTTACGGGCTCCGTGTCTAGTAGAACGAATATCATAATTGTCGGTGAGACACCTGGGCCGTCCAAACTCGAAAAGGTTGCGCTATTGAAATCCGAGGGCGTCGATATCCGGGTTATGAACGAGATGGAACTCATCTCCAGACTCCATGACGCCGGTGTTGATACTGTTGCATTTTCGCGTGGAGAGCACACTTAATTCATTGATTCATCTCAACTTGAGAAAAAGTGTTCCGGGACAGAAACGGGACAAAATGAGCCGATTCGCCTCCGTGATTCAATAAATAGTTAACCGCGATAACAATTACTTTCCGTGAAACGATACGAACCCCCAGAGCAGAAAATCTCTACATCTCAACCATACCCGCGTAACGAGCGAAAAACCAATCAATTACAAGATTTTTCTCTCCAAAACGGGACAGAAACGGGACAAGGAATTTTTCTTTTGTATGACGCCATCGTGGAGTTGTGCAAAGAAAAAAAAATGTATTTTCGGCAACCAACTCTAGGCCGGGATTATCTCCCGGCGAAGTTATCCCAGGGAAAGACCTGGTTCGTGTATTTCTACGTCAAATCCCCCGTATCCGGAAAGCTGCAGCGCCGGCGGATCAAGGTGAACAGGTACTCCACCAGGAAGGAGAACCTGGTGCTGGCCAGGTCCATCATCGGCGACATCAACACCAGGCTCGCGCTCGGCTGGAACCCTCTCCTGGAAGGCGTCGCGCCCCGTGCCGGCGTCCCGCTGTTCGCCGCCCTGGACGACTACCTGAAGGTCAAGGCGAAGGAGATGCGCCCGAACTCGATGCGCTCGTACCGTTCGTTCGTGGGCGTGTTCCGGGAGTGGCTGACCGGCCACGGCTTCTCCGATGGATCCTCCGTATCCCTGGTTACGAAGGAGGTGGCCATCCTCTTCATGAACGACATGGACGACCGGGAGGACGTGTCGGCCGTCACGTACAACAATTATGTCCGGTTCTTCGAGGGGCTGTTCTCCTGGATGGTCAGGAAGGGCTACCTGGCCACGAACCCGTTCGCCGGGATGGACAAGAAGCGTCGGAAGGCCGGGGCGTCAAAGAAGCGGCGCCTGCTGAAGCCGGCGGAACTGCAGCTGCTGCTCTCGTTCCTCCGGAAGGAGAACCCGGAATACCTGGCCATCTGCCTGTTCTGCTACTGCTGCTTCATGCGGCCGAAGGAGATCGCCCTGCTGCGCTGCGGAGACATCGACATCCGGAAACAGACGGTCAGCGTGAGCGGCGACATCGCGAAGAACGGGAAGGACTCCGTCCGGACGATCCCGGACGCGATGATGCCCTTCATCCGGACGCTGGACCTGTCGGATCCGGACCTGTTCCTGTTCGGGTCGCACCGGCTGGAGAAGTTCCGGTTCACGCCCGGGCAGAAGCCGACCATCGGCCAGCGGATAGCCGACTACTGGCGGTTCGTGGTCCGGCCGGGCTGCGGGTTCGGCGAGGACCTGCAGTTCTATTCCCTGAAGGACACCGGCATCACGGGGATGCTTCAGAGCGGCGTGGCCATCAATCTCGTGCAGCAGCAGGCCGACCATTCCAGCGTGGCCATGACGGCCATATATGTCGGAAAGAGCCCGGCAGCAAATGCCGAGCTCCGAAATGCGAACATCTTGCCTGGAAAGAAGCGCTAATAGTGTCCGAAGGCCTTCGCTATGATGGCCATGATCTGTTTCCGGTAGGCGAACGCCACCAGGCCGAGAAGCCACCAGAACGCGCCAATCCGGAACCGTTGCCAGAAGTTCAGTTTCTTCTCCACCTTGACCTCCCTCGTGATGACGTGCGCCTGTTCCATGGTGTTCTTGACGTCGGTGACGAGGAAGTGGTCGGGCAGCTTGACGCCCTGGGCGAGAGAGACCGGCTTGTTGCGAAGGTTATGATGGAGGAAGCCGTCGGATCCGACCCAGGCGTCCGACTCCGCGACGGACGTCTCGCGGTGCGAGGTGTCGCCGATGTGGACGATGGCTTGGTCGGATTCCAGGGGGACGGGAACGAAGATCGTCGTGTCTCTCCAGACGGTGCTGTCCCGGTATTCTGTGACCGTCTCCGTCTTGATGACGACCTTCTCGCGCTGGCGAAGGAGGGCGCAGCCGGACGCGGCGAATAGAATTGCCATGAAAAAGATCGTATACTGAAGTGGCCACGGCGGCCGGCTGCGATGTTGACGTCCCGTCATCATCTTTCGACCCCTCCCAGTTTGTCGGCCAGGCGCTCGGTGTAGAACCAGAAGTAGCTCCGGGGCCGGCCCGGGTTCCACCAGGCCGCCCAGAGCAGGGACGGGATCCCGATGACGACCAGGTAGAGCGGCCCCAGGATCATCGACTGGAGATGGTGTCCACGTTCGTGGTTCCAGACCTTCTCGTCGGTGAAGTATTTCGACTCCAGGACGACGTACTGGCCGAGCGAGATCCCGCCCTTCATCTTCTCCGAGAGGTAGATGAACGTGGACGGCCAGCGGGTGCGCTTGCCCCGGATGTCGATAGGGATAGTCACTCCGGCGAAGAGGACCGCGAGCAGGCCGAGAAGGTTCTGCGGCAGCTGCCAGACGTAAAGGAGCAGTTCGACCACGCTGTGCGGGAACTGCAGGCGGCGCAGCGTCAGTTTCAGCGCCTCCAGGACTTCTTTGATTTTCATGTCTATCTATTTTTGGGTTTGCAGATGGCCATCGGGAACTCGGAGCGAACCTCGAAGCAGGGGCAGTCCTTGATCCACTCGTAGCGGTTGATGAATCCGTCGCCGTCTAGGTCCGGAGAGGTGTCGCGGTGGCCGATGACCTCCTTGATGGCCGGATACTTGTCCAGCAGCTTGTACACCAGGTCGACGAGGGCCTTCTTCTGCTCAGGAGTCCGGGTGTCCTTCGAGATGGGCTTCCCCTTGGAGTCAAGTTTCGCCACGAGCTGGCCCTTCTTGTTCCGCGTCGCTTCCACGCCGCCGACGTAGCAGATGCCGATGCTGTGCTTGTTGTAGGGCTTCCCGGAGAATCCGGACGTGTTGCAGTGAGCCCCGTCCATGGTCAGGGGCCGTCCCGTCTCGACGGTGCCGTCCAGGTCGATGACGTAGTTGTAGCCGACCATCTTCCAGCCCTTGTCCTTGTGCATCTTATCGATGTCCTTCCGGCGGACGTCCTTCCCCTCCGGGGTGGCCGAGCAGTGGATGACGATGGCGTCGATGTCGCTCTCTTTCATGTCGTTTCCGTTTTTGGGTTGTCGATGTGTTCCGGTTTATCGGTAAGCCGGTAGAAAACCTTTCCGTCCTGCGCCCACACTTCCACCACGTAGCGAAGCGTGAGCAGCTGTATGAGGCCGACGTCCAGCACGTCGGATTCTAGTGTCATGCCTTCCTCCATCCGAACACGCCAGGCTCCCAGATGTTCGCGTCGTAGTCGGAGATCCAGTGCTCGTCGTTCCAGGTCACCTGGGCGTCCTTCGCGTATGCGTCGTGGGCTCCCGTGGGACGGATCCAGAGCGGCCACTCCTCCAGGCTGATGACCTTCCAGAGGTTCGGGGTGACGTCCGGGGTCCAGTCGGACTGGGTCTTGTGGCCGATGACGCACTCGTACACCAGGCCGGTGCCCTTGAAGTAGCGGCGGGTGCCGGCGACCACGGTCTCGTCCGGCTTCCAGGGCTCGAACAGGGACGGGACCTTCACGGCGACCTCGTCGTCCAGCTCTTCGACGGACGGCTGCAGCAGGGCCTTGAGCTGCGTCAGGATCTCGGCCAGCGTCGGGTTGTAGTCCGGCGTGAACTCCATGCCCAAAACGGTGCTGGCGATTTCCTTGCACCTCTCCACGTAGGTATTGTACGCCATGTAGTCGGACACCTTGGAGACGCACTGGCGCGCGATGGCGAACTCGTCGTCGGCCGTGTAGCGGACGCGGACGAGCGCGGTCACGAGCAGGCCGAAGTGGTCCTGTCCGAGCGGTTCGTCGGTGACGACTGTCACGGATTCCACCTCGAACCCTCCCTCGGTGGGGACGATGCTGTAGTTCACGGACGTGTGGTATTTGCCGCCGATGGTGGTGACGGTGACAAGCTGGGGTCTTTCTTCGTAAAACATTGTCTTTTCCTCCTTGTATGGTTAAGCGGCCGACCTGGTTGCCGGCCTGTATTTCGCTTTCGCTCTTATCGAATCGTAGTGGCCACGGATGTAGAAGTAGCGGAAGAACTCCGGACGGAACTCCTGCAGGGCCTCGCGCCGGATCCGGTAGGTCCGGTACTGCCGGCAGAAGCCGAGATAGGAGTTCACGACCTGCTCGATGCGCTGGCAGTCAAGGACGGAGAGTTCGTCCTTCTCGACCAGCTGCCGGTTGAATCCGTGGATCTTCTCTAGCAGGCGTCCGATGGTCTTGTTCGACAGATACGTCCTGTGCGGCTTGATGACTGCGCCGACGAACTTCAGTCCGTGCGATACGGGCTGGATGTAGCGCTTGTCCTTGTGAAGATCCAGGAGCAGGGCGTCGTGCAGGAAGGCGGCTATCTTCGGGATGGCGGCCAGCAGGAACGCCTTGTCGTCGCAGGTGATCTCGAAGTCGTCGACGAAGCGGACGTACGCGTAGTTCTTGTGCCGGAACAGGAAGTGGATGTAGGCGTCCAGGAACGAGAGCAGGAAGTTCGCGAACTGCTGCGTGGTATGGTTTCCGATGGGTTCGCCCCGATCCTTGTCGCACGAGAAGGACGACTTCCGCTTGGCGAGGCCCAGCCACTCCTTCGGATCCGTGTTGAAGATGCAGTTCTGCTCCGGATGGTGCATCACGGTGATCTTCGTCACGGCGAGCAGGATGTCCTTGTAGTCGCCGTGGTACCGGCGGGTGATGAAGCGCTCCAGGAGATACCAGAGCTTCGTCTTGCTGATGCTGTTGAAGAAGCCGACCAGGTCGCCTCGGAACACCCACGCCTGCCTGGTGTAGTTGAACGACACCCGCTCGAATCCTTCCTCGACAGCCTGGACGGCCTTGAACGTGCCGAAGTTCTTCCGGCAGTTGAACGAGACGTTTCCCTGGGCCTCGAACCGTTCCTCGAAGAGGGGAATCAGGCGCAGGCAGATCCAGTGATGGACGATGCGGTCCCGGAAGTCGGCCGCGAACACCTCGCGGAGTTTCGGGTACTTGACCAGGAAACAGGTCGACGGACCGGGCTCATAGGTTCCGGTGTAGAGTTCGATGGCGAGCTGGAGAAGGTCTTCGTGGGCGATCTTCATGTACTCCAGCGCCTGGGGTGAGGACCGTTTCCCGCGCATGCAGTCGTGATACGCCTCGATGACGGTCAGATAAAAAAGAGGGAAATCGTGGGATAATCCATCAAGTGCTGCCACGGGCCGCACCACGTTGTTGGTGTTATACTTGTTGTTGTTGACGTTGCCAGAACCGAAGTTGACGTTCCACGCGTTGTTGGTGCTGTTCTCGGTGCTGCTCCAGTAGTTGCTGTGTTCCTGCGGTATTGCATCATCGTAACTACGGCGAACCGCGTGGCCCACCGTAGTAAACCGCCCATTTAATGGATTATGAGGCACTCTGCGATCCATCGTTCACGTCTTCTGGATTGTTTGTCTTGACGGATGGAACCGCACCCTCGCCCCGCGTCTTCTCGCGCCATCCCACGAGCTGCGCGATAATACGCTTCACGAGCGACACCATTTTGGCGTCGGTATCCTTGGGAAGGAGTTCCGCCTTACGGAGCGTCGTGATATATGATTTCTCCACTTCCGCCAGCGAGATGGCGTTGTTCAGGTACCAGATCCTGTCCTCGGGACTCCAGAGCGAGGCGTCAGCCATGCCGATGGTCTTCATGATCTCGGTCGTATTGCTGATCATCTCGTCATAGAACCCGCGCAGTGATCTGGGGCCGCCCTTCACGATGAGTATAACTTCAAGCAGAAGGCTTGCGGCATCCCTGAAAACAGGCAGACTCGCCAGCGTTTTTCCCCTCTTTGCCTTCAGGGCGTTCGATTTCGCCACGGCTTCCGTAGGAATCGCGACGCCCTGAAGTATCTGACCTTCTTTTCCCATGAATCTCTTTCTGTCCGTTCTTGTCCCCGCACTGCCGCGCTCTCTGAAACAGAGCGCGGCGAAGGCGAAAGGCTAAAGGGTAAATCTAAATACTGCCACGGGCCGCACCACGTAGGTGCCATACTTGATGACGCTGACGAGGCCAGAACCGAAGTAGACGTACCACGCGTAGTCGGTGCTGCCCTCGGTGCTGCTCCAGTAGTGGCTGTTTGTAGGGAACAGGAACGGCGTCGTGCTCGTAACGGCCTGGATCCGCTTCATAAGGTTCGCGAACAGCGGTGTCACGGCCTCGCTCTCCGGAGTCTCATTGGCGTAGTCCACGGAAATGCGTCCGCCGTTGCTGTATGTCACCCGGTTGGTGCTGTTCAGGAAGAAGTTATAGATCCGGCACAGCGTGCCTTCAGCCGGCAGGTGCCAGTTGTTCTTCCTGTACTGCTCGTGCAGCTCTTCACCGTCTCCCACGGTGGGCTGATAGAGGTAGGCGCTGAACGCGGCCGGGTAGAGCATCTGGCGGTATCGGGTAGGTGAGCTCGCGCTGGCGTTCTCTGCCTGGACGGCCAGCATCGCGTCGCCTAGTTCCTCCATGGTCGTCGGAATCTTGATATCCGGGTTGTTCGGGTACTTCTCCATCAGGTACCGCTCGATGACGGTCTTTGCGAGGCCGACGATCTGGGCGGTCTCGTTCTTGCCGTTGAATCGCGCAGCGCATCCGACGCCAGCGATGGTGGCATATCCGTCATCCTTGCTCGCGTCCAGGAAACTTCCGTCGACATACCGGTAGTCGCTCGATGTGCCGGCGGCGTTCGGGATGCCGGATGACGTCGCGTTCGGGACCGGCGTGTCCGTGACGGAATCCACCCCGCACATCGTCTTCATCTCGTCCGTGACGGTGGACGGGAATCCGTTCGTGCCGCCGCTGTCCGGATAGACGCCCCACTGAGGCGACGCGGTGGAAAGGGTGCCGTCGCTGCTGACCGTGGTCGCGTTCTCCTTGGCGTACACCTCGCAGTCGTAGTTGTCGTCGTCGACCTTCGTCACCTTCGTGACCACGCCGACCAGGGTCTTCGACATGTCCAGCTCGTTGTCGAACGTGCCGTCGTGGAAGGCGAAGTCGCCCAGCTTCGGAATCCGGTTGTAGAAGCCGACCTTCTTCTCGAAGACGATCGAGGTGCCGCCCACGAGGTTCATCGTCACGCGGATGGTGAAGGTCAGGTCCAGCGCCGGATCGGAGAGCTGGATGACGTTCAGGACTCCACGGACGGCGTCCGTGAAGGACGCATAGGCAGCCGCCTGGCTGGCGTTCGCGCCGATGAACTCCCAGTGGACATCCTCCTTCCCGTTCGCGATGGCCACGTTGTTACCGTTCGACGGGAGGATGTTCAGCGCCCATCCGTTGAACTCCCCGAGGGTCTTGATGTACTTCACGCCCCTGATGTTGAAGGACGTGATGGTACGCTTCGGATAGTCGACGTACAGGTCGTTGGTCGCGCTCTGGATGTTGCCGAAGCGGTCGATGAGCGCCTGGATCTCCGCGAAGGTCATGTAGCGGTCGCTGGCCGCCGGGAGCATCGCGATGGATCCGGTCATCTGGACGGCGTCGGAGGACGCATAGTACAGGAGCATGTTCGCCCGGACGTCCGTCCAGTTCACGTTGAAGAACCGGGCCGAGGTCAGCGGGTCTCCGGAGACGACCTTGGCGTTGTAGATGTTCAGCGCCAGGAGGCCCGTGTCGAACTGTCCGGCCTTCGCCTGGTCGACGTAGATGGTGTCCAGGTAGTCCACGCCCTCGAAGTCGATGGTCTGCAGGCCCGGCTGTGCGTCGATGGTCAGGCGCGTCAGTGTGGCCGGGAAGTGGACGGTCGCGAGGGCTTCGGAGGCGGGCAGGCTCACGACGGTGAACCCGCTGCCCCTCACGTCGATGGTCTCCAGGCGGGAGCACTGGGAGATGTCCAGCTGGCCGGTGGCCGTCAGCAGGCCCCGGATGGTCAGCTCCTTGATGTTCCGCGCCGTAACGGTCACGGCGTTCGCGGCCGACAGCACGGTGTCCGTGCCGTCCGGGTTGAACCGGAACCGCTGGAGCATCCGGCCCGGGACGGTCAGGCCCTGGCCCGAGTCCATGGGGACGTTCATGTCGCCGATGTCCAGGAGGTAGTCGATGCCCTTGATGAACACCGGGGAGTCGCCCGTGACGACGAACGGCTGGTAGGCGAACGGCTGGCCGGCCTGGACGCGCACCCTTCCGGATGCGGACGGCGCCATGTTCGAGGAACCGGATCCGATGCGGGGGTACATCCACTTGCCCGGGGTGATGACGAACGAGAACGTGCCGGTCGTACCACGGAACGAGAAGGCGCCCGTGGAGTCTGTACCGGACGAGAACTCGCCGTATTCGCACCAGGAGCTGATGTACATGAGGCGGTCCTTCAGCCAGTCGTACTCGCTCCAGTACTGGGAGCCGCAGGCCTGCGTCACGGGGTCGGTGTTGTGCTGGTACCGGCCTTCCGCCTTGTCCACCTGGGCCTGCATGTACACCAGGCGCGTGACCTCGTTGTAGGCGATCTCCGGGAAGTACTGCTGCGCCTGCAGGACGCGGGAGGTGAGGTAGCCGAGCGCGGATCCGCCCAGGGACGCCATGCCGGAGAGCATGTTGTTCATCATCGTCGTGCGCTCCGTCTCGAAGGCCGTCTCCAGGAGGTTGTACAGGCCGTTGTCCTCGCCCTGCCAGAAGTAGTTGCCGGCGGAGTTGGTGTCGTGCAGCTCGACGTAGTATGGCTTGCGGTTCTGGCCGACGTTGTTCGTCTTCAGCACGGTGTCCAGGTCGTCCTGCATCCAGCGCACCTTCAGCGTGACCGGATCCACGTAGTAGTAGGTGTTCTTGGCGCGGTTATCGGTACCGGCGAAGAACAGGACGAAGCAGTCGTGGAAGAGGGCGTCGTCGGTGTGCATCACGTCGGAGGCGTGGGCTCGGAAGTGGGCCGTCCGCTGGGCGACGAACTGCGCGTTGATGACGGACCACTGTCCGGCGGTCCAGGCGGCCGAGCCGCCGAAGGCCTCGTACTGGGTGCGGATGTTCAGCGTCTCATACTGAGCCGTCCCGAGTTTCGCGACGCCGGCGGCCACCCAGGTGTTGTCGATGGCGGACCAGCGGAACAGGTCGTACTGCGCCGTCCCGAGGTTGGAATCCGCCTGCGTCGTCCAGTACGCCTTCGTGCGGTCTGCGTTCGCGTCGGCGCGCAGCTGCGACAGGGTGCCGGAGTAGTACAGGACGCTCCGGTGGTGCAGGTAGCAGAAGTTGAAGAACGCCTTCATCGCGTCGATGGCGGTCGCGTCGGACGGGAACTCGCCCGTCTCGTCCTCGGAGGTGACGCCGAAGCCGAAGTTGATGTGCTTCGCCCCGTTGTACATCCACGCCTCGGCGTCCGGGGAGTAGGTGATGTCGTCGTTCCAGGGAATCTTGAAGTTCGCGAGCTCGCGGTCGTTGTCCGCACCCTCGACCATCAGCATGTGCGGGGTCTTGCTCTTGTTGAACCCGAAGGTCGGCTTGTCACCCTTGCCGGCGCCCCAGGTCATCAGGTACTTGAACACCCACGGGTCGTTCGTGGTCTCGCGGTGGAAGAACAGATACGGTTCCTCGAACACCGTGAGGCGGGCGTTCGGGTACTGGGCAAACTGTCCCGGGGTGGACATCACGCCGGATGCCATCAGCTGCTTGAACAGCTCCGTGTAGATACGGGTGAGGCCCATCTTGTGGCCCTGCATCGAGGACGCGAAGTTGATCTTGCCGCAGGTCTTCTTCGCCCGGTACTCGCCGGCGGCGACGTAGATGTCAGAGACGGCCGTCACGGTCTCCGTTGCGTCGTCGATAAAGGTGGTCTCGCTGCCGGGCTTCTGCTGCTGGTTCCAGTCGTTGTACGTCATCGCTGTCGTGCCCTGGCCGGAGTTCTCGATGCCGGTGTAGGTGCCGGCGTTCTCGGGCTCCGTGGGCTTGGAGACGTACAGCGTGTTGTTCTTGGTCTTACCCTTGTCCGAGTCGCCGTACTTCGCCAGGTGGCCGGTCAGGCCGATGACGTTGTACAGTTCCTTCGCCTTCGCGAAGTCGATGGCGCCGCCGTCGCCCAGGATGTTGTTCCTGGCGGCGAAGGCGATCTTCTCGGACACGGTGGAAAAGGCGGCCTTCCGGTCCTGCATCACCTCATCGGTGGACAGGGCCTTCTGGTAGCAGCGCATCCCGAAGACGTCGATGTCCGAGGACGTGTTGCCGATGGCGATGCCGACCGGGCCGCCGGCGAAGTTGTCGGCCACCAGGTAGTTGAACACGCGCTCGATGCGGCCGTCCAGGAAGATGCGCACCCAGTTCAGGCCCTGGACGCCGTAGACGATGTTCACGGCGATATGGACGCGCTTGCCCTCGGCCCAGGTGGCGTTCTGGTCGTCGCGGACGCGGTTGTTCTGCGTCAGGAAGTAGATCTCCTTCGGCAGCAGGCGGATGCCGTAGGCGTCGCCGTCGACCGGGTGGGAGGTGCAGATCTCCAGGATGGGTTCGTCCTCGTCCAGGATGTTGTCCGTCCGGACGTCCATCTCCAGGGTCATGCTGCGGCCGGTGGAGTTCCCGGAGCGGAAGTTCACGAGCGGGTCGTACTCGAAGGTGAGCTTGCGCCCGGCCGGGACGTGCAGGGAGCGGACGGTGCCCTGCGTGGCGTCGTCGACGTCCTTCTGGACCTCCATCCATCCGTCGGAGGTGAGGCCGAATCCGGTCCACACGGAGGGGATGACCTCGCCGGTCGCGGCGTTGATGATGGTCTTCGGGCTAGACTCCGCGTTGGAGCGGGAGGCCGGCGCGAGGATGAAGTCGGCGCCGGCGGTCGGGTTGTTCGACGCCTCGTTGCCGATGGTAAAGAACACCGGCTCGGCCAGCTCGTTCCCGTTCGCGTCCTCGATGTACATGTAGGCGTAGATGGACTCGACGGACGAGTCGGCGATCTCCAGTCCCAGCTGGGTGGCTAGGCTGTAGGAGACGTTCCCCTGGGCGACCTGCGACCAGCGGGCGTACTCGACGGAATCGTCGGCGGAGTCGACCAGGCGGAAGATGACGGTCATCTCGTTCTGGCCTGCGGTGTGCGCGGCCCAGTCGAAGAAGACGACGTCCGTCCAGTTGTCGAGCCTGGAGGCGATGTTGTTCACGATGACCATCGGCGAGACGGTCCCGTTCGCGACCATGTACTGGCTCTCGATCCATTCCGTCTTCACGGATTCGGAGACGAAGAGCCTGGCCCGGACGGTATGGACGCCGTCGGCCATGATGTCGGCAATCATATCCGCATCCTCGAAGGTGAACGTGATGCCGGTGGTGAGGTTCGTGGCCGTCCCGAGGCTCCTGGAGCATCCGGGGTCGTTATTCAGGTAGGAGTACTCGGCCTCGAAGGTCGTGCCGATGCCGGTGCCGAACTCGAACTGCAGGGTCTTCGCGATGGATCCGCCGACCAGGTAGTTCAGCGAGAGGACACTGCCGGTGAACGGGACGGAGAACGGGGTGTTCGGGACGAGCTGTAGGGCGACCACGTTCAGCGTGAAGCTGCTCCACAGGGAGGTGGCGTATTCGCCCTCGGCGCGGAACCGGATGTAGTTCGTGCCGTTGTTCAGGTAGCGGGCGAGGGAGATGATGACGTAGTCCTGGGTGTTCGCCGGGAGGGTGAAGGACTCGCGCGTCGACCAGGCGGCGCTACTGCTGGCGCGGGTCTGGACGGTGACGACCAGGTCCTCCTGGATGTCATCGGTACCGCCGGCCGCCCATGCGACGACGGACGTTCCCTTCAGTGCGAGCGAGACGTCCGTGGACGCCTGGGTGGTCGCGGGGGTCTCCCGGAAGACCAAGGAGACGGCGTAGCTGTCCTTCTTCGGGGAAGGGAGCGTGTCGTAGGTGATCAGGTACTGGGCGCCGGCCTCGCCCCACTTGTTCTCGTTGGAGAGGGCGTTCCAGGCCTCGTACGCGGCCTCGTTCTCGAAGCCGGCGATGATGTCGTTCTGGCCGTCTGCGCTGATGACGACCTTCGCGCAGCCGACCTTGTTTCTGATGTTCCTCTTCAGGAACGCTTCTACAGAGCTGCCGGCGAACGGCAGGTTGTTCTCCGGATCGCGGCTCCAGGGTGTCTCCATGGAGGGAATCTGGTTGGTGCTTTTCTTGGGCATATTGTGTTTGGTTAATCTTTCCAGGGATCGTCATCCAGCCATGGCAGATGATCCAGCCAGGCGCCGGATCCGTAGCAGGAGCGGACCGCCTGCCAGACCAGGTATATCCAGTCGTAAACGGCGACGATCACTTTTCCGGCGAAGTAGAATCCGGATATATCCTTTCCCTCCTTGTAGATCATCCGCTATTCCTCTTCTTCGTAGATCATGTAGATGACGCTCGGATCCTTTTCCTCCAGGGCGTCGTACTCTTCCTGGGTGAGCAGCACGTGCATCTTGTCGATGTTGCCGAGCAGGGCGTAGAACTCCTGCAGGGTGCCGGTGTACCCGCCCTCGCGGGCGGACTGGTACGCGGACATGCCGGGAGGGCCGGGGACGCCGATGACGACGGAAGACTCGAGGTTGATGGTGTCGACGGTCAGGTTGGATCCGTTGTTCCCGTCCTGCTCCAGGTAGGAGTGCGGTACCAGCTCGACGCATCCGACGATGTCGATGGTCCGCATCTGGGTGTCGCCGTCGTTCTCGATGAGGATGGCCGTGTGCTTCCCGCACTTCCGCTGGTCCTTTCCGTAGAAGGTGAAGGCGACGACGTTGTTTGAATAGACGATGTCGCTGACGACCACGGGGCCGATGGGGTCCCGGACGAGCAGCGTCAGGTTCTTGTCTTCCAGGAAGTACGGTTGCCCTTCATTGTTGATCGTCCAGAAGAACCGGAGGTCGTTGCCTATTCTTTTCTTGTACCACATGCCGTTGTCGTTCAGTTATTCTTCCTCCAGGGCCGCTTCGTCCGCGTTTTCCTTCGCCTGTTCCCTATCCCGGAGGTACCGGCGCGTCCGGACGTCCAGCTGCGCCAGACGGTGGTTGAAATACAGCGTCACCCCGAACACGGAAGCGGCGTACACCATCGCCTCGCCGAGTGCGGTGAGGACGGATGGCGAGATCTCCCCCTTGGGCGGGACGATGAAGCCCCAGATGGTGAGGCCCCATCCGATTACGAAGGCGATGAGGGCGGTCGCGTAGGCCGTCCGCTGTTTGAGGTCAGTCGTTTTCATAATTGCTATAATCAAAGGCCGGAAGGGCCGAGTCGGAATAATATCGTCCTGTGAAGCGGTGGGCGTAGTGGTACGTGAAGGAGGCGCCGGAGAGCCGGTGCTCCGTCATGTCGGGCTCGATGGAGTCGACCACGATGCGGCGCACCGTGGCGTCGTCCCGGAGGATGACCCATCGGTACGGGGAGCGGAAGAAATCCTGCCACTGGTCCATCTCCCGGCGCTTCCGCAGGCCGCCAGTGTTCACCTTGAAGTGTTCGATGGCGTCGTTCGCCAGCTCGGCCTCCTGTCCGCTGATGAGGGCTGTGGAGACCTGGGCCTCGGTGTCCCTGGCCACATCTCCGGTGGCGAACACGGTGTCCAGGACGCCGAGCGAGTTCGCGAACAGGAACTCCCGCTGGCAGAGGCGGGCCGGTTTCACGATGAACCGGTGGGCGAGGATGTCGCCGCAGTACACATCGTATCCCAGGACGGTCTTCCCGGACACGCCGCTGAATCCCTGGATCCTGGACAGGGAGCAGTTGACGGAGCAGATGACGACCTGGGTGCTCGAGGATGAGAAGGATCCGAGCGTGACGGTCACGCTGGAACCGGTGCCGAGGTACACCTTCGCGTATACGGTCCGGGACGTGGACTTCGGCTTGATGAGGGAGAGGACCTCCTTCGCCCATGGATACGTCCGCGTCACCTGCGGCTTCCAGGTGAGCCAGTGCGTGGTGTGTGAGAAACCTGTCGTCAGGGCGTCGCTGCCGCCCCGGAAGCAGAACATCGTGGCCGTGTCGACGTTCGTCCCGCCCTGGGATGCCCGGACGTACACGGGGTTCGTGTAGGTGGACGTCGTGGACGGGACAGTCTCCGAGACTCGCGGCAGGATGTTGTTCAGGATCTCGCGGAACCGGACGACGGCGGTGGCGGCCGTCGGATGCGGGGTGAGCTCGAAGGATGCGACCGAACTACCGTCCAGGTACACGGTTATCGTCACGTTCGACGACGTGGAGAGACCGGTCACGGTGAGGTCCTCGGCCTTCTCCGCGAAGACGTATACCTTGCTGCTGTTCGGGTTTGTTATTGCGATCGCCATGGTGCAAAATTACGTTCGTTGTGGGTGCTTGAAAGGACAGCGGGCTACATCGAAACCAGCTCGGCGGAGGACAGGATCCGGTCACGCCTGGCGGAAAGACGGAACGTCAGCCGCTTGACGATGAATTGCCTGCTCCGAACCCTTACGGCGTGCCAAAAACGGAAGTTCGCGATGTCCTGCAGGCTGAGGTCCAGGTCCACGGAGATGACCTGGCGGTCCTTCGCGAGCCATTCCTGGTACTTCTGGTGCAGGTCCACGAGGGAATAAGCGGCAAGATTGTATGCGGAAGGCGACATGGCGTCCGCGCCGGCGCCCGTCATCTTGTAGCCCTTTCCGTACATCTGCCCGTCGTCGAAGAGCCCGAAGATGATCTTGGAATCCCGTTCGTCTCCGTCCGCCGGGAATTTCACGAGGCCGGCCATCCGGTACGTGTCAATGACGGTTACCCATATCCCTCCCTGCGGGTAGGAGTCGTCCTCGTCCCATTCTTCGAGTTCGTAATGGCATGGGATGTTCCTGATCAGGTTCGCGGACATCTGGTTGTCGACCGATGTCCCGTTGATTTCCGTGTCGATCGGCTCGTCATACACGTTCAGGATCTCGCACACCTGGGCGAATTCGTGGTCTCCGAGGTTGATGTATCCCGGCGGGACGGAGAAGGTATCGAAGGTACCGGGGAAAGGATCGCCGCCGTGAACAGTAAGTGTGCCGTTATGGTAGACAGGCACGTATTCGTTATACTGTCTGGCATCGAGGACGCCCTTGAGCGTGTTCACGGTCGTAACCGCAGAACTAGGAATGCCTTCGTTGTCGTTTTCTTCCTTCGGCCAGCAGAACTTATATCCTTGTGCCGGTTCCATGGAGAGGGAGAAGGTGTCGCACACCTTCGCGTCCCAGTCCAGGGTGACCGCGTATCCTACCAGGCGGAAGCTCACGAGCGCGTATCCGTCCCCATTCTTGTAGATACAGGCGCAGAGCATCTTGCAGACCTCCTTCATTACGTCCATGAGCGTGACATCCGGGAGGGAACTCGCTATCCGTAGGACATCCCCGTATCCCTTGATGTTCCCCGTGAACTCCTTGTGCAGACCCAGGACGTAGATGGAACCCAGGGAATAGATGGACGCGAGCGTGTCCAGCTTGAACGCGGAGACGGCGTTCAACATCCGCTGGACGCTGACGCACGGCGTGAACCTGGTGTCTGTTTCGTGTCCTGGAAGGTTGTGGAACTTCGTGACGGCCCCGTCCGGGTCGAAGAGTAGCGGAGCGCCGACGCCCGACACGGAACCGGTCCGGACGTTCGCCGCGAGCTGGTCGGCCGTCGGGTATCCGGTCTCGTTCGCTTGTACCTGGCTGCGCGGCAGGTTCAGCTGCCAGATCTTCTTGTTCAGGCTGTCGTCGATCTCCCGCTCGGTGAAGGTGTACAGGAGGTTCCCATCTTCGTCCACGCTGTCGTAGACGAGCGTCCCTGACAGCAGCTGGACGCCGCTACAGAAGATGTGCGCGCCCACCCGTAGGATGGTCGGAGGGAGCATCATCGCCGGGAAGTAGCCGAACGTGGCCCGGTTCGTGTTGGTCGGCGGGAAGGAGATGGATGTGGAGAACGCGACGGGAATCCCGTCCCCTTCCAGGAGCGGGTTCGACATCTCAATTTCAAATTCAGCGTCTGGAGCGAGATCCAGAGCTACTCCGGACTTGGTTCGTATCTCTATCATACAGGTTGCCTCTGCTCTTTGCTCTATTGTATTCGTTGATCTTGTTCACAAGGCCGTGGCGCCCGAGCATCGACACGTTCGCCTCGATGCCGTTCTCGAGGATGGCGTTCAGCCGGTCCACGGCGTCGGACATCCTGGCCAGTTCGGCCAGCGTCCCGGACATATCCGCAGCTGCTGCTCCGGAGGTGTAGCCGCCGGCGGCGCGTCCGGAGACGGCCATCGCAGGGCTGATGGCTTCCATCCGGAGGCTCCGGAGACGTCCGGAGCGCCGGGCGCTCTCGATGGTGTCCGCGACCATCCGGATCTGCGGGTTCTCCAGAGCCTCGGCCGGGATGACGTACTCGCCGCCTTCCTCCCCCACGAGGACCGTCGGCCCGGTCACGTATCCTCGCTTGTTCGGCGCATAGACGGCGTCGTACTGCTTCCCGTCCTGGCGTCTGCGCACGATGTAACCGCCGCCGGCGTATCCGACGGGCTGCGCGGCGATCATCGCGGTCTGCGCGGCGCCCAGGGCGGTGACGATGCCGGCCATCACGGCGCCTGCAGGGAAGCCTCCTTGGGCGAGGGCCTTGGTGGCTGCGAGGGCGGTATTGATGATGGATTCGATGATGGACATCGTCTTCGTGCGGCGGGCGGCCTCCAGCTCGGCCTCTTCCTCCTTGGCCTGCATTTCGGCCTCCATCTTCTCCACCTCGGCGTTGTACTGGGATTCGGTCATCAGGCCGGCCCGGTACCGCTCTTCCAGGGCCTTCTTCCGGGAGTCCTGGCCCTTCTTGTACTCGTCCAGGGCCTTCTTCTCCTTCGCGGTGGTCAGTTGGATGGCCTGGCTGGCCAGCTTGAACCCTTCCTGGGCTGCGTCTCCGATGGCCGTGACGGCGTTCTGTAGGTCGGCGGCCTTGAGGGTGCCCTCCTGCAGGTTCTGGAAGAACGTGTCCCAGTCGGACTGGCTGACGCCGAAGAGGGAGGCGTCGCCGGTACCGGAGAGGATCCCGCCCTTTTCTTCGTCGCCGGAGGACAGCAGCTGCTTCCGCAGTTCGGCCAGCTTGAGTTTGTACTGCTCCAGCTGCTCCGTGGACAGCGACATCCCGCCGATCTGGCCAGAAGAGACGACGGTCTCCAGGAACGCGGCCTGCTGCTGGATAAACCGAAGGTTCTCGGCGGCTATCTTCCGGTCGATCTCCTTTTTCGACTGCATCTTCTCCTTGCCCTCGATCTCGATCTGGGCGAGGATGAGCTTGTGCGCCGTCTCCATCTCCTGCAGCTCGGCCGACTGGCGGTCCATCTCGATCTTGAGCAGGTTGTTGTTATGCTGGCGCTGCAGGGTCTCGACGATCTGGTCGTAGTCTTCCAGTTTGTCCTTCTTCGCCTCGTACTGGGCCATCTCCTTCTCGAACCGCTCGTTCTCGACGGCGGTCTGGGCCTCGGCCCTCTCGATGTAGCTGTTGGAAGCGGCGATTCGGGTCTGCAGGATCTGCGATTCGAGCCGGGCGACCTCCTGCAGCTCGCGTTCAGCCTCCTGTGCGGCCTTGCGCTCCTCTTCCAGGCGCTTCCGTTCCTCTTCGTCCTTCTTCGAGCGTGACCCGCCGGATCCACCGGTGGACGCCCGCTTGATCTGGCTGCTCAGGCGGACGTATTTCTTATCCATGGCGGACTGGTCCGCGCCAGCCTCGGCCTGGATCCTGGAGACGTAGGCGTTTGCATAGGCGGCCGTGGTTTGGTCGTTGCCGAGATTATACTGCTGATAGGTCCCGTAGAGACGGACGACGTCGCTGGTTGCCCCGGCGAGCTGTGTCCGGATATCCTGCAGCTGCGAGCGCCACTCTGCATATACGCTCGCGGCGACCGGCGCGCCGGACTTGATAGCTCCGACCAGGTTCTCTTCCTGCTTCTTCAGCTGGGCGTAGGACTCGATTTCGTCCATGAGGCCGGATTTCTTGATCTCCAGGTAGTCCCGTATGAAGGACTCGGCCGCGTCGCGATTGAGGGCGGTCTCGGACTCGAAAACCAGGAAGGCTGCATCCTCCTGCTGCTGGGCGATGAGAAGACGGTCCTGTGCCAGGCTGAGTTCCAGGGTCTTCATCTCGTCCAGTGCGGCGGACCGCTCTTCGACGGAGAGGGTCGTATCGCGGAAGATGGCCTCCAACTCCTGCATCCGGATAGTGGATTCGGCCTCCCGGATGTTGTAGGAGTTCTGCATCTCAAAGATCTCGTCTTTCAGGGCGGCCGCCTCCCGGGCCAGCTTCATCACCTCGGAGTAGGTGAGGGTGATTTCCTCCCTGGATGCGGAAAGCCGTCGGATGAAGTGATGCCAGGCTGCCTCGGCTGCTGCGACGTCTTGCTCCCAGGCGTCCGCGAACTTCTGCGTGTCGGAAACGAGGTCTCCGAGTCCCTTCTTCAGGATGGATCCGGCGGCGTGGACGGCCTTCAGGCCGAGCGACACGACGTCAAAGGTAGGTACGACGCGCTTCCCGAGGCCTTCCAGGATCCCGCCGGTGGACTTCGTCCCGGAGCCCAGCTCGCGCATCCGGGCGCCGGTCTCCTTCAGGTCCTTGTTCAGCTGCTCCCATTCCTTCGTGTTCGGTTTCGTCCGGTTGAGTTCGCTCCGGAGCTTCTTATACCGTTCCGTCAGCTCCTTGATGGTCATGTCGTTCAAGGAGAGCTTCGAGCGCTGCTGAGCCAGTTCGGCGGTGTTCTTCTTGATGGCCTCGTTCTCGGCCTTAATGGCGGCGGTGAGCTCCTTGTAGCGGGCAGAGTCGGTCTGTCCCTGCTTGGCCAGGTTCGTCAGCTCCTTCCGCATATCCTTGATGGAGTCCCGGCTGTTGACGATGGCCGTCTCCAGGTCGTTGATCTTCTTGCGGGTCTCGTCGCCGTTGACGACCAGCTTGAGGGTTAGGGTTTCTGTTTTCAGCTTTGCCATAAAGCACTAGTCTTGTCAAGGTTAATCGTCTTTATCTTCCGGCCAATCCGGGATATCCACGGTCTTTCCGGCCATAGCGTGAGTGCAGTCGCCGAGATACTGGATCTTACCATCCCGGATGAAGGAATGGCAAACTTTGTCACCGCCGGGCTTTGGATAGCAGACGCGGAGGCTAGGGTTGATCGTCGGCTTTTCATAGTCCCCGTTGAACTTCCAAATCAGGTTCTTCGCCCAGACGCTCCTGGGGCCGACAGCAACCCAGTGTGCCTCCTGACATGCCGGGCACCAGAACTTGAGCATGTCGTCAAGCTCCGGATCAAGTGGTCTTGCTTTAACGAATTTCGGCATAAGCGTAGGAGGAATCTTTAGTTTTACGCAAAAATAGCCGCCTTCTGGCGGCCGGAAAGGACGGAAGGCGAGCGGCGGCCGGCAGTCACCGCTGCTCGAACTCCTTCCGGATCCTGGCCGCGACCTCTTCGGTGAAGCCGTACATGAGCTCGTTCGCCACGGCGTTGTACATAGACATCACGAAGCGGTTATGGATCTGCCTGTTCCGGGGTCTCCTGGACTCCTCGGAGCCGTGCCGGAGGCGTTTCAGGTCCAGGAACCGCTCCTGGACGGTGTGGATAAAGGTCAGCGTCCCGCTCATCTCGGACCCTTCCGTCACGTAGATGCGGCGTGAGGTGAGCGTCTCGCGGGTGTGGAAGCGCAGGCTCTCCTCCATGGCCACGCCCTGGCGCCTGAGCATACGCTCGCCCTGCTGTTCCAGCGTCTCCCTGATGAACCGGTCCCTGACACCCATCACTCGAGCACGATTTCCATGTAATACCCGCTCCATCCGCTGAAGATGGAGAATTCGGGGATGACGTCGACCGTCGTGAGGTCCAGCCCGGCCAGCATTGGACACGGGTCGGTCTTCTCGTCTCCCTGTATGTCTACGACGATCTTGTCCAGGCACAGGTCAAGGATCCGGAGCAGCTGGGCGTAGGCGGCGGCGGCCGTCTCGGGGGTTCTGGCCGGTCCGTTTACCTTGGAGAGGGCGAACACGGCGAAGGACACGGAGTTCTCGAACGAATCGGAGTCCTGTCCGGTGCATCTGCCCTCCGGCATGGCGACGAGCAGCTGCTCCCCGGACACCCGGTTCAGCTGGGAGGTGGCGTTCTCCTGGTTGACCGTCATTATCGGGACGATGTCCGGGAAATCGGGCAACCGGAACTGCGTCAGGTATTCAGTGACCTTTGCGAGCTTTTGCAGTCTCTTCATATCGTTTAGCGTCTTTGTAGTTCGACCACATGATGGCGAGGATGGAAAAGAGGGGTTCCTCTTCCACGCGGTCGATGTTTCCGACCGTCTGGTCCCGCGCTATCTGGAACAGCAGGTCGTTCCAGGTCGCGGGCGGGCCCTTCGCCGGGCCGTCCCCTTGGAAGAGCAGGGAAAGGTCGACTTCCTCGCCGTTCAGCTCGACCTTCCCGGTCTGCAGGTACTGGAGGCACGAGCAGAACCACAGCAGGATGAGCCTCTTCTGCCACAGCCGGAGGCGCCGCGCCCGCCGGAGGTCCCGGCGGAACGCGCGTCCCGTGAGTGGTCCGGCCCTTCTCCCGGCGCGGTTCTCCGTCCGGTACCGGCTCCGGTACAGGACGGCCACGAGTTCGTCCAGGTCTTCCGGACGGTATCCGGACAGGAACGCCTGCTGCGCCCTGGCGGCTGCTCGGAACTCGCCGAAGGTGAGGTCCTGCAGCAGCTCGGCTGGCCCATGGAGGCGGCCGACGCGCGGGAGCGGGTTCGCGAGGCCGTCGAAGGTCAGGGCTTCGTCGCCGATGAACCCGAAACAGCGCTCGCAGAGCATCGTCACGTTCTCGGCGAGCCGGTCGGCGTAGAACCTGGTCTTCCATCCGGTCCGGACGCCAAGGAGGTAGAACAGGATCCTGATATTCCGTTCCAGGACGGTCCACCCCTTCCTCGCGGCTTCGTCGTGGATCCGGAACACGGCCTGCACCTGTTCCGGGGTCATCTCCGCCCAGGAGGAAGGGATCATGACCTTCTGCCCGGTCTCATGGAAGTCCAGCCTGGTCATTGGGCGGAGAAATACTTGTTCCGACGGTCGCCCTTCGGCATCAGGTCGAAGCCGCTGGCGGGGTTCCCGTCCTGCATCTCTTCGGCGATTTCCTCGCGGATGTCCTCCAGCTGGCCCTCGATGCCCTCGATGAAGGCGTCCATTTCCTCCTTCAGGGCGACGCGGGAGGACCGGTTTCCCTGGTAGGTGGGCGCGAAGCGGCGGGCGATGGCGAGCGGGAAGACTTCCAGGTTCCACCGGCGGACCGCCGTGATGAGCGCGGAGAGGACGGCGTAGCGCCTGCACAGCGGGAGCAAGGCCTGGTGCAGCTCCTGCGGGCTGTCTCCGACCATCACGTCCCACACCTCGGCGCCGATCATCCGCCGGATCTTCGGCTGCGCCTCGATGACGAGGTTCTGCAGCATATAGTACACGTAGTACGAGCCGTCAACGGGATAGATCCGCTCGAACTCCGGGAGGGAGCGGACGATGGATGCCTTGTACTGCTTCCGGATTTCGGAGTCCATCCAGGAGGTCTCTTCCGTGTCCTCGAGGACCTTGTATAGGGCGTCCATAGAGCGGTACCAGCGCTCCTGCTGCGCCTGCTGGTCGCGGTCGACCATCCACTCGAAGGGAATATGCTCGTTCTGGTCGGCGACGACCTTCGCGCCGTGGTCCCCGTGGGTGATCAGGTTGTTCCTGGTATAGCGGGACACGGCGAGGACGGCCACGGCCTTCCGGACGGCGAAGGTCAGCGGGGTCTCGTCTCCGAATTTGTACCCGTTCTCGGCCGCTTCGATGACCGCGTCGCCCACCAGGGCGGCGACGGCGTTGGTCGCGTCGGCCAGCTCGGAGGCGATGACGCTGAAATCGTTCGAGGCGAGGTAGATGCCGGTGAGCTGCTGGAGCTCCTGCGGGCCCCTGTCATCAAGATTGAAAAGCATGGCTACTCGTTTTTGATACGGTCGTTGGTGGGCGTGGCCTCTTCCGTCTTCACGGAGCGGTGGTAGAATCCCACCCGGAGGTTCTTGCCCGGGAAATTGAAGGCTATCGCCTGGTTGACGGGTTCCAGGACGGTCGATTCGGGTATCTCCGTGTCGCTGGAGAGGAAGAGCTTGAAGGCGTACAGCAGCTCGGATCCGCTGGCCAGCTTCCCGTTGATGATAAGGTTCGACAGGGCGGGGTGTAGGCCCATGCCGGAGGTGATGGCGGAAGAGGAAGCCTCGGATATCTTCAGTTGGCTCTCCACGAAGTCCTTTATCTTCTGGTCGATGGGTTCGATGGTCCAGGTGACGGGTTTCCCGGTCTGCTCGTCGATGACGTCGACCGTGTGGAAGAATTTGCCGGCGTTCTCCTTGCCGGACAGGACCTCGGTGAGGGAGGTGAGGAACTTGTCCGTCATCTTCCGGATCTCTTCTTCGATCTTCGCGTCGTCGGACGCCCATTCCGGGTGGATCTTCCGGAGCCATTCGCGCTTGTTCTCCCAGTAGGCGTTCGGGGAGTGGATGTGGTAGGCGAGGTTCAGGCCGTTGTCGGTCACGTACTTGAAGATGGTCGGGATCTCCGAGCCCCGGATGATCCACCGGAGGGTGCCCCAGTACTGCGGGATGGAGTAGAAGTCCCTCCCGAAGGAGTAGGTGTGGTTGTAGGACGCCGCCGCCGGGTACATCCCGGGGTTCCGGCGGTCGTACACGGGATACTTCATCGTGCCGGTGCCCATGCAGTCGTGCTCGAAGTCGCCCACGATGATGTGCTTGACGTCCCGGATGTTCCGGGTGTCGGTCCATTCGAGGCGGGCGTTCTTCGCCGGGATGTGCTCCAGGAAGGCGATTCTGGGCGGACGGCCGATGCGGTGGCCCCTTTCCAGGTACACGGCGTTGAAATAGCCCTTCAGGTGCAGGTAGTCGGCCAGGGCGCCCTTGATGTAGGACGGCGCGTCCCAGCTGGCGAGCCATGTTTCAACCTCGGAGTCCTGGATCCATTCACGGACGATCTCCCCGTTCCGGTAGGCCAGGCGGTACAGGAACGGCCCCTGCCCGTAGATGAGGCCTAGCTGCCGGTCAAGGACGCCCGGGGCGAGGTTGTTGTCGTCGATGATGTTCCGGAGGTTGGTCGGGAGGCGGTTGTCGTGTCCGAACGGCACGATGCGTTCTCCGCCTATGTCCATGGGGAGGACTTCCCAGTTCGGGTCGCCCATCCTCCAGAAGTTCTGCGGGATCCCGTCCCCCAGCTTGTTTGACAGGAGGTACACCCGCCCGTCATCCAGGTGCGCCGCGTAGGAATGGCGGCTGATTGCTTTCACTTCCGTCATAAGGTCACTGTTTCGCCGTTGAACTCCATCAGAAGCGGGTGCCAGAACCGGCGCGGCTCGTTCGTGTCCAGGTTAAGATAGGCCTCCTGGTCCTCGGCGTTCCTGTTGAACTTCCGCGTCTCGCGCTTCCGGAGCTTCGCGGCGCGGACGTAGATGATTCCTTCCGATTTGTTCTTCGACTCGTTGTACGACATGTACGTGAACGAGAACGGGACACCCTCCTGGGTGAGCCGCCGCATCTCGTGTATGGCATCATACAGTTTCACTGATGCAAATTTAGGAGGGAAAAACACCCTATAAAGGACACCAGAGGACGCATCACTGCGTCCCCTGGAAAACAATTCTTGTCATTTGAAACCTGTCGATGCAAATTTATCCTTGAATTTTGGCAGTCAAAAGGACACGAAAAGCGGTCGCGGCGTCCCCATCAGCCGAAAAAAGGGGCCGATTCGGCGCTTTTTATCGTAAAACGATTAAAAATCAACAAAATGTGACGAAAAATCCAAAAAATTGCGACGAGGTGATTCCACTGCCTCCGGCGGCCCGCCCTCTCCCGTGGACGCGGTTGCACGGCTCGAAAAAGGTGAAATATGACAAAAGCCCCCGCCGGGGCAGGCGAGGGCTCGATTTCGAGGCGCGATGTCTATTTCATTATGGGATCCAGGTTCCCGGCCGGAACGGACGTCCCTCCCTTGGAGACGGCCATCAGGTCCTTGGACATGCAGAAGTACTTGAAGGCGTCAGATGGGTTTGTGGACTTGGTCGGAAGGTCCGCGACGGGGAGCCGTTCGGAGTTCTTGTTCTTGTACACGACGTTGTCCTTGACGATGGTCCGGGCGTTCTGCAGGGAGAGCCGGAGTTCCTTCGCCGCATAGAAGTCGATGCGTACGATAGGCAGGCGGGGGTTGTCCTCGCCCAGCAGCTTGAGCATGAACGCGTACTCTTCCGCCTGCGTGATCGTCGCCTGGTTCAGGCTCATCAGCTGGACCGTCCAGCCGGTGCGCTTGCCGGTCTCGCCGTCCACCTCGATGGCCTTCTTCAGCTCGGCCACCTGGGAGCGTCCCACCTTGCTGTACTGGTTGCCGGCACGGTCATAGTACAGGTGGACGATCTTGTTCCTGTGGGCGGCGAAGTAGGTGCGGAACTTCCGTCCCAGGTCTGGCACGTACTCTGGCGCGAGGGTGTACAGGAACTTCAGGATCCGGAGACACTTCCGCCCCTTGTGCGTGGTGTCCTGGCCCACGACCATCGAGCACATGTTGCCGAAGTCCACGCCGATGCGAAGCGGTGCGTCCTTGTCATCATACCGGAGTACCGTGCAGTCCTCGGTGTCCCGGATGGTCAGGCGTTCGTAGGCCGCCTCGTCCTTCCCGTCCAGGTAGAAGTGATCCTCCCTGAGCGCGGCGTAGAAGCGGTCGCCGGAGCTGAGGGACGCCCTGAGCGACAGCACGGCGGTCTTCAGGTCCGGGGCCTCTCCCTTGACTGCGTCCGCGAACCACTCGGCGGAGAGGATGTCCACGTTGACGAAGCTCGACGCCCGGATGTAGAAGTTGCTACTCTCCTTCCGGAGGCGCAGCATGATCCAGCGCTTGTACCAGTCGTTCGCTATCTTGAGGTGCTTCTTGCAGTCGTCCAGGTCCTCGGCCGACCTGGTCTTCAGCCAGCGTTCCTTGGAGGCCAGGTAGACGCGCATCGCCTCGTTGTACACGAGACCGGCCTTCATCACGAGGATCAGCGCGTCGACATCCATCGTCTTCGCGTACTTACCCATCCAGTCGTACTCGCCTATCCTGGAAGGGTCGCCCACGTCTGAGGTGAAGGTCACGCCCCGGTAGTAGACGGACCTGGCGTATTCCGGATAGCCACGGACGCCCTTCAGCATCGTGGCCACCTTCTCTTCCTTGAAATACTTCGCCTCGTCGCCCAGGAGGTGGACGTAGCTCCGGCCGGCGAGGGTGGAAGGCCTGTCCAGGGATCCGAACGTGAAGTTCGTCCCCGTCCAGAAGATGATGACCCTCTTGTAGCTGATGATGCGGTTCCGAGGTCTCCAGAACCGGTCCTTCAGCCAGTCCGGCAAGTCGGCCTTCTCGGCCTCGTTGAATGACGGCGGCTGCTTCTCCACGACGTAGTGCGTCCCTTCGTGGTACCCTTTCCTCTCCAGGGATTCCAGGACGGTGGGGATGACGTTCTGCGTGAGGTTGGAGAAGGTGTCGGAGATCCAGGCGCAGGGGGCGCCGGGCATGTCGAAGACGATTTCCAGCATCCGTTCCGTGAGGATGTCCGTCGTCTTCGACGAGCCGCGTCCCAGCTCCGCGTACAGGTTGCGGGGCGAGACGAGCGCGGCGATCTGCGCCATCTTGTTCATGTACTGGATATCGGCGACGCCCTGGGCGCTGCCGTCCGTCTTAATCTGCCGCCTGTGACTCATTCTCCAGGATCTCTTCTATCTCGAAGTCGATGATGCCGGCCTCCATCTCGATGCGCCGGCGCTCGGACTCGGGGACGCCGGAGACGAGGACGCCGTCGATGATCTCCTTGAGCTCGCGGCGGTCGGCCCTCGGGAGGCCGATGGACTCCGGATCCAGGGAGACCACGCGGAAGGTGCGCCGGTAGACCTGGCGCTGCAGCAGCTGCGTGTCCTCCTTATCCAGCCCGAGCACAGCAGCCTTCATCGCGAGGATCTCCGCCGCGTTCTTGAAGTCTTTCGGGGTCTTGGCTGCGTTCATGGCGGCGATGTACAGCTGCTCCAGCTGGTCGGCGGTCTTCGCCCGGAGCGCATCCTTGCTGACCTTCCGGTTTGCATAGAACATCTCGATAGCCTCAGACCAGAGATTCACCGCCGCTTCGTAGCCGAGACCGAAGTAGGGGGATGTAAGGAACTTGATAGTGTTCCGCTTCCCGTACTGGCCATCCAGCGAGAAGACGAGGTTCAGGAGGTCCAGGTAGTGTTCCTCCTTCGGGGTCAGCCGTCCCTTTGAGCCGGTTCCGATGTATTCCTGGATGGCGTCCCAGGCGCCGCCGTCGATGGGACCGCCGAAGAGATCCAGGCGCTTCATCACGCCGGTGCGGTTCTTGACGACGTCCTGATACCGGGCGAGGCCCAGGGCGTCCAGGATGATCGCTTCCGGATTGGAAAGGTCAAGGTCTCCCTTGCCGTTCATGCGGCGGACGGTTACTTCTTCCTTCTGCTGCTCTCCGGGATTCAGTTCATCTGTTTCCATACGCTTTTTCGTAATCCTCGATCATCTTCTCGATTTCAGCGAGCTCGCGCTCCCTTGTCTCCAGTAGAGTGGACCGTCCTGGCGCCAAGTCAGGTCGGTCTCCGGCAGCGAGTTGCTTTTTGAGTCGCCAGATGTTGTCGCGCAGATTCTGGCGTTTCCGCTCGAGTTCCAGGATGCCCATGGACACGAGCTCGCGCCGGCGGGTCATCTCCTGGAAGACCGGGTGTTTTCCGAGCACGGTGTGGTGCTCCTTGTAATACTCAAATTCGGAGACGATTTTCCGATTTTGGGAATAAAAAAAAATGCACTGTTTTGCGGTCTCCAGACACTCCTCCAGGGTGGTGCAGGATGACAGTTTCGCATGCTCCCGGACGAATCCCCGGTAGGCCGTAATCTTGTCCGCCGCGAGTATCTTCAGTTCCGGCGGGCAGTCCGGATCGCCCAGGAACGGGTAGTCCATCCGGAGCGGTCTCGAGCGGGAGGCGGTCTGCTCCACGCTGACCCTTCCGACGCCGGAGAGCGTCCGGATCAGGAGGTCGCGGTACTTGGCCGGATGGCGCTCGACCATCCGCGCCAGGTACGGGTTCGGCTTGTAAACCGACAGGAGCCGGAGACCTTCCTGGACCCCGGCTCCCGATTTCAGCCAATGCTCGATTTCCGTCATTTCTTCAGCAGTTTGAGGAAGAGGCCCGTCACTGCCGGCCATCCCGCCGGCCCTACATACAGGAAGCGCTTCCGGATCATCGCCTCGATGATGACATTCTGGCAGGGATTCCCCCTGAGCACCTTCGTGTAGTAGTTTCCAAAGCTGTGGGACACCTCCAGCGGGCGGGCGCCACGGGACTCGACGTATTTGCGGACGAAGGCCTCGTCCGGCGCGTCATCGTTCTCCGGCAGGAAGTCCACGAGGACCTCCTTGTCGAAGGTGACGGGGACGCGCCCCCAGAAGCGCCTGGTCGCGCCTTCCACGTCGACGACAGGGGTCTGGAGTTCGCTCCAGCGCACCCGGGTCACCGGGACGAGGTTCGCGGGCACGACCACGAAGGTCTGGGCGATCTCGTCCCCGGTGTTGCCTGCCAGGATTTCCTCGAGCAGCTGCTTGACGGACATCCCTTCCGGCCAGGTGTAGACCACGTGCGGCCAGTCGCAGAAAGCGTCCCAGATGTCACGGACCAATGGTTCTGACCCGGGATGGGCCAGAACCACGATCGAAGTGAGGCGTTCCTCTTCCATTACGCGGAGCCTTCACCGGAGCCGGAGCCTTCGGACACCTCGTTCGCGAGGGTCGGGAGGGCGCCGGTGTAGGTGCCGATGACGAACTTGGAGGGCTGGTCCTGCTTCCAGACGAACTTCCGGCTGGAGCCGTCCTTGGAGTTGGTGTACTCCGGCTGCATGTACAGCGGATTGCAGATGGACCCGATGATGAGGCACTTTCCGGAGGCGGAGCCGCTGCACTCGCGCACCAGGGCGATGACCGGGCGGTTCAGGTACGCCTCGGTGTGGTTCGCGATGGCGATGGAGTTGCCCGGGTGGGTATACTCCAGGCCCTGGATGATGCCGCGGGAGTCCACCTCTCCGGAGGGTTCCTCGGTGGGGACGATGGTGGAAGGCGTGGCGTAGATGCCGACGGCCTTCGCGCTGGTCTTGAGCGTCAGCGCACCGACGACCTGGGTGTTCCCGAGGGTACGGGACGGTTCGGCGTCGACGTCGTTGATGTCCACGAGGATGACCGTCGCCTTCTTTACGGTCGGCGCGCCGCCGGCCTCGAAGCGGGGGATGGATACTTTCGTGTAAGCCATGATCTGACGTTTTTAGAACGGTTGGACTTGAGACTACGCGGTGCCCTCGCCGGAACCGCTGCCGGTGCTCGAACCGGTACCGGAGCCGCTGCCGGCGCCGGAGCCGCTGGAGCTGCCGCCGTTGGTCCACTTGGCGGAATCCACCTGGGCCTCGTTGCGGACGGCGTTGTACGGGGTGTACCCGTCAGGGACGGAGGCGAAGACCGCCTCGGCGATCGCGAAGCCGACAGCGAGGGAGTACTCGCCGAAGATCCTCACGTCGTAGTTCACCTTCTGGATGTCGTTGATGCAGTTCTCGGGGTGAGCGAGGTCCACGAGCATCTTCATGTTCTCCTTCGGGGTCGTGAAGAGGATCGGGGAGTTGTACATCGACTCCATCGGGACGAGGATCGCGCTGGTGAAGCGGATGGATCCGTCGTTCTCCTTGCCGGTATAGACGCCGGTCAGCTTGAACTCCGCGCGCTGGTACTTGGTCAGCACCTCGGGGGCGCAGTGGATCGTGATCTGCTTGTTGACGAACTGGCCGCGCACGGCGTCGGCGAAGGCGTCGATGTAGGCGTGGGCCTGCTCGTCGGTCATGGTGAGGACGTTCTGGGCGTTCTTGTAGAAGTTGATCTTCTTGGCGGCGGTGTTGGTGCCGGCCTTGCCCTCGACGAGGATGGTCTCGAGACCGTCCATGGAGTCCTTCGCGGCGGAGCCCTCGTCGCCTTCCTTCAGGGTGCCGAGGTTGACGGCGTTGTACTTACCCTTCGCGATCATGGAGAGGGTGATGTCCTCCAGGACCTTCGGAAGGATGTGCTCCGTGACGACGTAACGAATGAACGGCTGTTCGGCCTGGGACTTGCCCTGCTCGTACAGGTAGAGCAGCCAGCTGGACAGGAGGTCGGCGGGCTTGATGGCCTCGTTGATCTTGTGCCGGCGGTACTCGATCCGGATCGGGGTGAACGCCAGGGAGCCCTTGGGTGTCCATTCCGGGGTGAACTGCTGGGACACCTCGGTGTGGATGGCGGCGGTGGCGATGAAGTCCGTGTTGGTGTTCACGGGCGTGAAGAACTTCGCGTCGTTGAAGCCCTGATAGATGCGCTTCAGGAGGATCTCGAGGCGGAGCTTCGGGGGCATCGCGATGGAGAACTCGGCGTTGAGCTCGGAGACATCGACGTTCTGGCTGGTCAGCTGGACGCTGAACGGGTTGCCGGACGCGAGGGCGGCGGCGACCACGGCGTTGTGGCGGGCCTTCATGTCGATGGCGGCCAGCTGCTGGCCGGCGGCGGCTGCGGGAGCGTGGGAGGCCTGCGGGGCCGGTTCCGGAGCGGCGGCGAGCTCCTCGATGGTCTTGCGGAGGTCGGCGATGACAGCGTCCTTGTCCTTCGCCAGCTCTTCGGCGGCGTTGCGGACGGCCTCGTCGAACAGGTCGGTCGCCTTGGCGGCGCCTTCCTCGGAGAAGTTGGTGGCCTTGAGTTTGGTCAGGAAGGCCTCGCCGTAGGTCTTCCGGATCCTTTCCTCTTCCTCTTCGGAGAGCTCGATGGAACCCTCGTCAGTGAGGTCGAAGTTCTCCTTGTGGAACAGGGAGGCTACGACCTTGACCATCTTGTTGTTGGACAGCTTGGCTGCAAGCTGGCCCATGGTGGTGGGTTTCTTGTTCATAATGTGGATAGATTGAAATGGTGGATCACTTGAAATCGGCACGGACAAACACGTTCGCGACACATTCGTCCAGCGTGGCCATCCCGTCGGCCAGGCCCAGGGAGACCGCCTCGGATGCGTCGAAGTCCGCTCCGGAGAGTACTCCTTCCGCGTCGGCCTTCAGGGAAGGCCTGCCGGCCTTGACGGCCGCGTAGAAATGCTGCACCAGGCTGGAGAGGATCTTCTCCATCTTCTGTGGCTTCCCGTCCAGGGCTTCGCGGTAGGCGGCGTTCTTCTCCGTGGACTCGGGCGCGTAGACGGTGACGACCTTGAAGCCGGTCTGCTTGTCCTCGCGGTCGTCCAGGAAGGATGCGTAGGCGCCTATGGAACCGAAGCCGGAGGCGGTGTCGTTGTCGGCGAACACGGCGTCGCACTGGCTGGCCACCCAGTAGGCGGCGGAGTAGCAGGCGTCGCAGTGGGCCACGATGGGCTTCCCTGCGGCGCGGATCTTCGCGATGGCCTGGACCAGCGGGGCGATCGCGTTCGCAGATCCGCCGGGCGAGTCGACGTCCAGGACGAAGCCGGCGACGGAAGGGTCGGAGACATACCGCTCGATGCGCGCGGCCAGCTCGGTGGTGCCATAGCTCTCGCAGGTGTCGTATTTCGTCATCGCCCCATGGAGCGGGATGATGATGACGCGGCGGTCCTGGGCTTCCTCTTCGGAGGCCTGGACGGAGTCGCCGTCTGCGGACATGCGATAGGCCGGGAGCGAGAGCTCCGGCAGCGGCACCGTGGCTACGGTTTGGCGGTTGAAGAAAGCGTTGACCGCCGGCATGAGGATGCCGGGGTCCTTGATGAGCCAGCAACCGCGCCTCAGATCGAGCGCGAGCTGGATTACGTTCGTACGATTGGCCATCTGCACAATGTTTGTGCAAAGATGACCAATCAGGCCCCGTTTGAAAGGACAGCGGGCCTAAATGGCGTCCTTCCAGTCGCAGGAGACGCTCAGGGGGTCCGTTCCGGAGACGCTGAGGCGGACCGGCAGCTCTTCGGATCCGAAGATGATGTCCTCTCCGGAGTCTAGGATCACGCGGACCATAACGTCCTCGGTGAGAAGGTCCATCCCGGCCCTCTTCTCCCTGGCGAGCGTCGCCCGCAGGCGGTACGTCCGGACGCGGCCGTCGGAGGAATCGTCGGTATCTATGTCCAGGCGCCCGGTGCCAGGGACGAGCCCGGAAGCGATCCAGGCGGTGGGGTTGATCGCCTGCTTGAACAGGAGGGATTTCACTACGTACATCATGTCTTATCGGCAGTTAGGCCATCGTAATTGATGGATTCGTTCAGGTAATAGGCTTTGCGAAGGAGGCGCTGTTTTATCCTCTCCTGTGCGCGTTGCTGGTTCCGGTACACCCGCTTGTGCATGGCGTCGTAGTTCTCGGGCGCCAGTCCCCTGGAGAAGATGTAGGCCTCGATGATGTCCATCTTCCGCATCCCGAGCTCTTCGCCGCGCCGGTAGTAGCCGGCGAAATCCAGCTCGAACTCCGCCCTGAGCGCAAGGTTGATCCTGGTCGTGTCGGCCTTGGTGAAATACACGTAGTGGTTCAGCAGCGGGAAGGTCCCGTTCCCGTATTTCGGGAGGTCCACCTGGACCAGATGGTCCCCGGCGGACTGGACGGGCGTGTCGGACGCCCTCGCGCAGGCGACCATGAGCGCTCCCGTCGGATGCGTGACAGAAACCATACACACTCCGGACTTCTCGTCCGGGGGGAACAGGTATCGAAGAAAGTCGGCGAGCATCTGTGACTCGACGTTGATCACGCTCAGGTACATACGGCAAATATAATGAATTTGTGCCAAAGTACGGCACAAGGTTCCGGGAAATCATCAAGGAGCCTCATATTCCTGGAGGGTTTTCGACATAGTGCAGTGCGAAAACAAGACCCCCTCTCAAAAATGGGGTAAAAAGTGTGCAAGTGTGCTGATGCGTGTAACGGATTATAGGATAATGCATTAAGTAGTACAGACGATGTGTGCGGGGTGGAAGTGTGCTGCTTAGTGCTGAAGTGTGCTGCATCTGTACTGATGGAAAATCGGCTTATCTAAAGTAATATTCGGATTCCAACCTATTATATAAGAAATACTTATATCGGTTACTTAAAGTGAATTAAAATGCGTAATTGATAGGGCAGCACACTTGCACACTTTTTTCCTATTTTTTAGGGTAGGGTTTTTAAAAATAGAAGAGTATATAAGAAAAATATTTATAAATGGCTATCTGCCAGCATTTTGCGCCTCCCTCGCCTCCCTTCATCAGTGCTCTCGTTCATTTGAACTTCATAGAAAAATTAGGAGGATGCAAGGGGGAAGAGTGCTGACAGCACAGTTCAGACAGTTCAGATAGTACAGATTTCCAGGAAAGGTAAAGCCAACGCCTGGCGCTATTCGGCCTCACGGCCGGCACCAGGCGGGCATAAAAAGCCCCGGAGAACTCTCCCCGGGGCTGTATGGTCATACGGCCTGCTCGAAGCGATACGCGCCCGGATTCGCCTCCTTGCGCGGGCAGCGGAGTGTGTCCGGAGTCCAGTAGGCGACCAGCTGCGCGTCGTCCAGGATATAGCCGCGCTTCAGGAGGTAGTAGCGCTCGACGTACGCCTCTTTCGGAAGCGTCCGGATCCTCAGCCTGGTCAGCTGGGGAAGACCGCGGCGTAGGCGGATAACCTCGTTCAGGCGGGTGGCCTTCCTGGATGCGGCCGACTTGCGGATCCGTTCGGCCTCCCGTCTCTTTCCGAGCCGGTCCACGGACTTCTCGCCGGGACGGAACCAGCCGTTCTCGGATCCCGGGCGTACAGGGTCGCCCTTCTTCGGTATGAAGCCGTCGTCCCGCTTCCTGTGGTAGTATATCGATGTACGGCCGCCTTCCTGCGAGCGGGCCTTCAGGAAGGCCCTGGACTTCTGCAGGCCGTAGCGCCTGGCCAGCCGGTGAAGACTGGCCTCGCTGATGCCCAGCTTGTACGCCAGGAACTCGTTCTCGCGGTCCTTGAAGTGCTTGACAAGCCAGTCCAGCTGGTCCGGACGGAGCCGGATCTTGTTTAGCTGGCCGGGAAGGTCCAGCTGCAGCGCCGCCGCCTGCCGGTAGAGCGTAGGGAGCGATATCCCCAGATGGGCGGCCAGCTGCTTCTTCTCCATATCCCCGAAATGCCGGACCAGGTAGTCCGTCTGCTCGGGTGTCAGTTCTATCTTTCTCATGTGGGAAAGGATTTCTGCTTGGCTATTTCATGAGTTGAAATTCGTAGACGAAACAGAACGGATTCTTCTCCCATGTTCCCTTACCGGAAACCTTATCGATGAGGGCAGCGAATGCTTTCTTGGGAGAATCCCAAAAATGAGGATAGACTTTCCCGTCACGGTCGTTTGGGTACATATCGGAAACACCTTCCTCCGTTTTTCTCCAGTTTGGAAGGCTCGTGTTTACTGGAACCCAATAGTAAGGGGAATCTTCCTCAATACCCTCCCGCAGACAATCCTCGTCGCTGATGTCTTGGATCCGCTCTACCCGGACGGCGTTGATGAAAATCTGATGAGGCATAAGGTCGGCGCCGACAAACATCTTGTTGGTCCATCCGGGCTCGTTCTTGTAAATAAGAGTGTTAATCCAGTCGAGGGGATTAATTGCGTCCCTGTATGCTTGTGCCACAGCCACGACCTCGCCGGCCTTAAATAATGAATGCTCCAGCAGATAGTCAAGGAGGTCATGACCCGTACCGTGCACTTTCTGCACGTAGTCATTCGCTCTGGCCAGCATATTCTCATGCACGAGTCTCCTGGTCATTGTCTTCCTCCCTTCCAGCACGGCTTTGGTGAGGTTATATTTGTCGTTGAACAATATACGTTTCATTTCTAATCTGAGTTTTAAAGGGCGCGGTGGGGGTGTACTAAAACCGAAAACCTATGGAATATTCTATACCAGGAAAAATCCCCTGCTGGGGCTCTCGCCTGCGCTTTTCCGCGCCCGGATTGTCAGGCATTTCCGGGAGCGACATCCTCCCTCTGCAGCTCGATGGATCCGTCGGAAGGGAACCGGATGGTGAACTGGATCTGCTTCTCCCTGTAAAGGAGGCAGAGAAGGCCGATGACGAACTCGGCGGACTCCGGACGTACATTCATCCGTCGCCACTTGTAGGGCTCGAAATTCTTCTCGTACCAGGCCTTGTACTGGTCCTTGTACATCGCGATCCTCTCGGCGTATTTCTGCTTGAACTTGCGTTCGTCCGTCTCCGTCCGGAGAAGGTAGTCTTCAAATCTTGTCATGTTTGGTCAAGGTTTGACGGAGTTGCTGATAGAGTTGTTGATAGAGTTATAGAAAGCGTTGTTCTCGTGGACATCGAAGGATGTCATCTCGGCCTCGATCATGTCGAAATAGACATAGATGGACCCAACGTGAAGGATGCATCGGTTGTCGGTCTTGGAAGGATAGTTTTTGCTGAAGTGGTAGTTGATCGAGACCTCCTTCGCGCGCTTGAACTTAGTAAGGAAGACCTTCTGGCGCTCAGTCAGGAAGGCGGCGAACTCCTTGATCCATTCGGCCGAGACGCTGTAGTTCACAAGGGGCCGTAGGAATTGCAGGAGGTGGGCATCGGCGGACTTTAGGTCGGATAAGGTGTAATTGACGGTTCTGCAGAAATACATAAGGCTTCAAATTTTATATTTTTCTATAAAATCCACCCGCGCATCGCTGCGAGGATGGGGTCGCACGGCGGCACATGGTTTCCGGATTGCTTACGGCCGGCCGTGCTCGGCCGTAGTCTCGGATATCAGTTCAGAATCTCCAGCATGGAGGTGCTGTAGCGATTGAGGCGCAGCTGGTCGCCGCCGCCGAAGTCGATGAACCAGACGCCGTCGATGCCGAAGATCTTACCGACGCCAGAGTTGTCTACGCGGACGATATCCCCCTCGTGGATCATCCGTCCGGTCAAGTCAAAGTGTCCTGATGCTGTTGTCATATTATTATGTGTTTGGTTATTTCTCCCAGGCCTCCGTATCATTATCGTCCGTGAACTGGATGGACAGCTCGGGCGGGGCGGGCGTCCCGTCGCTGAAGATATGCGTCTCATAGTAGTCTGGCGCGCCGATGGTGTAGAACTCCTTGCCGTTGGACTTGTCCGTCTTGACCGGCTTCCCGTCCTTGTCGCAGGCGTTCCAGGTTTTCGTCTTCGGGTTGTACAGGTGCGGGTTCAGGAAGTATTTCTTGAGCCGGACGTAGTATCCTAGGCGCATCGAGAATCCCTTCGGGGAATAGGGGACCTTCGTGCCGCGCGTGTTCTGGACGTGCTCGGTGAAGGCACGGAACATATCCTGGCGCAGGATCCGGACGTTCAGGTGGCCGCCTCCGGCCTCGAAGTATTCGTCTGCCCACGTCATGAAGTCCTCGCCGATCTGCTGGATCAGGCGGCGGTCTTCGAGACGGCTGTCCGGAGCGGGAACATATCCGAAGCGGAAATAGATCTGGATGCACTGCGCGATGAGGTTCCAGAATAGCTCCCACTGGTCTGAATCCCATTCCTCGAAGAAGAGCGCCCCGAAGTCCTGGACGGGCTGGTGGTCCTCGCTATAGAAGTCGCTGAAGGCGAGCGGCCACTGCCTTGCCCGGTAGGACGATCCGTCTCCGGCGACGGAGAAGTTGCTGGAGAGGTAGATCTTCGGAGCCTTGGAGAACGGGACGGTGTAGGCGGCCTGTCCCTTGGGGTTGACCGGCCAGTCCGAGGTGATGAGGGAGAACAGGGAGTCGAAGTCGAAGTCTTTCATCAGGTCGTCGCCGATGACGATACGCGACCGCTCGTCAAGGCCTTCCCAGATGAACTGCCGGTTGTTGTTGCTCACGCCGAGCGCCTTCCCGTCCAGGACCTTCGCGCGCGGGAAGATCTGTCGGAGAGCGAGGCCGACCAGGCTCTTTCCCGTACGGCCGTTCGCCTCATCGAAGTCCTGCAGCTTCCCGTCCATCGCGATGACGGCCTTCGCCTGGCCCATGTCCTTGTAGGAGTTGGCCAGGTATCCGATGGCGGAGAGCTTGCTCACTAGGTGCTGCATATTGCTAGCCACGTCGTCCTCGGTCAGTTCCTTCTGCTTCTTGCGCCAGGTGAAATTCGACGCGTTGACGAGGAACTGGAGGAAGTGGCAGCGCTGGCCCGTGGCCGTGAGTTTGACGCTGTAGTCCTCGTTCGGAAGCTGCTCGATTTCCATGAGCGGTTCTAGCAGCCGCATCCCGGAGAACTCGTGGATGGAGTCGGACCAGATGTTGAACTTGATTTCCGATAGCGGGACCTCCTTGACGGAATGTTCGGTGATCTTCCAGGCGATGTCCCGGAAGAACAGGTAGTCAAGGCCACGGGTGGCCTCAAAGAAGACGCCCTTGAAGGGCTCCAGCTGCTCCAGCTGGTAAGGACCGACATACTGGGTGCCGCCTCGCAGCAGCAACTCCCGGACGTCCTTGGTGAGGTAGGCCTTCGTGAACTCGTGGATGAAGTTGGACACCTTGCGCGGGGCGACGGCTTTGACGATGCCGTTCTCGACGCGGACCAGGAAGTAGTTGTCGTCCGACCGCTCGTAGACGTGGAATCCGCGCCGTTCCAGGAACGTCATCGCGTTCGTGTAGACGAACTTCAGCGGCTCGCCCTTCCGGGTCTCGTCCTTCTCCCAGAATTTCTCGTCCGGCTCCACGGGACTGGCCGACACGAGTTCGTCCTTCTCGTTGAACCGGTACTTCCAGCCCATGCAGACGAACTCCCGGAGCAACTTCAGCTGGTCCTTGTAATGCTCGCAGAACACCTGGGCGCTCGTGAGGTGGAACTGCTCCTTGATCTTGGTGGTGGAGACCTCCGTTATGTTATACAGCTGGACGTAGGTGCCGGTGAGCAGCTGCGTGTTCAGGGCGGCGGTGATGTCCTCGGACAGAGCGCCCTCCTTCCCCCTGAGCGTGTTGGTCAGGAGGTCATCGATGCCCTTGTCCCCGGCGTCGTTCTTGATGACGTGGCCATAGTACACTTCCACGTAGATGTTCTGGTTCACCAGCTCGTTCATGTACGCTTTGTACTTGCAGACGGCGGTGAAGAACGCGGACGGGCGCTGGTTCACGGGTTTGGTCTCCGTCAGGTTCTTGGACAGGTCGTGAAGGTCCGAGTCCATCAGGAATACGACCTTCTTCACCCGGCAGTCGCGGATCAGCTTGATCAGTTCCTGAGGGAGCTTCTTGTCGGGGCCTCCGAGGTTCTGGATCCCGGAGATGGCCACGGACGGAATGCCATGCTTGCAGGCCTTTTCCGCCTTCTTCTCGCCCTCCTGGATGTAGAGCGTGTCGATGGCATTCTTTTCCCGGTATTCCCGGCGGATGGCTTCCGGATAATAGATAAAGGTCGGTGACCCCTTCGGGGAGCGGTATTTCACCGGCGTTCCGGACATGTCCTTGTGCGCGTCCGGGAACTCGTAGCGGATCCGGTAATACGTCCGCTCGATGGGCTTGCGCCCCTTGGGCGTATAGGTGTACATGCAGGGATTGCCGTCTAGGTCGTAGTAGAAGATGATGACATCGTTCCCGGAGCGGTCGATCTCGTAGCGGTCGTTGATGGTCCCCTTCTGGAAGGTCGGCGCCTCGATTAGCTCGGAGTCGCCCACCCGCATCCGGACGCGGGCGGTCACGTCATCTCGGGTGAGGCCGGATCCGTCCAGCATCTGCCGGCAGAAGGAACCCTCGTCCGGATCCGCGGACGGGGCTTCTTCCTTCGGCTGCTGCTTCTTGCGCCTGGTGACGGGTTTCCTGGGCTCTTCATACTCGGGGAGGATCCCGTAATGCTGGCAGACATTCTCCACGGCCGCCTGCAGTGAGAGCTCCGATCCGGGCCCCATCAGGAAGTTGATGGCGTTCTTTCCTGACACCTCGTTGCAGGAAAAACACTTATAGATCATCTTCTTTGGCGTCACGGTGAGCGCGCCGGCGTTGCAGTGGGGGCAGACAAATTTCGTCTCGCCGTGGCCGTATTCTTTCGGCTCGCCGGCCACCTCCCTGACTACGGTAAGCAGTAATTCCGGATCCGTATTGACCCGGTCATATATCCTATCCAGGAACTCTTTCTTCAGGAATGCCATAGTGCTATTGCTTTAGTTTTATAGCCTCAATCTTGTCGATGATGCGGCCGATGCGGTTCTGCTCTTCCAGGAAGGGGACGGCCGTGTCCACGGTGGGGTCCATCCCGTGGTCCAGGAAGTCCTCCAGGTTGTCCAGCTGCGCCTTCAGGGCGCGGTGGATGGTGTCTATGTCCGGGGCCGTGAAAGGCCCGATGTACATTGTATCCATGGCAATATGTCTTGTTCTTTGTGAAGGCTCCCGGAATCGAACCGGCCGGATGGCCGCCTGATATGACCGAACCCTATGGAAAACACAAAACGCCGGTCATCCGTCGCACCTAGCGCGAGCCCTCGATAATCCTACATATACAGGTCCTTGTGCTGCTCCAGCCATTCGTGCCACTTCGTCGGGTAGCAGCTGGCGCCGCCCAGGTGCTCGATGTACTGCCAGATATCCACCTCCCTGCAGGGAAGGCCGGCGGCGTGGCAGTCCCGGTACAGCGAGCCGCCGGTGTCGAAGTATGGCGGGCCCTGGTGGCTCATCTTGTATACAAACCCCGGATGGAAGAACCGGATGCCGGACTTCCGGAGCATCGGCACGTTGATCCAAAGGAGGAACGGGTAGCAGCGGACGGCCTGGAACCAGAACTTGGGCTGGTACTCCACGGCACCCACCCAGGAGACGGACGGGTCGAAGAGGGGGGTGATATCCTTCTTCACGAGCACGTCGCTGTCCAGCAGGACGAACCCGTCCGGAAGGATGTCGAACAGGTAGTCCACGGACGCGATGTGCTTCTCTGAGCCCCAGTTGCAGGCCGTGGGAATCTTGTCCGGATACCGGCCGAGCATGGCGCCGAAATCGACGAGGCGGCCCGTCGTGTTGTCCAGGATCCGGACGCCGTCTATGGCGCGGAACCGGCGGCGGTCCGAGTTGTCGAACACGGTCACGGCCGCGTCCGGGGTGTTCTTCCACAGGCTCCGGATGGCCGCCTCGGTCAGCTCCGGCGTGTTGTAGTGGACGATTGCTACGTTCTTATTCATACATCTTGTTGGTTTCTACGGAATAAACGGGTCTCCGGGTGATGGCGTGGATCTCCCGGGCCTGGCGGTCATCGCTCTCGACGAAGAGCTTCGCCCATGGGCGCAGGCGGTAGATGTCGGCCTTGAAGGCGGCGGGCGATATACCCATCCCGGCCCGCTCGTCGTAGGACTTGGCCGGGAACATCGTCAGGGCGCCGTAAGTCACGCCCTGGCTCCGGAGCCACCATTCCGTCAGGTCGCGGTATTTCTCCAGCCGGTAGGTCACGAGCTCGCCCACCTTGACGGTCGGTGTGAAAAGCGGGACGGCGTTCGGGAGGTAGTCCAGGTACGGCTGGCCACTTCGCTCGTCCGGCGGATCCAGGCACAGGACGCCGTCGATGTCATAGAGGCAAACCGACATGAAACCGGGAATGTGATGGAAGATGTTCCACTCGTACAGGACGAACGAGGTGAACCCTTCCGTGTACTGGCGAAGGTCAGCCAGCCAGATGTCGACGGCGTCACAGGGGCCCTCCAGGAAGACGGCCATGTAGACGAACTCGTACCCGAACGCCCGGTCGAACGGCGCCAGCTTCTCCTTCGCCGCCCGGAGACTCCGTCCGTGGAAGATGGTGTCGTCCACGACCAGGACGCGGTGCCGCTCCGTGGCCAGACGCCGGTGGAAGCGCGACCTCCGTCCGCCCGTCGGAAGGGCGCCGGCGGCGAAGCTGTCCACGTCGATCAGAGGCGCGTTCAGGAACTCCGCGATGATGCTGGCCGCGATGACGCCGCTGCGCGGGACGCCGATGACGAAATCGACGTCGTGCGGAATCTTGTGGATGTTCCTCCGGATGGTGGCGGCCAGGTCGGCAAGGGTGACGAACTTCATGGTCTAGTCGGCGAAGGGGATTAGGTTCGGGAAATAGTATTCGGACAGGAACTCGTCCAGCAGCTTCGTCCAGCCCTCCGGGGAGTTCGTGACCCAGATGACGTTCTTGGCCTCCCGGTGCAGGTTGTCGATGGTGGACGGGTTGTTGTTATAGACGCCGAACTTGTACTTGTTCGGGGCCTTGATGTCGACGGGGGCGATATCGCTCTCGAAGATGTTGTAGTACAGGTCCTCGATGACGAACGACTGATGCAGCATGTCGTACTTCTCCCACAGCTCCTCGATCTTGTCCCAGTCGAACCAGATCGGGAGGTGCGTCGTGTAGTTCATCTGCGGATAGCCTCCGTCCACGAGGGCGCAGCGCGTCTTGGCCTTGTCAACCCTCCATCCGTTCGGGGAGTCAATATGGAAGCCGCCCAGGTTCCGTTCCAGGAACTTCGGGATGAGGATGTCCACCAGGTCGAAGTCATTGATGGCGTAGCAGTCGTCGGCCACGAAGATGAATCCCTGCGAGTCCGGGAAGCGCTGCCGGACCTTCTTGAAGCAGCTCACGTAATCCAGGTGCTGCCGGTACTGGCCGTCCACGTTCGGGACGCGCTTGGACTCGACGAGGACGATGTCATCGCCCTCGATATGGGGCAGGTTCTCGCCGGTCAGGACGATCAGGAAGTCCTCCTTGAAATGGCGTCTCCAGCCGGCGATGGCGTACTCCAGCTCCCGCCCCTGGGCGGCTGACGCCAGGTACGGAATGACGACGAGAAAGGGTGTGTATTTCATAAGCGCCGAAGATGGGCCCCGGCCCTTGAAACGGTCCGGGGCTTAAGGGGAAAAGGATAAAGGGATACTATAATGCTGCCACGGGCCGCACCACGCCGACGGTGTAATACTTGTTGTTGCTGACGCCGCCAGAACCGAAGTTGACGACCCACGCGTTGCTGGTGCTGCCCTCGGTGCTGCTCCAGGCCCATCCATGGAGGAAGTCCGGGTGGCCAGCCTCGGCGGCGAGCTCGTTGATCTCGTCCTTGAAGTATGCGAGGATGTACAGTTCCTTCTGCGTAGGAAGCGCGCGGCC
>Ga0265299_10000586_pt1 | contig 44484 bp, 37 predicted proteins | sample AusTroGonzalo_MG_4_FD_193485 | JGI IMG/M metagenome (GOLD analysis project Ga0265299, IMG submission 193485) | Bovine rumen microbial communities from tropical cattle in Woodstock, Queensland, Australia - Gonzalo_02 | ecosystem: Host-associated > Mammals > Digestive system > Stomach > Rumen ...
GGTTAGCATTTGCTAACCGTATAAGTTATACCATGCTAACTGAGGGTTGTCAAGGGTATCTTTCTAAAATTTTGATAAAAAAGAAGCTGTGTATCTTCAGAATTACTCCTAAAGCACACAGCATCTTTTTGTATCGTTCACCAAAAGTTAGAAATTGTCAATATAATAATGTATTACAGATGTCTGTTTTACACAAGCGCCTCGCCCAGAGCCTTACATGCTGCTGTGGCTTCATCATCGGGTGCTTCATTAGCTGTAACACTTTCTGCACAAAGAGTAATACCGTTATTCTTGCATCTGTCTTCCCAGTCTCTCATCCACTGACCGTCACCCCAGCCATATGATCCGAAAAGAGCAACCTTTTTTCCGGCAAGTGAACCTTCAACAGCTGCAAACATAGGTTCAAATTCAGTATCCTCAAGTTCTTCTGCTCCCATTGCAGGGCAACCGAATGCTATAGCATCATAATCTGCTGCAATCGAAGGAGAAAAATCATTGGCTTCAAATAATGTGGTCTCTGCACCTTTTCCCGATGCACCGCTCTCAACTGCCTCAGCCATAAGCTTTGTGTTTCCTGTCTGACTCCAATATACTACTGCTACTTTACTCATTTTCTTTAATCCTTTCTCATTATTGATTCTATGTCCTAAAATAAATACTATGTAAATAAAAGTATTTATTATAAGATTCTTCGCTTCGCTCAGAATGACATCGAATGGTGATGCATTCTATATAAAAATTGCACTCTCTGTGTTAAACAATAAGTTTCTCAAGCCGGATTCCTTCACGGATTTTACGGCAATAAACATTAGTGCATTTCCTGTACAGGGCAAATATCTTTTCTGCTTCCTCTTTGTTCCCGTATGCTTTCCAGCATCCTGAGCACGTTACACCATCTCTGGAATTTTCCATAAAACACTTAACATCAGTAGGCGGATAGCCTAAGAAGAGTCCTATTTCATGCGGAAAATCATTATCATTGGAAATACGTCTTGCAAGCTGGACTATACACCTTTCGGTACTGTCAGTTGCCAAATATCCTTTATCTTTAAGTATTTTCTCAGCTTCAAAACTTGACAGATCTCTTTTTAGTAAATCAGGTCTGTATATATACACAAGACTGTTTCCGCATTTTGCAGTAAATAACAGTGCCCTAAGCCCCTTGCGTGTAAGTATGCGGTTAAGCTTTCTTAAATCTTCTGTTAATTCCTCTCTCCTTCTGTCTCTGACCGTAAAAAGACTTCCTGTTTTAAGCCCTGCCAAGGTAGGTGAGCAAAATCTGGTTACAAGATTTTCGATCATTTACAGTACCTTCCATTAAAAACTTTTGGTTAGCCTTCGCTAACTCGTATTTTTGAATATACGGTCAACTTATAAACCCCATCGTTTTTGCTGTGATAAGTTGACCGCTATCGATGAAATAAAAACAAATATAGAAGTTAGCATATGCTAACTTCTATATTTATATCATTTTATATTTTTGTTGTCAAGCACATTTTAAAATAATTCTGCAGAATTTGTTGATGGTCTCTCTCCCCTCAGGGAAAAATGAGCATAGTGCCCAATCATGGCACATTGGCTTTACATATTGATTGAAGTTAACCCCTTTTTCCATTAAAGTCATAAGATAGTTCCTTACATGCGGATAGAATAATTCGTGTTTACCGTAAAAGAAATACATCTTAGGAAAGCTTGTATAATCTATATACTCGGGGCTGATATCAGAACTATTCAAAGGCACATTCCTACACCAATTCTCAGCTATCAAGTCATTCATCTCAACGCTAAGTATAGGATCATATTGTTCCATTTTTAGTCTGATGTCTCTGTTTCTGCCGTCCTCAAGCCCACAGGCAGGTGATATGACTATCAACTTTCCGGGTTTTATATCAAGTCTCTGCGTCAGGCTTAACAATAGATTAGCCCCTGCACTGTCACCCATAAATGTGATGTTTTCAGGTTTATACTTTTTTATAAATACCGAATATGCTTTTTCTGACCAGTCGAGCGCATAACGTACATTATGCTCCGGAGCTAACGGATAACATATAATATAAATATCGGCTCCGGTATTATGGGCTATTCTCCTGGCTGTATCATAATGAAGCCATGTTGCTCTTGCCATACCGCCGCCTCCCGGGAAAAAGATCACCGCTTTCTCAGGATGTCTTTTGGCTTTTTCTGATACAATGCGATGAATATAGAAACCATCAATTATAAACGACTTCGCTTTCAGACCGTTTTTCTTCATGTATCGTGGAAGTTCATCCTTGTCTCCAAGCTTCCCTTCCCCATCCATCATAAGACCTTTTACTCCCCTGCCAGGTAGTTTATTTATAAAAAAACACATATTCTCTACTATTCTATATGATATGCTCATTCTTATTATCACCTGTCTTTCAGTTAGCATACGCTAATCCTCTTAAGTAAGATACTTCTAAAAATCATTTTTGTCAAGGTTTTAATATAATATTGACTACACAATGCCAACGTGGTATTATAATGCGGTAAGCATTGGCTAACTACATATTATATATCGCATTATGAGGTAAAAATATGTCGATAAGCAGGATAATTCTTGACGGATTGGCTATGAGTCTTTTCTTTAACTTTAGTGTAGGAATGTTTTCATTTATTCTTCCTCAGGCATACAGCACAATGTTTCCTAAAGAAATAAAAGAAGCTGCAGCTCCATATGTAATAAAAAAAGATGTAAATAAAATGCGTATAATTCTCTTCGCTATTTACATCTTTGTTTTCTTTTATTTTGGAATAAGTGCATATTTTTCAGACGTCACCGGTTTTTGGAATCTATTTTGGACCGGGTATTTCGAAATGTTATTTGTTAATTTCGGTGATCTTCTTATATTAGATTGTCTCTTACGAGGTGTCTGTAAAGAAAAGAAGTATCTTATAAAAGGTGCCGAAAACTGTAAAGCATGGGAATTTGGTGAATGGATGAAGTCTGCTTTACCCGAACATCTCCTTTTCTGGCCGCTCACCTTCTGCCCTTTTACAGGACTGGTAGTCGCAGGGATAGTTTCGCTGCTCAATTAAAATACGTAATTTATATCGAGGTAAATAAAAATGCTTTTAACTATTTTTTTGGCAATTGTCTTCTGTATGTCTATAACAATGATGCTTATTTCTGCGGTTGTACTTATCAAAGATAAAAAACTGTTTTCTTCTGCACCAAAGGAGGCATTGGAGCTTGTGATAGACCGAAAACAGGAGGAATTTTACGGAGCCCGTAAGATAGGCTGGACTTTAATGATAATAAGCATTGTCATGATTTTAGGAGTTGGAGTAATCTCTATATGGGACAGTTTCAGAAGCGACTTTACATTCTGGCAATTCTTTTTAAGATTTGTCCTAATATTTACCATATACAAGATCTACGATATGATCTTTTTTGATTATTTCCTGCTTTGTAAATTCCACTTTTTCCAGACATTCACTCCTGAAGTCACTCCTGTATATACAAACAGAAAATATGGTTATAACATTAAGAGTCAGTTGCTTAAACTTTTAGTTATTTTCCCGGCAGCTTCAGCTCTTGCTGCATGGATATGCACGCTTATTTAATACTTTTAGGTGCCGTAGGATCAAATGGATTTTTGCGAGTACTTTTTGCTGATTCATCAATATGGGCGAAGATTTTATCACTCATCTTATGCATTCCACTGTGTCCTGTACATACATACTGTATCGGAATACTTGAAATATGATCCTTTAGGCGATGTAATGATTTTTTGTTTAACTCCGGATTTTGGGTAAAAAAATCAAACAGACTGTATCCGCCATTCTGATTGACAGCCAGGCAGTCTCCGCTAAACAAAATCCTGTCATCTACGACGTAGCATACATGTCCCCTTGTATGCCCCGTAATCTCTAATACCTGCACCTTTATATCATCAAAATACAGGATATCACCATCCGAAACGGTTTTATATCCATCTCTTAGCCTGACCGGGTTTTTAAGAGGTATCCCCATCTTAACCATCCTGACTGCCCCGTTAAAATATACTTTTTCACCCTTTCCTATATAAACATCTGCGTTTGGAAACAGATAGTGTTTTGCATATTTATCAACTCCGCCGCAATGATCAACATCCGAGTGGGTAAGTATAACATTCTTTATCTTATCGGCGTCTATATCTATTTTCCCGAGTTCATCATCAACGCCTTTAAAATCAAGGTGTCCCGCATCAATTGCGATCGTTGTCTTTCCCTTGGTATAAAACCAGATATTGACATCATGTTCTCTTACACAGCTTACACCGGCTTCGTATTTCCCTGTTTCTAAAGGGTGAAGCATCCTTTTACCATACATCGTAAACCTTTTTAACTTGTTATCAAAAAAATACATGAATTTCATAATGACTGTTCCTTTCTTTGTTTTTTAGTTATTATACATATCCCTGTATTGTTTTTCTTCTATAAATCTGCTTTTTTCAAAACATTTACCGCACTTATACCTGTCATTTTACGGCAAACATCCGAAAAATGTGACGGTGAGGCGAATCCTGCATCCATTACCGCATCTGTAATCTTTTTCCCGGCATTGATTTCAGTCCATGCATACTCAAACTGTTTCATTAACAAGTAACTTTTTAAGGATATTCCGGTTTCCTTTTTAAAGAGATGCGTAAAAAAACTCTCTGAATAAGAGTATCGGTTTGCAAGTTCTGACACCTTAACCCCAAGGCACTTAAACGAATCTATCTCATTAAGTACTTCTGTTATTCTTTTATCAATAGTAACTCTTCGCATTAACGAGTCTCGTCCGAAGAAATCAGAAATAATCTGTTTAATACTTTCCTCTGAAATCTCTTGAAGTTTTAAGTAGTCAGTATCAATTACCGCATATTTGCCTTTTTTCAGCCACTTATTTCTTAATAATTCTGCAAATGACGAAGTTGCATCCACAAAAAGAAAATAATTGAGTTTCCCTACAGGTCCCTTATGTATCACATCTTGTTCAAGAACAATATTTTTCCCTTCTATTATCTCTCCGTTTATTTCCATTTTAAGCAATTCTTCACCCACAAAAATATGAAGCATGTTGTGTTTATGCTTTTCTGTCTGAGAATATGATGGAACTATTATAATCAGTTCATCTGAAAATATTATTTGGCTCATTAAACAAACCCCTTTTTTACCATTTTATTAATTCCGGCCATTAATTTATCCTCCGCAATCAAAAAATTCAAATCTCAATAGTTTTGAAGATACTATAGGTTAGGCATTGCTTACTTTTGTATAGTATCATGGCGTTACGATGTAGTCAATACTTAATGAACCCTTGACAAATAATGATTTTAGGGGTATTTTTACATATAGAATTAGCATCGGCTAACCTTTTTGCATAAAATGCAGGAAAGAGAGTTTTTAATGTTTGATAAACGATTAATGGTAATGTGCCCGGAGAGCCAAAAATACATAGCCGGGAACATTATATGTCAATGGCTGGAAATGATGATGAATACAATCATGATATTTATCATCTCGAAAGGCATTGAAAAACTATATCTTGAAGAACTTACAACCACGGAAAGTGTTGTAGGTATAATAGTTATAGCAGCTACCATGATAATACGCTTTTTTACTACTAAGGCAACAGTCCGGATGAGCTATCTCGCTTCCAAATCAGTTAAACGTACTATGAGGGAGCAGATATATAGCAAGCTCTTAAGACTCGGAAATACATACAGGGAACATACCACAACAGCTGAACTGGTGCAGGAATCGGTCGAAGGAGTAGAACAGCTTGAAAGTTATTTCGGGCAGTATGTTCCGCAGTTCTTCTATGCATTTTTAGCTCCTGTTACACTTTTTATATTGTTTGGATTATCCGGCAGTTTTAAAGTGGCTGCCGTTCTTTTAGTCTGTGTACCGCTTATCCCGGGTGCTATCGTGATGGTCCAGAAGATAGCAAAAAAACTCCTTTCAAAATACTGGGATCAGTATGCTAAGCTTGGCAGTACTTTTCTCGAAAACCTGCAGGGCATGACAACACTTAAGATATATAAAGCAGATGAATATAAGAATGAACAAATGAATGCCGAGTCAGAGAACTTCCGACGCATCACTATGAAGGTCCTCATCATGCAGCTTAATTCCATTATCATCATGGATTTCTTTGCGTATGGCGGAGCAGCCCTTGGAATCATACTTGCAAGTAGGGCCTTTATTGACAACGAATTAAGCTTACAAAGCACTGTTTTTATGATCTTATTGTCTGCAGAATTCTTTCTCCCGATGAGAAAGCTCGGTAGCTATTTTCATGTTGCCATGAACGGTATGGCGGCAAGTGATAGGATATTTAAGTTTTTAAATGAGCCTGAAAACAACGGTAAGACTGATTTTCTTCCTTCATCTGGTCTGGATATAGTATTATTGGACTTGAGTTTTTCATATAACAGCGAAAAAGAAGTCCTTCATAAGGTGAATATTGATATCCCCGAAGGCAGTTTCACAGGTATTGTCGGAGAAAGCGGAAGCGGTAAATCTACTATAGCATCGCTCATCATGGGCAGGAGCAGTCTTCCTCATGGTGCGCTTACCATAGCCGGTTTGGATGTATCAGAGATAAAAGAAGACAGTTTATTCAAAACAATAAATTATGTAGGTATTAACAGTACCTTTTTTAAAGGAACTGTCCGGGATAATCTGCTTATTGCTGATCCTGAAGCTTCAGATCAGGAGTTGTGGAATGTACTAAAAGAATGTAGTATAGACGATTTTTTGAAAGATGTTAAAGGTCTGGATACAGTGCTTACGGAAAATGCCGGGAATCTTTCAGGCGGACAGCGCCAGCGTCTAGCACTCGCCAGAGCTGTCCTACATAATGCCAAAATCTATATCTTTGATGAAGCAACAAGCAATATAGATATTGAAAGTGAAGAAACTATACTGTCCGAGATAAAAAAGCTTGCAAAGAATAAGACTGTGATCATGATTTCTCATAGGCTAAAGAATGTAATGGATGCTGATTGTATATACTGTATGGAAAACGGCACAGTTATGGATAGGGGTACCCATGAGCAGTTGGTAAACTCTTGCAATGCGTATAAAAATCTTTGGAAAACACAGAAAGAATTGGAAGAATTTGGAAAGGAAGGTGCTATGGTATGAAAAAACAAAACAAAGCACTGATCCTTTTCAGGATGATAAAGCTTGTGCGGCCTTTAACCGGATTTATGGTACTGGCAGTGATTATGGGCACACTGGGCTTTCTTACAGCAGAGTTTATCCCTATATTAGGCGGAGAAGCTATACTTTTAGGGTTAGGCTTCGAAACGGATATATCATGGAGCATGATTGTGATACTGCTTCTGTCATTTGCACTTTTAAGAGCTATATTTCGATTTGCAGAACAGCGGACCAATCATTACATAGCTTTTACATTACTTGCAATTATCAGAGATAAGGTTTTCAGGGCACTACGCAGGCTTTGTCCGGCTAAACTTGAAGGTAAGGACAAGGGTGACCTTATATCTCTTATCACCTCTGATGTAGAACTGTTGGAGGTTTTTTATGCACATACGATTTCACCGATATGTATTGCGGTTGTAACCGAAACTATCATGTGTCTTTTTATCGACAGTTATCACCCGCTTCTTGGAATCACGGCTATGTTATCATTCATACTGGTGGGAGTTGTTCTGCCTATAATAATCTCTAAACGAAGCGGTACAACCGGTGATGATCTAAGGGCACAGTCAGGTGAGCTCTCGTCACATATGCTTGAAAGTATCAGGGGGATTGATGATACACTTCAGTATTCATATGGAGCAAAAAGATTAAAAGAAATAGGCGATAAAACTCGTGAGCTTTCAGAAAAGCAAAGTCTGTTAAACAAATTGACGGGTACTAATCTGGCTTTAGCAAATCTGCTTATCCTTGTATCGGATGTTGTTATGCTTGTAATAAGCAGTACACTGTATAAAAACGGTCAGGTAGGATTTGACGGATTTATAATACCGATGATAGCGCTCATGTCTTCCTTTGGTCCTGTAACAGCTCTTTCTGCACTCGGTACTACTCTTCAGAGTACTGTGGCTTCAGGTGCAAGAGTCCTTACCATAATAGACGAGAAGCCTGAAACCGAAGACATAACAGGAAAGACACCAATAAACTTTATAAATGCAGAAGTGAAGAATGTTTCTTTTGCATACGGAGAAGATAATGTACTAAATGATGTTTCGCTTCACATTCCCAGAGAGAAAATAATAGGTATCGTTGGTAAAAGCGGATGCGGCAAATCTACATTATTAAAACTGCTGATGAGATTCTGGAATGTGCACAAGGGTATGATATCTGTATCAGGCAGAAGCATAAATGAGATAAACACTGCTGATCTACGCGATATGGAAAGCTATATGACTCAGGAAACTCAGATGTTCAAAGATACGATAGTGAACAACGTCCGTATCGGAAAGTTGAATGCTTCTCATGAAGAGGTTATCGACGCTTGTAAAAAAGCTTCTATTCATGATTTTATCATGACACTCCCAAAAGGCTACGAAACAGAAGTCGGAGAACTCGGAAACACATTGTCCGGTGGTGAAAGACAAAGAATCGGTCTTGCCAGAGCATTTCTCCATAATGCACCATGTATGCTGTTGGATGAACCTACAAGCAATCTTGACAGCCTGAATGAAGCTGTGATATTGAAATCGCTAAAAAAAGAGGCTGAAGAAAAAACAGTCATTCTTGTTTCACACAGAGAATCCACCATGCGTATCGCGGATGAAATACTGTCAATGGAATGCGGAAGAATCTCATGAACACCGAGAAAAAAAGGAAACGCGAAAAAAAGACAGTCAGCGAAATGATTGTTCTCTATTGCAGAAAGAATCACGGAACAAAACATGGGGAATTATGCAAAGAATGCAGAGAGCTGTGCGACTATGCATGTTTACGCAGTGACAAGTGTCCGTTTATGGAAAACAAAACTTTTTGCAGTAACTGTACTGTCCATTGCTATAAACCGGAGATGCGGGAAAAGATCAGAAAGGTGATGCGTTTTTCAGGACCGAGGATGCTATTCCATCATCCGGTGATGGCTGTCAGGCATGTGATAGAAAATAAAAAAGAGAAACGGAGACTCAAAGAAAAAGGGAATTAAAAAGATCATATTCATAGTTGCAGGATGTATTTGTCTGGCACTTGGAACTATAGGAGTGATAATTCCTATATTGCCAACTACGCCTTTCTTTTTAGTGACGGCATACTGCTTTGCAAGAAGTTCCGAAAAGCTCAATGACTGGTTTAAAGGGACAAAACTTTATAAGAAACACCTAGAATCTTTTATAGAAAAGAAAGGAATGCTTCCATCCACAAAGGCCGGTATCCTAATTACAGTGACAATTCTCATGTCGCTTGGGTTCTATTTTATGGCAAGAAAAGGAATATGGATACCATGTATAATAATTTCAGTGGTGTGGATTGCGCATCTTATATATTTTCTTTTCTTTGTGAAAACTATAAAACAAGGAAATGCGAAGTAAGATCAGCCCATATTGGACTGAAGCTCCGATATCCGATTAGCTTCCGATTTATCCGTTTATCCAGGCTATTATCTCTCTTTCAGACTCTTCAAAATATCTGATATTCTCTTTGCGATACTTTCCAAAGGTTTTATACATCAAGCCAATAAGCGGGATCATTCTGTACAATTTCTTCTCTCGCTCACGATTTGGCATCAGACCATTTAAATGACTTCCGTGTGGATACACTATCACCTTTACTTCTTTACTGTAATCCACCGCCTTTATATCCTTCTCAATTTCTCTCACTGAATATTCGGAAGGCCAAGCTTCATCCTCATGACCGGCAATAAGTAAAACTCTTGCTTCACTCTTTTCGACATGAAGCTTTGCCGTTTCAACAGCATCTTTTTCCAAATAAGCATTTTGATATGCTACCCACATACCCATGACCTTGCACATGGCATCAGGATGTTTCTGATACTTTGTCGCTTTTACCTTAGAAAAATCCGCCTTAACAAACGGTACGTCCTCACCCCTCCAAGTTGCCATGGAATGCCCTGTCATGGTTTTCTTATCCTTAAGCGTCCCTTCAAAAGGAACGTGCGTCGGTGAAACCATGATCAGATTTTCAAAGCCACCAACGTACTGTGCCACAAGTACGGCAAATATAGATCCCATTGATTGTCCGTAAATGCTGAGATGCTTTATATTTTTCTTATTTTTAAGGTATTTTACGGCAGGTTCGAACATATCAAGCGGTATCTGATTCGGTGAATCAGGAATTCCTTCTGCTCCAAACAGGGATACGGACAAGCCTGTTATTCCATAATCTGCGAATCTTTCCGCAAATTTTATTCCTGGAAGCAGACTTTGCTCACCACCCATAATGACTATAACAGCTCTATCGCTTCCTTCATCCGGTTCAGCAAGATGTCCGACAAAACCATATTCTTTGAAATTAAAATTTTCGTGTTTCATACTGTACCCCTTAATCAATTTTTATCTTTCACCTTAAAACAAAAATCACAATAGTCATCTCCGAGTTTTATTTGAGCAGCATGAATATTCCTGCAGTCATCATACAAAGAAACGGATATGCAACAATTCTGATAATCTGATTCTTGTTATTAAAACCACGATTTTTCCATCCCTCACAGTCGCTTGTTTCAGGAAATATCTTCTTAAAATATCCAACAGTCATAACAAGCCATTGATCCTGAACTACAATATCAAAAATCTTCATTATATAAAGCATGACTATAAATCTTAGTGTCAGTGACCAATACCCCATCTCATTTCGTATGCCATCCAGCCCAACAAAAACCATTCCAGCTATCATAGCTATCAGGAAAAAGGCAAGGAGAAAATGTGCAATCATCTGCTTGCTTTTTGGCGGATCAACATGATTTTTTGCAGCATTTCTAACATCCTCCGGCAAAAATCTTAACACCACAGAAGATTTTGCCATAGGACTGGCTATAACAATAACAAGAATTTCTATCACACACAAAATCAGTGCAATGATCACGGTCTTTATCACTTCTGAATCTCTCCTTTTTTCAAATCAACAGTCAATTAGCATTTGCTAACTATTTATAACATTTTTTTCTCGAAAAATCAAGAAAAAACCAGACCTATCGATCTGGTTTGATTACATATGTTTTTTAACCTTTCTTTGTAAGAAAGGCATTGTATCAGGTTTTCCTGACAGACTTACTCTTCCCTATTATCACGGTCTGCACATCCGCTGCAGCCACTGCATCCGCAACCGCATCCACAGCCTTTTTTCTTATGTTTTACCGCACCTATCACAGCAAGTAAAACAATCGCTGCGATGATAACGATCAATATTATGTTTATTGGCATTCTTGTACCTTGCCTTTCTTAGAAGATAAGACATGCAACATGGTATACTATAGCTGCTATCAATAGTGACATTACAACATAATAACCTGCAACAAGGAACGTCCATTTCTTTGATCTTGTCTCATGTAATGTCGCACTTAAAGCCATCAGACAAGGCATATTAAAATAGAATGCAAACAGGAAAGAAAGTGCCTCCGGCTTGGTCAGTGCTGTTTTTAAGAGATCTACTAATGCAGTATTATCCACAGGGTTACTCTTCATGGTTGCAAGTGCATGCATCACGCTTGAGTCACGGCTAAATGTCGAAGCCAATACGCCAAGTGCTCCTTCCTTTGCCATCATAGAACCGATCCATGCTATAAAGGTCTGGCATCGGAGTCCGAAGAACATGGTTACAGGTTCAATAGCCTCTCCTATCCTGCCAAGGATACTCTCTGTAAAGTCTCCCGACTCGGAATATGAAAGCAATGACAAAGCAACCGAAATAAGTGTTATAACAATAAGCGCACGCTTTAATGCTTCCTTCATCTTGATAAGACCATGCTTTGCAAGTGCTCCCCATCTGGGCTTATGATAAGGAGGAAGCTCCATAATGATACCGGTCCTGTCAGAAGGCTTTAAAAGTTTCCTGCCGAAAACTTTTGACGTGATAAATAAATGGAGTGCAGAGATCGCAAACATCAGCAGTATGACAACGATAACTCCGGGGCCGAAGAATACAGAGCCTATCAACCCTACAACTCCCCATGTCGAGCCGCAGGGAACAACCCATGAGAGAGCTATAGCTGTCATCCTCTGAGACCATGTATCAAGTACTCTGGTACCGGAGCTGCCGGCAATGTTACAGCCAAATGAACAGATAAAAGGCATTACAGCCTTTCCATGAAGACCGAGTTTGCGCATAGTATTATCGAATACATACGAAATACGGGCCATGTAACCTACTTCTTCCAAAAGTCCGAATGCTATGGATGCACCAAATATATATCCGCTCATTGCAAGTGCAAATCCTACTGCAGTCCAGATACCATCACAGAGAACAGTTACAAGGAGCGGATGTGCTCCCGCTTCAAGCAGTGCATCCGCAACCGGAGCAGCCAATCCCGGAATGTATGATCCGAGCATCATGAACGGGATTCCGAATATGATCGAAAGGATCAATGCCCCCAACATGATCGCTATGGCTAAAGGCTTGCCCCAGCGTTTTGATGTAGCTATACGGTCAAACTTACTTCTTAAAAGCCCTGATCCGCTATCCTTAACCGAACCCTCAAGAATAGCATCGATCCATGCAAACTTACAGCTGCCTGTTCTCGATGAACCATCCTTTATGCCTGATAATATCTTATTAAGTTCAGAGTATTTTCCGGAACCGATCTTGTCTTCTACCAACTGCATCGCAACGGGATCTTTTTCAACAAGTTTAGCAAACAGCCAACATGGACTGTATACTCCTATTCCGTTTTCAGGCAGGATACGGCATACATCCGCATATTTCTCTCCAAACTCCTTTTTATACTCCTCTTCCAATACAGAGTAATCAGGATAAGCTTTCTGCTTTGCTGACACAGTTGACAAAAACTCATTATAATTCTTTTTATCCTGTGCTACAAACGGGATTACACTTATGCCAAGCTTTTTTGATATTTTCTTTGCATCGATGTTCTTACCCTGAACTTTTGCTACATCCATCATATTCAGCAGTAAAAGTGCGGGTACTCTTATACCTGCGTAATCAGCCAGCATGAACAGGCTTCTTTCAAGCTGCGACGAATCGGCTAATATGCATACGGTGTCTGCCTCTTGACCGGCGATATAATCACGGGTTACGATCTCCTCATCAGAGTTGGCTGCAAGGCTGTATGTACCCGGCAGATCGATAACCTTTATTTTTTTGCCCTCGTAATCAAAGCTGCCTTCATTTTTTTCAACAGTTTTTCCGGGCCAGTTACCTACATGCTGATGTGCTCCGGTAAGAGCATTAAATAATGTTGATTTTCCCGAATTAGGCTGTCCGAGCAATGCTATAGCGGAACTCATGATACTACCTCCGTCTCAATCTTTTCGCAATCACTTCTGTCAAGAGCGATCTGTGTATTCCTTGCATAGATCAGTACGGGCTGTTTTGTCCTGTTCTGTATAACATTAAATACACATCCCGGGGTAAGTCCGACAGATGTTATCCTCCTCTGGTACTCGGGAGTACCTCCTACGGAACGTATGCGCCCTCTCGTTCCTTCTTTTGCTTCTGTCAAATTCATTGATCTGTATCTCCTTCTTTCGTTATTATTTTATTCAGTCTCCGATATTCCAATGGCGTACTTCCCGTATGCGCCTTAAATACCGCGCCGAATTTTGCCTGATTAATGTATCCGCATCTGCCCGCTATATTGCCTACACTTTCTGCGGATCCGGACAGCAGTTTTTCTGCTAATGCCATCCTTCTGTTTCTCAGATACCCGGAAATAGAGATGCCGTATACTGCCTCAAAATATTTTTTTATAGTACTTTCGGCAATACCCAATGACATAGCTATTGAAGAAATATTTATATGCTCCGACAGATCTGCTGTGATTATTTTTTCAGTCGCATTTGCTATATGACGTTGTCCTTTTGTAACATACCTTTTACTTATATGCTTTTGGGTTCCGCCATATTTTATCATCGCAAGAAATTCCAGAGTAAGTATGCGGAGCTCTTCTATCGTTGTCCTTTCATCAGGAATAATCTTATAAAGTTTTTCGCAAAGAGAGACCATCGAATCCGACATAGTGCCCAAAAAGCCCTTGCCATTCTGAACAAAACCATCTAACAGTTTTTCTCCGAGCCCAAAATCATGCAGCGGACAACCGGCAGCAAGTTCAGGAATTATTACAAATTCAAACCCTTCATACTTTTTTCCGGGGTAGAAATATCCTTCCTTCGGTAACTTTGTGTCTATACTCAACATTCCTTTTTCAACATATCCGTAGGAGTCATCCGGGAAATGGACTTCACACCGCCCCTCTAAACAGCAGTTAATGAATATCATGTCATACTCAGAAGACCCTTTATGAACGATTTCCTCTTTGTATATACAGTTTGCCGATATAAATACTCCATCCCAGATTCTGATCGAATACACATATGCTTTACCCGATGTATCCGAATAATCATTTTTGTTCTTTATATTTCCTTTTAAGTATTTTTCCATAATTGTCCTGCACCAGTATTGATCCACCGTTATAAATTTTACTTTTCCAGTTAGCCGCTGCTAATTTTAACATCCGTATATGATCTTGTCTACTCTGTAAATGACTTTTTACTCCATATGGCACACTTTCTTATTCCCTGTTTTTAAGTGCTTCCGTCATCTCTATATTACGAACGTGCCTTACATGTATCATGTTAGTAACAAGGCAGCTGACTGTACCGAGGATCACTATCGCTGCAATAACAACCGGATTGATCTTAAAAAAGAAGTACCCGCTCATTGATGAGAGCATATTGGGCCATAGCCTTGTCATCATAAGATACTGCAGTGGTATGAATATTATCACAGACAAAATAATGATCACTTCTGTCTGGGACAGGTACAGTTTATTAACTTCTTTATTCCTGTATCCGAATACCTTTAACAACGATATATTGAGCGCATTTTTATCTATTACCATCTTAGTCAGCATAAACATTACGATAATATAACATACAATACCGACAAATGTGAGCATAACGATAAGGGATGCCATAAGAGTTTTCATCTGGCGGGCACTGTCAGCTATTTTATCTTTGGTAAGACTGCCTGCAACCATTCTTTCATCAATACCGGTTATCTCATTGTCTGAAAAAACCACATTGTAATAGCCCGGTTCTTTCTGAAGATTTAAGTTGAGGATATCCTGTGTTGTAAATGCATATATACCGAGGTTAAAGTCAATTATCTCAACTACGGTAGGCTTCCAGTTGTGCAATGTCAGTTTATTGTCAATCTCTATTACATCACCTTTATGTATGCCGAGCTTTTCCGCCATTATATTGGATATGATGATCTCATTTTCTTTAAGGGATTTTACATTTATATCCTTAAGATAACACGTATCACTGCTTATTCCGATCACATTGACTGCAAGCATCCTGTTTTTATAAGCTATTTCATAGCTGCTGATGGTATCTTTCTCCGCAGATTCCGGAATGATGCCGTCCTGCAAAGGAGCCTTCAAAACATATTGGTACGAGGCTATCGCACTCTCAGGAAGAGTATCGATGTAATCGTCAAAGGAAGAGCTCATGCCGAGACCGAACATTACCAATAATCCTGCCAGGAACACACCTATTACAAGAGAAATATATTTGCCTTTATTACGTAAAAAAGTACGTAAACGGAAACGGTTTAAGAATCCGACATTCTTCATTTCACGTGCTGTCTTCACCTTTTTCTCTTTCCCGATATCCTTTCGTATAAGCTTTAACGGCGTCAGGTTAAGCTTTTTTAAGAATACTGCCATGTTGATCACTGTCACAGCCAGCACCGGTCCGCCCATCATCAGTACAAACAGCATCGGGTCCAGATGATACTCAAGTTCAGGAAGACCGTTATAGTTATATGTGCTTCCTGCCGGGATCTTATATACTACAATCAGACCTAATAAGAGCCCTATTCCCGAGCTTAAAAACGTATCCCAGAAAGGTATTGTCAGATAGTGTTTTAAGATTGCTCCCTTTTTATACCCCGTAGCTATAAGAACTCCAACAAATGAACACTCTTCTTCAAAAGTGTGTATTGATACCAATGCAAACAGGAATGCTGCTATCAGCATGGCAAATATCATAAAATACGAAGCGGTATTTATATTCATTTCCATCTTGGAAACAACACTGTTGTTTCTGGTATTGTCGGCAACTGCGCAAAAATCCGTGAGGAAATAATTCTCTCCCAGCTTTTTAACTATATCCCTGTTTTTCCGGTTAATCTCTTCACTGTCTGGAGTACCTTTAAATTTATATATGTATTGATATGTCATCTTGCTTTCATCAAGCCCGTCAAAAAATCCGTCTCCGACTATCGCTACGCCGAACACTTCACGGTCTGCAAGAAGATCGCCTGTGGATTTCAGACTTATAATATAATCCGGCAGACCTATTATACCTGATATGGTAAGGTATTCCCCGCCGACCATGATATGGTCACCCGTGCTATATGACTGTGCTTCCGCAAAAAGCCGTTCTATGGCAATCTCTTTGTCAGATTTCGGAAGGCTGCCTTCAAGAACAAACGGTATATCGATACCGGTCCGGTTCTTATATACACGTATTTCCGTGTCTTTATCGGAAGCAAGGTCAATATAAGGTGCATACGAAATCTCTGTATCATCATCCAGAATCTCAGCTATATCCGATACATCTGCTTTCATCCCCAAAATGAAAAATCCGTCTTCCATACGGTTTTCATCTACCATCTTATTATATGTGGCACGTGCGCTTTTGTTGGCAGTGATATATGATGTACAGAATACCACCGCCATTATAATAAACAGCGACATTCCCATATATATTCCGAGATTTCTTTTGAAGAATCTCGGAAGTCTTTTTCTTAATATGTTTTTCACGAAATCCACCTCCTGTCCGGCCTACCATGTGAGATCCCTGGCAGCGGTCTTTCGGGGATTTACCAGGTTATTGGTTATACGTCCGTCTTTCAAATGAATGATACGGTCGGACATATGGCTTATCGCCTCATTATGTGTAACGATCAGGATAGTGGTATTGTATTCATGATTTACTCTTTCAAGAAGTTCAAGTATCTCTTTCGATGTCTCGTAATCCAATGCTCCCGTAGGTTCATCACACAGAAGCAATGTCGGAGCCTTGATAAGAGCTCTTCCTATGGATGTTCTCTGCTGCTGTCCTCCCGAAAGCTGACGTGGGAACTTATTCTGATGCTCTTTTAGCCCCAGGTCAGAAAGCAGCTTATTTATATCAAGATTATTTTTTCCAAGGAAACCGCATACTTCAATATTTTCCTTTACCGTAAGATCCGGGATCAGATTATAAAACTGAAATACAAAACCAAGATGATCACGTCTGTATTCCAGCAGACCGTCTTTATCATCAAGTTCAATGAGCTTTCCGGCTATCCTTATCTCTCCTGATGTAAGAGTATCTATGCCTCCTATCAGGTTTAGCAATGTGGATTTTCCCGCTCCGGAAGGTCCGAGCACGGTGCATATCTCTCCTTTTTCCAACTGAAAACTCAGCCCTTTAAGTACATGAATAATGTTTTCACCCGTACCGTAATCTTTTTTTAAGTTCTTAACTTCTACAAACATTTTTTCTCTTAGCAGCACTGAGCTGCTTTTCCTTTCATTATATTTTTTTTATGTTATCGTAGGTTAGCATTTGCTAACTTATAAAGTAAATAAAAAGAGAACAGCGTTCACTAACATGCGTTAGTATACACTGTTCTCTTACAAATGTCAATACTCTTTTTTTATTTTTTATTCTCTATCCTTCAGTACCTCTGCCGGTGTGATCCTGTTAATCTTCCTTAACAGAAGTGCATTTACCGCAAAGTATATCAGTAACAGTCCGATATATATACCGCCATAAAGTATCCAGGGATAATGCAGATTCATGGAGCAGGCTACGTTCGCTATAAAAGAAGGATATATCGAATCTATTATCAGTTTTGCCAACGGGATTGCAAATATCCCGCCGACAGCTACTATGGCTGTATTTCCGTTCAGATAGAGTTTCCTTACTTCGTTTGAACGGTATCCGAATATTTTTATCAGTGAGATGCCCATGGCCGACCTGTCTATCATTACTGCCATCATCAGGTACATTACAACGCAGCAGATCACAATACCTGCAGAGATCAGAGTAACCGTTAGCGACATCATGATATCGAGAAATACAGCCGAGGAATGCTCTATATCCTGCTTTGTCGTTACAGAGTATAACCTGCCCTCTTCTATATCAAGTTTTTCGTCTGAATAAAGGACATTGATATAATCATCGTCTTCGCCGAACAACTCTCTCATGGAATCCAGATCCATGAATACGGTAAAGCCCACCGAATAATCACTTATACCTGTGATGGTAAAAGTATAATTCAGATCCATGGTCTTATCTTCTACCGTGATCTTATCTCCCACTTTATACCCATATCTTTGCACAAGTGAAGTATTGATTACCGCCTTGTTCTTTCCCTTTTCGGGATCGGCATCGAAATATCTGCTTGAATCATTGATACCTATTACAGATACATCCTGATTGTAACCTTCACAGTCTATCGACAGGCTTTTCAGATATGTTGCTTCGGCTTCTTCAGGGACATTTTCAGGTTTCATCGGGTACTTTAAAAGGTACATATAGTTATACTTTGTGTCCCTTACATTATCATCCCTTACGTTCGCACACAATACATATGTATTGACTCCAAGAACAATAACCATAAGTGTTATCAGCATACCTACAAGGATAATAAGTGCCGACCTTGACTCCCTAAGGAGCTGTCTTACCGCAAACAGTTTGGTAAAGCTCTTTATCTTCAGATTATAAGTTTTGAGTTTCCCGTTATTCTGCTCATTCCTTAAAAGTGAAAGTGCTGTCTTTGAAAGCTTTCCGTTTATGGTGATCAGATTTACTATAAGAGAAATAACCGGCGGAAGTACCAGTCCGTATAATATAAGATACGGAGGATATACCATATCAAATTCAGGTATGGAGAAATAATCATATGTACTCTGTGCCATCATCGTTATGCCTATCGGACTGAATGCGATTATGCATCCGATACCGCCCGCTATAAATGACAAAACAGTCGGTAATGTGACATAGTGTCTCAGCAGATTACTCTTCTTTACACCCATGGAATACAGGGCACCGATAACACTCTGCTCTCCTTCAATCTGGTGTACTATAAATACCGAAATGACATATGCAAAAAGAATGAGCACGATGATCCCGGCAACAAGTCCTACACGTTTATCCATGATAACATCGCCTGCAGCAGCCGCTATCCTGAGATTTTCATCTACCTTTACAAATCCTGTCAGATTATCAAGTTTTACTTTAAATACCTCGTCTATCAAGTCTTCCGTTTCGGTTTTAAACTCCTGCATGCCATCATCGAGTTCTACCGTACCGTCATACAGCCCCCCGTCATCCATTCCGTAAGCGGTAAGGCCGTTCTTTAGTTTTTCGGCTCCTTCCTTAACTTTTTCCGTACCTTCCTTTAACTTATCTACAGCATCCGTAAACTCATTTTTCCTGTCAAGTGCTTCTCCTATGGTCTCGCGGAAATACTCATCTTCTACCTTCTCGTAATCAAAGTCCAGGGTTTTGATCTTCTCTTTTAATTCATCTGCAGTCTCATTTCCAAGTCTGAAAGCATAAGTATAACTCTCCGTCTTATTTGCAGCTGACAGGAGCTTATCATATGTATCTTCTGTCACAAACATTACTCCGAATGTCTCAGAATCCACCGCAGGACTGGCAAATGTCTTAAGTGCGGCATCGTAGTCAGGAACCGAGCCGATACCTGTAATAGTAATATCCGTGCCGGATACCGAAATAGTATCTCCGGTTTTTATATCGTTGACCGCTGCATAATTTTTTTCTATTACCGCCTCGTTGATACTGCCGGCAAGCCTGCCGCTATCAAGCATTATAAGGTTGATATTTTCTCTGTTTTTAAAAACTCTTAAAACCGAACCGTTCACACTTTCCGCGTCAAAGCTGAACATATTTTCAATAACGGTACCTTTGTCGGACAGAGTATCCAGCTCACTGTCTGTTAAGGGGATAAATACCGAAAACTGTCCGTCCTCAACCATGTTTGTGCTTTTAGCTTCTTCTGTTCCGATAAGGACAAGCTCGGAAGATCCCACTATGCTCACAACGAGATGTACTCCCAGAATGATCATAAACATCAGGGCCAGATATCTCCCGAAATTTGATCTTAAATCCCGAAGGATTCTTTTATTTAATACACTGTTCATTATAAATCCTCCAGTTCAGCTGCCGGCACTCTCGTTTCATTTAAGTAATCCTTTGTGATCAGACCGTCTTTTAGGAATATTACCTTGTGTACCATATTTTTAATTGAGTTGTTATGGGTTACTATCAACATTGTCGTATTGTATTTAGAGTTGATCTTCTCAAGAAGCATCAGGATATCCCTTGATGTTTTTGAGTCAAGCGCTCCTGTAGGCTCATCACATAACAGAAGCTTCGGATTCTTTATAAGTGCTCTTGCTATAGCACATCTCTGCTGCTGTCCGCCTGAAAGCTGTGAAGGAAACTTATTCTGATGCTCGGTTAGTCCCAGTGTATCGAGAAGTTCATCCATATTGAGGGGATTCTGAGAGATATATTCACATATCCTGATATTTTCCTTTACGGTAAGATTAGGTACAAGATTATAAAACTGGAATATAAAACCCAGGCTTTCCCTTCTGTAATCGGCAAGCTTCTTAGGGGTAAGACCGAATATCTCATTTCCATCCACCTTTACGGAACCGGAATCCATATTGTCGAGACCGCCTATGCAGTTAAGGAGTGTTGATTTACCGGAACCGCTGGTACCCTGTATTACACACATCTGTCCCTTTTCCACACCGGTATTGACTCCTTTAAGCACCTGTATATAGCTGCCGTCCTGACCGTAACTCTTTTTTACATTTTTTACTTCTAAGTACATTTTTATGCTCCTTCCTGTTGCCTGCTCATAGCAGATTCTGTTTTTATGATTTTACATAACATTGTTATGTAAATGTTATTTTTTTACTGTCATTTGAACGGAAGTATAAGATTCTTCGCTTCGCTCAGAATGACAGTATTATTTGCAAAGCCTATTTTATTATGACTGTATCTACAATATTCATTTCAACGGTACAAGTATCAGCTGTATCCAACCCTGGATCAGATAATTCATGATCTTTCTAAGTTTCACTTTTGCTTTTTCTACATCTGTATCATGCTTGATCACGTTAACAAAAGCATCAACCGTGATATGAGACATCCAATGTGACATATAATCATCATAAGTATATCCCTTTAGTCCTGCCATCATGATCGGCATCGCAGTCTCCGTCAGCTTCACGAATTCATCGATACAGTTATCATATACCGTATTCTCTGATGCCGTAAGCAGAAGCACGAAGCTGTCATAATACTTATATATGTACTCTACCAGCATGTCCGAAAGGTCGCTGTGATCCATCTCCATGTTTTCCATGGAGTCAAGATGTTCCATATATTCCTTATCTTCCAGAAAATGCTCTGTAAGCATTTTTTTCAGACCCTTAACAGGCTCCTCTACTATGGCAGAAAATAGTTCAGCTTTATTTTCAAAGAAGAAATATAACGCTCCGGTGGTAACTCCGGCCTTGGCACATATACTCCGGAGTGATGCTTTATTGTAACCTTTTTCTTTAAACTCTTTCTTTGCTGCTTCTATCAGAAGCGTTCTTTTCTCATATTCTATATTGTCCTTCATAATTCACCCCAAAATTAAAACGGTGTTACATAACATTGTTACGTAACACCGTTATCATATCATCGCTTATTCTGTTTGTCAAGAACTTTTTTATCCCAGTCCTACATCAAGTGCCATCATCATTACAAATCCGAATGCAAAGCACACCGTCCCTATATTTGAATGAGAACCTTCAGACATTTCAGGTATCAACTCTTCTACTACTACATAGAACATAGCTCCGGCTGCAAAGCTGAGCAAATACGGGAGCACAGGCAAAAAGAAACCGGCTGCAAATATCGTAAGTAAAGCACCTATGGGTTCTACTATACCTGAAAGTGTGCCGTATATAAATGTCTTCCATTTGGGCATACCCTCTGCCACCAGAGGCATGGATACTATAGCTCCTTCCGGGAAATTCTGCAGGGCAATACCAAGAGCAAGTGCCAGTGCACCGCTCAAAGCTATCTCATTATTTCCGTACTTCCATCCTGCATAAACTATACCTACGGCCATTCCTTCAGGAAGATTGTGCAGTGTTACCGCAAGCACCAGCTTTGTAGTACGCTTAAGTCCCGACTTAGGACCTTCTTCGCTCTTATCCAGATGCATATGCGGAATAATGATATCCAGGAACAAAAGGAACAGCATTCCGATAAGGAAACCTATCATTGTAGGAACAAATGCCAGCTTTCCCATATCATCAGACTGTTCAAGGGCCGGAAGTATCAAACTGAAAAATGAGGCTGATATCATAACTCCGGCTGCAAATCCGCCCATGGCTTTTTTAAGCTTTTCACTCATCTCCCCTTTAAGGAAAAATACACAGGCTGCACCCAAAGTGGTACCTAAAAACGGGATCAGGATTCCTTCCAATATTTCAATCGACATCAAACCACCTCCTGACTGCTGTTAGTTAAAACTAACTTTCTGCCTTTATTATATAGCCGGAAGTTTATTTGTCAATACTTCATAAAATCGGCATGAAAAAAACGGGGCAGTTAAAGTAGGTAATCCCCTAAACTGCCCTGTTCTATGCCCATTTAATGCCAATCAGAGGGGCTAACACCTCATCCGACCTCACTTCGTTCGGCCACCTTCCCCTCAAGGGGAAGGCTGTATCGGCTAAAATTCATGACATCGAAGCCATACTGTGATTAGATCACTTAATGGTAACTGTCTTAACATCAGAATACTCTCCGTATACCTTGTTGCCTGCATAATCGGTAGAGAAAGCGCGTACCTTTACATAATAGGTCTTTGCCTTAAGCTTCTTTACCTTTACGGAAGTCTTTCCTGTAACGGTCTTGGTCTTTGCTTTCTTGAAACTCTCATTTGTAGAATATACTATCTCGTATCCTTCTGCATTTTCAGCTGCCTTCCAGGACAATGCCAGCTTCTTTCCGCTCTTAACCTTTGCTTTTTTGATAGTTACTGCTTCAGGGGCCAGGCCTTCTCTGTAGAAGTATTTGATATCACCTTCAGAAGAATGGAAAATAAGTGTACGTACGCCATCTATTATACTTATCTCATAAGTGGCTGTCTTTGTGCCTTCATCCTCACTTTCTACGATATAAACACCTTGTTCAACATCCGCACTCTTCTCAGTTGCATATATATAATAAGGATACTGACTGATAAGCATGAAATTGCCGCTGCCGGTCATATCAACGTAGCTGTTGCCCGAACCGGTCTTTGTCAGCTGCATGTACATGGAAGCGTTTTCATATCCGGGATAATCCTTCATAGGAGTGGTATCCATATCCCAGATACCTGCCATGGATGCTCTCTGTGCATTTGCCTCATCTCCGCTCATAGCAGCTAAGTTTTCAACAACAAAAAGTGCTATAACCTTCTGGATCATGATCTCCTGAGAGTCATCAAATGCCGAAGCGGGGAACCCTGCACCAAGCCAGTTCTTATATTTTCCTTCTGTTAATTTAAGGAGCTCTTCTTCGCTGCTTCCGTATCTGAATTCAAGATGGTAAGTGGTAGCGGGTGTATCAGGACACATAAAAATGTATGTGAACTCATCCTTGTTGCCATCCTTACTCTTGTACAGATATCCATCATAGCCCATCTCCTGCCCTTCAACAGTACCTGTAGCTGATGCATCCTTTACAAATTCATAATCGTGAGTGATCTTTTTTCCGTTATTCTTTGTGAAGGTAACTTTTGTTCCGTCATCGCCGCCAAATGTGATCTTAGCCACATCCTCAGTGTAACCGCAGAAGAAGTCCTCGCCTGCTTCGTCACCATAAGTAGTTGCTCCGATAGCCTGCTTCATCATAGCCACACACATATCAGCCATTGACTCTCCAACTATGGCTGCTGTGTAATCATGCCAATAATGATCGTACTCCGATTTAAAAATACCTCCAATAAATAGAGGTGCATACTCTCCTTTGACCTCTTTTAAGAAATCCTCTCCTGATATTTTTGTTTCGGTTGTAGCAACTTCGTCTGCCCTAACCTTTGTTGTGGCAAATTCTGCAGAACCGAAAGCTAACACAAAAGCAAGGATCAGTGCAGTTGCTTTGATAAAAAATGATTTCATATATCCTCCTATAATAGTGTCTTTAGGTTAGCCTTTGCTAACCGCTAATAGTTATACTCTGCTAACTCATTTTTGTCAAGTCTTATTTTTTAGTTGACAAGTGCAGGTTAGCGTAGTATAACTATCAATAGTTAGTATAAGCTAACATTCGTTATTTTACTTATTATCTCTTTAGGAGCACAAATGGGAAACAGACTTATGAAAATTTCAAAGGAGGATTACCTTGAAGCCATCCTTATATGCACCAAAAAGTTTGGTGCCTGCAGGGTGACTGATGTTGCTGCGCAGCTTGGACACTCTAAAGCAAGTGTAAGCGTAGCTCTTTCCAAACTTGAAGCTGAAGGTCTGGTCATAAAAGACGACTGGAGAATACTTCTCTCCGATTCCGGTAAAGCTTTTGCCGAAAAAATACTTGAACGACATATTTTCTTTTTAAAATGGTTCGAACATATCGGGATAGACGATAAGACCGCCAAAGAAGATGCCTGTCTAATAGAACACGCTATATCCGATGCAACTTTTGAAAAAATACTTATATATCTGAAAAAACTTGATAAAGAACTTTAAATGCCGATCTGATATGTTGCTGTACCAGACCGGCATTTGTTAGTTTATCATAACAAAAATTAGTTTTTTGCTCTTTATTGTATGATGTTATAGTGTAAACATCTAAGATTATATCAACAAGGAGGTTTTTATTATGAGTTGGAAAAAATTATGTGCATTTGCAGGTGGCGTTCTTTTCGGAACAGCCGGAGTAGCTATCCTTTCCAGCAAGGACGCGAAAAACGTATACACTCACTGTACCGCAGCCGTATTACGCGGTAAGGACAGTGTTATGAAAACCGCTTCGACCATCAAGGAAAACTGCGGTGACATCCATGAGGATGCTGTGGATATCAACGAAAAGCGCTATTCCGAAAAAAAGAAGAAAGAATACGAGAAAGCCAAGGCGATAGTTGAAGCATACGATGAAAACGAAGAAACGGAATAAAGCCTATGAAATGCGTGGTATTACATGAATCCAGTAAAAAGATCAGAATAAAGATCCCAATCCCTTGTATGTCCATGTATGAGGCCGACTTGGTAGAATACTACATAAGAAATCTTGAGACTGTTCAGGAAGTTTCAGTAGATGAAAGAACCGGTAACGCTGTCGTCACCTTTGTAAATTCGTCCAAGAAGGATAAAGACAGTCTTTTTGCATGGATGTCCGGGTTTGATCCGAAAAATGACAGGATAAAGGCTCTCGTCCCGGAGAATACCGGAAGGGTTATGAACCGCAGATACGAGGAAAAGCTTCTGTTTTCCGTAACCGGTATGTTTTTAAGGAAAATCTTTCTTCCGACTCCCATCGCCACGGTCAGGTGTGTGATAAAAAGCATTCCTTATATTTTTAAAGGACTGGCAGCTCTTAAGAAAGGAAAACTGCAGGTAGAAACACTTGACGGAGTAGCTATAGCGGCATCCGTACTAAGAAAAGATTTTGATACTGCTTCCTCAATCATGTTCCTGCTTAATATCGGTGAAATACTTGAAGAATGGACTCGAAAGAAATCCATAAACGATCTTGCCAGGTCTATGTCCCTCAACATTGATAAAGTATGGCTTAAAACAGACGGAAAAGAAGTGCAGGTGGGTATCAATCAGGTACTTGCCGGTGATCATATCGTGGTACGAAACTCCGATATCATTCCTTTGGACGGCAAAGTTATAGAAGGTGAAATGACCGTTAACCAGTCTGTCATGACCGGAGAATCGGAACCTGTGGTTAAAAGCCCGGGCGGTTATGTCTATGCAGGTACCGTGGTCGAAGAAGGCGAATGCCTGATAGAAGTAACAAAAGTCGCAGGCAGCGGTAAATTTGACCAGATAGTTAAAATGATAGAGGACTCGGAAAAACTAAAATCCGACACCGAAGCTAAAGCATACCGGCTGGCCGACCGACTCGTACCCTACAGTCTGCTGGGAGCAGGGCTCACATATCTGTTTACAAGGAATGTCACCAAGGCTCTTTCTTTCCTTATGGTTGACTATTCCTGTGCCATGAAGTTATCCATGCCGTTGGCTGTGCTTTCTGCAATAAGAGAATCAAGAGAGCACCGTATCTCAGTAAAAGGCGGAAAATTCATGGAAGCTATGGCTGAAGCCGATACACTTGTGTTTGATAAAACGGGCACCCTGACTCATGCAACGCCCACACTTATGGATGTTGTAACTTTCGAAGATAGAGATCCCGATGAGATGTTGCGTATAGCAGCATGTCTCGAAGAGCATTACCCACATTCCGTAGCCAATGCCATTGTAAAAGGTGCTAAGGACAAAGGACTTGACCATGATGAGCTTCATTCAAAGGTCGAATATATAGTCGCTCACGGTATCAGCAGTTTCCTTGAGAATGAAAGGGTAGTTATCGGAAGTTACCACTTCGTTATTGAAGATGAGAAATGTATTATCCCCGAATCCGAAAAAGATAAGCTTGATGCCATAAATACGGAATATTCCAGGATTTTTATGGCTATCGGAGGACGACTCGCCGCAGTACTCTGTATCTTCGATCCTTTAAGAGAAGAGGCTGCTGAAGTCATTAAGGAGCTTCATACACTGGGTTTTAAGAAAATATGTATGATGACCGGTGATAATAAAAAGAATGCCGAAGCTGTAGCTGCAAAGTTAAGCCTAGACGAATTCTGTGCTGAAGTGCTCCCTGAGGATAAGGCTGAGTTTGTAAGAAACGAACGTGCCAAAGGACATAAAGTGGTAATGATAGGAGACGGAGTAAATGATACTCCCGCTCTTTCGGAAGCCGATGTCGGGATAGCGATCTTAGACGGTGCCCCGATAGCCCGTGAGATAGCCGATATCACAATAGCATCCGACGATCTGAAGCAGCTTATAACATTACGTAAAATAAGCACCGCACTCATGAAGAGGATAAAAACGAATTACAGATTTATACTCGGATTTAATTCAGCGTTAATAGCCGGAGGTCTCTTCGGTGTAATGAATCCGGCCTCATCCGCACTGTTACATAACGGATCAACAATATTGACCGGAGTAAAAAGCATGACAAATCTGTTGGATAAATAAACAGATCAAAAAATAAGACAGGGGCTCTGTCTTATTTTTTTTAAATTTTTTTAAAAAGTTATTGACAAAAACAATAATATGATATATATTAGTTAGCGTCAGCTAACCGATGACAAATTACATAAGGTTTTATATTAAGCAGTAAAAAAATCCTTCAAACCTCATTTGTCCATATGCCGCCAACGTATGGACCAACAAGACTTCATAAGACATTTTTGAGACCAATCATTTTACTTCTATTCTGCTTATTAAAAAACCTTCTGTAACTAAAGGAACTACAAAAGCCCGGGCAAATCTACCCGGGCTTTTTTCCTGTCTATACTCTCGGATCTATTGAATATACTTTATCAAATTCCAACTCTGCAAAAGGTCCCGGTATCACATCCTCACCTTGTCTCTCGTTTCCGAGGATATCGAGCTTAACTCTTGGATCTGCTGCCACTTTCTTAAGCTCCTTAGGATCTGTTACGTATCTGTCGGGAGCTGCCGGACCGAATCTGAACGGCATCATGGCACTCTTCTTTATCTTTAAGGTCAGCTTTTCCGTATCCACTTCAAAATCAAACCAGCCTTCGCATCCTGTCATATCAAAGCCGTAGAATTCACGCCACGACTTTAAGTCCAAACATACTTCGGGTGCAGGGTACATGATCCTTAGGTCTCCGCCCTTCGACTGCTTCACATACGCGTTACCTTCAGCTGCATTATCCTTAGTCGGGAAGCAGATACCTCCTACTCCGCAGTCATAGATCACATTATTGATCATCTTTGCATCACGCGATGTGCCGCCACGGTCCCCCGGTGATAATCTGAAAGGTACGGGCTTAGCATAGTAAGCATATGCGCGGCACTTTCCGATGAAGTTATTAACTACCTGGAGCCTGTCGGTACCCTCGCCATATACGGCATATCCGTTGATGGTATCATCCTCTACCAGCTTATACCATCCCGATGAGCCCGGTTCAAACTTGATCTTTTTGGCGTCAAACCTGCCCTCTACATTCCAGAAGATATTGTTGTCTATGAGATTGATGCCCTCTCTGGTACACTCGATAAATATAGCTTCACGCTGCTCGATACCGTCTAAGAAAAGGTTCTGTGTGATACGGTTATTGATGTTTCCGCAGTCGAGCCACAGATGGTCGGCACGGTAAGTGGTCTTAAAGATGTTTCTGCGGATCATACCGTCCACGCAGTTATGCAGCTTGATGGCTCCTGCTTCCCAGGAAAGCTCCATCTTCTGCCAGCCGGTACCCTCGATCACGTTATCCTCTATCAGCATATGCGTAGCAAAAAGTCCTGCTATGCCGCATACACCGGCGTCCTTTATGTGGCATCTCCTGATCACACTGTGACCTACCGTCTGGTTCGGATCAAAGTCATGATGCCAGCATTCGTTTCCTATATCTATACCGACCGCATTTGCCCAGTCCACAGTACAATCCTCTATTACCCAGTGGTGCCCGCGGAATGCTGATATGGATCCTCTCTGAGGTACGGGTGCTCCCATAGCGGCATGTGCACATACAAGTCCCTTTACCTTTATATATGAAAGGAACGGAACCTTAGGTGCAAAACACTGCTCGCGCACTGTAATCTCTATATCGTGATCTGCCGGATCGGCGTCTCCGGGTAATCTAAAATGTACAGTCTGTCCGTTCGCTTCTACCCAGTATGTACCCTCAGCGGTACTCAGCTGATTATATAAGGCCACCTGCTTTAACGGCTTTCCGTCACAGAAGATCATGCCGCGCCTGTTAAGATATGGCGTCATGTCGGTCTTGTCATACTCGATAAACAACCTGTCGTGCAGGATATTTACCGCACAAAACGGATTGTAACCGCGGAACATATCGGGGTCCAGATGATGGCACCATACCTTAGGAGTGACTGTCATGGAAGGTGCTCCGTATCCCCACAGTCTCCAGCCTTCACTCTTTTCAAAATCATGTATCTCTTCGGAAGCTTTGATGATAACCGTACCGGGCTCTTTTGCCTCGTAGCATATCATGCTCTCGGGACCGTCTCCGCCTTTCTTGGGCGATACGCATTCACGATACGTACCCGGAGCTATAAGTATATGTGTACCGGGCTCTGCTATATCTGCTGCTGCCTGTATGGTCTTAAACGGTGCGTTTATGCTTCCGTCATTGTCATCCGATGCCCCCGGATCATCGCATGCAACATAAAGTGTACGAACGTAGTTTACTTCCTTCTCCCAAAATCCGAATTCTTTTCCGTCTGCCAATTTGTTTTCCTGCATACATCCCATCCTTTCTCCGACCGGTCATTTACAGACCTGCTATTTACCCCAAGAACATTTTCATGTTCGTTTTTATTCTATCAATATTCCGGATACAAAGCAATCTTTTTAGCAGGTAAACATGAATCTGCCAAGATAATATCGGTATATACAAAATAAGACAGGGAATTGTCCCTGCCTTATCTTGTGTTACTGTTATTTTAGAGCTTCTTTCAGCACATCAAGGTTTTTCTCCATGATTGAAAGATATGTGGTACCGTTTTTCACATCCTTGGATGTGGTTGACTGCATTGAATCAAGCGTAAGGACCTGCTGATCTTTCGATGCGGTATTCTGTATGATGGTCTCAGCGATCCTGTGGTCGGTACCTTCTATCGTCATGACTGCATTCAGTCCGAGTTCATCCACTTTCTTTGACAGGAAGGTGATGGTTTCGAAGCTTGCCTCTGTCTCAGCCGAGCATCCGACAAATGCTGCATAATAAGACAGTCCGTAATCATCAACCAGATAACGGAACGGGAATCTGTCTCCGAAAAGGAGCGTTTTCTGTACTCCCAGCGCTACCTCTTCTTTATAACGGCTATCAAGTACATTCAGCTTCTCTATATATGCTGCTGTATTTTTCTTATATGTTTCGGCATTAGCACTATCGATCTTTTGTACGGCATCGGATATTTTCTGTACCAGTACGGCGGTATTTTTAAGAGAAAGCCATACATGTTCATCATATTCCGGTTCGTCTTCTTCATGTTCATGATCGTGATCTTCATCTTCGTCATGGTCATGGTCGTGATCATGTTCTTCCTCCGCCTGCATACCTTCGACGATCTCTTCCTCTTTCACAGAGTCGCCGAGCACCTCGAGGAGATTGACCACTGTCATGTTCTTATTTACTGCTCCCTTTAAAGCATCTTCCACCCATTCATCCGACTCTCCGCCTACATATATAAAAAGGTCGCAGGTCGAGATTTTAACTATATCGTCCGCCGTAGGCTGGTAGCTGTGCAGATCCACACCGTTGTCGAGCAGCATGGTCACTTCCGCACCGGCAGGGTTGTTGCCGAGTACGTTCATAACCCAGTCATATTCCGGGAAAATAGTTGTTACTACGCTGATCTTTCCTTGGTCTAACGCAGTTCCGCTTTTTTCGGATCCGCATGCCGAAAGGCATCCTATCATCATTACCGTAAAAAAAATCAATATATATCTTTTCACAAAAAAGACCTCCGCTAAATTGGATTTAAGACATGTCCTCAGCTCTCAATTTGAGAACCGTTCTCAATTATAGCGAGCAAGTTTTATATTGTCAAGTACTTTTTTGAGAAAGATTCCCAAATTCACATTTCCTCAGGTTTAAGCTCAATGGTCTCTTCCGTGTACTTACGCTCCATGTCATGACGTTTCTTGCGGTTTTCCACCGATTCAAAGATTATGGAGAAATCATAATCCTCCGGATAAAGCTCTTCCGCCTTGACATGCAGCTTGACACGCTTATGGTTAATCCATACCTTACGGTCAGCTATCTGTACGCGGAGCACGCCCTTATCGTTTACCGGTTCGCAGACTATCCCTATCTTTTTATCGGGATATACCATTACGCTGTCACCGATATTGTAAAGTGTACCTGTCTTGGTATTGACTGTTACCTTCTTTTCCTTGGTGATCTTTCGGCCGCCTGTCTTTTTAAGTTCTTTATTATTCTTAAACCCATATTTCTTAACAGCGTTTTTGCCGTATGCCGCTTTTACTGCCGTTTCCAGCATATGTACGGGCATGCCGAGGCGGTCGGCTATATAGAACGCACAGCTTTCTCCGGCTTCGCCGATCACCATCCTGTAGGTTGGCATCAGTGTTTCTTTGTCAAATGTCATCCTGGCATTTATTATATTCTCAGCCCTGTCCGCATAGTCCTTTATCTCGGGATAGTGAGTCGTAACCAGGAAATTGGCCTCGCTCTTTCTTAACTCCTCCAGGATGGCGGTGGCTATACCCATGCCTTCCGCAGGATCTGTACCGGAGCCAAGTTCATCCATGATGACAAAGCTATCCTTATTTACTACGCTCAATATCGCAAGCACGTTTTTAATATGTGCCGAAAATGTCGACAGGTTTTCGGAGATGTTCTGTCCGTCGCCGATATCACTCAAGTAATTGCTGTTCATGCATATATCCGCATTTTTACACGGGACATGGAGCCCGCACTGAGCCATATAACTGTTGATCATTACTGTTTTTATGGCTACGGTCTTTCCTCCCGTATTGGGGCCCGTGATGACGATACCTCTTATCCTTGCAGGATTGTCTTCAATATGGGAGACCGGATCATCTGTCTGCTTAGCTTTATTATTGATATTAGCCTTGATAGTATTATCATCAGCTTCTATATTTCCAAGTGTAAAATTCAGCGGGACATTGATATTTCTGTCCATCAAAGGGTGTCTGGCTTCATTAAGTATGATCCTTCTTTCAAGGTTGATGGCCGGTTCCACACAGTCAAGATCGATACTAAGCTTTCCCTTGGAAAAGATGAAGTCCAGCTTTTCTATCATGCGCATATTTTCTTCCATGACAGGGACTGTATCGGCTACCATGGCCGAAAGGGTATAAAGTATCTTATGTACCTCATTGTCCTCATCCACACGTAAAAGCTGGAGCTCTTCAAAGAGCTTGGCCACTCCCTGGGGTTCTACAAAGACCGTACTGCCTGTGGAAGACTTATCTATAACGCTGCCCGGGATCTTAAACCTGTATTCCTTTTTTACCGGCACACAGATCCTTCCGTTGCGGAGTGTATAATAGGTATCCGCCATACAGTCCTTATTGGTCCGGATAACCTGCTCCGCCTTTTGCTTCATGGCTTCTTCGATATTTACTATCTTTACCCTGATATCAAACAGTGTTTTGGACGCCCTGTCATCCACTTCTTCACACCTTATCTGCCTGCTTATCTCTTCTCTTAATTCGGGCAGTTCGTCAAGGTTTTCATCATAGTACGCCAGCGGATTTTCATACTGTTTGCCCCTGGCAAGATACAGCCGTAAACGTTCAACCACTACCAGCACCTTTTCCACTCTTTCAAGCTGGTATGGTGTTAGGCAATCGCCTCTGGCTGCCACCTGCAGGATCTCCTTTATCTCCGTTACATCCTGCAGAGGAGGATTCCCCAGTTTTTCGATCATCTTTTTAGAGTTGGTTGTCTCCTTCAGTTGCCTTCTAAGTTCTGTTTCATCCAATATTATAGCCGTTTCCGCGATCATTTCCTTTGCATAAGCCGTCACCGCGAGGTCCGACCATATTTCTTTTACTTTATCAAATTCTATCTGTTGTTCTGTATTCATTTCTTATTTCCCTTCTTTTTCAATCAGAGGGATTGTTCTGTGATCGATTTTTCTTATTGATCTATAATCTTTTGATCACCAATCCAACAAAGGATAGATACTTTCCCATCCCTCTGTCAAAGTAGTTTTTATCTTTAATACCATATTCATGTCCGGACATGAACCAGTCATTCCATGCCTCATCGAAGCAGTCCAGGTCAATGTCCATAACTATTTCAAAATCATCGCCTTTACCGATCATATCAACCCACCATTTCCTGGTTTGAAATGTTTCGTACGCTTCTTTATCGCCTTCGAACCATTCCATCATTATCTCATAGTCTTCGCCAATAGGCTTCTCTTTCAGCCCCGGAACCGCTATGACCAAAACTCCGCCTTTCTTAAGGTAAGGAAGTATTTTTTCCTGCATATAGCCCTTTTTAGCTGCAAAATAATGATAGGCGTCGATGCTTACGATAGCATCAAAATAATTTTCAGCATAAGGCAGATCATTCGCATCGGCATGTATGGGGATTATCCGGTTGTCAACTCCCCACTTTTTAAAGTTTTCCGCATTCTGTGTGGCCGATATCCAAAGATCGGTCGCAAATACATTAACCTTTGCTTCCTTTGCCAAAAACATACTGGTGATACCCATTCCGCAGCCAAGGTCCATAACACGGCCACCTTCCTTTAACGGATACTTGGTAAGCATCTCGTTAATTAAACGCAGACTGTTGGGTCCCATTAAATACTCTTTTGTGAAAAAATCTTTATAGTTTTCAATTCTGTTATTATTCATGTTTTCATCCTTTCTGTTCATACTCTTACTTTTTTTCCGTGATCTTACTTCCGATTACTGTAAAACCAATCTAAGTTACTTCCAAGGATATCTACATGGTCAAAAAAACAGACCATGACATCCATACGCAAAGATATCATGGTCTGATAGTTTTAGTATCGTCATCATGCTCCCGGCAACAGTACACTTGCAATCCATATATAGAAAATGAGCATGCAATTGTTACCCCGGAGCATCAAAAAAACGAGGGTATATATTTCCATGATATTAAGCGCAATTAACTAAGCCGGCAGTAAATACTGTCAACCAAAAAAGTTAAAATATTGCAATTCTCGTACTATGCCGAAAGTAAACTGCGTCGTACATAGTTGATCATGCAATGGTTATCTCACCACGCTTAACATAAAATACCTCGTTCTTTCATTTTTTTACATTATACAGTCAATATAAGATTATGTCAAGGGGAACCAAACTTATTCTATACTTCTAATTCTACCTATACTTCCATTTTTTTCAGAGCATTTTCCATTATCTTTTCCGTTTCGTCACCGTATATATCAAGTCCACATGCTTTTATCAGCCTGACATCCTTTATACCGTAAAAGTTTTCCGCCAGAGCTTTCACATATCCAAAGCCAAATTCTTCGGGGCAAAACTCTCCGCCTGCTGTCATAACGTAATACAGCTTATCAGCGTTACATAACCCCTTTGGATAGCCTTCCGGTGTATATAAAAATGTGATGCCCAGTACATTTATCTGCTCAAAATATGCCTTAAGGTTCGCCGGAAACGAAAGGTCCCAATACGGTGCGGCAATAACTACAGTATCAGCCTCGGCGAACTGGCGTGCCGGATCAAAAAGCGGATCGTCAAATGCCCGCTCAGCTATGAGACGATCTCTTTTCTTTAAAAAAGCCTCGTCCACTACAGGGAATGCGATATCTTCAAGCTTAACCTCAACTATGGTATCGTTCATCTTATCAAGAAGTGCTTCCGCCAGCCTTTTGGTACGCGATTCTTTACGTACGCAGGCGTTTATATATAGGATCATCTTAGTACCTCATTAGATATTTTTACGGTTTTTATTGTAACAAAAAACCCGGTCTTTTACAACCGGGTTTCCGTTAACACATGTTATTTCTTGATTCTCTTAAACTTTACAGTATCGCTTATACCTAATGCTTTAATGAGTTCAACAATTCTATTGTATTCATCTACATCAGCCTTTATCTTAATCACTGCATCCTTTGCGATTCCCGAGAATGCACCCTTACCAACCTTCTTTAATCCACCACCGTATATTACAATAGTCTTAAGGGCAGAAGCTTTCTTAAACGCATATGCACCGATAGTTGTAATGTTGGACTTAATAACAACCTTGGTGATATCTTTGTTTTTATAGAAGGCTTTCTTTCCTATAGCGGTAACTTCTAGCTTTCCGCTTTCAGTCTTTACTGTAGTAGGTATCGTAATACTTGCTTTGCCGGGACTATACTTTCTTATAGTAACCTTTGCCTTCTTGGATACAGAATACTTAAGCTTAACAGACCCATCTTTATTTGTCTTAACAAAGGTACCTGTGATAATAGCCGGTTTAGTCTCTTCAGGCTTGGTTTCTTCAGGTTTAACTTCCTCAGGTTTTGTCTCTTCAGGTTTGGTTTCCTCAGGCTTGGTTTCGCCTGTGCCTGTAGTATCTCCACCTGTAGTTGAAGGTACATAAGGAGCTATTGAACCTGAGCCGGATCCTGAACTACTACCACTACCCGAGCTGCTGCCGCTACCTGAACCAGAACTGCTACCTGAACCAGAACTACTGCCTGATCCAGAACTGCTGCCTGATCCAGAACTGCTGCCTGATCCAGAACTGCTGCCACTACCTGATCCGGATCCACTGCCAGAACCCGAACCGCTGCCTGAACTCGATCCGCTGCCTGAGCCTGATGTTGAACTTGCCTTAAATGTTACCGTAACGGTTACATTTGCTGCCGGCATGTTAAACTTCTTAGATGAGGTGATATCTACTTCACTACCATTCTCCGCCTTCCAAGTGATCTTTTCAATCTCATATCCGGTATTTGGAGTAGCTGTAACGGTAATTTCTGTATCTTCGGTTGCAGTAGTTGCAGAAGCGAGAACTGTTCCATTTGCATCTGCATTAAGTGTCACGGTGTAAGTAGTCGGAGCTACAGCCGCAATACTGATATCATATGTTGTAGTCTTGTCCTCGTATGTTATGGTAAGTGTCTGCTTATCTGTCGGTGAAGCAGAATCAAAACCACTGATCATTTCTGCTGTAACGGGAATAGTCTTGCTTGTAGCATCGGAATAATCCGCCTTAATTTCCATTCCATCAACATCCAGAGACTCGTTTACAAGATAATCCGTCTTACCGGTTTTAGTCAACTCGATCGCAGTGAGTGTCACAGGTTCAAACTTTGCATAAATTGTAGTATCAGCAGTAATAATTTCCTTTTTGAAATCGAATGCCGTGCTGAATGAATCATCTTTGTACCAGTCAATAAAGATAAATCCGGTTTTGCTTGGATCAGTCTCAGGTCTGGTAGCCGAATTTCCGTCGTTTACAGTCTGTGTGGAAAGCTCTGTATTTCCATCAATAAACTTAACTGTATATGTGACAATAGGTTCAAGTTTCTTAGATGAAAGCACGAAATCCGAGTTATGAGTTACAGGTACATCTATAAAGTGAGAACCGTTTACCTCATCATAAGCTACATAAAGATTTTCTTCCTCAAGTTTAAGCTCTGCAGGCTCGGAACTTTCTGACTCTGTATCATCATAATAATACAGTTGAATATCATACTCATTTTCAAAAAGTTTAACTTCTTCATCAGAAAGAGTCAAACGAACTGTAGTCTTTCCGGGAAGCTGACCGTTGTTCTCAAAACCAAGCTTTAGGCCTTCAAGCTCATTCTCCTCCATAACAGCATCAAGTTCTTCGTCTGTAAGTTCATCTCCTACTGCCACAGAAAGTGCTATGTCATTTGACATAGTGTTTGTCATATCATCAGCATTGAATTGCCATTCTGTATTATGAGAATCTTCAGAATTAGTAATAATAAAGATACTATTCTTCCCCCCGTTTTCCATATAACTGTTGATTACTTCGTCAGAGATAATTGCATTGTCACCCTTAAGATCAACCATCATGCTTTCTTCATCTCCAACTTCCTGAACTATCTCTTCAAGACTTGTCATAAGAGTTCCTGCAGGACAAACCTTAATCTTGAAGATTGCAAGTATATCTTCCCCCTGTTTGATAGTTACAGTATATGTAGTGATAGTACTAACGCTATCCGGAGCTACAAATAATTTTGTAACACCCTCATTAGTATTAGTTATCTCATACCCTTCAGGTCCATCAACGGAAATATTATCTATTCCATAATTCCAATATCCGTTAAGCAGTGTACTCATATCAAGAACCTGGCCTGCTTCAATAGCAGTAGTATTCATTATCTGGAATCGAGCACTTCCGCTGTATAAAACAGTAGATGTAGTATTGTCATTAAGGCTCATATACGTACACGGATAATAAGCAATGAGATTACCATTAAAAATACCGTTTTCGAATACAGGCTTAATGCCCTGCATTTCAACTTCATATTTTCCGCTTGTTATACCGTCATAAAGCATCTGAACATCATCCGGATTTGAAGTACTGATCAGATCGATAAGCTTTATCTTTCTCATATACGCCACAGGATATATCTGACTACCCTGACCGGAAATACTAAACGGTCTTCTATACCATAACATGAATGAATACTCATAGTCACGGCCACCCTTATTAAGAACGACTTTAAGTGTTCCGCTTATTATCTTATTATCAGCTTGAATTCCAATATCAATCTGAACCTTATCTTCAGCTTCTGTATAATTTACAGTTATAGGATCTCCATCATAATTTATAATCGTTGTTTTTGATCCCTCATCTGATGAAATAACTACGTCACTTTCACTTGCTCCATTAGCGGTAAGCGTGGCTTTTGAAACAGTAACTCCATCCGGAAGCTCAAAATTCATAGAAAAGTCTTTAAAGACATTTTTCCCTTCGGGATATACAGAATACTTTCCGGTATCGTTATCTCCTGTATCGCTGCTGATGCTGGATTCTTCATCAAGATTGAAATCTGTCATTACCAACGGCATTTCACCCGCAATCAACATATCTATAGAAAACTCATGCTGAATACCATTAAGCTTATTAACTAAATGTATTTCATTTTTTCCGGTCTGTTTAACTTCGAATTCTCCATAGTTTTCACTATTATCGGATTCAAATAACGGCTCAAGTGCAGATGCAGGTGTGGAATTAATACCATAATGCTCAATTCTAAAATCAGAACTATTGTATTTACCATTTTCTAATACATTTTCCTTTACTACATCTAAATTAAAGAAGTTGAAAGTTTCTCCAACATTAACTTCTAAGAAATAACTTCGAAAATCTTTATTAAGATGAAGTTGTACCGTTCCTGTTTCTTCACCTTTTTCATATGAAAGTACAATATCATCTCCCCATACTATATTAGTATAGGTTGCTCTATCAATGTAAATGGCTTTGTTTTGAAGCTCATCTTCTGAGAATCCTTCAAACAATGTATTGATTTTTTTAGGTACATTGTCTCCGGAATCATCATTAATCGATTTTATTACATCAGATAGCTTTTTTACCTCCAAAACAGTGTCTGTTTCATCCTTTTTATACTTTGCCCCGGTAAATGTCCAACCATCATCAGGTTCTATTGCTATCAAACCATATGTCCACTTGGTATTACCACCGGCGGATAATGAAATAGCCGATCCTGAAGCCACTTTTACTTCAGCATAATTACCTGATCCGGGAAATTCAGTAAGACTTGAAAAGTCAATTACTGTAATCTTACCCGGGATCTCATTCAACTCTTCCTGCGCTGCTGCCTCAACAGACGGAGCGAACTCAATGCCTGTCAGCATGCCCACGATAAGACACAGTACACAAATAATACTTGTTACCTTCTTCATTGCATCTACCTCCTTAACGTTTTGTGGACAAAGTACTTTTCGGTAAAAAAGTATTCTGTCCACGCTGGAGATATTTTACCATTTTTAGCTGAAAAAGTCTTACACCCACAGCGTAAAACAGGCAGGAGTTAGTCTCCTGCCTGCGTATCAATCATATGTATAATAGCTGTTTATAGAGTACTTCGGCTCCGAATGATCCGATAGCTTCGGTACTTCTTCGGGCATCTCACTTGCCGGAAAAGCCTTTAATTCAAAATCAAGATCCTTGTTTTCGTATATGATCTTGGCTTTTTCAAGCACCACATCCTCCATTCCGATTACGGAATGTTCATGCATAACACGTGAAGAATCCTGTATAAAAGTTAAATATAGCGGCGGATGAAAACCTCCGTTTTTAGCTGATACCATTATTACTACATCAAGTACATCTTCAAACCCAAACTTAGCTTTGACATAGTTTTCGAGTTCTTCCAGACTTTCAGTCTTAAACGGTACGTAGCTTTCCTCATACCATGTGCTCTTAAAATCATTGATCATAGTCTTAATATCAAGATAATAATACACTCCATCTTCGTAAAAATAGCAACGAATCCCACTCATTTTTCCATAGAATAGGAAATACCCACAATCCTCAAAGTCATCTCCAAGAAGATATATCAGCGCATCAGCCATAACACTGGTATACCCTTTATTTCCTTTAACTATCTCTGCACCGGAAACAGTCCATATCCACTCTATATTTGAATCAAAACACTCCAATATATCATCAGTGTACTCAAATTTTCTTTCCTGAAAAAATGCGATGGCATCCTGAAAAGTATTAATGTTTTGTTTCCAAAACTCAGGATCCGACGCTCTTTCATCTTTAGCAAGCATCTCTCTTATCTTTTCGCGTCCAAGCTCATAGTTTAATTCCGCCTGCTTTCCGTCATTAAAGGTAGTAACCAAAAACTCCCATTCCTTGACCGTTTCATTGCCGCTTTTTAGAGAAATACTGACAACGCCCTCTTTTTTACCTGTAACCAGGCCATCTGTAACTATTGCCGTTTCAGGGTCTGACGAAACCCAAGTATCCCCGGTCAACCCCTCAGAATTCAGCCTTCTTGGTAATCCTATATAAACAACATCCTTATCTTCTCCCATCCTTTTTCTAAAGGACGGGTTCTCGGAGTCACCTGTACTTGCTGATGTTCCTGTATTATCCACCGGCTCCTTTTCTTTGCTGCATGCTCCGGCAAATAGCATTACACTCAACAAAACAGCAATAATCCTTATCAGATTACCTCTGTTATTAAACCTGTTACCTTTCATGAGTAAAACTCTCAATCCTTCCCCAATATTTTCATTCCGTTTTCTGAAAGCTTATCATTCAGCTCTTCCAAGCGCATCTGATTTTTCAAGGCATAGAGAATATATGCATCTCTTCTGTCTCTCGGATACAGGACTGCTGTGCCTGCTTTTCGCAGTACCTGTTGAGTCTCATCTATGGTCAAAGGAAATGCCATACTTATCTGCAAAAGAATCTCTCTGGAAGGGCTCTTCTTATCATTTTTAAATATCTCATAGCCGTAATTGTTTCCTACCAGTCCTGCACGCCTAAAAAGATCTGCTCTCTTGACGTTATATTTTTCCAAAAGTCTGTCCAGATACCCGGATAGTGAAGGATCCCAAAGTTCATCCCTGTTTTCTTCCAGATACTCGTTTATGTCATCCTTTTGGATTATCTCGTTTAACAGTTCTTGAGTAGTTTTATTCCTAACAGCGTCCATCTCGCGACTCCTCCCGGGTTACTTTACAAAGCAGATAAAAAACTAGGAAATATACACTATCTTCCCATATGCCTTTTTGCCGTTTGTCATCTCAATTATGACATCCGATGCTTCGGTGGCACTATACTTTTCAAGGTTTACTCCTTTTAATATAACACCTTTTTTATCAAGCGTCAAAAGGAATTCCCCATCGGAAAGCTTTTTTCCATCTATGTATATACTCTTTGTTTCACAAAATGTATTATAGGTATTAAAGAAAATATCATTACCTGAAGACCTGCTATAATACTGAACAGGCTCTATAACGCAAGCTCCATATTCATCAGAGTTATCCCCTTTATCACAAACCTGCAGATAGAAATCCCTTTCTTTTTCTTCCGAAAAACAAATCTTTAGAATATATATACCGGGGTTCAAACTGCTCAAGGTATCTTCAAAGATACAAATACATCCATCCTTAATCTCAAAACCGGTTTCATCCATCAGTTTTAACCTATCCACCGGCTTTGCGCCGTTATCCGTAAACCTTATAAGTTCAACGGCATTTCCGGAAATGTTTTCAAATTCTGCAGAATAGAACAGAATGGCTCTCGGATCATCCTTCAAAAATCTTAAAAGAGGGTATTCAGCGCCTATGACGCACTCACTGTCGACAGTAAAATAGGTATCCGCACTTTTAATCTCTTCCCGCTTTAGTGCGACAGGCTTATATTCATACTCTTTAGGAAAAATCTCATAATCCTTATAATGTGTTTCTTCTATTGCAGGTATTGAGTTTTCATCAGTATTACTGTTCTCTGCCGGCCTTTTTATCAGGTATATCAAAAGCACAGTCAAAAGAAGAACTGCTATGCAGCCGGCAGTTATCTTCATACTTCCCGAGATTACGCCTTTCTTCTTATATAATATACCTGTCCCATTCTTTAACGCTTCATCAAAGGCAGCGATCATTTCATCCATATCCGAAAACCTTTGTTCCGGGTCAAACATGGTAGCTTTTGTTATAAAAGACTTTATACTTTCCTTTTTATCGTCGGCCACAGCCACCTTTTCAAATATCTGATTAATAACTATGCCCGTGGAATAGACATCGCTTCTCACATCAGTCTGGTTAAACCCAAACTGCTCCGGAGCCGCATAGCCTCTGGTCCCGATCAGGACGGTATCCTGTTCCTTACCTTCTTTGCTATATTCTCTGGCCGCCTCAAGATCTATGAGCATCAACCTGTTTTCATTTGAGATAAGTATGTTCTCAGGTTTTATGTCCCTGTGAATGAGCGGAGGCGTCATGCTATGCAGATCTCTTATAGCTTCCATGAGCTTTTTTGAAAAAAGCTCAGCTTCCTCCATACTTAATCCTTTATCTATTTTCTTCTCCAGATCGGTTCCTTCCACATACTCTTCCACAAGTTCAGTATAACCGTCCGAGTATGTAATAGTATATAGCTTTGGTAAACAATCAAAGCCATAGCTTTTCACTCTCTTATAAAGTTCGGTCTTATCCTCACCCGGAATCTTTTTATATATGACCGGCTCACCGTCTTCATTGGACGCCAGGTAAACTTCCGACCTGCTGCCCTCCGATATCCGCGTGACAATGCTTACTTTCTCTTTCAATTATGTATCCCCAATCACACAGTTATTGTTTCCCAATACTCTTTCTTACCTTTAATAATCTCTTTCAACCGCAAATTTTTATCGAATATATCCTCCGAGAGATTATTAACCTCTAAAAGCCCTTTAACACACCACTCCGGATCTTGAGTATGGTATGTATAATAGAGTGTATTTATTTGACTGTAACTAAATGTTTTCATCAAAAATTTTGTTGAAACATCTCGCGTATACGAAATATACCTGTACATATACCCAATCCAAAATAAGGAACTCTTAGGATATTTTAACTTTCCATATTCAGAATCCGTAAACTGTTCTGTTATACTATCTATACCTTCTTCTACATCCAATGATAACGCCGCAGGATTATTTGTATCAATTTTTTTAGCAGATTTGAATGGAAGAACCTTCTCATAAATATACCTGTAGAACACTTTAAGCCAAACGATCTTTCAAAGAGCTTTCCTTGATATTCAGCCAGTAACAATCCGTCGTGATCGAATTTTCTCATTTTAATAACTCCTCTATATACAAACCACTTTTAAACTCTCTTTTGGCCAGTTTCAATTTGGTATCTATCTCATAGCTTCGCTCATTCAATACCTTTTTGCATTCTTCCCGTTCCGGATTGCAAAGATAATATCTTTCTACCGGAATCAACGTATCCAACGCCTTATCGGTTTTAAATATGTATTGAAGCCCCAAATTTGATGCAGATAATGAATGAAGCGCAACATCTGCATTGATTTCACCTTCGGTAAACTGTGCCATAATATAAAACATCTTATTATCAGCTATCGGTGCTATTACCACATCTGACGTATCAACTTCTGAAACAATATCATCTACCATCTTACTAGAAGCATACTCTCCCAATGTACCACGATAATAACAAATAGCAATCATCCACTCCAAAGAACAGTCAAATCTTTTTATCATCAGATTATCAAGAGAATACCTAAAAGAATACACTGAAGATTTTTCGTTTTCACAGACAAATGCTAACGCTTGACTGTATGTTTCCCCCATGTAAAAACCTTTTCCAAAATCACATCTGTCTCTCGAGCCACTCGAAACAATCTCTGACAATCCCTTTTTCGAACCGTGAAACAGTACATTTTTGTATTTTTCCTTTATCAGTTCTTCTTTAACAGAATTTAATCTGTATTTGTTATCATATGCATATGAATACAGTTTTTCACAAACACTGTCCGTTGTTGTTCCTTTTTTCATTATCTCATCCAATGTAACTCTTGATATCTTTGTTTTCTCAGAAAGCTCAGCATTGTTTATTTTTTCTGCTTCCAAGATAAATTCTATATCCTCTTTTATTCTGTAATCACATTTTACACTAACCATACTCTGCTTCCCTCCTTTACTGATTCCATTATAGCACAAAAAACTTGTTTGTACAAGTTGTACAAACAAGTTTTTATTATTTGTCTTTTTCTCGTTTCAAACTTGTTTGTACAACTTGTACAAACAAGTTTGAGCACAATCAAAAACAAGATACTTCATTGATATATAAAATAATCGTGATAAAATACCGTATGTATTTAAAGTTGTAAATACCTTAAGGCTTTACAATGACCAGTTCAGAGCCAGAAACTTCTATAATCTGATCCTGTCCAAGGGCAGTGGCAAAGCTTCCGATTGTATAGGATGCGGGCAGTGCGAGGGCGTTTGTCCCCAGCATCTTCCTATCATTGACCTGCTTAAAGAGGCAGCTGATATGCTCGACAAATAAAAAAATAACATCCTCCGGACTTTATGATCTTATCAAAAAATGATATGCCGTTTGACAAAAAACGAGATGCGGGTATCAAAACTTCTTGACAACCATCCCATTTAACGATATAATTAATTTTCCTGCACCACAAAAAAAGTAATGGGGGTGATTGCTTTGAGTTATATCGAAGTAGAGGGTTTACGAAAAACATTCACAGTCAGGAAAAAACGGGAAAAAGGCAAATTATTCAGAGAAAAGGAGATCGTCGAAGCGTTGAAGGGGATCTCCTTTACTGTTGAAAAAGGGGAGCTTGTGGGTTATATCGGCCCGAACGGCGCCGGAAAGTCCACTACCGTTAAGATCCTTTCGGGGATACTTACTCCTGAGAGCGGAAAGGCATTGGTCGGCGGCAGAGTCCCATGGAAAGACAGAAAAGACTATGTTAAACACATAGGAGTTGTATTCGGACAGCGCAGCCAACTATGGTGGGACG
>Ga0265299_10000589_pt1 | contig 44381 bp, 39 predicted proteins | sample AusTroGonzalo_MG_4_FD_193485 | JGI IMG/M metagenome (GOLD analysis project Ga0265299, IMG submission 193485) | Bovine rumen microbial communities from tropical cattle in Woodstock, Queensland, Australia - Gonzalo_02 | ecosystem: Host-associated > Mammals > Digestive system > Stomach > Rumen ...
CGCTGTGGAGATTATCAGGGGATGTGGATCTTCTACTGAGTTCAGATAATTACGAGAAAGCAAAGAAGGTTTTACTGCCGTTGGCAATAGAAGTTGATACTGAATATGAATCGCTTAAACATTTGGGAATGACTATGAAGGGCGGCTTTGTTGTGGAGCTACACGGGATGTTGCATAGTCGACTTTCTAAACGTATTGATAGAGTGATTGACGATGCTCAGAAGGATTGCTTCTTTGCGGGTCATGTCAGATCTGAGGAGTTTAAGAGTTCCAAGGGCTCAAGGGTTCAGGTGTTCTTGCCTTCGACAGACAATGATGTAATTATAGTTTTTACGCATATCCTTAAGCATTTCTATATTGAGGGCATTGGTTTGAGACAGATTTGTGATTGGTGTAGATTGTTGTGGACTTATCGGGAGTCACTGAATCACGGATTATTGGAGTCACGAATAAAGGAGGCGGGACTGATGACGGAATGGAAGGCTTTTGCTGCACTTGCAGTTGAATTTCTGGGAATGCCCATAGAGGCGATGCCACTCTATCATTCAGATGCTCAAGGGGTTCAAGAGTTTAAGAAGTTCAAAAGGAAGGCAGAGAGGATATTGGAGTTTGTGATAGAGTGTGGGAACTTTGGGCATAACCGTCAGGCTGCTACAGGAAAGATTAGTTCTGCCTGGCATAAGACAACGGACTTCATACGTCATGCAAAGTTGTTCCCGTTGGATTCAATAAAGTTCTACGGTCATTTTGTGATAGACGGAGTGGTGGTTGCTAAGAAAAACAAAATGTATAAAAGATCAAAAGTATAGAATACGGTTTAAATTTGATCTTCTTTTGATAACAATGTTTGCAGGAATAGTTAACATAACAAAGACAAAGAGGTTCTTCTTAACCTTATTCTTGATTTGTTTTAATGTACTCTATATTAAAGCCCAAGAGTATAATGGGACAACCGGGCTGCTTCATGTACCGAGTGCAGAGACAGATTCTGCTGGTACATTCCGTGGAGCGGGTATGTTTCTTGGTGAGAGATTTCTTCCATCAAAGTTTCCTTCCGGCTATAATACATTCGGATATGTCGTAGGCTTTACTGCATGGACATGGCTTGAAATGTCATATGCAGCCTCTCTATTACGTTATGAGGTGGATGGTAAGTTGGGATTTCACAATGAGGACAGGCGGTTGAATGTGAAATTTCGACCGCTGAAAGAGGGGAAATGGTGGCCTGCTGTTGCAATAGGTTGGGATGACATCAATCCAAGGGGATTCAGTGAAAAGAACGGTTATTTTCAAAATCTGTATTTGGTAGCAAGTAAACATTTTGATATCAAGGGCTTCGAGTTGGGGGCACATTTGGCATACCGCTATTATCCATCAGATAAGAATCGCGATAGGCGAGGGGTAGCGGGAGGAGTGACATTCGTGCCTCGTCTAGGTGAATCGCTACAAGGTCCGAGAGCCTGGCTACAACGCCCGCGCTTCATCGTGGAATGGGATGGAATAGGAGTGAATGTCGGTGCTGATGTCCTCCTCTGGCGCCACCTCTTCATCCAGGCCGCCCTCATCCATGGCCAGGGATTCACCGGTGGTCTCGCCTATCACTACACCATAAAATTCTAAACCATCTCAACAGTGAGTGGAGAGTTTAAGAAGTTTAAGAATAGTAGACATGGCGACGTGGTGCAAGAGGTCTTTGACAAAGCATACGAAGATCCATACTATTTGAACTCAGGGAATTTCAATTTCCTTAGTGACCGAGCTACGGACTATTTAAAAAGGTTGTGGCTTGGTAACTATGCTCAACCGGAAGAGATTGAAAAACGCCCCTTAGCGAAATTTATGCAGGATATGTGGAGGCAGGCGAAAGGGAAGTAATGAGTAATATGATGATGGGATTTCAAGAACAACTGCCGCAGAGCCAAAAGCGACAGTTGTTGATTGGAACCATATCGTACGGCAATACGATTAGTTTATGAATCTCGAAACTTAGAAACTGTGTGGTTTGTTGTCAACGCGGCTCCAGGCATAAGCTCTGACCTCGCTGACAATAATCCCATCATCACTATCTATGAATTGCTTAAGGTGATCTCTGACTGATTCACAATCGGTATTGTCATTCAGTTTTAAGGACCAAAGAGACTCCAAGACTCTTATACCATGCAAGCGGTTAAGTTCGTCGTATAGAGTCTGATAATCTCTATCACCTCTCAAATCATAGTCTACGAAGAAAATTTTCATAGTTGACTAAAGATTAGATTGTTAGACATGCGAATTCTCCTTTCTGACAGAGCGGAACTCTGCTATCTTTTGGTTAACAGGAAAAGATTGAGTAGTATCCTGTCACATCCTTTATGGGGTACTGGCAAGTGAGTGCCTCTTGACTCTAAAGGTTTGTTTGCAAATAGCGTGCCGAATATTGAAAACGTATTAACGAAATCAAATTTTTGTCAAAATGGCAGAGGGATTGCGATAACATTGCAACATACAGATACAAGTAATAATAACGAAAGCTAAGAATATATGAAATACTTAATTGTGGTAGCTCATCCTGATGATGAAGTTTTGGGATGTGGCGCTTCCATTTACAAGTGGACCAAGCAGGGTGATGTGGTGGACGTGTGCATCATGAGCGCGGAGGCAAAGGCCAGGGCGTTCCGTCCTGACGATAAGGAGTTGGACGATGATACGCACGCGGCACTGGAGTTCCTGGGTGTGAACAAGGAGTATGAGGGTAAGTTCCCGAATATCGAGATGAACACGGTACCGCACCTACAGCTGGTGCAGCATATCGAGAAGGCTATCATGGAATCTGAGCCGGACATCATCATCACACATCACCCTGCAGATACCAATAACGATCATCTGCAGACCTCGATGGCCTGTCAGGAGGCCATTCGTCTGTTCCAGCGCAGGCCGGAGGTGAAACCCATACAGGAATTCTGGTACATGGAAGTGCCCAGCTGCACAGAATGGGCATTGAACACGGCCATGAACCGTTTCCAACCCAACACATGGGTGGAAGTAGGTAAAGAGGGAGTGGAGGCCAAGGTGAAGGCGCTGGGGATGTATCGTGGCGTGATGAGACCATATCCGCATCCGCGCAGTGCTGAGGCCATTGAGGGCTTTGCGGCTTACAGAGGATGCCAGGCGGGGTGTGTTTATGCGGAGGCGTTCGAGGTGGTGTTGCGCAGATATTGATTATGAAGATTACACAAGCGATACTGGATAAGCTGACTGAGGAGGCAAAGGCATCGCCTCGGTTGCGGATGAATCTGGATCTGAGGAATAGTTCAGATGACCAGTCTCAGCGAATGTTGAATGCTATTGAGCCGGGAAGTCCAATGCCTATTCATCGGCATAGATCCACCTCCGAGACGGTAGTATGCCTAAGAGGTAGGTTAGTGTGGGAGTTCTATGATGAACTGGAGCGTCGCTGCACTGAGGCAATAGAACTGAGTCCGGGTGGACAGGTAGTAGCTTTGAACGTGCCGGCAGGGCAATGGCATACAGTTAGAGCTATGGAGTCAGGTTCGGTGATACTGGAGATGAAGAATGGGGCTTATGAGCCTATTGGTCCTGAAGATATACTTGCTTTATGATTACGGTGGTTGACAGATTGCGGGAGTTTATGGAGAACGAGGCACGGAGTTGTTCTATGGACTATGGGTGCGTGACGGCGGTTTATGTTTATAGGATGTGGGGCGGACAGGTGGCTCTTGATGAGATAGCGGCAGGTTTGAAGAAGATACAGAATGGTTGTAGATAAGATTATACTGGATATGTTGACAGCCCAAGCCAAGGCCTCGCCTCGTCTACGGATGAATCTGGATTTGCGTAATTCGGCTGAAGATGGCTCTCCGAGAGTATGCTGGGAGGCGTAGGCACCTCCAACTTTCACGTTGAGTTGGTTACAACGATAACCTGAAGAGATGATGATTGGCTTGCCAACGAAGGAGCGGAGTGGTTCAAGGACTTCCTTACACAACTGTTGGAGGACAGGTACATACTGTGATGGTACACTGTTGTTGATGTGATACTTCTCTGCAGTAGCAGAGCGTTCAAACTCTTGAAGGGTGAAATGTTCTGTAAGTTTCATAATGATAAATAATTTATTGTACACATAAAATCACTTGGTTTCCTCTGGATATTGACTTCCTGATACGTTCGTATAAGGCGTCAAATACAGACTTAGGGTGGAGGAGGCAATTGAGGCAGTAATACTGACCTACGAGGATGCTACCATCCAGACGGTTGTGAACGGCATTGCCGGGTTTTAGCATTGGACACCAGCACGGTAGCGTTGAGTTCATACAAACGAACTTTAGCTTCGGGCAGAGGTCGCAGGGTGGTGAAGGATTCAAGCACGGCATTTTGCGGGAATATTATAATTAATGGATAAGGTGTAACCAATATTAAAATAAAGGGCTATGGATATAGAGTACTTGAAACTGATTAAGATTGACCACGAGAATAATACAGTAAGTGAAGAGAATCTTGCAAAACTGGTCAATATCAAAGACTATGTAATGGCTATCGTAAAGCAAATTACAGATAATAAAGGAGACCGCCGTTACAAGTTTAAGGAAACGGAATTTACGATGAAGACGTTGGTCGACAAAGTCGTAATGGATGTCGATAGAGACGCGCAAGTCCTTGATATGGCCAAGCGGTTGTTGGAGAAGGAGAACGCTAAGCAAAAGCAGATAGGCGGGCTAACAGAGATTCAGAAAGGAGTAATGTTGGTGGCTTTCTGCAAGATGACTTCGACAGAATATAAAGTGATTATATGTAAGGCTGACTATTCTGAATATATAGAAGAGGTTTCAGGTGAAAAGAAGAGGGGACTTGATATAAAAAGAAAGATTTTCAAGTCGTTTGCAGCCAATGTCACTATGAAGGCAGGTTCTTTTGACTACGGGGACATAGTGACATATGATGTAAACACCAAAAGGGCCGTTTATTGGTATGATGAGTTCCTAGATTTATACGAACTGTTAAGTGATGAAAGAAACACTGAGAAGGCTTGGTACGCAATTAAAGCAAAGATTTTGACCCCGATATACAAAAATCACAAGAAAGATTACCTGATCCTAAGAAACCGTACCTTAGGCTACATGCGTAGCGAAGGTGAATTCTCAATTGAAGAATATGCAGACAAGATATTAGCGGCATACCAACCGATAGATCCGAAGCTTAAAATGGATGAGCTAGCCAATGCAGCAAGAGCACTTCCGGAAAAGCAGGGGTTTGACAATAACTTTAACAAGAAACCAAGCAGTATTACTGCACGTGCATCAAAGGCTGAAATACCTCTAACAGCTGACATTGATTTGCTTATTAAGAATGAGATTCCTAAGTTGGAAGAAACCATAAGGCCTTATGAGGAAGATGGTGTGAAGTATATTATGGTGCAAAGTGATGATGGTTATGATTTTGCAGAAGGGTTGAAGGAAAAAGAAGAAGCTGAATAATCATGAGAAAGTCAATACTCTCGATAGTCGGGTTGTTCGGAGAATGTGATGGAGGCACATATAAGGAGAATCTTAAACGTCTGGACTTCTCATATAGTATAACGCTTAGCAAAGTGCCATCGAAGGAACAATTGCAAGCGTTGCTGCCTGATATACCCGAAAGGGATGACTGGCGATTGAGAATGTTGTCAGAAGCAGATGAGGCATTGTTTGACCTTAAGCGCGGGGTTATTGTTGGTGACAAATATAATGTTAACGAACTCAGCTCATACATTGGTGAAGGGGTTCGAATCTTATATTCTGTAGAAAAAAACAATAGAGATAATGTGCTTTCGGTTTATGACTATGAATTATTTGTGAACTATTTGAAGACTCTTCATGTATCAGAGTTTATTGGTGCCATTAAAAGTGAACTGAAAGATTCTCTTTTTTTCGAAGTTGAGACTGAACCTTGCAATTATTTTTCGACTCAGAGCATTGCATTGATAAAGAAAGGGGATGCAATACCTTCATTAAAAAGAGTAGCACACGTTAATGGGCGTTATGATCAATGTGGCCGTTATTGTCAGTGGACCTCAAAGTTACCGGCCTTACTTCCTGAAGACTTGTATGAGGCAGGCAATAGAACGGGTGGTGAACTCTCAACTATCTTTTCACAGATATGTCTGTTACTTTCTGCTTGCTATGTGGCAGACTTCTCAAGCGTTGACAAAACCCAGCTTAAAATAAGGATATCCGGCTTTAAAACTTTGGTTTCGGAATTCGATAAAGTGAAAGTTTGTGATTTGGCTTTTGATGAGAAATCCGTTGATCAATGGTTTGCGATCTATGACTGGTGCTATACTGGCGGGTATACTTCAGACCGTTTGACGATTGCGAGGAATATTATTTCGTTGAACTGTCCTAACTTTGAGAAACTGGAACTCAACAAGTCTACTCTGGGTGCTATCAAGTCGAACTTCAGAATCTTTGAGCAGGACAATGTTAGGCAGTATATCAAGGTGCGTAAAGATGTGTCGAGCGATTTACTGACACTACAAGACAAGATAAACTCCATCGTTGAGGGTTTTACCGGTGACTTTCGTAAAAGCGTAGTGGGGCTGGGGACATTCTTCTTGACCTTGGTAGTAGTGCGCGTGGTGGCTGGAGGGCATTGGTATGAGCCTTTCTGCAACCAAATAGTAATGTTGTCTTTCCTGTTTCTGGTTCTTTCTGCAGTTGTATTGGTCTATTCCAGGAAGACTTTAGATAAGAAAGAGCAACTATATGCCAAGCACTATGGGCAGTTGAGGGAAAGGTATGACAAATTGTTGAGCAAGGAGGAAGCAGACAAGATATTTGAAGACGGAGATCCTAACAAACTTGGAACGCATAGCAACTATATCAAGTGGCAAAAGAATAGGTATACTTGTATATGGGCTCTAACGTTGGTGGCGTTCTTCGTTTTCTTGATTGGCGCATGGTGCTATAATCTGTATGAGACGACTAACATTTGTAAAATCATCAAGTGCTTTTTCGCATGTTGTACAAAGAATATATAAAGATATCATCGCTATCGGTTCACCGGGTTGGAAATAAAGCTGCTGTGGAGGGTGTAGAACTGTCTGAGAAGCCGGTGGAGATAGGTGATGCTTTGGCAGAGATACTGAAGGCTTATTTCCTAATGGCATTTAAAGATGATGAGAAATATCACTTTGCTCATCCAACGGATATTGAGCTGAACTCGGTATTTACATATATAAAGAAGATTTTTAAGGAGGGTGGCAGTTTCCATGAGCAATCGCGGAATATAGCCAAGTTCTTGTACGAGAAGAGTGAGCATCCTAATATCAAGAGGGGGGACTTTTATGTGATCTATTTCAAGGACTGTATCCTTGATGGAGAAACAGTAGATGCCGTAGGATTATTCAAATCAGAGAATAAAGACACATTCATTCAGATTAACCCTGTGTCGGGCGGTTTCAGTGTAGAAAGCCATACGGGTATGAGTGTCAATAAACTGGATAAAGGCTGTTTGATATTCAATACACAGGAAGAGAACGGCTATGTGGCCTGTGTGGTGGATAATTCGAACAGGAGTGATGCCAAATACTGGGTGAATGACTTCCTGCAGCTGAAACGTGTGGAGGATGACTATAGCCAGACAGAGCAGGCTGTTACGTTGTGTAAAACCTTCATTAAGCAATTGCCGGAGAATTATGACAAGGCTGCCAAGGCCACGATGATGAACAAGGTGATGGAGAGTCTTGATGGTGAAAATGTTTCTTTGGACAGTATCGCCAACCATGCCTTTGAACAGGCTGGGGCCGCAGATGCATTTATGGCGTATGCTGGTGAATTCCAAGAGAAGCAGGAAGTTTCGTTTAAAGAGAGCTTCCAAGGTAAGAGCGAGGTTGTGGGGCGTCGTAAGGTCAGTACGGTGACTAGGATTAAGTTGGACGACAATTTTGAAATCAACGTGCTGGGTGGGGAAGAGAACCTAGAGCGTGGGTATGATAAGGAGAGGGGAATGAGGTATTATACCTTGTATTTTGAGAGGGAGAGGTAGAGGATTGGAGGAAACTTAAAGGTCGTTTGAAATATTTACTAAAACTAATAACAAAGCGATATGGGTATGATTACGAATAACAGGGAGAATGGTTGTGCAGTTCAGTATAGTGAGAGTCCACTGAAATTGCCGAACGGTGAGATTGTTCTGTATAAGATTGAGGGGATTATGCAACCAGAAGGCGTCAGTAATGAAGAAATGGAAGATTTCCTGAAGTACGTAGAAAATAAGCTTAACACCAATATTGTTGCTAAGACTAAAGCACAAGGAGTGTTCCCTCATTTCTATATTAGTTGCCCATATCCCCACATGGCCGATATGCTGGTCAGGCTGTTTAATATGTCGTATGTGGAAGGACTGAATATCATGATTTATCCAGCATACGAACAATTAAAATTTCATGGGACCAGGGAAGACTATATGCAGTATAAGACTATGCGCGGAGAGATGGTGCAGGTGGTTAATGCCGAAGAAACGGAAGATGATGGATCGATGATTCAGCATTGGGTTGATCATACGCACTATGAATTTGAGACAGCATCTTATATCTGCCCGGCATCAGGGGCTTTATTAGGAAGAGTTGGACTTGATGGCGCTCATGTGGAGATTGTTGGCTATTCTGAGATGGGACTATTCATTACGCCCGTGAGGAAGGAATTCAACAGAGGGCATTCAAGGAGGTCGTTTTTTGTGAAACCGGAGTATCTGGTAAGATGTTGACATGAATTATCTGAGAGCCATTTGGCAGTTTTGTAGTTATCTGTTTGTGCCGCAATGGGGGAACAAACGGGTTCATGGTGAATGATTATTATTTGTTATCAACATAAATAATTATGGTATACGAAGATGTTGAAATAAAGGAATTCCATGTTGAGAACGGCGGAGTAATTACTATACTAAGAGGTGGACTCAACAAACCGAAGTCTTATATGGATTACGTGGTTAGTGAATATGTTGGTCATGCTATGCACAACCAGTTTATAGAAATATTTCTGGACAATCCCTACGTTAGAGTTGTTGTTACAGGAATCAACGACTTTAATTACGAAGTGTTTGACACAGAGAGATTTCATCTAAATGAGGACCTATGATTAGCGACGTTGATTTAGCGAAGTTGTCTCAGGCGATTAAATTGAGACTGTCGTATTATGAGGCAATATCTTACGCTAAAATCCTTGCAGAAAGTTCTATCCGATATCCAGTTGCGGAGTATTTAGAACGTAGGTTATCGTATAAAAAACTTGTATTAGAATTTACAAATCCAATCTTTCAAAGGAAGCGATGCGATTTGTATGTTGAAAAGGGAACAGGTGCAAACATAGAAAGAATAGTGTTCGAATTCAAATATGTGAGAGACACAACATCTGGGCTGTTTCAAGACTATTTTGATGACATCCTACGCTTGCATTATCTCCACAATGACGGAATGCAGGCACTGTTTATAGTCTGTGGTAGTACCCTTAACTTTAACAGTCAATTTCGAAGCACAAAAAATCGTACGATTCAATTGAGCCACAAAAAAGGGAGGCCTTCTGGATTGTTTTCCCAATGTTTTTCTTTTTCAGCAGGGAGGCCTGTTAAAAGCTTCTCCACAAACAAATACCAGCAATATTATACGGAGTTTTGTAACAATTATAACTTCAGGCAACCACAACAAACACATCCCACAGCTATTAACATACAGACAAGGCTTGTCAAGATTATCAATGATATTGACCAACAATCGGTGGGAGTCTGGGAAGTGTTTTAACTAAGATACAGTGGAATCGAGAAAAGAACGTTTGAAAAAGCAGGCAGAGCGGCAAGACCGAATGTTGGACTTGCTGCAACACTGCTCCAAGATAAGTACAGGCATTGACAATCTGGCTTCCAATAGCGGTGACAGAGCTATATGGGAACTAGTACAAAATGCCAAAGACTTGTCGGAGGAGTGCTATATCTGCATGCAATTGACAAAAGACCGGTTCGTTTTCAAGCACAAAGGAACCCCTTTCAATTACGAAACACTAACCTCGCTTATCAAGCAGGTCAGTTCATCTGAAAAACAATTTCGAGAAAAGAATAGCGATGGATTGCCTAAAGTGGGTCAATATGGAACAGGTTTTCTAACAACGCACGCTTTCAGTAGAAAGATAGAACTGAAAGGCAGCATGGAGGCCTCTTTAAAAGGAGAACCTCTTTGCTATGTGGAATTAGAGAATAGCAGTGGGCAAGGTTTTGTAATAGACCGAGAATTCAAAGACATAAAAGAGTTCGTAGAGAAGATGAATAAACAGATTGAGGATGCGCAAGATCTTCTCTATAAATCATCTTCTTCAGAACCCAGAGAATGGACAGAACTACATTATCTACTAAGCGAAGCTGGTTTAAGGAAAGCTGCGCTAGGTATGGAAAATGCCAAAAGGCTAATGCCTTACGTTCTCGCTTTCAATTCCAAGATAAAGGAAGTGAGGATGATATGCGACTTGGACGGTGAAAAGTATGACATTACATATAGTAGGGGAGACGGAAAAACAGAGCGAGTGGCGAATCGTCTTGTGGTAATAACGAGCGTTGGAATAACGGGGCAAGATACCAAGGAGATATATTGCTTGTGTTCTGATGACATGAGAAGGCAAATAGTGATTCCTCCTACCGTTTTCACTGACGCTGAGAAAACTCCGAGCCTGTTTCTGTATTATCCGCTACTGGGGACAGAGAATTTTGGAACCAATTTCATCTTTCACTCCAGCGATTTCACAGCCAAGGAGGAGCGCGATGGGATCATGTTGCCGTCGGGTAATGAGAATGCCAAAGAGAAGTATGAGAAGAATGTAACCATTCTTAATGAGATGGTTGATATGCTCCTCGACTTTTTGAAGAATTGTAGAGATGAGAATTTCTCAATAGCTAAGGATGAAAGTTTAGCGAGGGTATATTTCCCTTGCAGTGGAAATGACGATGTCAAACTTGATGAATACTTCAAGACGCTGAAAAAGAAGTTTGTGGAGAGCTTTGAGACCTTGCCGTTGTTGAAGATAGAGAATGAAAAGGTCAGTGTGAAAAGTGGCAAGGTTAAGGTCTTCCACCCATCGCTTTATGAAGTGCTCAACAACGAACAATTATCACAGAACCTTGAAGTCTTAAAGGAATATGCCAGTCTAGCATATCATATACCAGAGCATAAGCCATTGGAATGGTCAAGGATTATAGCTGAATGGGGTACTGGCAATGATGGCTATTTTATCACCTATCAGCAAATATGCAGCAGCATCAAAGACAAGGGTGACAAATTGGGGCAATTCCTACAACTGATGCAGGATGCAGGGCAGGGTGAACTGATGGCAACCAATCCGGTGATTCCAAACAGGAAAGGTAATCTGTGCGCTGGAGGCTCTCTTCAAAAAGCACCGACTATAACAAATCAGTTGTATTCGATAGTGGAACCGCTACTGGGGGACAAAGCAGATAAGTTAGTTGCATCAGAGTATGAAAAGTTCATAGAAAGAGAGGTATATGGGAGGAAGAATCTGAGGGAGGATATGACCATCTGGCTGACGGACCAGAAAAAGGAATATGTTGATAAGGGTATAGAGTTTCCAACAGCAATGCTTCAGGCTCTGATTACTTTCTGTTCGCATTACCCTACAGCTGGTCTTAATTCTTTCAGAAATAAGATGATGCCATGGCTAGGAAAACTCTATGAGTTTGAAAAGGAAGAATGTGTTTTACCATCTGTAGAAGAGAAAGAGACAGACCTTTATGAAACGCCGTTTGGTTTTTTGATGGAATGTGCATTGCTCACCATATCCAAGAAAGATGCGGCATGGGTTGAGACTAATGATGAGCTGCTCTATGGAATCCTTTCGCTCTATCTGGGCATGACTGAGGAGCGCTGGACGGAGAAACTGAAGAAATATGCAGTAATACCAAACCAGAAACATCAGTTGTGCCTGTTGGAGAAGCTGAATAAGATGGAGTCAACCATAGATCCAGAACTGTGCCGGATTTATCAAGAGGTATTCGGTGAGGATCCTCGTAAAGATTGGATTGATGAGAGGTATGCTCCGCTATGCAAGATAGATACGAAATATGCCGTAAAACTGGCCGGTGATATTCAAACAGAACTGGAATCCAGAGCCTACAAAGACGATGTGGTATTGGATATTATTGAGCTGCTAGAGAAGAAGCATTGGAAGCAGAGCCTATTTGACAGTATCAATGCACAAAAGGAAAAACTGAGATATAGCTTTACAACGCCAGAACAGAGAATTCACATTAATAAGCTGATTAAGGCCAAGAACAATGATTTGTTAGAGCAGTTTGCAATTATTACCGAGAGCAGCAATCCCAATTTGGTGGTTGAATTGACCAGAAAGGCCATTGAAGATGCTGACCGACAAGAGTATATCAAGAAACTGGGTAGTTATGTAGAAGGGCATTTGCTTGAATACCTCAAGAAGAGGCTACAGACGGTTGGTATTGATGTGGTTGATGAACAGGGCGGCCAGGATTATATTGTTTCAAAACAGGGCTATAGCGATTATAGGATAGAAGTAAAGTCTCGCTGGTCAATAGACAAGTCTGTGGAGATGAGTAAACTCCAGTTTGAGACTGCTGTAAAGAACCCGAAACGTTTCTCGCTTATTATGGCCAACATGGAAGTATTTCCTAGATACAGGGTCGATCAGAATGATCCATTAAGTGATGAGGAGCTGGTGGAGAGACTGAAGGTTTTGGATAATATAGGAGACAATTCAGACTTGTTGAACCGTGTGGAAGCTGCATTCCGTGGCGGCGAGGATGATATAAAAGCAGACGGCTCTTATACCATACGTGTGCCGCAGGCTGCATTTACTGCAAGACAACTTGGCTTGGTGGAGTTTGTTGGGATGCTAAAAGGGAAGTTTGGAGAATAGATTATTGTAACAATGAGATACCCAACTTGGCAAAACTTTGAAGCAAAGTATTCGGACAATCCACAAGCTGCGTTCGAGTCTCTTTGCCGTCTTCTGTTCCGTAAAAAATACGGAATAGGAGCTGTATTGCCCTATTTCTATAATAATGCTGGTAACGAATCCGTACCAGTAAAGATAGGGGAAGAAGAGATAGGTTTTCAAGCCAAGTATTTCGCTGGCGCAACTATAGATGACAGTCAAGCCAGTCAGATTAAGCATTCCATAGAGCGGGCACATGCACATTATCCATCTCAGAACAAGATTATTGTATATTCAAACCTTCTGTTTGGGAACCCTCCTGAGGGGAAAGAGATGACTGCACGCCAGAAAGGAGTAGAGGAGACCGCCAGAAACAACTCAATGAGCATTGAGTGGGTCTGTGGTGCAAATATACTTGATATTGTTGCTACGGAGGAGCTGATATATAATCTGTTTTTTAATCCTGATGTAGATTTTATACATCTGGACGAATATATCAGGAATGCAAACCGTCTCTATGAAAGAACTATTAAGGATGCCATTATAATCAATGGCAATTCTTATACTATTGGCAGAGAAGGCATCACCAGTCAGATAGAGGGCTTCCTATCTGATGGAAAGAGTGTTGTTCTTCAGGGTGAAAGCGGTACTGGAAAGTCTGCCGTTATCAAAGAGTATTGTGCCAAACATACGGAAGTGCCTGTTATCTGGCTGAATGCCGGACAGTTTGAAACGGATGATGTCAATGCACTGTTTCATTTAGAGAAGTCGTTTACGTTAGGCCAAGTTCGCCAATATTATAAAGACTGTGGCAGAAAACTGATTGTCATTGACTCTGCAGAAAAACTCCTTAATATCAGGAATAAAATGCCCCTGACGCTGTTTGTCGGGAGTATGATGCAAGATGACTGGCAATTTGTATTCACGGTGAGAAAATCTGGAATGGAGGTCTTGTCGAAGTTGCTAAGAGAGACGTATGAGTTAGCGACAGAGGCAGTGGAGGTATCTTCATTAACAGATGAAGCACTAGATACATTTTTGGCAAATAATCACATATTAAAACCAACTGATAACAGGCTATACGAACTGATACATAACCTGTTCTACCTGGCCAGATATGTTGAGATAGCTAATGGAAATCAGATGTCTGTAGCAGATTTCCGCAATAAGGTTTGGGAAATCAAAATGAGGGGTGCAGAACATTATAACTATGCGCAACAAGAAGCGAGAGAGCATACCTTGCTTGGGATGGCCAAAAGGAAACTACAAACCGAGGGTTTCTATTTCAAGACGGATGGTTTAAATCTAGATGCGACCGGCAGTCTGTTACAGGATGATATAGTATTCCGTGACTCTATGAGGGGTTATTGTTTTGCTCACGACATCTATCAAGAGTGGGCTATGGACTATTATGTTGACAATGTCTGGGAAGGATGTGGGAATGCGAAAGACTTCATCATTCAAATAGGTGATAGTTTGTCTTCGGTTAATACGTTCAGACGTTGGTATTCCAGGGCGATTGACAAGAACTCAGATTATGTAAAAAGATTCACAGATGACCTGTTTGCTGATTGTCTTGATGAAAAATGGCAGAGTGCGATCATTATTGAAATTTTACGTTCTAAGGCATACGCTAAGACTTTTTTTGACCAGTATTCAGAAAAGTTACGGGATAATGATTATCTGGAGGCAATTAAAGTACTAAAACTGCTCCCCGTCTATTGTAAAGACATACAAGCTTTTGTGACTTACAAGGGGGCACAGTATCCTATAATGATACCTATAGGTTCTGGATGGGACAGTTGCGTCGGTTTCATCTACGACCACCATGCAGACATTGCCCCAAAAGCAGGGAAAACGATCAATACCATACTGACTGATTATCCGAGAATCAAGAACGGAGATAAACAAACGCTCTATAAAGCAGGTCTTCTGGCGTTAAAACCGCATCAAAATGCGGCAGAAACGCGCCTAAAAGGCGAGCATTGCTTCTTTGAAAAGGAGGATAAGGCATGTAAACTGGTATCGGAGTATTTCCTGTATATCCATAGTGAGTTGCAGCAAATAATGCAGAAGGTTGTGGAAAACAAGTGGGTAAGCCACCTTGACCCCTATTATGAGCTATCTACCTTCATTGTGAAAGCAGAAGATGACTCAGGATTGCCATTGTATTTATACCATCCAAAAGAAATCCTTGATTTGATGGATTTATTCTGGTGTGACCAGGAAGAAGACAAGGAAAAAGACCCGTGGGGTAGCAGGAGTGACCGTTTTGGAACAGAAGAGGCATGGGGGCTAAGCGATAGGAGATTGATGTTAATGTATTTTCCTGCAAGCGCCATGCAAACCTGTATAGGCAGGATGTTGGTGGTACACCCTCAAACGACAATAGATTTTGTTATGACGTTTGTGGATAAGTGTGCTAAAACGTACGCCACGAATATGAGGGGCGGCGACACGATAGAAATCATCAATCTGCAGTTACCCGATGGAACCAATGTGATGAAAATGGGCAATCAAACCCTTTGGAATCTATACAGAGGAACTAGCGGGGGCGCTGCGCCACATTTACTGGAAAGCATACACATGGCTTTGGAGTGGTATCTGTTGCAAATGGCTAAGGAGGATAACATAGAGGTAGTAAAGAAGCTTTTGTGGACTATTATCCGTCAATCACAAAGCCTGTCGCTGATGTCTATTGTTGCCAGTGTTGTCGTTGCATACCCAGATCAGTTCTTTGATGAAGCTATACTGATGACATCCAATCTTCAGTTCCTAAAATATGACCTTACAAGATATTCCAGTGAAATCCACTCGGGTATGGTAGAGTTTGCGTACCACCATCATCCCAATATGCTTACAGAGCGTAAGAATGCCAATGCGATGATGCATCGTAAGCAGCATCTTGAAACGTTGTTGTTCAATATACAGGCCACATACTTGGACGCTACTGATGAAGAAGGAAAAGACCGACTTCAGAGAGCCTATAAGAATGTTGATTTGTTGAAGGAGCAACTGAAGGATGAGCCGGAAGAAGTTAAATCATTAACGAAATTCATTATATCCAGATGCGACGTTAAAGCCATGAAAAAAGAGGCGGTGGATGTTAATGGGACAAAGGGAACATTGTTCACCCCTCATTTGGATGAGGAACAGAAAGCTATGAGTGAAGCCTCTGTAAGAGATTCCAATGCGATGATGGCGGGTTCAATGCTTAGGATGTGGGCTTCATATCGTGCCAAAGGTGATTTGGAGAAAATCAAGGATAATGAATACGAGCACAACCCTGCAAAAGCCATAGCGGTTTGTAAAGATATTCTTAAACAACTGAAAACCAAAAAAGTAGGTCTGTTCCTTTTGCCTGGTGATGAATACGTGCCCGCAACCGTCAGTTCCGTGTTGATTCGTGATTTTTCGGATCAGTTGTCAGAAGAAGATAACAATTTTTGTATAGAAGTTGTTGTCAATGCTCTGGAGAACGTTGGGAAGATGGTGGGTGATAGCATGTCTGATTATGCCACGTGCCTACAGGTTGTTGGTATTATCATGGAACGAAAGCCGGAGTATAAAGACCGTTGCTTACAAATACTCTATGCTTACGCTTGTATAAATGAGGAAGTGGCCGGACATCGGGCTTGCGATATGGCATCAGCAACTATAGTTGACCAAAAGCTATGGGATAAGTTTGAATCAGACATGCTTTCTTTGGTTGAGAAGTTCATAAGCAGCAAGACGGAAGACGGCAACGTAAACTCATTGCAATATGAAGATGCTGAGACTTTGCTATGTATGCTGGCAGTATATCCCAAAAACAAAGATATAAGGTATATTGCTGATGTATGTTTGGAAAGGGTATCACACATCTGGGATTTGAACGATAAGAGAAAGAATCTTTATTTTGGTAGCAGACACTCTGGTTCTGATGTAGTGGCGCGGATTATTCTAAGTGCGGACAACGAGGATATTCCTAGATTGCTGTCGTTCTTCACTCGCTACCTGAATACGGATGTGCATGATACATTCCTGATGTCATTTGTACTGCGAACTGTAATGACGGAATATTATGTTCGTTTTTGGATTGCGTGGTATGCCCTTTATGATACAGTCGTGCGGCAGCGTGATAATCATTTCCATAGCGAGATGCTGAACAATTATATGTTTAACCCTGTGCAATACACCCACTGGGGAGATGACTGGTTCAGGATAGAGGAAAAGGATATGGATTTCTTCAAAAAAATAGCTAATGATATTGGAGGGCTTCCTGTTGTGCTGAAGAATATTGCTTATGTTGGCAGGACATTGGCCAAGAACTATTTCGTGAGGTTGCTAGATATATTTAATGACATTGCGGTCAATCATTCAAATATGAACTTGAAAGACCTAAATGATGATGTGATGTTAAATATGGAAGCAATCATGCGCAGAGAACTTCCGAACAGGAATGAGGAGATAAAACAGAATGATGTGCTTAGGAAACAGCTATTAAATGTTTTGGCGTTTATGACAGAGCGAGGTTCATCTTATGCCTCGACCATTATAACAGGTTTAAGTTAAGGAGTATGGGGGCTTTTATACATCAGAATAATGTCTTACTTGAGCTGTCTCGAATGACAGCATTCGAGTGGTTGAAAGAGTTGTGCTATAGAACTCTGACAAATGGGGTTCTTGATAATAACGGTCTGCAGGCAGTGTTTGAGCTGTTCGTAACTAACGGAGTCGCTGCATCAGCAGAGCCGGCAGTTTCACCGGCGCAGCTGCTTAGATTGACGAAGTTTGTTCATCAAGATGGTGTGAACGCTTTGAAAGCAGGAAGTGAAATGAACTTCTGTGATGAAGGTATTACGCTTATCTATGGACAAAACGGGAGTGGTAAAAGCGGTTATTATCACGTGTTGGATCATTTAGCTGGTGGTGTAATGGCCAAACCAGTGTTGGAAAATATTTACGAAGCCCACCCCGCTGCTCCAACGTGCAAGATAGGCTATAAACTTGATGGAGTGGATCAACCAATTTTTGACTGGGATAATACGGATGCTACCAAAGGTAAAGCCCCTTTTGATAAGATTACGGTATTTGATTCTAAGTACACCGGTTATCTTGTGAAGAAGCATACACCAGATACGTATCTCCTGAATACACATGGCTTCTTCGATTTTGCAGATTTACAGACCAACGTATCCAATCTTGTAGCCAAGGTAAGAACGGAATGCCCTGAAAAGGAACCACTGCTGAATGTGCCTGATTTGACGGTACTGAATCTGGATGGCATTTATGATCGTTATCTATCTGCTTTACAGACGCAGTTGGATTTGGAAATCAAAGGTCTGCTCGGTAAAAACCGCGGAATAATTGTAGCAAAACAAATAGAAGACGGGAAGCCTTATTTGGTTGTGAGATTGAATGCTCCTTATGAAGTGGACAATATACTCAGCGAGGGCGAAATCAAAGCGGTGGCTCTTGCATTGGTTCTTTCGGATTTGGAGTTGAAAGAGAAGAAGAATCCATTGGTTCTTGATGATCCTGTGAACAGCCTAGACAACAATATAATAAGACGATTCGCCACAAGACTTTTAAGATTGGAGAATCAGGTAATTCTGTTTACGCATAATGTTTGGCTGACTAACGCTCTCTATAAAAGTGGTGACGTGAAGGTCTATAGGGAGAATTCACAGCCGGGAACAAGGACCAATGCCAAAAAACATTTGATTGCCTATATGGTAAACAGACAGGGAAATACAACGGGGATACTGCGGAACTATGATAAAGATGATCCCAGGTATTATCTTGACTGTGCAAAAGTATGTATCGACACCGTGCCGTTTGAGATTAAAGAAGCTGAAAGTGCTACGCAACTGTTGAGAAAAGCAGTGGAGCTAATGGTTGATGAGAAAATATTCCTCAATTTGGAACCTTGCAAGTACAGATACGGAGCGCAAGGGATATTGTGGGCTGATTTGCTGGGCTTAAAAACCGTACCTGATGCAGTAAACCAGAAGTTGCAAGAACAATATGTAATACTATCCTCTGGAGGGACACATATCGGCTTGGTTGGGGAGGAAGACCCTCTGGAACATGATGATTTGGAAGATGTCTATAATGAATTAATGACGTTGGCTTAGGCATACGGACAACCGATCGGGAGCTGGTATGCGTGCGGAGCGAAAGGTATTATTGGGCAATGCCTAATTGTGCCTGAAGCGAGGAAATAAAGAAACGGAACCCCATCTGATGAAGTTCCGTTCACGGTCCAGAGTGATTGATTGGTTCCATGACTCAAGGAAGGTCGCCAAGTTACCCCCCCGCGCGGGAACGGTGCCCCGATGGTTGAAGGCTGATGTGAGATGGGAGAGGGGAGGGAATTGATAATGTATAATTCTTGAAGTGTCAAGCGTCGCAGAGCGCCGAGCGGATAATGTATAATTGATAATGTATAATTAAAATATAGAGGTAATAGATAAGAGTTATCATGTGTATAATTGAGGGATAAAAATGAAGATTAACTTTTTTTGAGAGATTAAATAGAACGAAAATGGAAATTTAAAAGTAGCTTTGCAGCCGAAAACATAGAATTTGATAGTATGAAGCATCTTATAATACGTAACATTGGACCCGTAAAGGAAGCCAATCTGGAACTGAAGCGTTTCAACTTTATCATAGGCCCTCAGAGTAGCGGCAAAAGTACTGTTGCTAAGATTTTGAGTACCTGTGAGTGGATTGAAAAGGAAGTAGAAACGACTCGCAACGAGCAGGCTGTAGGTAACGGGGAGAGTTTCCGCACTCTGATAGAAGGCTTCCATAAAATGGACCGCTATTTTGATCATGGCATGGAGTCTTATGTTAAGTATAATACAGATTTCATAGAGATTATATATGAACATCATGAGTTGAGCATTCATATGAATCGTGATGCGGAGTATCATAGACAGAAGATCTGCTATATTCCTGCTGAAAGGAATGCGGTAACACTTGAGGAACTGCAAGGCTTGGAGCTTAGACAGACCAATCTGCGTAGTTTCCTTTTCGATTGGTTCAACGCACGTGAGTTCTTCAAGTCAGACAACAAAATGGACATTCTTGATTTGGGCGTTAGATATTATTATGACCCTGACCAGCTGAAGAATAAGGACCATATTGAGCATGTCAACGGCAAAACGTATGACATTACGTTGGGTAATTCATCCAGCGGCCTCCAATCTGTGACCCCCCTCATTGTGATGCTTCAATACTACAGCAATCAATATTTTGCAGAGTACAACATTAAGAGATCTTTTGAGCAGGAATTAAAGGTGAAGAGATTGCGTGCGGCATTAACCAGGGAAGTCGTGATGTCCCAATATAAGCCTGATTTCAAGGAGGAAGAGGTGGCAGAGCTTGTAGCACGATTTAATGACGAGTTACAAAGAGAGGATCCTCATGTGCTTAAGATCTTTGACGCATATGAGCGAGCCATCAACAGATTGACGATTCCCAATCGAACAACTTTTATTATCGAGGAGCCTGAGCAAAATCTCTATCCTTTTACCCAAGTGGCTCTTTTAGAAGCTGCTTTAATGCTTTGCTGTTCAGGTGGTCGTGCTCATGGCTGTACCATTACAACCCATAGTCCTTTTGTGCTGAATTTCCTCAATGTCCTTATTGCAAGATACTATAAGAATGTGGTAGATAAGGTGGTCCTGAATCCAGATGAGCTTAGCGTTTTCTCTACCGATGAGGGCAAATTGACGGATATGATGCAGAAGAACGCCAAGACGGGAGAGTATAGCGTGAATGCTGATGACCTCGTGGAGGCTATGCGAGCCATGTATGAGGAGTATCGTGATATTAAGATGCAATAGTAGGTTATGTTGAAAGAGTTGTTTGAATCTCAATTCTATATCACATATCCCAAGGCAAAGGACAAAATGCTGATGGTAGAAGAACGCCATGAGAGTGGCGTCTTTTCTATTATTGACCCTAGAGCATGTGTCGGATGTAAATATGTATGCAGTGATGAGCCTAAGGACAGAGAGCAATTAAAGGTGGCTTGTACAGAATCTGCCAGCATCGTGGATATGGAACAAGTGTTCAGCTTTGTGCAAGAGGATTTAGGTGAAGTATGTGACTATATGCTGGAAGCTACTGACAGCTCTGTGTTAGTGGAGATGTCATGCTCAACACCAGAGTATGTTATGAGCAAGCGTCCCAAAGCTCGTGGGCAACTTCATAACACTTTGGAGAAGTTATTTACATGTCCTCCTATCAGGAAACACATCGAAAATAAGGCAAATCGTTTTGTCGTTTTCTCTTGGAAGGAAACCGTCCCTGCAAATGCGAAAATGGACGATGTGGAGAGAAGCATGAGAGACATGACCATATTGGCTGATGCTGTATATTCTCCGGATAATGAGTCGAAGTTTGAATTAGGTTTCAAACTAAAAGAGATTCGTTATCCAGATGTGTTAAGTCTGTCATGAAACACAAAAAAGCGGGCGGCACATCATGTGCCGCCCGCTAATTTCCTTTTCAGTTATCACCCAATAGCCCCTCTGGCTCCAGGTCTTCGTAGTCAATAATGGCATCGAAACATGGGCAGGACTTCATCCATTCATCAGGATCCACCCGGCCGTCACTATCCAGATCAGGTGACAGGTCACGGTGACCGAGGATGATAGCGTTGGGATACTGGTCGTGAAGCTTCGTCAGCAGCGATCTCATGCTCTGGCGCTGCGCCTTGGTCCGCGTGTCGCAGGCATTGCCGAGGGCATCGAGACCGCCCTCATAGCAGATGCCGATGGAGTGATGGTTGTTGTCCTTGCAGTGGGCACCCACCATCCACAGCGGCCGCCCCTCATGTACTTGCCCGTCGCGTGTGATATAGTAATGGTATCCAATGTCCTTCCATCCCAGCCGGAGGTGGTCGGCCTTGCACTGGTCAAAGCCGTAGCTCTGCGTCGTGCGCGTCGCGCTGCAATGCAGCACTATCAATGTGATTTGTCGCATTTCACATCCATTTTTCAGTTTTTCAACAATCAATCACCCCACGCAGCTGGTGGTGGTGATCGAGGTGATAATCGCGGTGAGGATGGTGATGATGATGTCAATCACTCTCTTGATGGTTCGTTTTGATGAATCTGTCATAATGGTGGTTTAGGATTAAGTGTTGATGATTAATGGTTCGTTCGGCACAGCCGACTTATCATTTATTATCTATCATGTAGATAACCCAGCCTGAGGTGAGGGGTACTCACCTCAGAGCTGAGACTTAATTTAGGGTTCCGGTTCCTCCTCCTCTCCGGCATTGCTGTCCGGCTTGGAGATGTCCACGGTGTCCTCGCCCTTCAGTTCGGCACTCAGCGTAGCAGCCTTGGCACGAAGGGTGGCGGTCTTCTCGAACTCCGCATCACGCAGGAGATTGTCGAAGCTGCGGCCGGGAGCGAACTTCACCTTGAAGTCGCTGATGTTAGAAGCCGTGAAGGCTTCCTTGGAGAGCGCCCCCGTGCTCTTGATGCTTGGGGAGAAACTGCCGATGGTGCCGAGGACAACACGGTAGCCCTGGAGGATAAGTTCACGCATGCACACACCCAGCTCGGTGAGGATGCCGACGATGGTGCCCTTGGAGAACACGCTGTTGTGCTCGGTGATATGCTCCGCCAGCTCGTCGAGCGATACGACGCCGGTCTGCTGAATGTTGGCATAAGCCTTCTCGGGATCTCCCTCATGGATGGGGTTCTTCATCAGAGCAACACTGTACTGAATCTTTTTCATACGCAGTAGATAGTTTATTAGTTAATACTCATGCATCCGATGGCCGTGGCCTGAGATGATTGGAGACAGAAACAACGCTTCGCTCAAAAACACATGTCCTATAGTGTACAATCTCTATAGAGAGAAAACTTGAAGGCAAGCAGCAATGAACAGGTCTTTCAGTACGAAGTACGTTGTTTTGTCCTAACCAAGTCAAAGATCACGTCCAACATCCTATGGAAATCCGTCTGACATCCCGTGGATGTGGCGCCAAAGTCCATGGGCTGCAGCCGGAAACTCCTAGGAGTTCGTTTGCGAGTGCAAAGGTACAACACGGTGAAGCCTCGGATGACAGCTCCGGTCACTTACGGTCATATACGATTACTTATAGTCATTTCTACCGTCAAATCTATCGCTCAACTCCACTTTTCAATCATTCCATCTTCAATTAGATTGGATTGCTTCGCAAGAAATCTGAGAAAATCTGAGAAAATCTGAGAAAATCTCATGTCATATTTTGATAGATTTCTACGCGGAGCGTATCATCATACATCTTCCATCATCCATCTTCCATCTCTTTCTACGGTTCCCCCAGTGTGTCGAAGATGAGCCGCACCTGTTGCGGCGTGAAGATGCGGGATGACGGAACCCAGCCGGTCCGCAGCAGGTCGTTGCGCAGGGTGAGTGCTCGCTCCAAGTCCGTCGCGAACCGTCGCAGTGCGGGTCGGTAGCCGCACCAAGGATAGTACATCTGGGCTAATTGCCCTTTTTGATACGCTCTGATTTTCATCATATCACTTCGTTTTATTTAGAAAATGTTGATTATACAAAAATGTCAATTCCCCTCACGCGCTTAACGTCGACTGCTGCGGCTAAGATAAACTTGCCTCGCATTCTCTGAGCGCGGAGAAACCATCTGCGATGACAGCATTCAGCTGTCACTTTTGATGGCTCCTTTTTGATATGCTCTGATTTTCATCATAACCAAAAAACTTTATACATTATCAATTCTCTGTTCACCATCTGTTTGCTCATTAGAACTCATGAGTTTTGAGAAGCTTTCGTCTTTCATCATTTCGAGGTATTCCTCATAGGTGACGCTCTTCCTCTCGCGCTCCTCGACACTCTTCCAGTACTCATCACTGATCTGCTTCTCGATGGCCTTGTTGGCCGCCCGCTGCTCTGGTGACATCGTGCGACGCTTCGGCTTGAAGTCGTTATAGACGCCCTCCATGACCTTGGAGAAGTTATTCGGACGCAACAGCCAGTCCAGGCTAGCCACCCATCCCTGATTCCCGCCACCGTTGAGGAACGACATGGAGGCGGCCCTCTGCAGCACCTGCGCCACGCAGTTCTTTCCGTGTTCGCGACAACGGGCCCGCAGGGACTTCAGGCGCTCGCCCTGTAAGGTGGCAATCTTAGGAATAGCGGCATTAGCCATGATCTCGTTGAAGAACTTGATGAAGGCCGGGATGTTGATATCCTCTTCGGGATTAGGCATTTTCCCTTTTTCCTCATCTTCTTTTTCCTTTTTGACGACGACCTCTCTTTCTTCTTCTTTCTCTTGGGGGGATAGGGGTGCAGGGGGAAGGGTGCTTTCTCGTTCTTCTTCGTTCTCTATCGGGGTCAGACGTTCCGAGACTTCGGGAAACAGTTCCATCTGCCGCTTATCGGTGAGAGGGATGTCCGGCAGCGTGCCACCAGGACGGAAGCGCTCACTCACGTAGGCGGGATGTACCGACAGTTGTCCGTCCAATTCCCATCGTGCCACGCACATCTCCTTCAGCTCCTGCTCGGTGGCATCCTTCTGTGCCCGCAGAAATACGAGGTCCACGAGTTCCGTGGCGGGACACATCGCATCGCAGATGTGCTGTTCCAGCTTATCCGCCTCCACCTGGAGACTCTTAATTTCCACTCGCACCTGCGCCAGCCGGCAGATCTTCTGGTAAAGCCCTTGGCTCTCCAGATACATTTGATTCGGTTTCAGAAACATAAACCAATAAGTTTTAATAAATAAACATAGCGCATCTCTCAATAAATGCGGTGCGAAGTTCGTCAGAATCGACGAAAGCATGAAACAACCGTCCGCAGGGCGGACACAATAAATAATTTTTAACAAGATCCTACAGAAAAGATGCAAAACAAGATTGTTTTAGACCCGCTGTCGGCAGCACACGCTCTGGCAGCAACGACGCTGAAGAAAGCTGATCGGATTTTCTACCGGCAGCGTCGAACCATGGAGGACAGCTATGGCATGCCCCATGGAACCTTTACAGGAGTCTAAGACGGACATCTAACCGAGGGCTTTGAGTTAAGAACCTCTCAACTGATCGCCATCTACAGAGCCATCATCAGTCACTACCAATCCAATCCCGAAAGACAGGAACAGGAGTTCCGGGAGCTGATGAATGAAATCAGGAGGGCGGTGATGCCGCCCAGGTTTTGAGGAGAGGGGAGAGTTGTGGCAGCTGTAGTCCATCATAAAATTCATCCCAAACTTCGAACTCGAGGAGAAGGGAAAGAACCTGGATCAAAAAATATAGATTGTTAGAATATCTAAAAAAGGGGTATGGGCAAACGCTCATACCCCTTTTTTGTGTATTTTCACTCAAAGAAGCCAAGGGTGGATGAATAGGTAGGGGATTTGTGCGGAAAAGATGAGGGAAAAGGGAAAAAACACAGTTTGAGGAGGTCAAAACTCAAATTTCTTGAAGATTTATATTGTAGTATCAAAGAAAAACCGTAAATTTGCGGCCATAGAATCTGGTGGCCGGGCGAAGCCCGGAGCCGGAGCTAATGTCATAGAGCGACTGAAAACCAGAGTGATATGATGCTGGCAACAGAAAAATACAAAGGCATCGGACGCCACACAAATGTGTGGTGACCCTAAGATTTGGTTTTCTACGAGGTAATTATGAATTATTCAGCATCGAAATGACTTAAAATCAGTATTCTGTATATAGATTCATTTCGGCCAAATTTGATGCGGATTCAGGATTTGGGGCTAGTTTTGCTGGAAGTGAAATATAAAGCGAGTAGACTACTTGGTAAAGATGAATTTTTTGAACAATAGAAGACAAGGAAAACATCAGTAATTTAAGAGAATATATGGCAGATTTTCTACAACAACTTGCAGAACAAAAACGTAAAGTTGATTTCAATACGTATGACATGACCACTAAGGAACTTGTTTCTTTGGTGGCAGACGGGACTATTAACATCTCCCCAGAGTATCAGAGGCAATTCAGATGGGAGGAAGATAGACAATCGTCACTCATAGAGTCCATCTTTCTTGGAATACCCGTGCCTTCTTTATTTATGGCAACGAATAGCGATAACACTTGGGAGGTCATTGACGGAGTTCAACGTCTGAGTACAATTATCAACTTTGTGGCAGACAGGGATGCTGACATCAGAAAAAAGATAAAGAAACCAGATCCTCTCAAGCTGTGTGGTCTTAAGAAGCTTTCTCTTTTCAATGACAACACCTTTAACCAACTGCCTCCTACCATCCGGCTAGAATTTAACCTGAAACCGATAAAGGTTATCACTCTGAGTGACAAGAGCGACAAACTGGTGAGGTTTGATTTGTTTGAGAGGCTGAATACTGGTGGTGTTAAGTTGTCGGATCAGGAAATAAGAAGCTGTGTTTATACAGGCGATTTTGTGAGGTTTATTAAAAGACTGGCAAAGGATGAAAACTTTAAGACGGTAACCAAGAAGCCGTCAAGAAGAGAAATAGACGGAACCATTGAGGAACTTGTATTAAGGTTTTTTGCTTATCTCTATTACAGAGAGTCGTTTGACCATAACGTGAGAGACTTTTTAAATGAGTTTATGGCAAAAGGCCAAGACATGAATTTGGATGAGATGGAAGACATCTTCAAGAAAGTATTCACACAACTACGGAGATTGGAACATGGCATTGTAAAAACGGTGAATGGTAATAATACCTCGACAATCTTGTGGGAGGCAGTAACAGTGGGTGCAGCGGAAGCTCTAAGAAGTGGTAAAGAGGAGATTAACCTGAATGGCTTTTATGAATGGGTTAAAACGCCCGAGTTTAACAAGCTCGTTACCGGTGCGACAAACTCAAAACAAAAAGTGCTGCAGAGAATAGAGTATGCAAAACAGAAATTCGTGAGGGATGAGTAATTTCGATGCTGTTGGCATGGAGTCAGGAAGAAGGCTTCAGGATGCAAAGAGAATGTTGGATCACATTACCCAGATAGAGCGCGACACTGCATCTCAGGAACTGGCCAAAGTTATCAAAGGCAGTTTCTTTGTACTTCTATATGGAGCTCTTGAGAAGACTGTTTTCTGTCTCGTTAACCAGTGCATTCAGGTGCTTAACTCCAAGCACTTAAAGTTGTTGGACTTAAAACCTGTATTATGGGCAATTGTGTTTAATGATGAGTGTAATGCGATACACGATGCGGGTGATAAAAAATGGACAAAGCGTTGGGAACTGTTCTCGCAGGTTCAAGATGTGGATGCAAAACAAATGAATGATGCCCTATATCCAACTACAACAGGTAATATCAAACTTCCCCAGATAGAAGGAATATGGAGAACATTTGGTATAGCGACACCGGCACGAATGAATGAGAGAATTGCTACCAGACTGTCAAATTTGGCTGATAATCGCATGAAGGTTGCACATGGAAGAGAGAGCGCATCTACGGTAGGTGCCGGATATACGGCAGCTGACTTAAACACCTTTTATACTGAGGTGAGGGACTATATTGCGTATCTTATCAGCTGTTTTGAATCCTACATCGATAATCAGGAGTATAAGAAATAGTGTTTGCTATGGATGAGATTGATAAAACAAAGGAAATAAAGGCCGCAATAGAGGAATTGTTGAAATCGGAAGAGATAGATTACTCCCGATTTACAACACTTTCAAACGAGTTGTTGAAACAAGACCGGGAGCACGTGAGGTTTTCGGTGGATGCCGGTATCATCAACCGACTTGGGAAAGAGTTGGTTGGTCGCGCAGAAACAGCTATATCGGAACTTATTAAGAATGCCTATGATGCGGAGGCATCATACGCTCACTTGATATTTAAAAATGCTTACGTTCCGGGAGGCTCACTCGTAATAGAGGATAACGGAACTGGGATGACATATAGTGAACTTATCAATGGATTTATGCGTATTTCTTCATCTGATAAAGTTCATCGCCCGATAAGCCCAAACTATAAGCGAAAAAAAGCAGGGAAAAAAGGAATTGGCCGTTTTGCGGCTCAGCGGCTAGGAGGTCAATTGATAATTGTCACTCAGACAGCAGAATCGGCATATGCCATAAAGGCCACTATCAACTGGTCTGAGTATGAGATTGACTCTGAAATCAATGAGGTTACAGGCAAAATAGAGTATGTAGAGAAAGAAAGAGTAAAAGGAACAACATTATACATTAACGGTCTTGAGGACGGATGGAGCGATAGTGCCATACAAAGGGCTTATCGATACACGGAAAACTTGTTAATACCAGAACCACTATCAAGGGAAAGAAAAGATTGGGATAAATGTCGCCAAGATCCCGGATTCAAAGCCACTTTCTACCGTGATTTCGTGTCGGAGAAAACAAAGGTTGTAGATGAAAACATTGCGTTCTATGATCATGCATTGGCTGTGATAGAAGGCTTTATTGATGACAAGGGACAGGGATATTGGAGGATGTGGAGCAATAAACTTGATGTACCACAAGGCGATTTCCAAAAAATAGGCGTCGACCGTGAAAACAATGATACACAATATTCAGCAGCCCATTCTATTCATTTTAAGACATATTATTTCATATATGATCGAAGTCTGATTCCTAGTTCTTTGTATACATACGTAAAGAATCTTGGAACAGAAGTAGGAGGCATAAAGCTTTATAGAAATGGATTTCGCGTGCCCCCATATGGAGAAAAAAATAATGACTGGCTCGGATTAGACAGTTCTGTTAGAAGAAAGACTTTATTGTTTCCACACCAAAACCAAAGTTTCTTTGGTTATGTAGAGATTGATGATATCGCTGCAGATCTTTTCGAAGAAACATCAAGCCGTGAAGGATTGATTGAAAACAAAGCATTTGAAGAAATACAAGATTTTGTATATCGTGTAATCATTACAGCCTGTCAGGATGTGGCTGCTCTTAGAAACAGAAAGCAGACCGCTAATCAGAAAGACTGGGAAAAGAAGACTGGAAGCCAGAAAATCAAAGAAGCTCTGAATGAGTTTTCGGAACTGATAAACAAAGAAAAAGAAGAAAAGGAACAATTCACAGATAATTCGGAACAAGAGGACGAGCAACGCCAGCGGTATAAAAGGGTATATGAAAAAATGCGCGAAGGCCAGGAAGAGCAAGAGAGCGAGAAGTTAAAATTGCTAGACGAGCTTAATCTAATGCGAGTATTAGCTGGATTAGGATTGGCCATCGGTGAGTTTATTCACGAGATCAAGTATTATTTCCCTGGGTTTTCTGCAGAGATTAACTATTTGAAAATACTATTGTCAGACAATGAGGAAGCCTTGCAGCGGTTGGATTTGTTACAGTCAAATTTTACATCAATGGAGAGTTATCTGACATTCTTTGATAACTCTATTTCCAATAATGCGCGACGTGTATTGGAGCCAATAAATGTGAAGGAAGAAATGAAGAGTTTTGAAGATGTTATAGAAGGAGATCGAAAAAGAGCAAATATTGAAGTGATTGACAACAGAGAACATGAAGATGTCTTGTTATCTGATATGAAAACTGTACCTATGCATCCATCAGAATGGGCATCTATCTTCTTCAATTTATATTCAAATGCGAAAAAAGCTATCAAACGCTCACCTCGTAGGAACGAAGGACGGATATTGATAGAATGTGCGCAGGATGGAGATAATATTATTCTAGACTTTTCCGACAATGGCAGTGGCGTTGATCCCGCTATCAAAGACTGGATATTTGAAGCATTCATTACAACAACTTCAGCGGCATCGCAAGGCAGTTCTGACGATGAGGTGTATACGGGAACAGGATTGGGGCTAAGTATTTTAAATGACATTATTAGCAGTTACAACGGAAAAATATACTTGCTGGAAATACCTAAAACAGGTTTTATTACAACTTTCCGCATAGAAATACCAAGAGCAAAACAATAAAGATGAAAAGAAGATACTTGTTTTTAGACGACGAAACTGGCGGACCTACCACTGCCATGTTGAATGGTTTCAATGATACAGGCCAAATAGAATTGGAAACATTGAAACTGGAAAAGAATGAAATATTTGAGACGGTATGTGCTAAAATAATTGATTGCTCAAAACAACAACCATTTGACGGTCTGATGCTCGACTTGTGCCTAGACGGTGCGGGCGAGAACAGTATGGCTTTCAAGGCCCCTGCTTTAGCACAGCAGATCAGAACAAAGACTTTAGAGGGTGTTCTTCCCCAGTGTCCCATTGTTTTGTGCTCTACAATGGCTAATTTGGATAGTTTTTATAAAAGAGACCGGGCAAGCCATGATTTGTTTGACTATTATTTCGTTAAAACAGGAGGCCATTTTGAAAAGGATGCCATTAGGCTTCAAGCCCTTGCCTGCGGATATGATATGATGAACAAAGAGGGGAAGAATATCGAGGTGGTTTTAGGCAGGGAGGTAGATAGTATAGATGAACGGATCATTGCTTACTTAGGTGAAGAGAGTCTTTCTTCATTTGATGTCGCCCAATTTGTAATAAAGGAACTTCTAGAAAGACCAGGAATACTTATTGACGAAGAAACTCTTGCGGCACGAATGGGTGTTGATAGAGAAGCGTCAGGTATGGCGTGGAAGGAACTGAATGAAATACTTGAAAAAGAGGCGGTCTATAGTGGACTGTTTGCGAATGGATGGAAGAGATACTGGGCAGAATTGGTCTCAGCATTTTTTATGAATCTAACGGGCGGTAATCCGTACCAAATTATGAGGGCTAGTGAGCGGGTGGAAACCTTACAAAGAATAGGCATTAAAGGACTTGTAGTTGCACAACCTATCCAATATAATAAGAGCTCCTATTTTGATACGATTTGCCAGTTTTATAAAAAACCGATGGATTCTATGGAAGGAATACCTAAAGAAGATACGGTTATGATTAAACCGTGGCAGGAACATAGATATGTTTCGTTCTTAGCTTTGGCATCTGGAAACTATCAGGAGAAAGATGTTTGTGTTGAAGGTATAAAGAAGTATGAAGATATAAAAGATCGTTTGAAGCATGGGTAAGAAAAAGTGTAACAGAAATGCATCTTTTTACCGTGACCGTGCTGAGGAGCTGCGAGAATTACAGAAGGCACTCGAGACACAATTCAATGGCAAAACAATGAACCTTGCACCCCTCCAGGAAGCAGTAAAAGATTTAGAGAAAATTGCTGCTGGAGATAAGGATGAAGATGAGTGGAAGTGTAACATCGCAAACTTAATCATACCTTTTGGCGATGTAAGAAATGTTGAGCCGGCGGAGATTGATGCTAGAATTAGCATCTCTTGTATGTTTAAAACCACGATTGATGCATGGAACAATGCGAAGTGTGACCCTTTCAGCACATATTCATTCGTGCTCAGAGTGTTTGGAGATTATGATGATGTTGAGTATAGTTGGGGATTATACATAGACAAATCGCCGACGACTGGAACAGTAGAAGAATGGCATCCCTTGTACCATCTGCATTGCTTTGAAAGCAGAGCAAACGGTGTGACTATATTGATAGATAATGAGAAGAAAAAAGGAACAATGCACCTAAACGTTCCAAGGCTGGTACACTATCCTTTGGACATTATGCTTGGGATAGGATTCTGCTTAACGAACTTTTACAAAAAGGAAATGTTTACAAAATTCTGTGGGAAAAGTGGAAGCCAATTTGTTCGATATTACAAACAGTCACAGGAAAGGATACTTAAGCCTTTCTTTGAGTCACTGGCAAACAATAGGGACAGTGTGTATAATGTAAAAGACTTATGCCCTCAAATCGTTTAATACCCAGCTTCGTTTTACGGAAGTTCGCTTCGCTGTGTGACTGTGGGAACAGCCTTTACACCGACTGCTTTATAGTTTCTGCCTATTTGAGTCAGAACAGCATCCTTGTAAGGAATAATCGGCTTATATTGGAGCATACCATTGACAATGAAAATGTAGCCAAGTTTGTAGAATATTTGAATCGAAAGGGTATTCGACTTGGGTTAGAAGATTTGATTGCTTTCTTTGAGTTTGTGGTATCACCGCAGGAAAAGGAGGTAAATGGAGCCGTTTATACGCCGGAGTATATAAGAGAACATATTGTTGGTCGCGTTTTAAGACTTCTGGCAGGGCCGCTTGGTGAGAAGAAGTTTGCTGACATAGCCTGTGGCTGCGGTGGTTTTCTGATTACGCTGGCGAGACATCTGCACGAGGCAGGCATCCCATATCGGAAGATATTCGCAAACTGTCTGTATGGCGTAGATATAGCAAAATATAGCATTGATAGAACTCGCTTAATGCTAACTCTACTCGCATTAGAAGAAGAGGATGAGGAGGAATATAAGTTTAACCTTATACATGCTAATTCTCTTAAGTTCAAATGGGAGGATGTAGATGAAGTGAGACAACATGGAGGATTTGATGCAATAGTTGGTAATCCACCATACGTCGGTGCGTCTAAGATTGACGAAGAGAGTAAAACCCTGATTAAGCTATGGGAAGTTTCGAAGACGGGCAAGGCAGATATGTATATCCCTTTCTTCCAAATAGGCATTGAGAACCTTATGCCAAACGGAATATTGGGCTATATTACAGTTAATAATTTCTATCGGAGCGTGAATGGTAGGGCTTTACGGCATTTTTTTTTACGTCGTAGGCTTGAGGTAAGCATCATTGATTTCGGAGCTGAGCAAGTGTTCCAAGGTCGTTCGACTTATACCTGCCTCTGCTTTGTAAGGAACGTGGATGACGGATCTGTCTATTATACCAAGTGCGAGAGTAACCGACTGAAGGGACTGCAGGAAGAGGACTTTGAGCGTTTTGATTATCATAATATTGAAGGACAGGATGCTTGGACCCTGCTACCAATCCGAGAGCAAGAATTTATCAGCAGAGTAAGAGAGGCGGGCATCCCGTTGGAAAAGTATGCATCTATCAGAAATGGATTTGCAACTTTAAGGAATGATATTTACCTGTTTGTACCGACGCGCGAAGATGAACGGTATTATTACTTTGAGTCGGAAGATGGCGAGGTACAGGTAGAAAGAGAAATCTGCCGTAATGCAGTGAAAGGTAATATATTAAGGTGTGAAGAGGATATTAAGGAGAATCAAGAGAAGCTGATATTCCCATACAGGATAGGAAACGAAGACGAAGTGTCACCGATTGACGAAAATGAAATGCGTCAGCGTTATCCGTGTGTGTACAGATACTTAGAAAACAAAAGAGAAGTGTTGAATGAAAGGAGTAAGTCGGACAAGATAAAGCCTTGGTATATTTATGGTAGGTCGCAGGCTTTGAATGTGTCAGGCTATAAACTCCTGTTCCCATATATTGCTGATAACCCTTATTTTATTTTGAGTGAGGACAGAAACTTGATGTTTTATAATGGGTATTGCATTTTAGATGAATCGATAGAGAAGCTGCGTTTTTTGCAGAAGTTACTTAGTACGAGACTATTCTGGCGTTATATAGAAGTGACAAGTAAACCATACGGCGGCAATTTCTATGCGCTTGCCAAGAATTATGTCAAGACCTTTGGCGTAGTGGATATGACGGAGGAGCAGAAACATGAGTTTATTGCGATGACAGAAGATGAGGCAGAAAGGTTTGTAGAAGAATTGTATGGAGTTGAATAGTTTTAGAATAATAGCGGTAAGAGTGTTCTCGTATTGTGACCCGGCAATCATGCGGGCACTATACCCGGAAACCACCTATTTCTTAAATAACGACTATGAGGACGAGTATCTTGCGAATGCGAGAAATTTGGTTTACAGTTTACCGTTTACAGTTTACGGTATATCCAAGGAAGAACTGGACAAGATGAGTGATCAGGAGGTGGCGGTGTGGTATAACGACAATGTGATCTATCCGGATAAGGTCAGGCTGAACTGCTATTATTATCGGCATTATTCCTTCGTCAAGGATATACAGATGATACTCTGCACCGTGTTGGGGAAGAAGATGAAGTACGCAGGGGAAACCATATAAGCGACCACGGATGGCACGGATGAAACGGTTTTTTGAAGCAGTTTGGTAATTTTGTAGATTCGTGTTTTTACCGCAGAGAAGACCGAAGGACGCTATGCAGGGATAATGGTACAATGAAATAATAGGTGGTGATGATACAGTCTATAAAGAATCAATTGGAGGAAAAAGAGGTTCAAGATATCTTTGAAGCTTACCTTCAGAAAACAGACTATCCGAAGAAATGGATAGTACTGACGGACTATTGTCTTGATGATCCCAATAAGGCGAATGTCATCACCTTTGTTCTTCTGCATTATAAGAATGAGAAGGAGCACACTGAGCTGGAACAGAAAATCTTAAAACTCCAGAAATCCGACATAAAGCATACACGGTATATCAGTAACAGTCTGATGCGTTATCTGAGGGATTTGCCTGTATTCAGTTTCTCTTTCATCTTAGATAAACGGGAATTACTATTTGGAGATACTCCTGCAGCCCAAAAGAAGGCGGTAGTTGAAAATTTAATTGCTGTAAGGGAATGCTATCAACAGTGGGTGAACACAGCGCCGAACACGGACATTGCTAACTACTATCAAGAATCCATCAAAGATTTGGATAGAGAAATTAAGCAGGTGTCAAATGGGAAGAAATATAATGGACATGTGGATATCTTGTTGACAGCGGCTCTTGGAACTCTATATACGGCTGAGATATTGAAAAATGTTCCGGGTTTGGAAGTTGTTGGATGGTTGCCAGACCGTGACAAGATAACCCAATCTTGTGGTGGGATTGCGATTCCTATATTTCACTGTATGTTGCATAATCACTTAGGTGGAAAGGATGTGATATTCCCTGTTGCAGATCCTAATATACAAGGTAAGCCTTTTTACGACGCCTTGAATAGGATACCTGATGATATCTGTGCTGCCGTCGCAGATTACACTTTTGCGCATCCTGGGATATCGAAGGAGAAATTTAGCCACGTGTTGCATGAACTGATGGCTGGTAATCCTTTTATGAGGGTTCATCGACTGTACAAAGATTTGACAGGTTATCACTTTAGTACACAGTTTTATAATACAAATCTATGGAAGTCCATCATGTTCTATTTGCGGAAGGCAGTAAGGGAAGTGACAGGGCTTGTGAATATGGTTAGAAAAAAGATTAAACATTGAAAGTATGATGGTTGAATATCAACGATACGATATAGTCAGGCTTACAGACTCCAAGTTTGAGGAGGTACAAGGTAATCTGTGGTTTAAAGACAATGCCTTTTCAATTACAGAGGTGAGAGAAGGAGGCGTGGTTTCATTGTTTGAGCTTGATACCTTGATACCTGTTGGTGAACTACGCCCGATGCCAATGGGGAAAAAATATGCGGGAAATATCTATTATGACCCAGTGATTGCAGCTTCGATTATTGGACCTAATGATGAGATTCCAGTACATTGTACTGATTATTCTTTTTTTATGGATCATTTGGAGAGGGTAACCGAAGAGGATGGTACTTCGCTGCGTAGCCTTGTTGAAGAGCAAAATTTTAAATATGTACATGAAGTTCAGCATTGGTTACGTGAACGATATGGTACTGATGATTTGAGAATCTATCATACAGTTATATCACCTACAGAGGTTTGCTTTAGGCGTCTATGGAATCTACGTAAAGATATGCTTGATGCAGGTGTGTCATCATACCAGTACCTCTACGAGATGGCAAATATGCTGTATTTGAGGTGGATGGCGGTTAGTGACGATAAAGAGATGCTAAGATGGAGGGATTTGGAACAGGCTACGGGTGATGACAAGGTGGAATTGTATCAGCATGCCATTAAACGAATCAAACAGGAAACACGCATCTTTTCTGCTACAGTGCTAGCGCAAGTCATCAGTGAGGTATCAAAATGTGCCCAAAAAGAAAATATTGCTGAACTGTTTGATCTGATGCTACAGGAAATCATTAAGGCGAAGGATGGTGGTGCCATTCAAAATACAACACCAAAAGTGCTGGCTCAACTATTGGTGGAGGTGATGCAACCAAAAATTGGTGAGCATTGGCATGACCCTGCTGCTGGATTTTCGGGATTCCTGGTAGAGATAGACAAATATTTACGAGAAAATAATAGCAACTATCAAACTCTTACTGAAGAGAAAAGAAGGTTCCAAATAACAGAAGCCCTAACGGGTTTGGAAATCCAAAAAGAAGCTGCCAGAATAGGATTCTGCAATACAAGGTTTCACGGACTATGGTGTGATGTAAAGAACGGAGATTCTTTGGAGGCGGTAGTTTATCAGCAGTATGACGGTATTATCTGTGAACCGCCTATACAGATGTTCTCATTGGCGGGAAAGCAAGGCTCGGGTGCATATAAGAATAAACAGTTGGAGTTTGTAGAGTTAATACTAAAGTCTCTAAGTTATCAGTTTGAGGGTCGTGCAGCTATGTTGCTTCCTGAGAGTTTCTTTTATAGATCAGGATGGGAGTATAGACATATTCGCAAACGCTTATTTGAAGAATATAGCAATCACTGCATTTTAAGGTTGCCAAAGGGTATTTATACTAACACAAACATATCGATGTGTGCCATCTTCCTTAGGTGTAGGCCGAACGATAGCGGAAAAGTGATGGTATATGATATGCAGTCGGAGAAACTGAAACCAGAACAGTTGCAGGATATTTCTGTTTTCGGTGGATTTATCAAGTCATATCGAGATGGTGTGTGTGGCAAAAGAGGCTTCCTCCTGTCGTTGAATCAATTGCGTGATGATGAATATCAATTAAACTTTGGTGGTGGCAACGATACAGAAAAGCAGCAGATGGAAAGCCCTTCATATTATTTGACGGAAGCTAATAAGATAGCGAAGGACATCCGTGCTCTTTTGTCAAAAATGGAAAAGGAAATCAATGGTTAACAGTGTTTATAAAGACTCGATACGAGAGATTCCCCTGGCAAATATTGTAGAGATACGTTCCGCAAGGAAGCCAGATAGATTGGAGGACTATCCATTTGATAGTTCTCTGCCCTACATGGATATCAAGGCTTTAGAAACGGCTAATCCAAACAGATATACTGTAGCTTCAGACTTCATCATGAGCAAACGTGATCTTGTTATGGTGAAGGATGGGCACCGAAGTGGAAAGGTTTTTCGTTCACAAGAAGAAGGAATCGCGGCTTCAACGTTGGTTATTTTATCTCCCAAGCAAGATAATGTGTTGATGGATTATCTCTATTGTTATTTGGCATATTGCTACGAGGATTTTCAAAACAGGAAAAGGGGCGCAACCGTTGGTCATTTGGATATGAGATATCTTAAGGAATTGTTGATACCAGTTCCAGATATGAACATACAGATAGAGGTGGCTGAAAAATATCAGCGAATAGAAGCTTTGGTCAACGAAATGAAAGCGAAAGCATTCCGGCTGAAAGAATTAGCCGCGGTCATGGATGATAATAAACGATTGAAATCTGCAAGTGTAAAATTGCAACAGCAGGTGGAGATGATACAAAAAGCCTGGCTCCATCAGATTTTTAAGCGGACGATATGAAGATAAAGAGACTGTTTGTCCCCGTATATAAGAACGTGACAATAGATCTTAAACTGAAAGCTGATCAAATAACATTATTGGTCGGCCAGAACGGTATGGGGAAATCGAATCTTTTGGAGGCATTACTTTTGATATTCGATGAGTTGTACCAATTAAAAACCAAAGGTAAAAAGGCAGAGAAACAACCGATTCACTACGAGATAGAATATGAATGTAAGGGACGGAATTTTTGCATAACAAAGATAACAGACAAGCATAATATATCGGAATATGCTATAAGAGCAGGCACCCCAGAAGATATTCATCAGATAGACATAAAAGATTTGGAACTGCCCAACCAGATTATAGGTTATTATTCCGGCGAGAACAAACGAATACGAAATTTGGTTGAGAAACACATCCAGAGCGAGGAAAGATCAAAGCGTATAAGGTATTCAAATGGTACTGAAGATGGACTAAGGCCACGACAGTTGTTCTTTGCAGAAAATCGACACTCAATTTTGGTGCTTACCACACTTTTGCTATACCAAGAACATCCCATATATGGAGGAAATATTAAAAAGGTCTTGCAAGATGTGGTGCATATTGTGAGATGGGATAGGATACAAGTGAGATTTCGCAACCCAAGTTTTGCCAAGATGGGGAATTTGAGAAAGGAAGGAAATACTCTTGAGGAATATCTTGAAAAGCTCACTGAGGGTTATGATTTGGAGCGCACCAACATCTTTTGGGGTGTAAAAGGGAATGTGGATAAGTTGCTACGCTTACTGCTCTATTACGCTTTAGATTACAGTCAGAAATTCTCCATCTTTTCAGCAACGCGAGGGTCAAGAGAGTATTTTGATATTGAGAGCATCCCAGCTGATGAAGAATTCCAAAGAGCATTGTATGAAAGATTTCCGTCGCCATTGGATTTCTTAAATACACTGGAAGAGTGTTTTGTGTTGAATATGGTAGAGAGTTTTGACATCATTCTCCATAAAGAAGGTGAAAGGGAACGCTATCCATACCTTCATCTGAGTGAAGGAGAACAACAGTATCTTACCGTGATGGGGCTTATTGCCTTGGCACACAGTCATCAGGATGAAACACTCTTTTTATTGGATGAACCAGATACTCATATCAATCCCCAATGGCAACGTAGTTATATCAAGCATATATTGAATTTGTCAAATACGGAGGAAGATAAAAAGAGTAAGGCTCTCTTCATTTCGACTCATAGCCCGCTACTGGTGCAGGCAAACTCTCGTGGAGATAAAGATGTTGATTTGTTGTTATTCAAGCGTGATGAGAATGGGAAAATACAGATAGATACCGATGAGGATGATGTATTTAATAATTGGCGCATAGACCAGGTACTGATGAGCAAGTATTTCGACTTGCCATCGTCGCGTCCGGAGTCGCTTGATGAATTCATGGAACGGAGAAGGATGTTCGTCAGTGGTGAAGATAAAAGAGAAGTTGGTAATAGTTTGAGGGCAGATGTAGATGAATTTGGCTATTTGCCGACGGGAGAGACAATGGCAGAGGTAGAAGCTATGATGTATATTCACCAATTGGCAGAAAAATTGAAAAAGGAGGGAGGACCTGATGAAGTACATTGATAGGAGTAGTGTGCCTGCGCCTAAGAACTTACAAGGGCAGACAGCACCAGTATCAGAGGATGATATTAGTGATAGCATATACGGACATGCTGACGTTAAGAAAGCACTGACAGACTTACAAAAGGGCATTTGCTGTTATTGTGAGTCGCATTATGATGTTACGGGTTATGGAGAGGTGGAACATTTTCGCCCTAAAGGAGGATGGAAACAGGACAAAGAAGATAAAAAACTACATCATCCCGGTTACTATTGGTTGGCATATAAATGGGAGAACCTAATGTATGCGTGCAAGAAATGCAATCTTACATATAAAAAGAACTTCTTCCCTTTAGAAGAACCTGATAAGCGGTTTAAAGAAGATACATTGGATATTTCACTAGAAAAACCGCTATTGATAAATCCTTACGAGGAGCAACATCCTGAAAACCACTTGACATTTGATGGACCTGTTATCAGGGCGTTGTCTGAGGAAGGAACAGCTTCAATAATATATTATGGTTTGGATAGAGTGTCACTGGAAGAGGAAAGACGAAAAATCTTTAATCCTCTAAACGCTCTTGCTAAAGCAGCAAAATTACTTCAGGGTAAGGATAAGGAGGAAACTGTAGATGAATTGAAGAAATGTCTCAATGATCTAATTACTTCAGGACAGTATACAATGATGTTGAAATGTAACTTCGGTGAGTATGTTATAGAAAAATGAATATGGCCCAAGAAGAACGGTTTTTCTTTTGCAGAATATGAATTGGAAAGATAGAATTACGAAAATAGGACATAGTTGTATCATATTGTCTTTGGTCGTCTTGTTAGGTATTATTGTTTCTTTCACAATAATGAATGATTGCCGATTTAATGAAGAAAGATGCCTTGCAAATGGTGGGGCTATAAAGAGGGATTCCATATTGCACAAGCAAACAGACTGCATGGTAGTGTTATTGCAACAAATTTCAAACCAAATGGATTCTATACGCATTGTTCAAGAAGAATATCATACATTTGAGAAGCGGAACATTGATACTATAAAGACGTCACTTGGTAAGATTGAAAGAACGGAACGCCGGATTTTAAACTTGATGAAATAGTTCATGTTTGATTTCGTTAATTATACGTACAGTGGAGTGTTGGCAATATTGTCGGCGCTATTTTGCTTATCTTATCCATTGATACTGAGTTGTATTGAGAAGATTGATGTAAAATATCACTCAACAAGACTTACAGCTCGTTTCTTGGAAGAGAAGGTTTTCGTTGCGTTTAAATATTTACTTGTTATCAATTTGGTGATGGCAGTGTTGTTTCCATTCATTATGGATGGTAACAATCATTCCCGTTATTTGATTGCTGTACAGTGCTTAGTGGCTGTTGTGTTGATATATTTTGCATTCTGCCTTTTTAATAAGGTAATGACCTATTATGATGCTGGTAAACTGCAGGAGCAGATCCTTTCGGACTACCATGAAGCGCAAAAAAATGGAAAGAAAGGGAAAGAGTCGAAGTATTTCACACAGTGGTCGGATTTGACTTATGTGTTATTAGCATCGGCGGATGAAAAATTGGTGCAGTCTGTTTATGAGGAGTGGTATAGCTATGTGGCAAAAAAATATAGTGAATGTAAGGGGAAACCACTAGAGATGGATGATTATTTCTACGATGCCGTGACACGTATTAATGAGAATCTGTGTAAAGGAGAACGTAAGCCCATATCGGTTAATAATGGTAATTCACTACTGATTTCACTGATAGTACAAGATAGTATTGTAACAGAGATATCATACAGATATCTATGGAAGAACCTTCGGTTACAACTCTTTTATGATAGGGATGAATGGATAATGGCATACTGGAAGGCTGCCTCACAAAGATATGGCTTCTATATGCGTGATATTTCAGCATTTGAGATAGATGATAAAACTGGAGAGAATTATACAGATAAACAGGTAGAGGAAAGACGAAAGCAACGGGAGAAATTTGAAGAGTTTCATATAATGCTATGTGCGATGTTGCTACAACAATGCAAGTACGAACTACTTCAGCAAATGATGTTTTATACACAGTCGCAGCCGCCTTCGTACCCGCTTGTGCCCTCTACATTAGCAGACTTACTCAAAGTGTTTGAGTATCTCAACGAAGATAGACTTTGGGATATCACGTACTTTGAAGAACGTTATCCCATGCCCAATATGCATGGTATAACTGGAGGTAAGATCTTAGGTGCTGCCAATTGTTATATTGCGTTGTTGGTATATAGATTATACGTGTTGGATCATCCATATGGTATGGATTTCGCATTCCGTACATTGGGATTACCTGATAATCAAACCCAGTTGGCAAAATATAAACGCGATTTAGATACGCTGAGTTTTTGGTTGGAAAAAAATAAAGAGAATAAAGAGGCCTTGGCTTCCATACGGGTGTCTGATATAGATAAGATTATTGGTGATGGTGAGGGCTCATCAAGTGATGGTATGACGGCCCCCAAAAAGATAATCGAAGATATTCAATCCAGTATAGATGAGAAACTAAAATACCTTAAACAGCATCAACCAAACGACCCAGATAAAGTAGATTCTCTTGAGAAAGAAGTAAACCGTCGTTTTTTGATGGCAATGGCACCCTTTGGTGATATTATGGGAAAGAGGTTTAAGAGGGATACATGTTACCACTTAAATTCATCAGTAAGTCAGATTTATCAGAATACTGCTTTTCAGGCAAATCCCGATATAGGATATGCAGGTATTGAAGAGTGTGTTTTTGATGGTTTATGGCATACATTCAGTCATCTTTTTGAAAGTTCTTTCTATCAAGAAAGAATGCAGCCAGACTATACAGTGGAATCAGGTTCACTGTTTGTTGCATTTGATAAATTAAAGGTTTGCGAAGACCATTTTGCATTTGTATTTGGTATATATCTCGATTATTATTTAGATAGGGTAAAAGGACTAATTAAAGAGAAAGATCGTTTGTACTGCTATCAGGGTATGAAAATAATACTCCTGGATAGCCCATCTCAATTCTTCTCTAAACGTATATATGTCATGTCAAAAGATGACAGACCATGTATAGAGTTTTATGAGCCAGATAAAGAACAAATAGATACTTTAGAACTTAAGAAGTTTAATGGTTACGAATTGTGGATGTCTGTACAGAAGATAGAAGGCCATGAAAAAGCCATATCTGAGGAGTATATACAGAAACTTGGTGATGAGAAGAATATGTATTCTGTGTTCCATGCCATTTGGATTCCTAAACTATACTTCAAGGATGAATATGACTGTGTGTGTCTGAAAGTAAACTATAGGACGACGGATGAGGGTACAACGGATTCTGTTGAAAAGATAAAACCATTTGAATTATCCAAGGCTGATAACAATTAATTAATTGGTGATATTGTTGGCACTATGACGCAGGAAGAACGTTGTCAGCAGAACTATGATGAGGTAATGCGGTTTTTGAAAACGAATCGTAGGAATCTGTCGAAATTTGAATTATCTGAAAGGCAGCTCTATACGTGGATGAAGCATAACCGGAAGCAGATGAATGCTGGGGTGCTGAAACCTGAAAGGGTTGTAGCGTTTAAGGAACTGCTTTTGGTTTGTGAAGGCTATAGGAGAAAGAATCAATATGAATAGGTATAAATGGTGAAGAAGTATTCTACATACGCCAATGAAGTTCTTTGAGATCAGAGAAGTTGGCGCCTGTGATAAAATAAGAAATAATAATTAAAACAATAGATTATGTCAGAAAGTAAACAATTTACCTGTGCCTTGCGCACATGAGCGAGGAAGGTTGGGAACAGAAATATGTGCAAGAAGCATTCGACACCAACTGGGTGGTGCCTATGGGACCGAACGTTAACGAATTCGAGAAAAGTCTCGAAACATTCGTTAACGATGTAAGATGTCAGAAGGAAGATGTAAGATGTAAGATTTGAGCCTCTTGACAGGAAGGTGGTGTGCCTGAGTGCGGGTACAGCGGCAGTGCATCTAGCACTGATAGCCTGTGGCGTGAAGGCGGGGGACGAGGGGCTGGTGCAGAGCTATACGTTCTGCGCAAGTTCGCATCCTATCACGTATCTGGGAGCTAAGCCGGTGTTTGTGGGTTCTGAGGGCGAGACATGGAATATGGATCCCGTGTTGCTGGAGGAGGCTATCAAAGACCGTATCGCCAAGACGGGTAAAAAGCCTGCGGCCATCGTGCCGGTGGCTCTGTATGGTATGCCGTATCGGATTGACGAGATTATGGAGATAGCGGACAGATACTGAATTCCTGTGGTGGAGGATGCCGCAGAGGGTATGGGTTCGCGCTTCGACGGAAAGGTGCTGGGAACGTTTGGTAAATATGGCGTGCTGAGCTTTAATGGCAATAAGATGATTACTACCAGTGGTGGTGGTGCTTTGATTTGCCGCAGTGCGGAGGATGCCAATGAGATTATGTGGTATGCTACCCAGGCTCGCGATGCATATCCTTACTATCAGCATACGGCCATCGGCTATAATTACCGCATGAGTAACGTGTGTGCCGGTATCGGGCGCGGTCAGATGAAGGTGCTGGATGCGCATATTGCTCATCATAAGCACGTGCAGGCTTTGTATGAGGATCTGCTGAAGGACGTTAAGGGCGTGCATATCCACAAGCAGCCTGCTGATCCTCGCTATGACGCGAACTTCTGGCTGTGTGCCGCAACGTTGGATCCGGAGGTGCGCATTCAGGGGCAGGAGAATGCCTACAAGGAAGTCATCAAGACGGCCGTGGGTGGTGCTGCGGGTGTGATTCATCAGGTGGATTCGGCCACGACCGACTGCCAGCCTAATGAGAACGTGGAGGCTCTGCGTGTGTTTATGCTGAGCAAGAAGATTGAGGCTCGTCCCACCTGGAAAACCATGCACAAACAGCCTGTGTACGCCGGGGCTCCTGTATATACCAACGGCATCGAGGAAGAGTTGTTTAAAGTGGGGTTCTGTTTGCCTGCCGGGCCGTATGTGACGGATGATGATGTGAGGTATATCGTGGAGAGTATCAAGGAGGCGATAGTTGGATGAGGGTGCTGAAGGCCCTTTGGCAGTTGACTTCGTCGACTACCTTCACGACTCGGCAAACCCCAAGCAAGCTTAGTTTGCTCTCGCTGCTCTGGCAGTTTTGTGCGTATGTGTTTGTTCCGCAGAGGAGACCGAGGTCGGATGTATGAAGGAAGATGGTAGGAGTAAGAACAAACTAAAACTATTGATATGAAGAAATATGAATTGATGGCATTGCCGTATGCACCGGAGGCATTGGAATCGGTGATTAGTAAAGAGACAATTGGTTTCCATCATGGGAAACATCTTCAGGCGTATGTGGATAATCTCAACAAACTGCTTCCAGACAGTGAGTATGAGAATATGGCTCTGGAGGAAATTGTGCGAAAGGCTCCGGCTG
>Ga0265299_10000590_pt1 | contig 44377 bp, 28 predicted proteins | sample AusTroGonzalo_MG_4_FD_193485 | JGI IMG/M metagenome (GOLD analysis project Ga0265299, IMG submission 193485) | Bovine rumen microbial communities from tropical cattle in Woodstock, Queensland, Australia - Gonzalo_02 | ecosystem: Host-associated > Mammals > Digestive system > Stomach > Rumen ...
CGCAAGCGTCGCGCTGCGCTTGGGGGATATGTGTAGAGACTTGGTTGCTGCTCCCCTTCCGGTAGGCGCAAAACCCACGAAGTGTTTTGCAAATCCGTGTAATTCGAATTTAATTCCACACTGTGTGCAACCTAAATTAATCCGTGTAATCTGCGTAATCTGTGGTGAAGTAATTTTTATTTTTCATTATTCATTTTTCATTTTCCCTCTGAATCCGAGTTGAGGGCTCCGAGCCCTCACTCGGCTTCAGATGGAATTAAGGTTCGGGCTCTTCCTCCTCTTCATCCTCGTCCTTGGGCGTCCAGTCGGCAGTGGTCTGACCGGCCTTCTGAGCCTTCAGGGTAGCCTTCTGGGCGGCGCGGGTCGTGGTCTGTTCGAACTCGGCAGCTTCGCGGAGGTTCTGGAGGTCATCGCTGGGACGGAAGTTCACGTAGTAGTCCTCGATGTTGGACTCGGTGAAGGCTTCGAGGCTGACGGCGCCAGTGCTCCTGATCTCGGGTTCGAGGGAGCCGATGGTGCCGAGGACGACTTTGTAGCCCTGCAGGATGAACTCGCGGACGCAGACACCGAGGTCACTGATGATGCCCTCGATGGTGCCTCGGCTGAATGTGGAGCCGTGCTCGATGATGTGCTGGGCGAGTTCGCGCGTACCGACGACGCCGGTGAGCTGGAGGTTGGCATAGGCCTTCTTGGGGTCCCCTTCGTGGATGGGGTTGGCCATAAGCCCTACGGAATACTGTACCTTTTTCATTGTACGTGGTGCCCCCTGTTAATCTCCGTGTGTGTTTTTCTGGTTTTGGAGAAACTCCTACTGGGGCTTCGGGAGTTAAGGTTAATGAAAGGGTTGTCTTTGTGTCGCAGTTGAGGCCTCTTCTTTGACACTGCAAAGATACGAAAAATCAGCGAGATACGCAAATTTTCCGGCACTTTTTTTCATGGTTTTCGTCAATTATTTTATAAGTTTTTTGGGGGCATCCACGATCATGCGTGACGTCTTCCGCAATCATGCGTCACGTCTTCCGCAGGAGACACATACGTCTTCCGGAATAATGCGTCACAGCTTGTTGTGAATGCCCAATAATAAGAGCATGGGGGCAGTGAGCATCGCGAAGTTCAGCAAGGAGAATATCGATAAAAAGAATCCGAGTGAGGCTGTGTGCACTCACTCGGATTTCTGTTGAACGCGGTTATTATTTCAAACTCAAATCTCAATATCTTAAATCTCAATATCTCAATATCTCAATTTTCAGTCAATGAGTTCAAACCCGGTGTAGGGCTGCAGGGCGGCAGGGATGCGTATGCCGGCCTCGGTCTGATTGTTCTCTAATAGGGCGGCGACGATGCGGGGCAGGGCCAGGGCTGAGCCGTTGAGGGTGTGGCAGAGCTCGGTCTTCTTGGTGTCGGCACGGCGATAGCGGCACTTCAGGCGGTTGGCCTGATAGGTGTCGAAGTTGCTGACGGAGCTGACTTCCAGCCAACGCTTCTGTGCCTCGCTGTAAACCTCGAAGTCATAGCAGATGGCGCTGGTGAAGCTCTGGTCGCCGCCACAGAGGCGCAGGATGCGGTAGGGGAGTTCCAGCTTCTGGAGCAGTCCTTCGACGTGTGCGAGCATTTCCTTGTGGCTCTCGCGGCTGTGCTCGGGGGTGTCGATGCGCACGATCTCTATCTTCGAGAACTCATGCAGGCGGTTGAGTCCGCGAACGTCCTTGCCGTAGCTGCCTGCTTCGCGGCGGAAGCACTGGGTGTAGGCGCAGTTCTTGATGGGCAGGTCGCTCTCATCGAGGATGACATCGCGGTAGATGTTGGTCACGGGCACCTCGGCGGTGGGGATGAGGTAGAAGTCGTCGACCTCAGCGTGGTACATCTGGCCTTCTTTGTCGGGCAGCTGTCCTGTGCCATAGCCGCTGGCGGCATTCACCACCGTGGGCGGCATGATTTCTGTATAGCCGGCCTTGTTGGCTTCGGCCAGGAAGAAGTTGATGAGTGCGCGCTGCAGTTGTGCTCCCTTGCCGATATATACGGGGAAGCCTGCACCTGTAATCTTCACACCCAGGTCGAAGTCGATGAGATTGTATTTCTTGGCGAGTTCCCAGTGGGGCAGGGAAGACCCACCCCCGACAGACCCACCCCCAACAGACCCACCCCCGACCCCTCCCGTCAGGGAGGGGAGTTGGGCTGCGCATTCTTTATTAAATTCAGCCACCGTCAAGTTGAGATCCCACGAACCGCAGGTCTCCCCTCCCTGACGGGAGGGGCTGGGGGTGGGTCTGTACTTTACCACCACATTATCCTCCGCTGCGGCGCCTTCGGGCACTTCGTCGTAGGGGATATTGGGGATCTGGCAGAGTTGTTCGGTCAGTTGGCGCTGAGCCTCGTCCATGGCGGCTTCGAGGTCCTTGGCCTTCTCCTTCAGTTCGGCGACAGCGGCCTTGGCTTTCTCGGCCTCTTCGCGCAGTCCCTGTTTCATGAGTCCTCCGATTTCGGCAGCTTTCTTCTTGCTTTCTGCCAGGAGGTTATCCAGCTGTTGCTGGGCTTCGCGACGACGACGGTCAGTGGCCTGCACGGCGGCAATGGCCTCTGCTGCGTTGCGGAAATGTTTCTTTTCCAGACCGCGGATCACTCGCTCGGTCTCTTCGTTGATAAGTTTTAGTGTTAACACGGATCTTGATATTACGATTTCACTAATTTACGATTTCACGATTGTACGACTTCTCAATTTTTAATTTTTCAATTTTAACTTCGTTGACTTTTGATTCCCGAGCAAGCTCGCCTACCCGTAGCCTTTCACGACTCGGCCATTTGAAAGCAAGCTTTCATGGCGCTCGCTGCTCCAAAAGTTCAATTTTCAATTTTTCAATTTAAAAAAAGTCCCTCCCCTCCATTCAGGAAGGAAGGGACGAGAAGTCGTTGTCGAGTTTGCGTTATGCCTCTGCTGCGGGCTCCACGGAAACCGTGCTACGGTCCAGGCGACCCTTCTTGAAGACGACGATGCCGTCGGTGAGGGCATAAAGCGTGTGGTCACTACCCATGCCGACATTCTTGCCGGGGTAGTGCTTGGTGCCGCGCTGGCGAACGATGATGTTACCAGCAACGCACTGCTGACCACCAAAAATCTTCACACCGAGTCTTTGTGCTGCAGACTCGCGGCCGTTCTTAGAACTACCTACACCTTTTTTATGTGCCATTTCGTTTCTTGTTTTTTAGTGGTTAAGCAATAACTTCCTTGATAGTCAACTCTGTGAACTGCTGACGGTGACCGTTCAGCTTGCGATAGCCCTTGCGGCGCTTCTTGTGGAATATCAGGACTTTGTCGCCCTTTACCAGCGGTGAAACGACTTCGCAGACCACCTTTGCACCTTCCACGGTGGGAACACCCACGGTGATGGCACCTTCGTTGTCTACCAACAACACTCTCTCAAATTCAACAGTCTGCTGAGCCTCTGCGTCCTGGATGTGCTGGACAAAGAGCTTCTTGCCGGCTTCTGCCTTGAACTGTTGACCGTTAATCTCTACGATTGCGTACATGTTTGATATTAATGTATTTAACGGGTTTTACCGGGAGGCGGACATCCTTCGTGGTGCCACTTTACCGAGCCCCTTCGGTCTCAAATCGGCTGCAAAGGTAGTGACTTTCTGCGACATGACCAAAACTTTTTGCTCTTTTTTCGCATTCCTGCCCTCATTTTTTCGGTTCGTACCTTACTTTTTTATAATAATAAGCCTCTGGAATCACTAAAATATGGATTTTTTTAGCTGCTGGGCACACTTTTTCTGCCCTTTTAGCTTGCGGTTTGCGGTTTTTTATGTATCTTTACACCCGAAAACTTCAATTCTTTAACTATATGAAAAGATTCTTCCTTCTAATTCTCTTCACTTGTTTATGCTTTGCTTCGGCGTTCGCTGAGGATGTGGAACTCACCAAGGTTTCAGACTTGACATCGGGCTATTTCATTATGGCCTACAGCGATAACGGCACGTACCTCTCACCGTATTGGACACGCGGCAATAACCAGAATGCGATGTCGCCAGCTGAATCCGCTGTCATCTGCAACGGCCCCGACTACTACTACCTCTTCAAGGCCGAGACCATCACCTATAAAGGAGAGACCGTCTATCGTGTCAGCATCAGCAACGGGCTGCACGAGCTGTTCCCTCGTGGCATCGGAGGTGCTGCCTACTTGAACAGTGCCGGATGGTGCTTCTTTGCCGGTGAGAGCGAGCCTTCGGGCAAGTCGCATGTCTATGGTCAGGATGACGATGGACTCGGTCTCTGGCGCATCACCTACACCGCGGGAAAGGGATTCCAGTTCCAGTGCGTGGGCAACGACAAGTATATCAGCTATACGATGAGTAATAGTTCCTCGGCAGACAAATACTACTGGCAATGTTTTGCCGAGGGTTCCCTCTATAATGAACTCGAGGCCCTGAAGGTGTCAACGCCCTTCGTGGCTCATACCGAGATGCAGAAGATGCTGCAGGAACTGGTGGCAGACAAGACGAACATCTCCTGCGAAGACGCCCAGCGCACGCTTCTCTCCGAGGCTATGGCTACGGCACAAACCAGCGTGGACAAGGCCACCACAGAGGCCGAAATCATGAGTGCCGTGGTCACCCTGCGCGCGGCTGCCTGCGCCTTCCTCAACAATGTCACCCTCGGCAAGGGCTGTCAGCTGAACGTGACTCCGCTGCTGATCAATGCTTCCTTCCCCTGCAACAACGGAGCAGGGTGGGAGGGTACCGAGGCCGGTTTCACCACCTACACCAATGCCGAATTCTACTCCAAGAGCTATGACTTCCACCAGACCCTTCCCGATATGCCAAAGGGCGTGTATCTCCTACGTATGCAGGGATATCACCGGAAGCAGTCGTCCAACGACAATGAGATGACGAGCTACCTCAACGGCACCCTCACACAGTCCGAGGGTATTCTCTATGCCAACGACGAGAAGATTCCCCTTGCCATGATTACCCGCGATGCACAGAGCGACAACAGCATCGGCGGCACACAATACACCGTCAACGGAACTGACTACTGGATGCCCAACAGCACCAGCGATGCCCGCAAGTTCTTCTCCTATGGCATGTACTGGAACAGCATGCAGGTGAATCATTTCAAGCGCGGAGACCTCACCATCGGCATACGAAGCAGCGTCAGCTCACAGGGAACATGGACCTGCTTCGACAATTTCGAGCTCTACTATCAGGGCGAGGGCGTGGAGGTCAGCGATGTCACCTACCTGATCATGAACCCCTCCTTCGAGACCGGAACCCTCGACGGATGGATTGCCGGAAAGCCCAGCCAGGGAGGAGACGTCGGCGTCAAGAAGAGCGAAGGCCAATACGAGACCTCCGGCACCGACGGCGAATATATCTTCAATACCTGGTCCGTCAGCGACAGCTATATCTATGGTTCTCCTGAGCAATACGTGCAGCAGACCATCAGCAACCTCCGGCCTGGAGAATACCACCTCCTCGCACTCGCATCCAGCAACACCTATCAGGGCGCCAATGCTCCCGTGGAACTCTACGGCAACAACTATGTGAGCAGTTTCGTGCCGCAGTCCAAATCCACATTCAAGCAGACCTATGAGGTGACTATCTTCCTCATGCCGTCGGAGAAGAAACTCACGATCGGAATGCGTTCCACAGGATGGTTCAGGGCCGATAACTTCCGCCTCATCTACTACGGAGAGACCGAAGCCTACGAGCAGCAACGAAGGATGAGTGTCATCAACCTCTATGAGGAGATTGCTGCCCAGGCACTCGACCGCACGGCCTATGACAACGTCCTCCAGCAGGTGCGCGAGGCATTACAGGTAGAAGACATCACCGACGAGGAGATTGCAATCCAGAACAACCTCCTCAGACAGGCGCTCATGCAACTGGTCAGCACCGGCACCACCGCCACAGGACAGTTCGACCTCTCGGCCCTCCTCACGAAAAAGGGACCCCAACGCGCCGCCGATATCTCCTCTCTTACCACTCTCTCGCAGACCCTCAACGACATGCCCGCAGGACACTACACCTTCCGCGCAAATGCCTTCTACCGTCCTGCTGCCATAGCAGATGCCCTGGAGCTTTATGAGGCGGGAACTGAGGACCATCCTGCATCCATCTACATCGCCAAGACCTATGCGCCCGTTCTCAATATCTTTGATGATGCCCGCCATGCAGCCACCAGCTCTACGGACATCTATGGCACCATCGACGGACGCTCTGCACCCATGACAGACAACACCGCCCGACAGGCCTTCAGCCTCGGCGACTATCCCGCTGTCGTAGAATATGACCTCGATGCCGAGGGCAAGCTCACACTCGGATTCCGCATCAAGTCTCCCAGGAAATCCGACAACCTCTTCATCGCCGATCGTCTGCAGCTCCTCTATGGTCCCACACCCACGGTTCAGATCAATAAGAACATTCCCGCCGGCAAGCTTACGCCCCTCTGCGTCCCCTTCGAGCTCAACAGCGATTCCACGCTGCAGCTCTATGCCGTAGGAAGCATCCTCAACGGGCAGGCCACCATCTTCCCCGTACAAACCATCCATCCCGCTGAGCCCTGCGTCGTCAGCTCCACAGAGGAGATTCCCGCCTTCAGAATTCCTGCTACCCTCGTCAGCCAGAAGCAACCCGATACCGCTCCGCTGCCTTGGGACGGAGGCACCATCACCGCCGATCCGGCCAACTTCACCTGGACAGCCACCTCTGTTGACGGACGTACGCAGACGAAGGCCGAGCAGCTCACCTACGTCATAGCAGATCCCATGAATATGGAGTTCACCGTCAACCTCGAGAACCTGCAGGCCAGACGTTTCCTCCTGCTCGAGGACTACAAGGCCACTTCCGCCAGCCACATCTCCAACTATAACATTGCACCTCCGGGTCGCCGCGACCAGCCCAATAACGTGGGTATTCCTCTCTCGGTACAAGGCAACACCAAGTTCAAGCTCATCCTCGCTGAAGACCCGCAGTTCACCTCGACCACGACCCTCACCACCCGTATTACGGACAACAAACTCCTCTACGTACCCAACCTCATCCCGCAGCGCACCTATTACTACGAAGTGATGTCCGGTGATGAAACGGTGGCTAAGGGTAAGTTCCATACCGACGGACGGCTGCGTATGATCTATGCTCCCAGCATTGACAACCTTCGTGACCTCGGCGGATGGAAGGCCAGCGACGGACAATACATCCGCTATGGCCGCATCTACCGCGGAGCAGAACTCAACGGGTCGCACACGGCCACCACAGCCGATATCAGAAGACTGCGCAACCTCGGAGTCACCGCCGAGATAGACCTCCGCATAGACTACGAACAGAGCTCGGGTAAGTCCGCATTCGGATACACCACCACCGCCGGCACATTCTACTTCGCCAATGCGATGGACTGCGAGCCCGAGAACCTCTCCTCCGAGGAAAGCTGGGCACGTTGGCACGATGAGTTCCAGCTCATCATCAACAATCTCCGGAAGGGTGGCAACATCTTCTTCCACTGCCGCATCGGAGCCGACCGCACAGGATTGCTCTCACTGATGCTCGAGGGTCTTCTCGGAATACCCAAGGACCAGTCCAACAAGAACTACGAGATCACCACACTCTCGCCCTCTGGCCTCCGCACACGCAACACTCAGGATGCCTTCTACAACTACTTCAACGGCCTGAAGGGAAACACCCTGCAGAAGAGGTTCAACACCTTCTTCACCAGCAAGCTCGGCATCAGTCAGGAAGACATCGATGAATTCCGCAGCATCATGCTCACTGCAGACCCCGCAGATGGTATTCAGGACCTGCTGCAATCCGACCCGTACAACGGTGAAATCGTGGAATCGGGAAATCGTCAAAGCTCCCAATACTACGACCTCACGGGACGTCCCATACCACAGGCTCGGATCACCCGCGGCATATACATCAGAAACGGTAAGAAAATCTTTGTAAGATAAACTCAACAGGAACTACTTCAGGCACCCTTTCCGTGCTTCTTCCTGTGCCGCGATGACGCGGTCACACCAGGCATCGAATTCCGGGTCCTCGACCTGTAGTTCCGGATGCGAAAGGAGGTGGGCCACACAACGGCGCACTCCTTCATCAAAGCGTGTGGTGGCTTGGAATCCGGGCACCGCACGCTTTAGTTTTGTGCAGTCGAAGGTCACCGTCACGCTCTTGTCGCCCAGCAGGTTGCCTTCCAAATCCCATTCCTTGGGAGCCACAGCCACCAGGAAGTCCGATGCCACATGATACAACAGCGCCTCCGTGTTCAGGGCGCGCCCCACACACTCATAGATCTGGTCCCAGCTCAGCTGCTCGTCGCTCATGATCTGGAAGGCTTCGCCTATGGCTTTCGGATTACCCAGCAGACCGATGAAGCCGCGTGCAAAATCCTCGTTCCACGTCAGCGTCCACAGCGAGGAGCCGTCGCCCTGTACGAGGACGGGCTTCCCGTCCAGAATCCTGCGCAATACCTGCCAGCTGCCTTTCGGTCCGTGAATACTGAGGGGCACTCCGCGTTCGCAGTAGGTATGGCTGGGGCGTACGATGGTCACAGGAAAACCGTTCTCGCGGTACTCCCGCATCAGCAGCTCCTCGCAGGCAATCTTGTTCCTCGAGTACTGCCAGTGGGGATTTGCCAACGTGGTGCCCTCGGTGATGATATGACTGGCAGCCGGCTTGTTGTAGGCCGATGCCGAGGAGATATAGACGTATTGCCGCGTGCGGTTGCGGAACAGGCGCAGGTCGCGCTCCACCTGTTCGGGTACGAAGCCGATGAACTCGCAGACTGCATCGAAACGTGCATCGCCCATCTGACGGAGCACTTCTGCCTCGTTGTCGATATCTGCAATTATTTGATGCACCCCTGCCGGCACTTCATTTTTGCGGTTGCCGCGATTCAGGAGCCACAGGTCGTGACCCTCTGCCGCTAATTGTCGTGTGATGGCACTGCTGATGGTTCCCGTGCCACCGATGATTAGAATCTTCATAGTTTGTGCTGTTTGTTATTTCTTCAGTTCGTTGGAGATGATATCTGCCATGCGTCTTACGCCCTTATCGTTGGGATGTATGCCGTCGGACTGCATCAGCTCTGCATCGTTGCCGAAGAGTGTGTGCAGGTCAATCATCTGCAGCCCGTACTTGCTGGCCACTTCCTTCTGGATGGGGATGATACCATTGACAATCACCGAGTCGTTGATGTTCCACGAGGGCTTGAAAGCAGGAATGGGCGTACAGAGGTAAATCTTTGGCGACGACGGAGCCAGCGCGGTAATCATCTGCTCCAGGTCTTGCTTGAATTCTGAACCGTACTGCCAGTTCTGGGGCTTCGAATCATTCGTGCCCAGCTTGATGACCACGATATCGGGCTTGAAGGCCAATGCATCTTTCCATGCCTGCTCCTGCATATAAGGGTGATCGCCCTTGTTCAGCATCGTGCGTGCACTCACCCCGAAGTTCTTCACCCAGTAGCCTTCGCCCAGTGCCTGCTGCAAGAGTGCCGGATAACCGTGCTTGGGTGCCATCTCTATTCCATGACCGTCGGTGATGCTGTTGCCGATGCACGCCACACGAAGTGCGCCAGGCTTAGGCACTTGACGCGCATTCAGCCAGTTGCCCAGGTCGTTGAGCAGCTGGTCGTGGTACTTGAACCAGGGACCAAAGCCGAAGCCGTGATCTCCTTCGGGATAGACATACAGGCTGCATTCGTTGCCCGCTCTGCGCATGGCTGAGTAATAGGCGATGGCATTGGTCACAGGAGGTACCAGCCGGTCGTCGTTAGCTGTCACGATGATGGCAGGAGGAGTCAGGTGGCGGCGCACAGCGTTCTGCGTAGAGAAGTCTCTCACCAGATTCTGGTCCTTCTGTCCTTCCTCGCCCAGGAAGTTGCGGCACGACCATTTGTGCGACACACGCTCATCCATGGAGATAACCGGATAGAACAGTATCGTGAAGTCCGGACGCACATCCAGAGCGCTGTGGGTGGAGATGACCGATGCCAGATGACCGCCAGCCGAGAATCCCATGATACCGACGGCATGCGGGTGAATCTTCCATACTGCCGCAGAATCCCTCACCATCTTCATTGCCGTCTCCACATCACTTATGGGACGCGTACGGTCGCCCTCCGGCAGACGGTAGTTCACTACGAAATACGCGATGCCCTGTGCATTCAGCCATTCCGATGCCATATATCCTTCGTGGTTGTTCGAGAGTACCGAATAGCCGCCTCCAGGAATACCAACAATGGCTTTCCCGGATGACTGCTCCGGCAGGAAACACACCATCTGAGCCTTTCCGTCTGCGGTAAGGTCCAACGTAAACTTCTTTGCGGTCTGGGCCTGCATGGTGGCTGTCAGCAACAGCAGCAGACCTGTTCTCATTACTTGTTTTAGTCTCATGGGTACAAAAAATAAAGTTGGTTATTAGTTTTCTGCCGCAAAAGTACGGCAATAATCCCAACCAACCAAAGAAAAACACACTTTTCTTCCAATTTTCAATTCTCCCTTCCCAATTTTCATTTTTCCCTTCTCAATTTGAACGGACATACATAAAGTAAGCCCTTACAGATGCTCAATTTTCAATTTTCCGCCGTGCACGAGCCTAATTTTCATTTTTCATTTTTCAATTTTCAATTTTTTCACTAATTCGTCTCTTCACTTATAAATATTTTCGCTACTTTTGCACGGTCAAAATACATTCCTTCCCTGATTTCGAGGTTTGGTGTGCTAACAGACAATAGGAAAATGAAGAAATTGTGTCGTTACATATCTGATTACATGGCCCTGCTGGTGCTTGCTGCTGCGGTGCTGGCGCTGATTTTCCCAGAGCAGCTGTCGGTGGTTCGTCCTAAGGTCATCAACTACCTGCTCGGAGTGGTGATGTTTGGTATGGGCCTGACGCTGAACCTGGAGGACTTCCGGGTGGTGTTCAGCCGTCCGAAAGACGTTATCACGGGCTGTCTGGCACAGTTCACCATCATGCCACTGCTGGCCTGGTTGCTGACGCGGATGTTCGGGTTGGATGAGGCGCTGGCACTGGGTGTGGTGCTTGTTGGCTGTTGTCCGGGTGGTACCGCATCCAACGTCATCACCTATCTGGCGAAGGGCGACCTGGCGCTGTCGGTAGGCATGACGGGCGTTTCCACCTTGCTGGCTCCATTCCTTACGCCGCTGCTCACGTGGATGCTGGCGGGCAAGAGTGTGGATGTAGATGTGGCAAGCATGTTCCTGAGTATCCTGTGGGTGGTGATTCTGCCTATTGTCGTTGGCTTGCTGGTGAAGTGGATGTGGCCGAAGTTCACGGCCGGAGCTACGGATTACCTGCCGGCATTCTCCTCGGTGGCCATTGCAGTGATTGTGGCGATTGTCATTGCGGCGAGTGCGAGCAAGCTGCTGTCGGGCGGAATGATTATCGTGCTGGTGGTAGCGTTGCACAATATCTTCGGGCTGTGCCTGGGATTCCTGTTGGGACGCATCCTGAAACTTCCGGAAGCGAAGTCGCGTGCGCTCTCTATTGAAGTGGGCATGCAGAACTCCGGCCTCGCGAGCAGCCTGGCAACCCTTCATTTTGCGGCTTATCCATTGGCAACGGTACCAGGTGCCGTCTTCAGCGTGTGGCACAATATCAGTGGAGCCTTGGTGGCGCGCCTCTACACGAGGAGAAAGATAGAGAACGGATAATGCACAAATCACGATGCACAATGCACATTATAATTCATAATTAAATTAGATTTCTATGATGAAAAGAGTCGTTTCGTTGCTGCTATTTGCATGTTCTGTTATGGGTCTGCAGGCACAAGGTAATATAGAGATTCGTAGGAATCAAGTGGGAGTGGGACCGCAACAAGAAAAGGTCATCGTGGTCGAGGGCGTGAATCCAGAGGGGAAGGTCCGTGTGAGCAATCCTGAAGGAAAAACGATGAAGTCAAAATACTCCTTCCGATCGGCACTTTCGCCTATGTCCGGCAAGACACGCTACATCGTAGATCTTGGTGAACTGACGGCTACAGGCAGGTACAGAATCAGCGTCGGTGATGCCTCCTGCGAACTTCTTGTTGCCGAACGCCCCTATCGGGATATCGCCCGTTCCGCACTCCGATTGTTTTATATGATTCGTTCGGGTGTCGCTATAGAACTCTGCGAGGAATATAACCGACCGGTGGGTCATCCTGATACCGCTGTCTTTGTTCACAATTCCGCAGCCTCCACACTCCGTCCGGCTGGTAGCGTGATCAGTTCGCCCTACGGTTGGTACGACGCGGGCGATTATAATAAATATGTAGTGAACTCTGCATTCAGTATTGGCCTGATGATGGCAGCATATGAGCAGCAAAAAGCATACTTTGGCCGTCTGCAGACAGCTATTCCCGAGAGTGGTAATCGCACGCCCGACTTCCTCGATGAGATGATGTTCAATCTGCGTTGGCTGCTCACCATGCAGGATCCATACGATGGGGGCGTGTACCATAAGCTCACCACACCGAGCTTCGAGGGATTTGTGATGCCTACGGAGTGCCACCAACCCCGATATGTGGTGGCGAAGAGTGTTACCGCAAGTTTGGACTTCGCAGCAGTTATGGCCGATGCATCGCGTCTCTTTGAGGCCTATCAGCAGGATTATCCAGGGTTCCCGGCCATAGCGGCGGCTGTCGCCGAGAGGGCTTACCTGTGGGCGAAGGAGCATCCAACAGCTTTCTACAGACAGGAACAGCTGACCTCTCCTCCCGTCACCACCGGCACTTATGGCGACCGCAACGCGAACGATGAGTTCTTCTGGGCGGCATCGTCGCTCTGGAGGCTGACCGGCAAGCAACAGTATCTCGATGACGCCCTCCGCTACCAGCCTTCCCGCTTCAGCATTCCTTCCTGGGGCAACGTAGCTTCGCTTGGTGCTTTCGAGTGGCTCGCAGAGGAGGGTTCGTCCCTGCGCGAGTCGCTGCTCGAACAGCTGATAGCCTACTGTGACCAGGCCGTTAGGGAGGTGCCCACTTCTTGCTTTCAGTCCCCTTATGGCAACAAACCACAGGACTTCGGTTGGGGATGTCTGGCAGAGCGCTGCTGCTGTCAGGGTCTCGCCTTTCTCTATGCCGACAAATTAACCGGCACCGAGACCTACCGGCGTTATGCCCTGCAGAATGTGGACTACCTGCTGGGACGTAATGCTACCGGCTACTGCTATGTGACGGGCTTTGGCGACAAGAGTCCCATGAATCCCCATCATCGTATCAGCGCATCAGATGGCGTCGGGCGACCTTTCCCCGGAATGCTCGTTGGAGGTCCGAATCCTGGTCAGCAGGATAGGAGAGACATCCCTCGTCCATACCCTTCTTCCGTTCCCGATGAATCCTACATGGATGTGGAGCAGTCCTATGCCTCCAATGAAGTCGCCATCAACTGGAACGCCTCGCTCGTAGCTTTCCTCTGCTGGCTGGATGCGCTGGCAAGTTCATGAAGTATTAATTCTAACAATCCTATAAAATGTACAACAAGACACGTAGAATCCTTACAGTATTATTCGCTTTCCTTGCCGCATGCAACAGCCTTCTTGCGGCAGAACCGTTCGTCAGCTTCAGCCCTCAGCCCGGCTCCTTATCGTTGCGCAATGCTACGATTGGTTACAGCGAAGAGGAGTACGATGGCGTGAAGATGGCTGTTCAACGTTTACGTGAAGACATGAACCGAGTGCTGGGTTTTGTGCCTGTGGAGTCAGCCGAAAGTCCAACCATCCTCATTGGTACCCTTGGCCGCAACAAGCAGCTGGACCAGTTTCCCCTGAATGAGTTGCGAGGCAAGCGCGAGATGTTTGTGATCACTACGGTAGGAGAGCAGCTGATTATTGCCGGCAGCGACCGTCGCGGCACGATCTATGGCATCTATGAGCTGAGTCGCCAACTGGGTGTGTCGCCTTGGTACTGGTGGGCCGATGCTCCCGTTGTTCCCCATTCTGATGCGTATGTGCTCAGCGGCAGATACAGCGATGGTGAGCCTGCCGTGGCCTTCCGCGGCATCTTTCTGAACGATGAGGCACCCTGTCTGACATCGTGGGTGAAGAATACATTTGGAACGGAATATGGCGGTCACGAATTCTATGAGCGTGTCTTTGAGCTTATTCTGCGTCTGCGAGGGAATATGCTGTGGCCCGCTATGTGGGGTTGGGCGTTTTATGCCGACGATGTGGAGAATGGCGAGCTGGCAGACCGCATGGGCGTGATGATTGGCACTTCCCACCACGAACCGATGGCCCGCAATCATCAGGAATATGCCCGCCGTCGTGCAGAGTGGGGTCCCTGGAACTACCGCACAAACAGTGCCCGTCTGGATGTTTTCTTCCGCGAGGGTATTGAACGCATAAAGGGTCGCGAGGATATCGTGACCATTGGAATGCGCGGCGACGGTGACGAGGCGATGAGTGGTGATGCTGACGTGAAGTTGCTGGAGCGCATCATCGAAAAGCAGCGTAAGATTATCAAGGAGGTGACAGGTCGCCCGGCAAAAGAGACCACGCAGGTGTGGGCGCTGTACAAGGAGGTACAGGATTACTACGATGCTGGCCTGCGTGTACCGGACGATGTGATGATTCTTCTGAGCGACGACAACTGGGGTGATATCCGCCGTGTGCCAACAGCCTCGGAGCGTAACCGCAAGGGAGGCTGGGGTATCTATTATCATGTGGACTATGTGGGGGCTCCGCGCAACAGCAAGTGGCTGAACGTGACTCAGACCCAGCAGATGTTCGAACAGCTCTCCCTGGCTTATGATTTCGGCATCAACCGGATGTGGATTCTGAATGTCGGCGACCTGAAGCCCATGGAATATCCGATTCAGCTGTTTATGGATATGGCCTGGAATCCGAAGGAATACTCTCAGCAGACGGTGACAGACCACACTCGCCGCTTCTTCCAGCGTTCGCTCGCTGATGCCTCTGCCTGGCTGACGGACGAGGCGGCTGACATCTACAACCGGAACTGTCAGTACATGGCGCGCGTGACTCCGGAGATGCTCGATGCCACGACCTATAATCTGGCTACAGGCGAGTGGCGCCAGGTGAGTGCAGACTACCAGCAGCTCGAATTGCGTGCCCTGCGGTTGTATGAGTCCCTGTCCCCCGCGTCGCGTGACTTCTATCAGGAGCTGGTGCTCTTCCCCGTGCAGGCGATGTCGAATCTCTATGAGATGTATTACGCCCAGGCGATGAACCATCATCTGGCAGCTGCAGGCAGTCCCGATGCTAATATGTGGGCCTCGGTGGTGGAGCGCTGCTTCCGCCGCGACTCTCTGCTCTGCGCGTCCTACAACCACACTATTGCCGGTGGCAAGTGGAACGGTATGATGACTCAGAAGCATATCGGATACCGCTCGTGGAATGACAATTTCCGTCGTGATATGCTCCCCGCTACGACCCTGGTAGAGACCCCTTCGCAGGGTGATGCAGCTGGCGTGAGCCTGGGCGGTTACACGTTCCGCCACAGCGCCGGATATGTCTCTATGGAGGCCGAGCACTTCTATCGTGGAGAGGCTCCTGCTGGTACTGCGTGGAGTGTCTATCCGGACTATGGACGCACGCGCAGTGCCGTAGCATTGACTCCTTACACACAGCCTGTTGACGGCTCATCGTTAACGTATCGCTTCACCCTGCCTGATACGGTTCGTCAGGTCAAGGTTCATGTGATTGTCAAATCGACCCTCGACTTCCAGAATGTGGGCGGTCATGAGTGTGTCCTCAGCCTGGATGGTGGCGCGCAGCAAACCGTCAACTTCAACAAGACGCTGGTGGATCGTGAGCCTTATATGTATTCCGTGTATTATCCCACGGTGGCGCGTCGCGTTGTCGAGAAGGTGGCAGAATTACCGGTGGTCGGCGAGGGAACGCATGAGCTGACACTCCGTCCACGTCACCCGGGTATTGTCTTCGAGAAACTGGTCGTTGACTTCGGAGGCTACCAACCCTCGTATCTGTTTATGGACGAGTCGGAGTATTCCAGGAAATAAGGCGCATTGCAGACATATAAAAAGGAATGAATCAATAATAAATAAAGAAAGCTATGATGAAAAGAATTCTTCTATTGATGTTGGCGGCTGTGACTCTGGCTGCCTGCACTCCCAGCGAAGAGCAGCTGCGCAAGCGGGCTGCTGAGTTGTGCCAGTACATCCCTGACCATACGATGTCCGAGGAAGCAGCGGCATATATGACGGCAGATTTCTACGCCGTTCTGGACACGATGTTCCACATGCTGCCGTCCCACGAGGCTATGGACCACGAGTGGCTGTATTATTTCGTGACGGGCAATGGCGGCACGATTGCCGACTACGAGGTGGAGAAGGTGGAACTGACGGATGCCACACATGCTGTGGCCACGGTGAACGTGCGCCAGCAATGGGAGGACGGCACCGCTGCTGACGACGAGATCGAGGTTCATCGACTCTATATGGAGCTGGTGGAGGGCCAATGGCTGATGTCGGACTTCGATGAGCACAAGCAGGACTGTATCAACTACATTGCCAACAACCGCAAAGAACAGGCCTTGCGCGATGCCATCAGCGATTACCTGGTGAAGGAGATAGGCTCGCAGTATGCGCAGGGAGAACTCTGTATTCCTACACTGATGATGGTGGCGGAAGAGGAGGTGGACTCCGCAGAAGCCCGCGTGTGGGGCGACTTCTGGATCTTCTGGTACACGCAGTCGGGCGACACCCTGAAGACCGTCTCCGGAGGCAATCACTCGGGATGCATGACGGTGCGTCAGGAGCAAGGAACCCTGAAGATTACCGCCTTCGAACAGACAACGGATGGAGCCGGCTTTGAGGCGAGTGCCCGCCGTATCTTCGGTTCGCATTACGATGTCTATCAGAACATGCACAGCAATGAGGATGTCCGCGAGGCCGTGCGCAAGGAGCAACTGTATGACTACGTCCGCCTTCGTCACCTGAATTTCAAGTATTATCAGGACTTCGGTTGGCCAGCTGTAGAAATTGGAAATTGAGACATTGTACTTTTGGAGCAGGTAAATAATAATATGAATACCGAGAAGATGAATATCTTCGGTCTGCTCGGCAACCTGTGGCCCTTCGTGAAGCCCTACCGGTTGCTGATAGCAGCCACCATCACTCTGACCTTCATCGGGTCACTGATGGCGCAGGTCAACGCCGTAGTGCTGGACAAGGCCGTAGATGCTATTAACGCCCTGATACAGACGGTGAACTTCGAGTGGGGCAGGGCAGCGGAGATCCTGCTGATCATCAGCGCCGTGCTCTTGGGCAAGGAAGTCATCTCTGCCTTCATCACCTTCTTCCAGCGCTATTTCGGCCAGAAGCTTCGCATCTATGTGAGCCGCGACCTCTCGCTGCAGGTCATCGACAAGATTCTGACCTTCCGCATGGCGTTCTTCTCGGCAGAGGACAACGACACGGGCAAGCTCCAGTCGCGCATAGACCGAGGAGTTATGAGCCTCAGTAATATGGTGAACAACTTCTTCATCGACATCCTGCCCCTCTTCACCAGTGCTGTCCTCGCTCTCGTGCTGATGTTTGCCGCCAACGTCTATGTGGGCTTGGTGGCGCTCTGCATCGTGCCCGTCTATTTCTTCATCACCTATCGTCAGGCCAAGCGTATGAAGGGCGGCCGCCGCAGCATCTTCAGCAGCCATCAGGCCGTAAGTCAGGGGATATTGAATATTCTGGAAAGCATCAGCGTCATCAAATCCTTCAACCGCGAACAGATAGAAGCCGAGAAGCAGACCGCCGTGCAGCAGGCGATGACCGACCAGCAGATGAGCACTCGCCGCTGGAGTTATCTCTACGACGGCCTGAAGAGCTTCTTCGAGCAGATTGGTACCGTGCTGATAATCATCCTCACAGCCTACCTCGTGCTCATCGACTATCCGGGAATGAGCATCGGAAAAATCATGTACCACGTCATGCTCTTCAGCAATGTGAGTGCCCCCATCCGCCAGCTCCATCGCATCTACGACGATATGAACGACGCGCTCATCTACGCAGAGGGATTCTTCGGCATCCTGCATGCCCGCGGAGAAGTGGAGGACACCGGCAGCTATCATCCTGAGAGCGTGAAAGGCGACTTCGAACTCTCCGGCGTTGACTTCACCTACGGCAACGGCACCAAGGCCCTCACCGATGTGTCCATGCGCATAATCCCCGGCAAGATAACGGCGCTGGTGGGACTGAGCGGAGCCGGCAAGACAACAATCGTCAACCTGCTCGACAAGTTCTATCATCCCGACCAGGGCACCATCAAGCTCGATGGTGTGGAACTGAAGGAATGGGACACCCGTTGGCTGCGTGAGCACGTGGGACTGGTGCTGCAGAAGAACCACATCTTCCACGGAACCATCGAGGAGAACATCAAGTACGGCAATCCCGGTGCCACCCATGAGGAAGTCGTGGAAGCCGCCAAACAAGCCTACATCTATGACCAGATTATGCAGCTGCCCAACCAGTTCCAGTCCCAGGCCCTTCAGCTCAGCGGAGGGCAGCAGCAACGCATAGCCATCGCTCGAATGTTCATCAAGAATCCGCCCATCATCTTCCTCGACGAACCCACCGCCAGCCTCGACGCCGTGGCCACCGAGCAGATCAAGGCCAGCATTGATGCCATCAAGGCAGGGCGCACCGTCATCATCATCTCCCACAATATTGGGCAGATCATCGATGCCGACCAGATCTATGTCCTCCAGAAAGGACACGTAGTGCAGAGCGGCACACCCGATGAAGTCTACAGCCAGGGAGGCCTCTACAAGGAAATCTTCGATGCCAGCGCACGCAGTATGAACGTAGATAAGATTGCCCACAGACTAAGTTGAGCTCCGCACGGTGATTACAAGTCAGGAAGGCAATTGAAAACGAAGTGAGGAGGTTATGAATACGAGTCAGGAATGTAATGAATACGAAGTGAGTTAAGAAAAACGATGATAACGAAGGACAGTATAGAAACGGCCTACAGCTTTCTGCATCAGAAGCGTAACGTCTACATCCATTCCACCCTCGACTGGCAGCGGGACGACATCGAACTCGCTATTGCCAGCTATGTCGACGACATGAGTCCCGAACTCTATGCCGCCCTCTCCGCTTCCCGTCCCGACTTCCTGAGAGACCACAACCGGTTCGGCGATGATATCACAGAGGCCGTGGACCGCTTAGAGCGCATGTTATCATCATCTTAACCTATATCCCCGGCATCTCGGATTTTCTTTTTTTTCTTATTCTCAATTGTTTCAAACTAAAGATATGAAGTACGTAAAACTGATAAGCTTGCTTCTGCTGTTGACGACGAACAGCTGGGCACAAGATTTTGACAAAGAGGCTTGCACCAGCATTATGGTGGGCAAGAGGGCATCGGCTGACGGTAGTGTCATCACCAGCCACACCTGCGATTCGTGGTACCGAACGTGGATGAACATGGTTCCTGCCAACGACTATCCGCGCGACACCGTCATGAGTGTTTATGAGGGGTCTATGCACACCGAACACGCCAGCGACCAGACGGGCTTGAAGGAACGGGGGCAGATTCCACAGGCGAAGCACACCTTCCGCTATCTGAACACCGCCTATCCTTGCATGAACGAGCACCAACTGGGCATCGGCGAGACCACCTACAGCGGTCGCGACACGCTGGAGAACAAGGCTGGAATGTTCATGATAGAGGAACTCGCGAGAGTCGCACTCGAGCGCTGCCGCACAGCCCGCGAGGCTATCCGTCTGATGGGACAGCTGATCAAGGAATACGGCTATGGCGATTCGGGAGAATGCCTGACCATTGCTGACCCCAACGAGGTGTGGATCTTCGAGGTGCAAGGCGAAGGACCCAAGAAGATAGGCGGAGTGTGGGCGGCGCAGCGCATCCCCGACGATGAGATTGCTGTGAGCGCCAACGTCAGCCGCATCGGACGCCTTGACTTGTCAGACCCGGACCATTTCATGGCCTCGGACAATGTCTTTGATGTGGCGCGGAAGCTGAAGCTTTGGGACGGCAAGGAGGAGTTCTCGTTCTGGAAAGCCTACAGCGGCGGAAACTACTACGACGAGCCCAAGAACTACTCCGTTCGTGAACTCTACATCATGCAACAGCTGGCGCCGTCCAAGGGTTTCACGGCCGACTGGCAGGAACTGCCCGTGAGTGTGAAGCCGGATTCGCTGGTGAGTGTGGAGCGCGTGGCGAAGCTGTTGGCATCCTACTACGAGGGGACAGAACAAAGTCTCTCCTCCCGTGTCGATAGCCTGGCTGCGAAGTCCAACGTGAAGGGTCGGCAGATGAAGACCAACCCCTGGATGCGACCCGATGAAATCAACCTCTACGGCCGCCTGCTGGGTGACTCTACGATGCAGAACGTACGTACCGTGAGCGTCTCGTGGTGCGCCTACAGCACCATTATCCAACTGCGCTCGTGGCTACCCGATGAGGTGGGAGGCGTGGCTTGGGTGTGCTTGGATAACCCCGGGCAGTCACCCCGTTTTCCTATCTTCTGCGGCAACAAGGCGCTGCCGATGATGCTGAATGTCTGCGGCCAGCACCGTCTGCGCGATGATGCTGCTCTCTGGCATTTCCGTCAGGCCAACAGGCTTGCCACCGTCCGATGGGACAACTGCCGACAGGCAATGGAAAGCTCGCAGCAATACTTCCTTGACAAGGGAATGCGCGAACTCCCGTTCGTGGAACAGACATGGCAGTCGCTGGGCGATGAAGACGAGAAACAGGCGTTTCTGGATGGCTACACACGCGACTTCTTCGGAGCCGCAGTCATCCGATGGGACGAACTCTTCCGGCAATATTCCCGCCAACTCTGGTCGGGCTATTGAAAGACCATGGGGGGTGCGTCGGGGCATTGCTGGGCATGAAGGTCTGGCATCATAAGACGATGCACAAGAAGTTCAAGTATGGGCTTCCGCTGATTCTGTTAATTCAGATTGTCATTCTATATTTTATTACCCGGCGCTGTTGAATTTGCAAAATATAAAAGCAATGGATAAAAGAATCGTATTGATTAGGAAACTTACTTTCCTTATTATTTGTGGACTATCATTGCTGACGTCGTGCAGCAAGGACGATATGGAGGACGAGCAGCCGCTGCAGAAGGTTACGCGCTGGGAGTGTATCCTGTTTGGCTCGTATCCTGCCAACGAAGTGGTCAGCGGCAGCTTCAGCGCCGTGGACGATTATGCATTGGTCGATGGCGACGTGATTACAGATGCCTCGCTCTACCACCAATTGGAACAGGCAGAGTGGACAGACAACGACACAGAGATTGGCGGCAGGCGCTACCACAGGCTGAACGGAGCAGGTGCCGTTAGCTGTTCCACGAACCGCGAACAGCACTACCGATGGACCGACACTGAAGCTTGGCACTATTTTGCATACGCCCCCATCAAGTGGCGCATTCTGAAGCAGACGGGCGACAAAGCCGTGTTGCTGGCAGACCGAATGCCCGACACCTGTCCTTTTAACGACAGCTACAATGATACCAGTTGGAGCGACTGCAGCTTGCGTCGATGGCTGAACGGAGAGTTCTTCAGTCGGGCCTTCACGGAACAGGAGAGAAGTGCCATCGAGGAGACGGATGTCAAGAACGCCCCAAACTATTATTTCAGTACCGACTGCGGACCAGACACCAAGGACCGTGTGTTCGTACTCTCGGAAAGCGAGACATTCTCATCGCCACTGGCCGTTGAGTATGGCTTCAGCAATAGCGACAGCGGTAACGATCCTGCCCGCCGGTTCCGTTCTACACTCTATGCTAAGTGCCGTGGGGCGTGGTGGACACCTGTTAAGAGATATTGTGGTACGTCTTTCTGGATGATGCGCTCCGTCGGCTATACAAAGTCCAATGTAGTCTATGTAGGCGAGTCGGGCGACACCTACAACCGTGGCATTGTAGTTACTTGTAATGATGCTGCCGTATTGCCTGCCATCACCCTCGACCTGTCGAAAGCCGACTATCAACCTGCGGATCCCGTTTATTCTACCGATATTATCCAATAACAAACTATGGAAAGAAAAGCAAAAACATACATTCACCTTCTATGGCTGCTGTTCTTTGGAGCAGTAATGACGTCGTGTAGTAAAGATGATGATGGCAGGATAACACCTGGTAGCGAGGAACGATATACGGGTGATACCTACCAAGACCTGCACAGCCCTTGGGTGAAGGATCCCAGCCAGAAGACACATGTTACGCGGTGGGATTGTGTCCTTTTTGGCTCGTATCCTGCCAACGAGGTGGTCAGCGGCAGTTTCAGTGCTGTGGACGATTATGCACTGGCTGATGGAGACGTGATTACGGATGCCACGCTTTACAACCAACTGGAGCAAGCCGAGTGGACGGACGACGACACAGAGATTGGCGGCAAGCGCTACCACAGGCTGAACGGGGCAGGTGCCGTCACCTGTTCTACGAATCGCGAACAGCACTACCGATGGACCGACACCGAGGCTTGGCACTATTTTGCATACGCCCCCATCAAGTGGCGTATCCTAAAAATCAGCGGAACCAAGGCTGTGCTTCTGGCCGACCGTATGCCCGACACCTGTCCCTTCCACGACAAAGATGAGGATGTGAACTGGAGCGGAAGCCTCCTGCGCCAGTGGCTCAACAGCGACTTCTTCCATCGTGCCTTTTCCGAGACAGAGCGCAATGCCATCGAAACGACCAGCGTGGAGAATGCACCCAATTCCTCGTACGGTACCAACTGCGGACCCGACACGCAAGACCGCGTGTTCATCCTTTCCAACAAGGAAGTGTTTGCCTCCCCTCTGGCTGCAGACTATGGCTTCTATGCAGGCAGTGGCATCGACGACCCTGCTCGCCGTTTTCGTTCCACACTCTACGCGAAGTGCCGAGGAGCCTGGTGGTCGTCAGTTAAGGGCTATCGAGGCAACTCCTTCTGGTTTATGCGTACTAACGGATATACGCCCAGTAACATCACTTATATCTGCGACTTTGGCTATCTGTATAATCAAGGAACATCAGTCACTTGTGATGATGCAGCCGTGTTGCCTGCCCTCACTGTTGAACTGACGAAGGCAGCGTGGACAGTAGCCACTCCCGTCATGTCAACAGACATCGTGCAGTAATATTTTTGTCTTTATCTTTTTGAAGTCTAAGTGTACTCGTTTTTCAACGAATTACACAAAATTGATTTAGCAAAAAAAGGAGCGTAACTTCGTTGAAAAGTCACGCTCCAGATTTCCAGAATTAAATAATAAGTAGCGCCTACGGGAATCGAACCCGTGTTCCATGCGTGAGAGGCATGTGTCCTAGCCGCTAGACGAAAGCGCCAAGTTAAATTTCTATTTGACGATTTACGATTGACGATTTGAATCGTTCCGTAGATGTCATTGTGTAGCGGAAGCTGGGGGATTCGAACCCCCGGTACGGTAACCCGTACGTCAGTTTAGCAAACTGGTGGTTTCAGCCACTCACCCAAACTTCCTGAGCTTCTTTTTTAGTGCAAAATCTGTCATTTTTGGTGGCAGAAGAGGACTCTTCCTCTGTTTTGCGGTGCAAAGGTAGATGTTTTTTGCGAAATGTGCAAGAAATTTGGAAGAAAAAATATATCTTTGCACCAAAATCTGATGAAAAATGGAAAAAAATGGTGTTTTGCCACGTGGCGTGACGTGGATAGAGTTGCCGGAACGACGGGATGCACGAGGCAGCCTGACGTTCGGAGAAGGGGGTGTTCAGATTCCCTTTGAGGTGGCTCGCGTGTTCTGGATAACGGATGTCCCCGCCGGACAGAAGCGTGGCGGTCATGCTCACTGGACGTGTCACGAAGCGGTGTTCGCGGTGGCGGGCAGCGTGGAAATAGAGTTGGACGACGGCGAACGGAACGTCGTGGTGCAGCTGGACTGCGCGCAGCGTGGCATCACAATCCCTGCGGGTGTGTGGTGCGAACTGCGTAATTTCGCTCCAGGTACGGTGTGCTTGGTGCTGGCGAGCGAGCGCTATAATGCGACGGGATACGTACATGACGAAGAGGAATGGCGGCAAAACTTATAATCGTATGGAGATAAAACAATATACAGCGGTGCAGGCAGAGGAGTGGGACGCCTTTGTGCGTAGCTCTAAGAATGGGACGTTCCTCCTGGAGCGTAGTTTCATGGACTACCATTCAGACCGGTTCTCAGACTGTTCGCTCATGATTTACGAAGATAACCAGCTGGTGGGGCTGTTCCCCGCGAACTGGGAGGAAGATCGTCGTACGGTCTGGTCGCACCAGGGACTTACCTACGGCGGCCTGCTGTTGTCGGAAGAAGCAACCCAGGTGCAGGTACTGCAGCTGATGCAGGCGGTGCTGTTCTGGTATATGGATTATCTGCAGGCAACGCATCTGGTGTATAAGACTATACCTTATATATATTATAGTTGTGCTGCGGAGGAAGACCTGTATGCCTTGTATCGTGCGGGAGCTAAGCTGAAGTCGCGCGGTGTGAGCAGTGCGGTGATGATGCAGAATCCGCTGAAGATGCGTAAGCTCAGGCTGCGCGGTGCCAAGAAGGCAATCGACAATGGATTGTACATCGATAGAATGTCTGAAGAGGACTGGCCTACGCTGCACAAATACTGGGATATCCTGACCGAAGTACTGGAGCGCCATCATGGTGTGGCTCCAGTGCACACGGTGGAGGAGATGCAGCTGCTGATGTCGCGCTTCCCCCAACAGATCAAGCTGTTCCTGGTGCGCCAGGAGAAAGAAGTCGTTGCGGGCTGCGTGGTGTTCCTGACGAGATACGTGGCACATATTCAGTATATTGCTGCCTCGGACGAAGGCAAGGAACTGGGTGCGCTGGATCTGCTGTTCCGTCACCTGATCAACGAGCGCTTCAAGCAGATGCGCTACGTGGATTTCGGTATCTCTACAGAACGCGGAGGTATGTACCTGAACGAGGGCCTGATTTTCCAGAAGGAAGGCTTCGGAGCGCGTTCGATATGCTACGATACGTATGAGCTGGTGATGGATCGCACGGTGGTGGAACAGATGGCTGAGCGACACGAAGTGGAACAGAAGCCTGTGAAGTTCCTGGACCTGAAGCGAGTGACGGCGAGCTTTGAGCCGCAGCTGTCTGACGAGGTGCTGCAGGTAGTGAGGAGCGGATGGTATCTGCAGGGAGAACGGGTGAAGGCATTCGAGGCCCATTTCGCAGAGTATGTGGGCGCACGCCATTGTGTGTTGTGCGGCAACGGACTGGAAGCACTCACCCTGATGCTGCGAGCCTGTAAGCGCCTGAATCTGTGGGACGAGCAGAGCGAAGTTATTGTGCCAGCAAACACCTTCATCGCTACAATTCTTGCCATCAAGGAAGCAGGACTGACCCCGATTTTGGCAGATGTCTCCCTCGAGGATTTCCTACTGGATCCGGATCAGCTGGAGTCGCTTCGCACTGAGCGCACGGTGGCTGTGATGCCTGTACATTTGTACGGACGGGTGTGCAACATGAAGGCTATCACGGCTTTTGCACAGGAGCATCATCTGCTGGTGCTGGAAGATGCTGCACAGGCCCACGGCGCAATGTATGGCGACCAGAAGGCAGGTCACCTGGGCCACGCAGCCGGATTCAGTTTCTATCCGGGAAAGAACCTGGGTGCGCTGAGTGATGCGGGATGCGTGACCACCGACGACGACACGCTGGCAGAACTGGTGAGGAAGATGGCGAACTACGGTTCGGCAAAGAAATATGTTCACGAAGTGGCGGGAATGAATTCCCGTTCAGACGAGATACAGGCTGCTGTGCTGGATGTGAAGCTCCCGCGACTGGATGCCGACAATGAGCGGCGGCGGTGGATTGCGTGGCGGTATCTGAAGGAAATCGACAACCCGCTGATACAGCTGCCGAGTATACCGAAAGATGAGATGGAACACGTGTTCTATGTCTTCGCCGTGCGTTGCAGCTATCGCGACGAGCTGCAGGAGTGGCTGCGTAAAGAGGGGATAGAGACCATTGTTCATTATCCGATTCCACCGCATCACCAGCACGCATTGAGTGAGTTGGCAGGATTGAAGCTGTCCATTACGGAGCAGATACACAAAGAGGTATTGAGTCTGCCCATCTCGCCGCTGATGACTGAAGAGGAAGTGGAGAGAGTGGTCAGAGGCGTGAACCGTTTTAATGTGTAAAACGTGAAGATCATTGTCATCATATCCACAATTGATGAGGGACTCCGTGGGGTGCCGCAGGTGATGCTGCCCGAGGAGGAGGGGGTTAAGTATGTGGTTGTGTGGCAGAGAACGGGGATAATTGAAACGTTGAAAGATACTTTCGTGACAGAGAGGGGCGATGTGGTGTTGGAGACGATGGAGGGGAAGGGACTGTGCAGGAGCAGGAACCGGGGAATAGAGGTGGCAATGGGTCTGCTGGCTGATCCGCTGGAGGATGCGGTATTTGTGATTGCAGACGACGATGAGCGCCTGGAGCCTGGTGTGTTTCAGAAGCTGAGGACTTTTTATCAGGAGAACTCAAGGCTGGATGTGGCGCTGATGAGAGTGAGAACGGAGGACGGTTGGCTGAAGCGGTATCCAGCAGGAAGAATAGATTTCCGGAAGAGGGAACGCTGGTACTACCCGAGTTCAGTGGAGATGACGTTCCGCAGTCGGGTAGCGGTGATGGGGCTACGCTTCGACGAACGGTTCGGGCTGGGTTCCGAACGGCTGTGTGCCGGCGAGGAAGAAGTGTTCCTGGGCGAGGCTGTGAAGAAAGGACTGAGGGTACAGATCGTGCCGGAAGTGCTGGCTTCGACTTCAGCTCAGACTACCGGCAGACGTGTGCTGGACGTGAAAGTGCTGCGCTCGAAAGGCGCTGTGTATGGTTATCAGTTGCCGCTGTGGCGGGCGTTGTTGAGGAGCCTGCGCGAGGCGGTGAGCCTGGCTGTGAGAAACAAAACGCGCCTGATGCCCATTTTCAGAAATATCTGGTACGGAGTAAAATACATACGGGCTGTTGAAGGGGGGTAAGAGTTTAAGGGGTTTAAGGGGTTTAAGAGGTTTCAGTGGTTTAAAGAGTTTAAGGAGTTTAAGAGGATTAAGAAATATATGAAGGGCTTGATTTCCATAGTAGTACCCGTTCGTAACCGAGCACATTGTGTGACCCGGACGTTGGATTCCATTGTGGCCAGCGCCTATAGGCCGATTGAGGTTATCGTTGTGGATAATGGATCTACGGATAATAGTCTGGCAGTCTGCAAACAGTGGGCGGAACGGCAGGCGGGAGAGCATCTGAGCGTTGTGGTGCTGCATGAAACGAAGCCTGGTGGTAATGCTGCTCGCAATAGGGGATTGGCAGAGGTTCGAGGGGAATATGTGGCATTCTTCGACAGCGATGACCTCTTCAGCTGCGAGGCGCTGGAGGATATAGCGCAGGCTGTGGCGCAGGAGGAAACGGATGTGCTGTTCCTGCCTGTGGAGCAGGAGGTGAATGGCGCGGTGAGCGTGAGGGCTTATCAGAAGTCCACGTCTCCGCAAACGCAAATCATGAATGGTATGTGGTCCACGGCGAGCATGGTCTTCAGAACGCAATGGCTGCGTGACTTGGGCGGCTGGGACGAGCGGTTGACTGTGTGGCAGGACTGGGAGTTGGGACTACGGGTACTGCTTCATCAACCGCGGGTACTGTGGCTGACCTCGCGCGTCTATCATCATATCAACGTCCATTCAGACAGTGTCAGCGGCAGCAATTTCAGCGAGACGCTGGAGGGTACGTTGCAGACAATGAAGATTGTGGTGGAAGAAGTGAAGGAGGCTGAATCGCTGACTCAGCGGGAGCAGGGAAGGTGCTTGCGTGCGCTGTATTTCCGTGCAAGAATCATGGAAGGACAGCTACGGAAGGAGAAGAACAGCAAGGGCGCAGAGGCGTACAGGTCTCTGGCGAATGAGATTATCGCTCATCCGATGAAACCGGTAGTAATGTGGGGACATTTGCTGAGTAGCTATACGGCCGCCGGAGGCAGAGGTGCCTGGCGACTGGCCTTGAGACTGTTGTAGAAATCCTGATATTTTCGGGCAACAAGGATATGGTCGTGGTGGCGTCGGATGTATTCGACGCTGTCGAGTTGCAGCTGGTGGATATCCTCTTTTCCAGAGAGGAGACGGTCGGCGATCTGGTCGTAAACGTCCTGCTCCGTTGGCTGTACGTTGATAATGGGGCGTAGCTCGGGTTCGCCGAGAAGTTCGTAGTGCTCGGGTTCACCTCCTCCCACGACGATGAGTCCTTTAGCCATAGCAAGGAGTGCATTCATGGCGGGCGTGTAGCTGTAGAGCTGGTCGAGGATAACGTGGCTGGAGTTCATCATCTGCTGGTACTGTGCAAAAGGCACGTTCTCAGCAATCTGTATGCAGACCCGTTCGGGGCCGAAGTCGTGTTGCAGGCGGAGGAGGGCAGAGTGCATTAGGTCGGTGCCTTTGTAGGCAGAACGGGAGCGCTGGATGCCGAGGAAGAAGTTAAGAGTGGAGAGTGGAGAGTGGAGAGTGTCGGCGGATGTGATGGCACTGCGGTTGATGGGGAAGGGGATGAAGCCTGTCTTGTCGGGGAAGAAGGGACGATAGCACATCTCGTACTCATAGAGACCGGTGATGATACCATCGCAATCCTCCGCAATACGACGGTTGAGGTCACCCTTGGGACCATTCAGCCAGTCGCGGGTCATCTCGTCGGCAAAAGGATAATGACGCAGCTCGCCGCCGAAGTTGAAGTCGGAATAGCGGAAAGTCTTGCAGTCCGAGCCCACCTTCACCCAATAATGATCTATTCCGAATGCTCCGAGAATCATCAGGCCGTTGTGGCGGCGGAGGTAATGGTAGAGAGGCCATAGGCGCTCGGCCTTGAGGTCCACAAAGATGGGATTGATGAGCTGCACGACATCATAGCCGCGAAGTTGCGGCCAGATGCGGGCAAGGTCAAAGAGATAACGGATGGAACCCGTAAACCGCTGAACGCGGGAAGAACTGCCCAGTCCACGACGGCGTAAGTCGATGTCACGGGGATAGTTCTTCCAGCGGTCGCCATCGGAGACCACAGTAACCTGATGTCCGAGGTCGCGCAGTCCTTCGGCAAGGGTCCAATGGACGTTGCTGTATTCTCCGATGAGCAGTATTTTCATTTGATGTAGATTTTCTTTCCGTTAAGCAGATAGATTCCCGGTCGCAGGACGCTACCCTCGGAAATGCGTCTTCCGGACAGATCGAAGAGTCCTGTGGCGGTCTTCGTGGTTGGCAGGGATTCTACTCCTACGCGTTCGGAAGGTATGGCGACCAGCGTGAGGGCGAAATGATCTGCACTCCACCAGGCTGTGGCGCTGCACTTCGCATCGAGGCTGATGGTGAGTGACTGGCCGCGACGCACTTTGATGGAAGGAGTCGTGATGAGTTGCCAGCCGTTGGGATAGTCGGCACCCTCGGCAGCCTCGGCACCCTGACCCGTGAAGGATTTCTCTACGGAGGTGGAGGGAGTGGCAGCTGTCAGCGTGAGGGTGGCAGTACTCTGTCCGCGCAGGAGGGCACTGAAGGTGTAGGTGCCTTCAGGCAGACCCTGAATCACCTGCTTCAGCGAAGATTCGAAAGCTCCGCTCTTCCAGATATTCCAGTAGCTGTTGGAGGCTTGGGCGTTATAGGATTCTGCGTCGGTCTTATAATCCACGTTGGTCGTTGTCCAGCCGTAGCTCGACTTGCGGTTGCAGTCCGGATTGACGATGAAGCAGGAGGCATCGCGAGGAACATCGAAGATCGTTGCCTCAGGATTCCCGGCCGGCAGCAGACCATAGATGGCAAGGTCGTTTTCGGCACGCGCGATGTTCACATCAAAGTCTTTGACATCCCCTATACGGCGGAGTTGGAAATTGTCGGCTCCTGCCCAGCGGGCCGTCATCACTCCAAGGTTCCTCACACCTACGCGCAGTTTGCCATCTGTGACAACGATGGTATCTATAACGAGGCGGGGCAGGTCGCTGATATCCGTTGAGGAGGCGATCAGTGGGTGGTCGGGATCATTGGCAGCATCTGTGGTGACGGGTGCGAAATACAGCTGCATGGAGGTCAATGCATAAAGTCCAACGGCTCCGTTGACGGTAGCTCCCGCCACGTTATCTGCCGTATTAAAGACGTTTGCTGAAAGCTGATAGACACCGGACTCGAGCTCTGTCAGTTCCTGATAATAATCGAAATTGATGTTGGCGGCGGTGGCATCCCAAACTTCGAAGTAGGTGTCGCCGGTACCCTTCGTGAATCCGTTGGCAGCATCGCGTGAGCAGGTCCAACCCTCTACCTCATTCTGCGAAGAAGTCTCAATGTTCGGGTTGTCGAGGTAGGAAGCATCACCAGAATTGCTGCTGATGGTCTTACCTGAGAGGGTGGTGACGGTAACGCGGAAGAGGTCGGTCTCCAAGTCCATTCCTGTGGCATCTATTCCATCGATGGTCTGCGTCGTGTTGTCGAAGAGATGACGTTCTTCGGATCTGGCGATAACCTCCCATGTGAGGTTCGGCAGCTGATGCTCGACGACAATACTCTGGGTCAGGTCGCCGTTGGGATTGGTGATGGTGAACTTCAACGTACCCTTGCTCTCGTTCTTCAGCACTTTGAAACTCGGGGCTTTGGCAGAAGGCATCCACCAGACGGGAGTCTTGGTGTACTTTGCGTTGTAGGCGAAGGTGGAACGGTGGTCACGGTAAACCTGTCCAGCTGGTGTGATACCCTTGCTCGGGTTGGCGTCATAATAGAGGTAGCTGGTCCAGTAGTCGGTGGAGTAGATAGCATAGCGCTCTATCCAGTCGCATTCTTCCATTCGCTGCAGCAGCACCTGCAGGTACTTGCGGTACTTCTCGTTGCTGTCGAGGTGGTCGCCCCAGGAAGAACCGATTTCCATTTCGGTGAGCCACACAGGACGTCCCGTATTGTTCCAGATGGTCTTACATTGATTCACAAACCAATCGGCATAGGAGGTCTCGTCGCGACTGCTGATATTCCAGTAGGCGTGAGTGATTACGAAGTCGCAGCGAGATTCGTTGTTGTTCTCATCCACATACTTACAGAAGTTTGTCAGGTAGTTGAAGTCCGTAGGTTGGGGTGAGCCGATGCGACCGCCTCCTGCCTGGAAGTCAGGAGACAGCTTATAGGCAGACCATTCGTTGATGGTTCCGCCGCAGGAACATTTGTCGCTGGTGTGCTGTTCGCTGTGCTCGGGCTCGTTGAGCGACATGGAGGCTGTCGCTGTCTTGTAGTTCACGTCCGATGCCGAGGGCCAGTAGAGGTGCTGGCGGCAGGGAACATATTCCATATCCGTTGTGGAAGAGTAGCCTGCACTCCACGACCAGTACCACGAAGCTCTGAGTTCCGGTCCCTGGGTGGGACCGCCAGTACTTGCCCAGCCCTTCTTCGAGAGGTACTGCCAGGGTTTCACATTTGCTGAACTCACGCGCAGTGCCAGCGCTTCGGGCAGAGTCACGGTGAGGTCTGCGTGGTCAGCGACGTATACACGGCTGTGGCCAGAACCTTTGGTGCCAGCGGCGAGGGTGACCATGTAACCGCGATGGAGGGTGAAGGAAACCATCGTGTTGCTCAGATCCTTCAGGTCGCTGTAATTTGAGGCCGAGAGGACGTACTCTCCAATAATACTATGACAGGTCATGATATCCTTGGGCAGTGGAATGATGGCAGCACCATTCAGGAAAATGGCAATACGGCAGTTACTGTCCTTGGTAGCCTTGCGGCCGTTGATGGTGACGTATTTCAGGTAGTTCGTGGCAGAAGAAGGAGCGATGTTGTCCAAAATCAGCCACGTGGCTTCGCTGCCAAGGTTGATTTTCGAGGAACCTTGAATGGGATTCTCGTTCGCCGTGATGTGGATATCTACGCTATCGGAGCGGTCGATATTCAAGTCGCGTACGAGGCAGTAGTCCACCTCGTGAACTCCCTGAGCATTGGTGTATGTTTCCGAGACGTAGGCAGCGCGCGCATCATTCCAGTTGTCACCCACGGCAGGAATGGCGGTGAACTGCGAGTGGCTTCCCCTGGGCTTGTCGTAGAAGACGCTGACGTAGGTGGATTTCTTGTTGGCTCCATCTACACCGAGATACTTACCGCTCTTGCGGTTCTTGAGGTAAACGTAGGTGCCTTCGTCCACTGCCCAGAGGTAACGGTCCTCGGTGCCGCGTGCAGATTCGAAGACTACGCTGTAGCTGTTGGCGGAGCTGGCAGCGAGGTAGCGGCCGGAGCTCTTCTGACGCAGGAGGACAAATCCCTCGCGGCCGGAGTCTTCAGCGGTGAACATATAGGACTGGTTGTCGGAATGCGTTCCGAAAGCCGAGATGGCAGGACCCGTGGATTCCTCATTATCACCCAGCAGTTTCTCATAGATATTCAGCCAGATGTAATAATCCTTGCCCGCGGTGAGCGAGGCGGCATTTGTGATAGTTGACAGGACGGTCAACAATCCTGCAAGTAAGATAAACTTTTTCATATCGATTGTTAGTTTAGTGAGGTCTTTTTGAAGAATTGATAGGTTCGCTGCTGGAGGTCGAAGAGGCGAAGGCTGAGGAACAGCCAGTAGCCAGGCTTCCAACGGTATTTGCGCGATAGTTGCGAGGGCCGGAACGTATGAAGAATCGTATTGAAGCGCTCGAGCAGCGTGGCCCGGTCCTCTGCGGAGATATCCTTCTGGTGCTGGAGGTAGAGGCGGTAGCAGGCGATGAAGTTCATCCATCGGGCACCCTCAGCCCGCTTCAGGATATCTTTCGGCAGGCTCTCGCCCTTCAGCGCAAACTTCAGGCTCAACAGTGCCTCCATGAAATCAAAGCGACGCAGGTTGAAGCCGAGGGTCATCGAGTCTGCATGTTTCCTATAATAATACACACCTGCGCACGCGCGCACTTCGCGGCTATGGAGATAGTGGATGCGGCTGGTGTTATCATCACTGTAGAGACGCGTGGCGGTGTCAAAGGGGTACTGCTGGTGGAAGGCAGTCCGGGTGACATAGAGGCCGTGGAGCTGCCAGCTGTCGAGGCAGAGCTCAAAAGCCTTGCGCCCCGTCAGCATTTCGCCCATCTCCAATTGCACGGGCAGTCCGTAGTCCTCCTCGCGGCCGTCCTCGTAGTGCAGCATCAGATGAAGCACGCAGCAGTCCGTCTTCGGATAAGTTGCAAAGACATCGAGGGCACTCTGCAGGGCGTCATGCGACAGCCAGTCATCCGCATCTACCATGCATACGAAAGGAGCTATAGCCTCCTTCAGCGCCAGGTTGCGGGCCACCGCCTGTCCGCTGTTCACTGGAGTCTGCAACACTCGAATGCGCGAATCCATCACGGCTCGGTTGTGCAGCAGTTCCAGCGTGTCGTCAGTCGAACAGTCATCTACGCAGAGGATTTCCACCTCTTGCAAAGACTGCTGACACAAGGAGTCGAGACAACGCGGTAGGGTCTTTTCGGCGTTGTATGCAGCTACGAGTATGGAAACTTGAGGTTTCATAGGCGGTGACGGATCTTATCGATGATGGTGGTCTCAGCAGCAAGAACAACATAGCTGCGCACCAGCGAGAGTACGAACATCAGCCCCCCAATCAGCCAGCGCCAGACGGGAGGTGCATAGAGACAGGCCATCAGCGTGAGTGCCAGCAGAATGGTTTGTTGCAGCGCCAGCCAGGCGGTGGACGACGACAGACGGAACCCGTAGTGACATCCGTAACTGACTCCGATAAGTATGAGGTCAAAGAGTGCCGAGAGCGAGAGTCCTATGCCAGCGCCCATCAGTCCCCATGCGAGGTAACAGCCGAAGATGATTCCTAATGAAACAACGTCATAGATGACTTCCATCAGCAGGAACAGCAGCGAGTCGCCACAGGCAAGCGCGGTGTAGCCTATCGGGGTGGTGATGGCACGAAGGAACATATAAAACGCAGCACAGACGGCCATAGAGACTGCCGGCAGGAAACTCTCGGTATAAAGAATTCGAACGATGAGCGGCATAGCAGTCATCATGGCTATTAGCAGCGGAGCTATCAGCAACACACAGACACGGATCTGCTGGTTGATGACCAGATTGCGCTGTTCTTTGTCGTGGTTCACTCCTGAAAGGCGGGGGAAGAAGTCGGCCTCGAAGGCGGTGAAGACAATACCCGCGTAGGTCACCATTAGGCTGTAGGCCGCGCGGTACTGCCCTAAATCATCCATGGAACCGTAGTTTTTCAGCAGGGCGGGAAGCGCCATTGCAACTCCGGAACCGGCGATTGCTGCAAGGACGAATGGTATGCCAATACGCACCATACTCCAACCCTGGCGCATGACCTCCATGGAGAACGGCTTCACGCGGTAGGGGAAGAGAGGAATGGTGAACGCAAAATGGATGGCTGTCAGCGCAATCGTGGAGAGGTTCAGGGCTATCAGAATACCGTTCAGGCCCAGGCTCCAGAAGAAGGGAACGGTCAGACAGAGCGTACTCACGGCACCCACCGCTGAAATTGTGGCTACGCGACGCAGCCTCCGCAGGCCCTTCAGGATGGAGATCTCGCCGCCGGTGATGCTCAGCGCAAAGACCATTGGAGCTAACAGGGATATGGTCCACCACGGTGCTTCATCTTCGTCGAAGAACCACAGGCTGAGTAGGGGAGAGCCTATCACGCAAAGGAGGGCTGCAGCCACCGCCGTCCACAGACACCAGGTACGGATTACCGTGATGAAGGGCGAGAGCTCTGTTTCTTCGGTTTGATGGTCGTTGCCGACCTTTTCCGACAGCTCTCTGACCGAGGAGAAGGGGATGCCGCAGTTCGAGGTGCTATGAATGAATTCCGCTACGCTCTGATAAATGGCAATGAGTGCAAAGCCGACCGGTCCGAGAAAGTGCGAAGCCAACTTGTTTCGCACAATACTCATCAGAATGGTCAGCCCCTGCACACCACCGAAGACTCCGGTGTATTTCAACACATGGTCTAAGGCGTTTTCTTGCTGTTTAGGCGCATTCATGCCACTTTTTTTGGCCAATAGTGCAATTTTTGGGGGCAAATATAGTGAAAGTAGCGGAGAAAAGTGTACTTTTGTGGCGAAATTTTAATAAAAACATGTAAAAATGGCTGGATACTTAGTGGACGACACGCGAAAAGTAACAACGCACCGTCTCTTTGAAATGAAACAGAGTGGCAAAAAAATCGCCATGCTCACTTCTTATGATTATACGATGGCACGCATCGTTGACGGTGCCGGAGTTGACGTCATTCTTGTTGGTGACAGCGCCTCGAATACCATGGCAGGCAATGTAACCACCCTTCCCATCACCCTTGACCAGATGATTTACCACGCACGAAGCGTGACGCGCGCCGTTAATCGTGCCCTTGTGGTTTGTGATATGCCGTTTGGTACCTACCAAGTAGATCCTCAAGATGCCGTTCGCAACGCTATCCGCATCATGCAGGAAACGGGTTGTGATGCTCTGAAACTCGAAGGCGGCGTGGAAATCATTCCCGCCATCAAACTGATTCTCGACGCTGGCATTCCCGTAATGGGTCATCTGGGACTTACTCCCCAAAGTATCAATAAGTTCGGGACCTACGCCGTGCGTGCCAAACAACAGGAGGAAGCCGACAAACTACGTTCCGACGCAAAGGCGTTGTCTGAAGTGGGTTGCTTCGCCCTCGTCCTTGAGAAGATTCCCGCCAAGCTGGCGCAGGAAGTGACCGCGAGCATTCCTATTCCTGTTATTGGAATCGGAGCCGGCGGTGCCACCGACGGTCAGGTGTTGGTGATTCACGATATGTTAGGTATGAATCAGGGATTCTCTCCGAAGTTCCTGCGTCGTTACGCTAATCTCTTTGAGATTATGACCGATTCCATCGGACAATACGTTACCGATGTGAAGTCGGGTGATTTCCCAAACGAAAACGAACAATATTAATCCCCTCATTCGATGAAACGGCTTCTACTTCTGATTTGCCTCTGTCCCCTGCTGTCTTTCGGTCAGTCAGGGTTCGTGCGCCGCTCCGGAGGTCAGCTGATCCTCGATGGTCAGCCCTACTACTATGTGGGCACTAATGCATGGTATCTACCCCAGCTGGCAAGCAAGGGAGAGGGAGGTGATTCGGTTCGACTATCGCGTGAACTGAACCAACTCAGTAAGTTGGGAATAAAGAATATAAGAATTCTTGTTGGCGCCGACGGACATCCTACTAAGCATAAGGTTCAGCCCATCCTTCAACCCCGTCCTGGAGAATACAACGACACCTTGTTGCAGGCCCTCGACCGCCTGTTGGTGGAGCTCGATAGACGCCAGATGAAGGCAGTGCTCTACCTGAATAATTCCTGGTCGTGGAGTGGGGGATATGCGTCTTATCTGCGCTGGGCCAACGGTGATGCCACCGAACTCGTAGATTCGATGGAATGGGGCGCCTGGTGCCGTCATGCCGCTCATTTTGCCCAGACCCCGAAGGCGCAGGAACTCTTCTTTAACCACGTCCGCCGTATTGTCGGCCGCACTAACTCCATTACCGGCCGTCCTTATTCGGAGGAATCGGCGATTATGAGCTGGCAGATTGGCAACGAGCCACGCGCCTTCTCCGAGGAATCCAAGGAGCCTTTTGCCCGATGGATTGGACAGACGGCTGCGATTATCAAGCAGATAGACCCCAACCACCTCGTGAGTGTTGGCAGCGAGGGTAAGATTGGCTGTGAGTCCGATGTAGAACTCTACACGCGCCTTCATGCCGACCCGAATATTGATTATCTGACCATTCATATCTGGCCCTATAATTGGGGTTGGCTGAATCGTGGTGAGGTGGCTACTGCCAAGCAGAAAGACCTCATGCGCCGTCAGCTCGACCGCGTTTACCGAGAGACTGAGAACTACATCCGTCTCCACGAGGCACTTGCTCGCGACCTCCGTAAACCCCTGGTTATCGAGGAGTTCGGTTATCCGCGCGACGAGGGTAAGTTCCTCCCCGGCACTAGCACTGTTGCCAAGGATGCCTATTACCGCTTCGTCCTCGACCACGTGATCAACAGCCGGCAGTCCGGCGACGTCCTCTGCGGCATCAACTTCTGGGGATGGAACGGCAGCGCCCGCACCACCCACACTTGGTGGCAGCCCGGAGATCCCTATATGGCAGATCCCGCCCAAGAAGAACAGGGACTCTATGGCGTCTATGACAACGACAAGACCGTCCGTGTCCTTCGCCGTGCGGCCCGTGCACTCCGCTAAGGGCAATATTCATTGAACTAACAACGCTTCAATCAATATGAATATCAACTTTCTAAATCAACTAAAAAAGAATGTCAAGGGTCTCTGTTTCGTGGGTTCCCTTCTTCTGGCTGTAGTCTTCCTTTTCGTTGCTTGCACCGAAAACATCGACACCAGTAACCGCTACACATTTATCGATGAAACCGTGCTAAGTTACATCGAGAAGCAGCCCGAACTCAGTGAATATGTGCGTCTCATAGGCGAGGTTCCCGTCAGCGACCTCTCCAGTTCAACCGTCAAGCAGCTGCTCTCCGCCCGCGGTCATTACACCTGTTTTGCACCTACGAACGAAGCCATCCAGCTTTATCTCGACACTCTACAGCTCAACGGACTCATCACCACGGCCACCTGGGACGGCTTCAAGACCGACCAGGCCCGCGATTCCATCAAGCGCGTCATTGTTTTCAACAGCATTATCGATGGCGGCAATACTACCAGCTATTCTACTGCTAATTTTCCCACGGAAGACCGCGGTGAGTTCGTACTGGCAAATATGAACGAGCGCAAGCTCTATGTCACCCGCTCCAAGGTCAACCCCGACAGCATCTTCATCAATGGCGTTTCGCCTGTGGACCTGAAGAAACGCGATATCGAGGCCATTAATGGATATGTCCACGAAGTGCAGTCCGTCATTGCTCCGTCCAACAACACCATCTTTGATGTCCTCGTGGACTTCGACAAGGAAGGAAAGACCCAGTTCTCAGTGATGTCGCGCCTGGTCCTTGTCTGCGGTTTGGGTGACACGCTGAGCAAGACCCGCGACGAATACTGGGAGACACTCTACCTGACCAATCAGATCGAGGCGCCGCAGCAACCCCGCGAGAGCCGCCTGCCCGAGCACCGCAAGTATGGTTTCACCATCTTCGCAGAACCCGACCGCTTGTGGGAACAGTGGATTGGTAAACCTGAAGAAGAGATCACTCCCGCCGATGTGCAGAATTACCTCCAAGGACTCGGTATTTATCCGGGAGCCACCGTGGACGAGAACTACAAGGACGAGAACAACCTCCTGAACCTCTTCGTCACCTACCACGTGCTGCCCTTCAAGATGAGCCACGAGCGGCTGGTGGTACACTGGAATGAGTTGGGCTTTAACAAAAACGCCCGCAACCAGACCTTCACGATTCCCGTTTATGAATACTACACCTGCATGGGCCGCCGCCGTCTGCTGAAGACTTTCGAGAGCGCCGAGTCCCACGGCATTTTCCTCAACCGTTTCCCGATTTTGCGAAACGGTCGCGGCGAATATGCTCCCGAGCATAAGGATGTCAACGACAACCACGAGAGTGGCAAGTTCCGTCCAATTTTTGGTATGGCACTCACCCCCAATGAAAACGAAGGTATCATCGTGCCGAATATCAGCGAGGGCGACGAGGCCACCGTCAGCTGCGTCAACGGTTACATTCATAGCATTCCACAGCTCCTCGTGTGTACCGATAATATATGTACACAGCTGCAACGCGAGCGCCTGCGTTTCGATTTCGTGGCCATGTATCCCGAATTCACCAACAACGACCAGCGCGACCTTCGCGACTACGTGGAGCAGTTCTACTGGGGATATCCCAACAACTATTCCTATTTCAATGACATCGACATCAAGGACGGCTGCCGTTTTTATTTCCTGACCGGTTATAACTGGGGTTGGCGCAACTACCAGGGCACCGAGCTGAACATCACCGGCCGCTATGACTTCACAATGAAGCTGCCGCCCGTTCCGAAGGCCGGACACTACGAACTGCGCTTTGCCGTACAGGTTGTCTCCAACCGCGGTATGTGTCAGATCTACTTCGGCGACGATCCTTACAACCTGCCCGCAGCAGGCATCCCACTCGATATGAGAATGGCAGGCAAGAACCTCTATCTCAAGAGCGGCACCCTTAACGGCGCCTCCACTGTAGGATGGGAGGAAGATACCGACGATCCCTACTACAACGACCAGATCGACAAGCAGATGCGCTCCAACGGCTTCATGAAGGCACCCAACTGCTTCACCCAGGGCTATGGCAGCAGCGTCTCCTGCCGCGCCGACGAACAGGTGCTCCGACGCATCGTCGTCAGCGAGTACCTCTATCCCGAAAAGACCTATTACCTCCGCTTTAAGAACGTCCTCGATGCCGAATATGCTGAGTGTTTCATGGACTACATCGAGTACTGCGCCAAGGAAGTCTACGACAATCCTGAGGAGAGCGAGGATATCTGGTAATTCTCTCACATATAACACGACAACATTATGCGCACAAAGGTTTTTCTTGCTCTCGGGCTGCTGTTTGCCATTCTGACAGACAGCTGGAGCCAGGCCGCAGTCACTCTAGGCGAACAAGTGATGACAGAGGCTGAACTGACAAGCGGCGAGTCCTACGTCCTGCAGTCTATGGCCAACGGTACCCCATATATCGTGGATGCCGGCACCTACTATTCCGTTCCCAACAGCCAGAACGAGGCCACAGAAGCCTGCGTATATATCCTTTCTCAGCATGCCGACGGCACCTGGCAGGTGAAGAGCGCTTATACCGGCAAGTGCTGGGGTGTGCCCACCTACGATGCCGCAATACCGCCCGTTGATGAGTCGGAGGCCGGAGCCTGGTCGCTGAACTTCAGCGGCGGACTGGCATATCCCACCTGTCCCGATGCTTCCGGAACCGTACTCGGCCTTGACCGCAGCAGCCAGAAGCTCTGGGGTTACTCCACTGGCACCAAAAACACCAAGCAGGTGCGCATCTACCGCCTTTCCGAGGTCGGCGTGGCGCAAGGCTATCAGACCACCAGCCGCGGCGCACAGAAAGCCGTGCTGCTGCGTCTGCAGACCGCACCCAAGACCGCACTCACCGAACTGTGCTTTGAGGTGGAACTCAGCGAAGGCACCGCCGATGAGCTGCAGAGCCTGACGCTCTACGAGACCAGCGACACCCCAGAATTCTACGCCCTGACATCCCCGAAGGCAGTAGCCACCCAGGAGGTGACATCCTCTACCGCCACTCTATCCATAGCTAACGTGAAAGCCGGACGCCATTGCTATTGGCTCTGCGGCAGCGTGAAGGATGATGCCACCCTCGGCGTCGTCCTCGATGCCGCCCTTCTTAAGATGACATCCGTGGACGGCGACGGCGAACACGAACTGCTACTCGGCACGGCGGGCAATCCCCCTTCCGCTGGAGCACGCATCATGGACGTACAGAGCTATCCCTTCCTGCCCACAACTGGTGGCAGCCGTCACTACCGCATTCCCGCCATGACGGTAGCCTCCGACGGCAGCATCGTTGTAGCCTGCGACAAACGCTACGATAGCAGCAGCGACATTGGCGGAGGACACGTCATCGATATCGTTTCACGCCGCAGCACTGACGGAGGGCGCACATGGAGTAAGGTGGTGACAATTGCTAAGGGCGACAACAGCAAAGATGCCACCTGCGGCTACGGTGATCCCTCGCTGACACTTGGCCCCGACGGGCGTCTCTATTGCCTCTTTGCAGCCGGCAACATCGGATATTTCTATGGCCTCAACCGCATCTGTATGTCCACCTCCGACGACAACGGCGTCACCTGGACCAAGCCCGTGGATCTCTACGAGACAGGGCGCATCACCGACCACACCCAGTACGGCCTCTACGACTACTTCGTCACCTCCGGCCGCGGACTCTGCACCACAGATGGAGTACTGATGTATCTGCTGCCCGCGCAGCCCTACACCAACAGAGACCATAGCCAGCACCAGTCCAACAGCAACGACTATGTCTTCTATTCTACCGATAACGGCGGCACATGGCACATCTCATCCAACACCGCCTACTCCGGCGGCGACGAGGCCAAGGTCGTGCAGAAGAACAACGGACAGCTGCTGGCAAGCGTGCGGCAGAGTGGGGGACGAGGCTTCAACACCGGCCGTTACACCCGACAGGACGACGGCACGCTGAAGTTCACTTGGAACACCCAGAAGCAGAGCACGCAGATCACCACCAGTGCGCCCAACAATCAGGATATCCTCTATTATAGCCGCTCTACCGACGGCGAGGAGGACATTGTGCTGCACACCATGACCACTGGTGCCCATGAGAATCTCAACCTGTATATCAGCCTCAACGCTGGCAGCACATGGAAGAAGGCGCTGACGCTGCAGCCTGGCGGCGCCCGCTATGTAACCATGGCACGCCTCACCAATGGCGACCTCGCCCTCCTCTATGAGGACTACTCCCTCGGTGCCGGCGCCGTCTATCCCATCAACTTCGTCACCCTCACCCGCGATCAGTTGCTGGAGCTCTACACCGCCGTCGGAGGCAAGCCTGTGGCGGTCCGCGACATCCCCGCCGATGATCTCAACCACTCCTTTTGGTCCCCCGATCTCGCTTCTCCCTCCTCCGCCTCCCGCCGCACCATAGACTCAACTATCTTGCTGGACCTCAGCGGCCGTCGAGTTACCCGTCCCACTCGCGGCCTCTACATCACCCCCTCCCGCAAACTTATTTTTCGATAAATCCATTCAATAACATTCTTCCCTTTTTTTTAGAAGATGAAGTATGGGTTTTGTGTACAAATATAAAAACTACTGATTCATACTACACCTACCTACTATAGTACCACGCCCGCCTTTCAATATTGGGGCGGGCAAATTGTATTGTGAATTATGCAATATGAATTGTGCATTATGCAGGCAGTATTTTGACGGTTTCAAAATGATAGTGAAAATGGGAGTTGTGTTTTTGGGCGTTGAGCTGTTAGAAAATGGTAGAAAGTACACTTATTGGTGCAAAAATTTACGAAAAGTGGGGTAGTAGTGGCGTGAAACGTATGTTTTATAACATAAGTTGACGTTTTTTTAGTTCTTTTCTTGAATAATTTGTAAAATAAGCTATAAATTTGTCGCGATAATGCAAGATGCTTACTTTGCAGTTGAACTAACGGCGCGCCGAAGTGTCGGCGATTTAACCAAAAGGAAATCAAGTAAATAACATATTAACAACAAATGGAAAACAGTTTTCTCAAACGAAGGCTCACCAAAGACGTGAGTCGACTGTTTGCTGCTGTGCTGCTCGTCGGTGGAACGATGGGCTTGTCGTCGTGCCAGGATGACTTGCTCACGGGTACTCCGACATGGCTGGGTAGCAGCATCTACGAAGAGCTGGAGAGCCGGGGTGACTTCCAAACCACGCTGGCCCTCATTAATGATCCAGACCTGACGGAGACGAACTATCCGGAGATGCTGCGCCGCACGGGCAGCGTCACGTTGTTCGTGGCCGACGATGCGGCGTGGGAGCGCTATCTGCGCGGCCGCGGCGTGCAGTCGGTGCACGACCTCTCGAAGGCTGAAAAAAAGAACTTGCTGAAGGGTGCGATGATCAACAACGCATACCTCATCGAGTTGCTGAGCAACAAGCCGGGTAATCCTCCGGGCGAAGGTGTGTATATGCGCCGCGCCAGCCGTGTGGATATCTCGGACTCCATCCCCGTGGCCCTGGCTTCGGAGATGCCTCTGCTGAACCCTGCCCGTACCGAGGTGGACCTCGAGGGCAATGTGCATCAGGTGGACTACTGGCAGTCTGTGCGCGGACGCGGAAGCATCCTGCTCTACAAGGACAACAATGCTCCGACGATGGTGCACTTCACGCCTGACTTCATGATCAGCAATGACTTCGTGAAGGAGGATATCCAGAAGCTGACGAACGGTGCATGCGAAGATGTGGACCGCTCGTACATCAACGGCCTGCCCATTGCGAAGAACGACGGGCGCTGGGCTGACAAGGATGTGAACACCGACGGCTCGGCAAAGAAATTCCTGCAGGACATCACCTGCCAGAACGGTTACATCCACGTGTTGGAGCAGGTGCCTGAGCAGCTGCCTAACATGGCGGAGATCATCCGTACGAAGTCGCAGTTCAAGATCTTCAGCTCGCTGCTGGAGCGCTACAGCTATCCTCAGTTCATCGGTGTCCGCGAGTTGGACGGCAGGAGCGACTCCATCTTCGTAAAGCGCTACTTCAACAACGGCCGCGACGAGCACGCACTGAATACCATCAGCGAGACGGGATCCACGATTCCTGCCGTGCTGCCCTTCGATCCGGGATGGAACAACTACGCCATCAACACGACGAACGACGAGATCACGTCGAACAACGACGGTGCGGCGATGTTTGTGCCCACCGACGATTGGATGAACTATTATATCACTCAGGGCGACGGTAAGCCCATAGGCGTGAAGTATGGCTACAACTGGGACAACGTTCCCGACGCCATCGTCCTTCCGTTCCTGAAGAACTGCATGAAGAGCAGCCTTATCTCCACGACTCCGAGCAAGTTCGCCAATGTGAAGAACTCGCAGTCCGAGGATATGGGCCTGACGAGCGAGAAGGTGGACAGCTGCTTCATGGCCTGCAACGGCGTGGTGTATCAGATGGGTGCCGTGTATGTGGCTCCCGAACATCAGAGTGTGTTCTTCCCCGTCACGCTGCGTCAGGATCAGGATATGAGCACGATGTACCGCTTTATATCCGACACGCGCTATAAGCCGCCAACATCCGACTACACGTTGAACTGGACCGGTTATGAGAACGAGGCCTACGTAAACTCCATGGCCTCGACCTACAGCTTCCTGCTGCCGAAGGATGAAGCCTACCAGGGTGTTATCGATCCCTTCAGTATCTATGAGAACAAGCCTGCTGCGTACCACTATTATGTGGACACGCAGAGCAAGACGTTCCCCGTTTCGGCAGAGGTGTTCCAGGTGGATACCACGGGCAATCAGATGATTGTCACTAACAAGCCCACGACCTTCCAGCCGACGAGTACGGGTGAGCAGGGTCTGGGTCTCATCAACAACCGCCTGAACGATTTCTTCGACAACTTCATCGTCGTCCATGGCAAGAAGGGCTCGCAGACGTTCCACCCGGGCCAGGAGATCTACCTGAACAAGGCTGGAGGCCCCATCAAGGTGCAGTTCACGGGCGGCAAGGTGACTGGCGTCGCCGGCAGCGCCCAGATGGAGCGCGGCACCTTCATTCCCGTCACCGAGGACCTGACCTTCGACCAGACGGAATCCGGTAACGGTATCAGCTATGTCCTCGACAGCATCCCCGAGTGCACGATGACATCGCCCTTCCAGGTCGTTCGCGACTCTGTGAAGCACCCCGACTTCAAGGTCTTCGGCGATTTGCTGACGCTGAGTTCGGTGGTCAATGCATCGAACAATGTGG
>Ga0265299_10000593_pt1 | contig 44248 bp, 31 predicted proteins | sample AusTroGonzalo_MG_4_FD_193485 | JGI IMG/M metagenome (GOLD analysis project Ga0265299, IMG submission 193485) | Bovine rumen microbial communities from tropical cattle in Woodstock, Queensland, Australia - Gonzalo_02 | ecosystem: Host-associated > Mammals > Digestive system > Stomach > Rumen ...
AAGCCGAAGCGGTGCGTATGCAAGTTCCACCATAATAAATTGTAACACAAGAAAATACCACGGTCTGTTCATCTGCCCGATGGAAGACATTGATGGCGATAACCATATACTGATTTCGTCGCTCGACTTGTCGGTGGTGCAGCACGATGAGGTGTTCCACCTTGGCGTTCACAAGTATCCCGATGGCGTTTATGCTCCCAAGGGTCACAAGTATCTGCGCGATTTCCAGATAGAAACAATTCCGTATTTCATTTACCGTGTTGGCGGTGCGTTGCTGAAGATGGAGCGAATCCTTAGCGACGACGACCGCATTATGCTGAAATACACTTTGCTCGAGGCTAATACCGAAACAAAATTGCGTTTCCAGCCCTTCCTTGCTTTCCGCAATGTGCATAAGCTGAGCAAGGCAAATTTCTTCGTCAACACAAAGTATATTCCTGTAGAAAACGGCATTAAGTTGAGAATGTACGATTCGTACAAATATCTGTATATGCAGTTGTCGAAGAAATGTGAATACGTTCATGTGCCAGACTGGTACTACAATATGGAGTACATCGAGGAGCAGGAGCGTGGCTACGACTATCGCGAGGACTTGTATGTGCCAGGCTATTTTGAGGTGCCGATAAAGAAAGGCGAATCGGTGATTTTCACAGCTGCATTGAGCGAAATGTCGCCAGCAAGCATATCGCGTAAGTTCAATACCGAACTTGCAAAGCGTTCGCCACGCAACAACTACGAGGAATGTCTGCGCAGTGCCGCACAGCAGTTTATATGCAAGCGCAACGGCAAGTCCGAAATCGTGGCTGGTTATCCGTGGTTCGGTCGCTGGGGGCGCGATACTTTCATCTCGCTGCCGGGCTTGACGCTTCACGCTGGCAATGCAAAGGCTTGCCGCGAAGTGCTCGACACGATGTCGTCGGAAATGAAGAACGGTCTGTTCCCGAATATCGGTGCTGGCGATGATGCTGCACTCAATTCGGTTGATGCACCGCTGTGGTACTTCTGGGCTTTGCAGGAATATTCCAATGTGCTTCCCGACAGACGGCAGATTTGGCAGATTTACGGCAAGAAGATGAAAGCGGTGCTTGATGCTTATCGCAATGGCACAAGTTTCAACATAAAGATGCACGACAACGGCCTTGTATGGCAGGGAACTCAGGGCAAGGCTCTCACTTGGATGGATGCCGTGGTGAACGGACGCCCTGTAACTCCGCGAATGGGATTTGCTGTTGAGATAAATGCTCTGTGGTACAATGCGATAATGTTCTCGTTGGAACTGGCATCTGCTTGTGGCGATGCCGAATTCATCGAAAGATGGAAAGATATTCCCGAAAGGACTAAGAATTCCTTCCTGCAGACATTCTGGAATGCCGACCTTGGTTATTTCGCCGATGTTGCAACATACGAGACTGCCGACTTCTCTGTGCGTCCAAACCAGATTTTTGCTTGCTCGTTGCCATATACTATGGTTACAACCGATATGGCTGCATCGGCATTGGAAAAGGTGAAGTCGATGTTGCTTACGCCTAAGGGGCTGCGTACTTTGTCGCCCGATTCGCCTGAATATAAGGGCGTTTACTTTGGCAATCAGGAACAGCGCGATTCGGCTTACCATCAGGGAACTGTATGGCCATGGCTGTTAGGTCATTTCTGCGAAGGTTTGCTCCGCGTATACGACAAGCAGGCTTTGCCGTTGGTGAAGAAGATTGCATACGGCTTCGAGGAAGATATGACAATAGCAGGAATCGGCAGCATTTCGGAAATTTACGATGGTGACCCGCCATACAATCCGCGCGGAGCAATTGCTCAGGCGTGGAGCGTTGCCGAAGTGCTGAGAATCTTCGCGTTGATTAAGAAGTATGACAAGTAATTTTGAATAAGTAAGAATTTAAATATTACGCAATGAAAGTTTTGATGTTCGGCTGGGAGTTCCCTCCTCATATTACCGGTGGTCTCGGTACGGCCTGCTACGGGCTTACCAAAGGACTTTCGCATTTCGGTACCGAGATAATTTTCGTGGTGCCGAAGGCTTACGGTGACGAGGATCAGAACTATGTGTCGATACGCAATGCCAGCGATGCTGTAATTACCGAAAAGGATGTCAAGGAAACCAAGGTGTGGAAGAATTTCCGCTACATCGAGGTAGGTTCGCGCCTTGTGCCATATATGGACCCCGAGGATTTTGCAAGGATGTACGAATCGAACATTCCTGGCGTTAAGATTTCCGAGAGTTTCCTTAATACAAAATACACCTTCTCCGGTTCTTACGGTCCGAATCTGTACGATGAGGTTTCGCGTTACGCGCTGATTGCTGCGCACATAGCGGCACACAACGATTTTGATGTCATTCACGCGCACGACTGGCTGACATATTTTGCCGGTGTTGCTGCAAAGAAGGTTTCGGGAAAGCCATTGGTGGTGCATATCCATGCTACCGAATTCGACCGCAGTGGCGAGCATGTCAACCAGCATGTTTACGACATCGAGCGCGCAGGCATGGAGGCTGCCGACAGGGTTATTGCCGTCAGCAACCTGACAAGGAATATCGTCATCAACCGCTACGGCATCAGTCCCGACAAGGTTGTGACCGTACACAATTCGGTGGAGCCGATGTCGCTGCCCGAATTTACCTTGCATAAGGGCTTCCGCGAGAAGGTTGTAACTTTCCTTGGTCGTGTTACTTTCCAGAAAGGTCCCGACTATTTCATCGAGGCAGCCAAGAAAGTCATCGACCGCGACCCGAATGTGCGTTTTGTGATGGCTGGCAGTGGCGATATGCTCAACAAGATGGTGCGCCGTGTGGCTCAGTTGGGAATTGCTACCAAGTTCCATTTTGCAGGTTTCTTGAAAGGCAACGAGGTGTATGAAATGTTCGGCATGAGCGATGTGTATGTGATGCCGTCTGTGAGCGAGCCGTTCGGAATTTCACCGCTCGAGGCAATGATGTCGGATGTGCCTGTAATCATTTCGAAGCAATCGGGTGTGGCAGAGGTCTTGAAACACGCCATCAAGGTCGATTTCTGGGATGTTGACGAGCTGGCAGATTCGATTTACGGAATGTTGCACTACGATGCGTTGTCGCAGATGTTCAAGAAATATGGTAAGCAGGAAGTTGAAAATCTCAGATGGGAAAATTCGGCTTATTATGTTAACGAGGTTTATAAAAGTGTTTGTGGATATTAAAAAATAAGATATGCGTTCAATTTGTTTCTATTTTCAAGTACATCAGCCATTTAGGTTGAAAAAATATAGGTTCTTCGACATTGGCAACGACCATAGCTACTACAACGACTACGAGAACCGCACCATTATGCGCAAGGTGGCCGAAAAGTGCTATTTGCCTGCCAACCAGTTGTTTCTTGACTTGGTAAACGAGTACGGCGATAACTTCAAGATTTCCTATTCGCTCTCGGGTACTGTAATCGACCAGTTTGAGTTGTATGCTCCCGATGTGCTCGAAAGTTTCCAGAAACTTTTCGCAACGGGCAGGGTAGAGTTGCTCGACGAAACCTATTCGCACTCGTTGTCGGCGTTGCGTCCCGAGGATGTGTTCGACTATCAGGTGAACCGTCATAGAAGGAAAGTAAAGGAACTTTTCGGCTTGCAACCAAAGATTTTCCGCAATACGGAGCTTATCTATTCCGACGAAATAGGCGAGAAGGTGGCAAAACTCGGCTACGAGGGAATGCTTACCGAAGGAGCCCGTCACATTATGGGTTGGAAGAGTCCGAACTATTTGTACTGCAATGCGGTGAATCCAAAGTTGAAACTTTTGCTGAAGAACTTCAAATTGTCCGATGATATTGCATTCCGTTTCTCGAATCAGGCGTGGGAAGAATATCCACTGACCGCCGAAAAGTATGTTGCTTGGCTTAATGCCATCGACCCGAACGAGGAAGTAATCAACCTGTTTATGGACTACGAGACCTTTGGCGAGCACCAGTGGAAGGAGACAGGAATCTTCGATTTTATGCGAGCTTTGCCCGAAAAGGTTTTCAAGTATTCCGACTACCAGTTCCATACTCCGAGCGAGGTTGTGGCAAAGCACAATCCTGTTGGCGTGCTTAATGTTCCGTATCCTATTTCGTGGGCCGACGAGGAGCGCGACCTTACGGCATGGCTTGGAAACGAACTGCAGAACGAGGCTTTCGAGAACCTGTATAAACTTTTTGAACGCGTGAAGGAACTCGACGATCCCGAACTGTGGCGCGACTGGCTCTACCTTCAGACGAGCGACCATTTCTACTATATGTGTACCAAGTGGTTCTCCGACGGCGATGTCCACAAGTATTTCAATCCGTACAGCTCGCCCTACGAGGCATTCATCAACTACATGAACATTTTGAGCGATTTCAGAATAAGGTTGGGATTGTAAAAAGATTGTAAAGTTTTATTGTTATTTATAAAGCGTAGAATGATGTTTCTTAAAAGATTATTTTATTTGGTTGCCGCATTGTCGATATGTGGTTTGATTGTGTCGTGTTCACAAAATGACAAGCAATGTGATGATAAAAAGGCTGCAGAAGAAAAGTCTGCTGATTCACCATCAAAGGATAAGAGTACGGAAGCAAAAGCAGATGATTCTGTTAAGGAGCCAGAAGCAACAACGACTGGCACAGATAGTAAAGATGGCTTTGTGCTTTTGACTGATGTAATTCCGGATGCTATTCTTGAAATCCGCTATTTTAGTACATTCAATTTTATGGGTGTGCGTGTAGATGGTTACAATGCCCCGATAGCATATCTTACCAAGGAAGCTGCTGACAGCCTTAAGGCCGTCAGCGATGATGTCAAGGCAATGGGCTATCGTCTGAAGATTTACGATGCATATCGTCCACAATGTGCTGTGGATCATTTTGTACGTTGGTCGCAAGTGCCTTCGGATACAATCACCAAGCGCTATTTCTATCCTGACATCGACAAGCCGCGTCTTTTCGAAGAGGGCTACATTGCAAAGAAAAGCAGACATTCCTGTGGATCTACAATTGACCTTACACTCTTTGATATGAAAACAGAAAAAGAGGTTGACATGGGATCTCCATTTGATTGGCTAGGCGAAGAAAGCCATCCCGACTATGCTGGCGTAACTCCCGAACAGCACAAGAACCGTATGATTCTGCGCGATGCAATGGTTCGTCACGGATTCAGGGGCATCAGCACCGAGTGGTGGCATTTTGTCCTGAAGAACGAACCTTATCCAGATACATATTTTACATTCCCGATAGAGTAGGGATTTTCAACAAGATACGAAATGTTCATATGTAGGGGATGGATATTATCCATTTCCTACATATTTTGTGTAGTAAGCAAAAATGTGTTTGAGTATGTATTCCGAATGGCATTTTTGTGTAATTTTGCATTAAAATTAGAGACGCATAGTATGATAAAGGATTATTCGTCATTCGGTCCGGCGTATCGCAATTTTAAGGTCAGAGAAAATGTATATGTTCCAGAGCCTGTTGCAGAATTCTCGGGTGACAATCCGTTCACTAGGATGGCCGCCATACGAGGAAAGAATAAGGATATAAAGTTTGATGAAACATATACGTATCTTGATAAGTCGTTTAAATTCAAATTATTGAATGCTTTTATATATTTTGTCGCATGGTTTGTTGCTTTTCCGTTAAATCGTATCAGGTTTGGCCTTAGGATTGAAGGCAGGGATAAAATACGTAAGAACCGGGAACTTTTTGCAAACGGTGTGATGACAGTCTGCAATCACGTACACAGATGGGATATGATATGCGTATTACAGGCAATGCGCTACCGTAAAGCATGGATTCCAATGTATTCACAGCCATTCAATGGAAAGGATGGGTTTCTTATGAAAGCCATAGGTGGTATTGCCATTCCTGATAACTATGGTGGACTCAAGAAGTTCGACCAGGCATTGAATGAATTGCGGTCAAAGAATCAGTGGATACACATATTTCCGGAAAGTTGCAGCTGGAATTTTTATGCTCCGCTCAGGCCTTTCAAAATAGGAGCGTTCAATATGGCATATAGATATTCTTTGCCTGTCGTTCCAATGATGATTTCTTTTCGTCCTCGTACTGGATGGCGCAAATTGTTTGGCAAAGGTACTCCTTTGCTTACCATTCATGTGGGCGATCCCATAATGCCCGATCCTGGCAAGTCCAGAAAGGAAGAGGTCGCGCGTATGTGCGATGTTGCAAACAAGGTTATGCTCGATATGGCGGGGATTGTTTCTAATCCCTGGCCATCATATATTGATTGACAATTTCTATCGCAATGAAAGCAATAATTGAACCCGTATCAGTTGAACTTATTAAAGCTGAACTTACAAAATCCAAAAAGCTGGAAGATACCAACCGAGGACATAACGAGCTTTATGTCGTTACTTGGCAGGATTCTCCCAATGTTGTTACAGAAATCGGTAGGCTTCGTGAAGTGACTTTTCGTGATGCCGGTGGTTCTACTGGCAATGCCATCGATCTTGACGAATACGACAAGATGGAAAATCCGTATAAGCAGTTGGTAGTCTGGGATCCCGACAACGAGGCGATTGTAGGAGGTTATCGTTTCTTCTACGGTTCGGATGCTAAATTCGATGAGAAAGGTCAGCCAATTATGGCAAGTTCTCATCAATTCCGCTTTTCGCAGAAATTCATCGATGAGTACCTTCCATACGTTTTAGAGGTAGGCCGTAATTTTGTGGTTCCTGAATATCAGAGTTCCAAGAGTGGCGCTAAGTCCATATATGCCATGGACAATCTTTGGGATGGCATGGTGGCTATTATAATGAAAAATCCTAATCTGCTTTATTTCTTCGGCAAGATAACCATGTATCCTTCATACGACCGTATCATTAGGGATTTGATATATCATTTCCTTTGGAAGCATTTTGGCGATAAAGAGGAACTTGTTCGCCCATGGGATGATTTGTCGGTAATGCCAAAATCTGATCCCGAATTGATGAATCTGGTAGTGAACAAGGATGATTTGACTGAAGATTACAAATTGCTAAAAATGGCTGCCCGAATGAGGGGCGTAAATGTACCGCCAAATATAACGGCCTATTTTTCCATTACTCCACAGATGCTAATGTTTGGCACGTCTGTAAATCGCTTGATGAACAACATTGAAGATACCGGTTTGCTTATTCCGTTCGATGCAATTTATCATGAAAAAAAGAGCCGTCACATAGGAGCATATATTCGTTTCTCTATTGCAAAAAGACGTAATAATGAGGTTATGCTTGATCCTGGTATAGAAAAACGTATGATAGAGGATTGGCTGAATAAACGCTTCCGCAAGGTAAGACGATTACTTAGAAAGTCAGGACGAAATATATAGGCTGATGCCAGTTTGGATGGCTTCGCCGTTTCATGTGCTACGCACGTTTCTGGTTTCATGTTTCAAGGTTTGGCTTACGCCTAGCTAAAGGTTAACTTCGTTGAGGGCTTCGCCGTTCTATGGCTTCGCCGTTTCTCGCTTCGCTGTTTCAAGTTTCATGGTCTAAAGCCCGTTTCAATGTTTCTATGCCTGCGGCGTTTCTATGTTTCAGGTTTAAAGTTCAAATTATCAAATCTTCGAATCATCGAATCATCAAACAAAAAACTTTCTAGCCTTTTCCGCAAATTGCATAATCTTGTCTTTCTGCCAAATATTCTTTGAGAGCATTTCCGTATTCCGAGAAAACGTCTCCGACTCTGCCTAGTCCGCTGATATACGGATTTATGTGGCGTTTCTTGGCGTAGATAACTCTTGAATCAGGATTGTCGGCAGTGTGGACTATGGTCGAATAGCTTCTGAATTTCTGCCATTGCTTAGCCGAGAACTCGTTATTCATAAGTTTCTCGATGACAGGCGTTTCTCCATGATATAAGTCGCTTTCGGCAATTATTCCGCGTATTATGCATTCCTTTAATATCTCGGCAAGCCGTTGCATGGAGTAGCGATCCTCGTCGGCAACATATATGCGTGAACATTGCAGCGACAGTTTTGCAAATTCCAAGGCTTTGGCTTTGTCTGCAAACATTATTTCTTGTTGGTTTTCTTCGTTTGTGCCAACTATGAGATTGCTGTACAATTCCTTAGCCTTTTCGTAGTTTGCGAGTTTGTAGTTTACTATGTTGCCGATTGTGTATTCAAGTCTGTCTGCAGAAAGTCGCGGAGTATCGTTGTCGGCAATGGGGTACAAGTGGTAGTCGGCTACTTCGGCAGTTTTCATGCTGTATTTTTCGAGGCAGCGCTGTATTTCAATCGAATTCTCAATTATTGACTGGGTGCCGTCTTCGGTGGATTCTTGTGTCAGATAGTCGCCATGCATGAAATCGATTACATGTGCAAATGCAGGAGAAGCAATATCGTGCAGCAGTCCTGCAGTACTTTGTCGTATGTCGTGCGTAAAATGCCAGACTATCAAGGCTACACCTATGCTATGACTATATCGAGAATATTTTTCCAATCCTTTGAAAAGCGGAAAACTGGTGTATTCGCATCCGCAGTTCATTCCAATGTCATCGAGCCGTAGCATTGCAGGCGATTGTGCGATTTCTTGAATGAAATTGGGAATGTCGGCTGTGTAGATAGGGAAAAGATTCATTATTGTGATTTTTTTTGCAATGCGAATCACTAGGTGTAATTACAATAAATGCTTATGACAAAGTCGTTTGCTATTTTCCGCGATTTGAGATCGCATAATTTAGTATGTGAATCTTACAGCTGTACCGTAGGCAAGAATTTCGGCAGATCCATCCATAACGGCAGAAGATCCATATCTCAATCCTATAATTGCGTCTGCACCAAGAGCTTCTGCTTCCTTTACCATGCGGTCTGTTGCTGTTTTTCTTGCTTCGTTGAGCATGTCGGTATAACCTTTTATCTCACCGCCAACTATAGTTTTTAATCCTGCGAGAAAATCGCGTCCAATATGTTTAGACTGGACTGTTGTCCCCTTTACCAAACCAAGAACTTCATAGTTTTTTCCTGGAATTGTGTCAATGCTTGCTAAAATCATAATATACTATTTTTTATGTTTGTTATTTTCTTTTATTGAATACCCATTTCAGGTTTGTGTCGCTGAATGCAACAGGGCATACGGAAATGTGGTCGCAATCCTTTTCGACAATGAATTTTATTGTTCCGCCATATTTCTGTGTTTCCTTGATTGTCGGTTTTACCAACGAGACTTTTGCCTTGTCGTCTTTTCCTGCCATAATGCAACACAACGCGGTTTGGGCAATGTTCTTCGGATATGCGTTGCGAGGATACGAAGCTACCGCCATTGCTGCTGCAAAAGTGTCGGGATAGTCGGAAATCATGCGCCACACGCCAGCGCCGCCGCTCGAATAGCCGAAGATGTAAATCCGTGAGCTGTTGATGTTGCTGTTGTCGGCTATAAGTTTGTCAATTAGTTGCTTGAGTGCGGTGCTGACTTTCCCATCGTAGTCGTGCCAGAAGTGGTTTTTGTCGCATTGCGGAGCAACGACAATGGATTTTATGTTGCTATTTTCCAAATAGTTGACAATGGCGCGTATTGCTGTGCTGCGAATCTGTGACTTGTTGTCGTCGCCACGATGAGAGCCGCCGTGCAGGAAAATCACCAATGCCGACTGTTCGCTTTCGTTTTGGCAAATAGATGCTTCGCGATATGGGAGAGTTATGTTCTCGTTTGAGAATGAGCGAAAAGCAAACTTGTGGTAAAATTCGGCATTGCCACTCGTATCTGTAGTGTTTTGTGCAAGAACTTGTATGAAAGTAGCAAGTATTGCGATAGTTATGGCTATTGTCCTTTTCATTTTAGTTCAATCATTTCGATTTTACAGTTCTGTATTTCAATTTTTTGTGGTTTGCCATCAAATATGCCGTACATTGCAGAACCTGAACCAGACATTTGTGCGAAGATTGCTCCGTTTTCATAAAGTTTGTGCTTTATTTCTGCGAGCATTGGATTTTCGGCAAAAACTGTCGGCTCGAAGTTGTTCTTTATGCGGTCTTTCCATTGTTCGATAGGTAACTTTATGGATTCTTCGAGTTTGTATTGTGGTTCGGCTGGTTTGCACTGAGAGTATGCCTTTGCCGTATTTACAGAAATCGGTGGCAAAACGAGGACAAGAGTTTTGCCCGACAGGTTCAGTTCTGCTTTGTGGAGTATATTTCCTGTTCCTTCGGCAAGCATCGGTTGGTTGTAAATGAAAAAAGCACAGTCGGCTCCTATTCGAGAGGCGTATGCAACCATTTGCTCTACAGATAGTTTCAGAGAGAACATGTCGTTGAGCATCTTGATGGTGAACGCTGCATCAGACGACCCTGCTCCAAGTCCGCTGCCAAAAGGTATGTGTTTGTACAATACAAATTTTACTGGAGACAGGTCAAAGTCGTCCTTGAGCATCTTGTATGCCTTGAAGCAGAGGTTTTTCTCTATTTCGCAGTCTATTTTTATACCATGATTGTCGAATATGAATTTTTCCGAAGGCATTATTTCCATTGCGTCGGTAATGTCTATCGGATAGAATATTGTATTTATGTCATGGTAACCGTCGGTGCGTTTGCGGATTATGTCAAGTCCGATATTTATTTTGGCGTTTGGGAAACAAATCGTTTTGTCAGTTGCTGTCATATTGATACTCTTCCTTGTTTTATAGACAGGTTGTTGATTTCCTGCGTGAGCTTGTTGATTCTTTTAAGGATTTCATTATTCCTCTCAGTATATTCGTTTGCGATACTTTTTTTGTTTTCCAATTCGTCTGCAATTTTATCCTTTTCAGTATCGTTGCCGGTATTGTATTCGGTTTCAAGTTTTGCTATTTGCAAATTCATGTCAGCAGCTTTGTCCATAATGGTTTTCAGCTCTTTCGAAAGTTGTTTCTTTTCATATTTGAATATTTCCGTTTTGTATTTCCAATATACGTCAAGAATAATTCCCGAAAGGTTGTTTTCTTCCAAGTAGTATGTCGCACCGAATTTTGTCCATATTTTACTAAGTTCGTATGATGATGCGCATGCGTCGGCTGCAATGCTGCTAATTGCAGGGTCGGGATTGTTTATGAAATCCTTTTCCGATATATTTTCACCGTTGCATACTTTTTCGACAATTTCTGAGAAAATTTGTTGGTTGGTGCTATCATGAAGTTCGTTTATGTTGTCGTTAAGCATCAGTCCAATCAATAATTCGGCGACTTTGAGCTTTTGAGGGTTGCTGTAGTCTTTGTCGAGAGGATTAATAATTTCATAGTTTCCGTACAAAAGTAGGATCCTGATGATTTCGTGTTCTTTTGCTAGTATGCTTTTGTCCTCTTTTTCAGAAACTTTAGGTGTGTTTGTACGTTGTTGTGTTTGTACTTCGGTTTTGGGAGCAACGTTTTGCTGTCCTATTGGATTTTTGTTGTCAAATATTTTTTTTCTTCTGTACTTGGTTAGTTCCGAATACAGTGTGTTTTCGTCTATTTCGAGGATTTTGCTACATTCCTGGAGATAAACCGTTTGTTTAATCTGGTCGTCGATTACCGAGATGGTCTTTACTATGTCGGTAATCATGGCGGCGCGTTTCAGCGGATCTTTGTCGGCTTCTTGTTTCGATAGTCTTGATTTGAACCTAATGAAATCTTCCTCGTGTGTGTTGAGGTATTCGATTGTCTTTTCACTACCGTTTTTCTTTGCAAATGAGTCGGGGTCTTCACCGTCTGGTAAAAGCAGAACACGGACGTTAAGTCCTTGTGCCAAAAGCATATCTATTCCGCGTACCGATGCGTGAATACCTGCACTGTCGCCATCATACAGCACTGTTATGTCATCGGTAAGGCGGTGCAGTATGCGTATCTGGTCTTCGGTAAGCGATGTGCCTGACGATGCGACAACGTTGTGTATGCCAGCCATATACAACGATATTACGTCGGCGTATCCTTCAACAAGGTAGCATTTCTTCTGCCTTACTATTTCTGTGCGGGCTTGATATAGCCCATACAAGGTTTTGCTTTTGTTGTATATTTCTGATTCTGGAGAATTTACATATTTCGCAGTTTTTTCTCCGTTTTTCAGTATTCTGCCACCAAAACCTATTATTTGTCCCGATATGCTGTATACAGGAAACATGACGCGACCAAAAAAACGGTCATAACGCTTGTGCGTTTCTTCATTTGCGATTGTTAGCCCTGTACGGGTCATAAAATCGAGTTTGTAGCCATTTTTTAGTGCTTCTTCGGTAAATGCGTCACGTTTTTCAAGGCTGTACCCAAGTCCGAATGTTTTTATGGCTTCGTCGGTAAAACCGCGTTCGCGGAAGTATGATAGTCCTATTGCGATGCCTTCGGGATTGTTGAGAAGGTTGTTTTGGAAATACTTTGCTGCAAATTCGTTCAGTATGCGCATGCTTTCGCGGTCATCGTTTTGCCTTTGCTCTTCTTCGGTAAGTTCCTTTTCAATAACCTCTATTCCGTATTTTTTTGCAATGTATTTCAAGGCTTCGGGGTAGGTCATTTGTTCGTGTTCCATAACAAAACCTACAGCATTTCCTGATTTGCTGCATCCGAAACACTTGAAAATGCCCTTTGATGGACTGACAATGAATGACGGGGTTTTCTCGTTGTGAAATGGACAGCAGCCAATATAGTTTACACCGCGTTTTTTGAGGCTTACAAAGTCTTGTATAACCTCAACAATGTCGGCTGCATCCATTATTCTATCTATAGTACCGCGGTCAATCATTTTAATTCAATTTTCCGATTGCAAAATTAAATTAAAAAAAATTACAACTAACAATTAGTTATTCACAAAATGGGAGACTACCGGTATATTGGAGTTTGGTTGTCTGTTGATCTTCTTTTAGTCAATTACATTCAATCCGCCCTTGATCATTGAAATTTCGTATGGACTGTCGCCGATGATTTCACCGTCGGTTTCGGCAAAAGTGGGGCTGTCGTATGTTACCTTTATGCTGTTTTCGGTGCGGGCAAATATGACATTCTTGTTTTTGATTTGCGTTACAGTGCCATTGTACAATCTGCTTACATTTCTGATTACAAAGAATTTGCCTATGTCGCCGAAAATGGAAATGTCGTATGCTCCGTCGTTTATGATGGCTTCGGGAGTCTGTTGCATTCCTCCACCGGAATATTTTCCATTGGCAATACTGATTGACAATACCTTGCTGCTGAACTTGAAATCTTCGGCTTCGATTGTGACATTATGTTTTTTGCATTTCAGCAGGCATTTGAGCAGACTGAGCAAATAGGTAATTTCCTTGCCACGCTGTTCGTGCGAAAGTTCGTTTGTCATCTTAACTATTTCTGCATCAAAGCCAAAACCGATGCTGTTGATGAAATACCTTGTCTTTTGTTTTCCATTCTCCGAAAACTTGACAACGCCTACATCCTGTTTGGTAATGTTGTGCTTGAGAAGTCGCTCGATTGAAGCTTTGTAGTCGTTTTCCCAGCCGTAGTATCGGTTCCAGTCGTTTGCAGTGCCCATGGGGATTGAGCCTAGGCTGATTTCGGAGTAGGGGACTTCTGTTTGCGAGAAAATTCCGTTCACAACCTCGTTGGTTGTGCCGTCGCCACCAAGAACAATAAGATTTCGGTATCCTTCGGCAAGGATTCGCGGTATGTTTACAATGGCATCGCCAGCCGATTTGGTAAGGTAGTGTCCGTATTCAATGCCTTTTTCGTCAAGATAAGCTAGAATTTCCTTCCAGATTCTGCCCTTGTCGTTGCCCGAATTGGGGTTTACTATGAAAAACAAATCGGCATTCATTTAGAACATTGTTTTTATGCGTTTCAGACCGTTGATGAAAATGTCGATTTCTTCCATGGTGTTGTAGAATGCGAACGATGCGCGTGCTGTGCCTGTGATGTCAAAATGTTGCATTGTTGGTTCGGCGCAATGTGTTCCTGTACGGATTGCAATGCCTAATTGGTCGAGGAGAATGCCTGCGTCGGAGAAGTGTATTCCGTCCATTACGAACGAAATGAGGCTTGCCTTGTGTGGCGCGGTACCGATTATTCTTACCCAGTCGAACTGTGAAATTTGTTCGGTGGCATAGTCGAGAAGCTGTTTTTCGTATGCTTCAATTTCTGGAATTCCAATGTTTTGGATGTACAAAATTGCCTTTTCGAGCGCAATGGCATCTATGTAATTAGGTGTTCCTGCTTCGAACTTGAACGGCAGTACATTGTAGGTTGTCTTGGCAAAACTTACGCTTTCAATCATTTCGCCACCACCTTGGTAGGGAACCATCTGTTCCAGAAGCGATTTTTTCCCGTAAAGTACGCCTACGCCGGTTGGTCCGTATGTTTTGTGTCCCGAGAACACATAGAAGTCGCAGTCGAGTGCCTGAACATCGACATTTGTATGTTGTACGCCCTGAGCTCCGTCGATTAGGACGGGAATGTTGTGCTTGTGGGCGGTTTCAATGATTTCCTTTATTGGGTTTACCGTGCCGAGAACATTTGAAATTTGCGTTACGGCAACGATTTTTGTGCGGTCGGTAATCAGCGATTCCAATTTTCCGACTTCGAGGACTCCGTTGTCGTCGAATGGCAGAACCTTGATTTTTGACTTTTTGCGGTCGCAGAGGAGTTGCCACGGCACGATGTCGGAGTGGTGCTCCATTTCGGAGACTATTATTTCGTCGCCTTCGCCGATGAATGTCTCGCCGAACGAGTAGGCGACAAGGTTGATGGATTCGGTAGTTCCGCGCGTGAAGATTATTTCTTCGGTGGAACTTGCATTTATGAATTTCCGAACAGTTTCGCGGGCGCGCTCGTTGGCTTCGGTGGCGAAGTTGCTGAGGTAGTGTACGCCGCGATGAATGTTCGAATTGAAGCGCGAATAGTATTCGGCTATCGTGTCGATTACTATTCGCGGCTTTTGTGATGTTGCTGCATTGTCAAAATAGACAAGCGGCTTGTTATGAACCTTTTCTGAAAGTATCGGGAAGTCCTTCCTGATTTCTTTTACATCAAAATTCACTTTTCAAAAATTTTATTCTACAATAAGTTTGCTGACACTTACATTGTTGCCGTTGTACGACTTCAAGGTGTAAATGCCTTTTGCTTTGTTGGTTAAATCTATTGTTGCGTTGTTTGCATTAATGTTCTGCTGCATTACGAGTTTTCCAGTAATGTCGTAAACTTCGATGCTTTCAATGTTTTCGCCACTGATACTGAACATTCCGTCTGATGGGTTGGGGTAGATGCTGGCAACAGTGCTTTTTTCGGCAATATTGGTTACAGCATCGCTAACATTGATTCTCTTCGACTGCATTACGCGTCCCTGAGTGTGGTTTTCAACCCAAACAACAACTTTGCACTTTGTAATATCGTAGTCGTCGCTTACTGTGATTGTGTAACTAGTGCTGAACTGGTTGTTTTCATCAAAAGTTGCAACAGTACCATTTGCATTCGGGTACATAACGCGAACAAGGTTGTTAATCTTGCCAGCTACGCCCCAGTTGTAGTTGATGTCCTCGGCAAGAGCAGCCATAACAACAATTTGGTCATCACCAAAGTATTCCGAAAGTTTTTCTGCTGTAACATTCAGTGTGAAAGTCTTGCTTCCTACTTCTGTCTGTACTAATTCAGCTGAAAGGTTGTAAATTGAATTGATTTCCTTTACATAATTGAAGTAATAAGTGTATGCTTCCTGCATGTCTGATACGTTTGTTGTCCCGCCTAACATTCCAATGTATCCGTCGAATACTGTTGATGGGGTGCCATCGAAGCCGTAGTTCTGTCCGAACATGTTGTCCTTTCCTGCCCAGTAGTTGAAGCGGTTTGCAGATTGGGCATATCCGTAGGTTTCTGATATGTGATGTTCAAGGACTATGATATTGTAATTTCCTGTTGCTTCCATGTTGTCGAGGGCCTTGGCTGCGTATGGACAGTATCCACAATTAACGCGCGAGAAATTTTCGATAAGTACATTTTCTCTTTCTACACCACCTTCGATAACTGCCTGTGCAGTGTTTGATGCAGCGGAGTAACCAATTGCTGTTCCGCAGTATGCGCGTACCTGATAGTTGTAGGTCATAGGGTAGAGGTGTTCGTCGGTGTATGAAGTTTCGGTTGTGGTTGCAATTTCTTCGCCCTCGCGTGAGATTGAGTAATAAACAAGGTCTTCGTTGTCAACGGCAGTCCAGCTAAGAGCAACGTTGTTTTCGTTCTGTACGGTTGCTGTTAGGTTAGTTGGTGCTGCTGGCGCAGGAACCGATTCAATAATAAGGTCATCGATGTAGTAGAGACCTTCGGCTTGATCTTCATCTTCTGATGGAGCGTAGAAGTCGATTGCATCGAGCTTGCATGTTGTGCCGTCGCCGTTGGTTCCTTTGCTCCATTGGTAAGACAAAACTACTTCATCGTTCAGATAGAAGTCAATCCAGTCGTTATCAAGGTCAACAAAATGCTGGATTTTTGTCCACGTGTTTGGAGTATAGGTATAATTGTACTGGTTTCCGTTGGCATCGATTTTTATTGTTCCATTTTCGAAGAATAGCTGGATGCCCCATTTTGAGTTTTGTCCGTTGAAATCCTGTAGGATGTTGTAGTAGCCTAATTTTCCAGTTGGTACATACATGTAGAATTCAACTCTGTAACGGCCAGTAGTAAGGTCGTTCATGTTGAGGATAACATCAGTTTCGGTGCTGCCGCTGACGTATGATTTCATTGATTTTGTTCCGCCATGAGCCTGTTCTTCGCTTACAAGTCCACCCAAAACGCCAGTTCCCCACATTTCCCACTGGGGAGCGGCAACTGTTGACATATACGAGCCAGCATCATACGCTTCAAAATTTTCGTTTACAACCTGCTGCGAATTTACAGAGATTGACATCAGCATTGCTGTTGCTGTTGCGATAATAAAATGATAAAATCTTCTCATAAAACAATTTTATGATGTTAATAATGCACAAAGTTACAATCTTATTTTAAATTTACGATTTACGAATGATGATTTTTTTTATTTTTTTTTACATGGCTAATTCATTTGGACAATGATATTATTTATGATACAGATAGTTAGTTTTTGAACAAATCCGCTGGCTCAGCATGCGAAGCTCAGGGGACGGTTAAATGAAAGAGCCGTGGGGTACAGCAACTTTGCGTTGTATGTAATGATTGTACGTAGTTATGAGTAAAGTTTTTTGAATGTTTTGTGATATAAATACCGTTAAATCTGATTAGTTTTCTTAATTTTGTCCCAATTATGTCAAAACGTATTATCATAGCGATTATAATTGTTGTTGCGATATTGGCGACAACGGTTGCTGTTATATTCTATACAAATATGGAAGACAAATTTACAACTCTCAATGCCAACGACTTCGAGCAGGCGATTGCCGATACGGCTACAATAGTTGTTGATGTGAGAACTGCCGATGAATATGCAGGCGGGCACATAGCCAATGCGATAAATATAGATGTGAATCGTGCTGGCTTTCTCTATGAAGTCGACGAGAAATTGCCAAAGGACAAAACGTTAGCTGTATATTGCCACGGCGGAGTACGTAGTCGTAAGGCCGCTGCACTTCTTTCTGATAACGGATTCTGTGTGCTTAACCTTGATGGTGGTATAACAGAGTGGCGGAATGCGGGCAAAGAAACAACAGTGGAATAGTTTAGTAGTCCTCTCGTCTGTGCTTTTCGTCCTCGTCAAAGAAAATGTTTGTGTACGAGTGGTACCGGCTCCAAGCGATTTCTCCATTTTCAACGGCTTCCTTCACGGCACAGCCTGGTTCGTTGGTGTGGGTACAGTTGTAGAAGCGGCATTTTTCGGCAGTTTTGAAAATTTCGGGAAAATAATGCGAGATGCAGTTGCGTTCGAGTTCCACAAGTCCGAATGCGCGAACTCCAGGAGTATCAATAATGTAACCGCCAAAGTCGAGGGGTAGCATTTGAGCAAACGAAGTGGTATGCTTGCCAGAGTCGTGCGATTCCGAAATGCTTGCTGTCTTGAGGTTTAGTCCCGACACTGCATTCACAATCGAGGTTTTTCCCACTCCGCTTTGTCCCGAAATTAGGCTTATTTTATCTTTCAGAATTTCGCGCACGGCATCTATGTTGTGATTTTTCGTCACCGAAACATCAAGCACCTTGTATCCAATCTCGGCGTATGTTGCCATAAGTTCGGCAACTTGGTCGAATTCCTCAGGTTTGTAGATGTCTATCTTGTTGAAGATAATTATTGTAGGTATGCTGTATGATTCAGCCGAAACTAGGAAGCGGTCGAGAAAGACGGTTGTGGTTTCGGGATGGTGCATTGTGAAGACGAATACCGCCTGGTCGATGTTGGCGGCGATGATGTGCGACTGTTTCGAGAGGTTGGTCGATTTGCGGATTATGCAGTTGCGTCGTTCGTGTATGCTGGCGATTGTCGCGGGCTCTATAGAAATGTCAAACTCGACAATATCGCCGACTGCTACGGGATTTGTCGAGTTGTAACCTTTTTGCCTCAGCTTTCCTTTGATTACGCAGTCGTACTTTTGGTTGTCGCTGGCAACTATGCAGTTGCTGCCGTTCGACTGTATAACAGTGCCTTTTTTCAGCATCAGGACTATTTGTTGTTCAAGCGTTTAGCGAGTTCCTGAGCTACGAACGAAGCCACATCGTCGGCGTAGGTGTTCATTCCGAAACCAGCGTCGTAGCCAAGTTCCTGTGCAAGTTCGTGGCTGATACGCGGACCGCCGCAAACGAGGATGACCTTGTCGCGAAGACCTTCGGCTTCAAGCATTTCTACAAGTTCGGTCATATTCTTGATGTGAACATCCTTCTGTGTTACGGTCTGCGAAACGAGCAGAGCGTCGGCGTGCATTTCGATAGCCTTGGCGATGAATTCCTCGTTTGGCACCTGGCTGCCCATGTTGAGGGCTTCAATCATGTCGTAGCGTTCAAGTCCGTAGTGACCGGCATAGCCCTTCATATTCATGATAGCATCGATACCAACGGTGTGAGCGTCGGTTCCTGTGCTTGCACCAACGACAATTATCTTACGGCCAATGTGTTCGCGGATGAAGTCGTCGGTTTCCTTCATGCTCATCACGGTCGATTCTACCTTCGGAACATGTATTGTCGAGTAGTCAACAGTGTGAGTGCAGCTACCGTAGCAGTTGAAGAAAGTGAAGCCTTCGGTAAGTTCCTTCGAGAAAACTACGAGAGGATTTTCGAATCCCATTTTCTTGAGGAGCTGCTTTGCTGCTTCTTCGGCTTCGGCGCCTGCAGGTACCGGCAAGGTAAAACTAATCTGGGTCTTACCGTCGTTCATTGTATCGCCGTACGGCTTTATTTTCGTCAAGTCCAAGGTTTTGTCGAAATCCTTGGCTTCCATTGAGTATAGTCCTTCGCTCATTGCAAATCAAAATTTTGAGGTGCAAAAGTAATGAAATAATTTGATAATTCAAAAATTTGAAAATTTGAGGATTTGAAAATTTGCAACCTATGCATTGTCGTGCCATGGCGCGACTTGTCGAATGAAGGTAATTTTATGTTTGGATTTATTACAATAAAGATGTCTTTTATATTTGGATTTGTTACAATGGAATGCTAATTTATATTTGGATTTATTACAATATTATGCTGTTTTATGTTTGGATTTGTTACAAAAATTTTTGATTTTATGTTTGGATTTGTGCAGAAAGTATCGTAATTTTGTGGCGAATTTAAATGCGATAGTCTTATGTTTGAGAGAGTTGCGATAAATTGGCTGCGTGATTGGAAAAATCGTGAAGATAGAAAACCACTTGTGGTGCGTGGAGCAAGGCAAGTTGGAAAGACATCCTTGATACAAAATTTCGGAAAAGAATTCGACCATTTCCTTTCGTTCAACCTTGAAAATCCTGACGATTTGTCGTTGTTTTCAAGCGAAATGCCAGTGAAAGAACTGTTCAGCCTGATGCTTTCCGTTCGGCATGTGAAAAACAGCGGCAGCATACTTGTATTCATAGATGAAATCCAGAATTCAAAATTTGCAATAAAGGTTTTGCGCTATTTTTACGAGGAACTTCCGCAAGTACATGTCATAGCTGCTGGTTCGTTGCTTGAGACTATGCTTAACAAGCAGGTTTCGTTTCCTGTGGGGCGTGTGGAATATATGGCTTTGCGCCCTTGTACTTTCGTTGAGTTTCTTGGTGCGATAGGTGAGAAAAATTTAGCCGAAATGGTTGTGGCAATGGCGGTCCCAGAAGTTCTGCATGACAGGATGATGTCGTTGTTCAACAAATATACGCTCATAGGAGGAATGCCCGAAGTTGTCGCACATTATGCCAAGCACGGAGATGTCGTTGCATTGGACCGCATATATCAGACGCTTCTGGCTGGTTATATGGACGATATAGAAAAATACAAGCAAGGCGAAAGTACTCGCAATGTGCTGAGGTTCATAATGCAGAAAGGCTGGCAGTCGGCAGCATCGCGGATAGTCTTCGAGCGATTTGGAAACAGCAACTACAAGAGCCGTGAAATAGGAGAGGCTATGCGCACATTACAGAAGGCTATGCTCGTGGAGCTTGTGTATCCTACCACCGAGACTACGATTCCTTTTGCCGAAGACCTGCGCAAACGCCCGAAACTTATGTGGCTCGATACTGGTCTTGTGAACTATGCCGCTGGTGTGCAGTCGGAACTTTTTGGCAAGAGCGACATAGCCGATGCATGGCGTGGTGGAATAGCTGAGCATATTGTTGGTCAAGAACTTATAGGGCAAAGCAATTCATTTCTCGAACATCGTAGTTTCTGGGTGCGCGAAGAGAAAAACTCGCAGGCCGAAGTCGATTTTCTGTACAAAACGCGCTATGGCACAATACCTATAGAAGTAAAGGCTGGACATAATGCTCATCTAAAGTCGTTGCAGCTATTTATGCAGAAAACTTCGTGCAAAAGTGCCGTACGCTTCTGGTGCAAGCCAAGTGCCACCGACACAATAGAACTGCCTGATGGCAAGAGGTTTACACTACACAACTTACCATATTATTATTCGGGACAATTAGGAGCGAATTGGGAGAAGGTGCAATAGGGCTACGCCCGTTTCTATGGCTTCGCCGTTTCAATGCCTGCGGCGTTTGATGGTTTCTGGGTTTGAATGGCTAAAGCTGTTTCTAAGTTTCTATGTTTGAATGGCTTCGCCGTTTAACTTCGTTGAGGGCTCCGCCGTTCAATGTCTGCGCGTTTGAAAGTTTCATGTTTCTATGTTTCACGTTTCTACGTTTCATGTTTCTGTGTTTAACGTTTCTGTGGCTGACGTCGTTAGAATGGCTAAAGCCGTTTCTCGCTTCGCCCTTTCAATGCCTTCGGCGTTTGAGGGCAATGAATTGCGCCTGTACATAGGGGCGAAGGCAATTTCTCAATTTTCCGTCCTTGCGTAGAGTCGTGCCATGGCGCGACTCTATCGAAGGAAAGGAATATATGTTTGGATTTGTTACAAAAAAAGGTTAATTTATATTTGGATTTATTACAATATTTTGTCGTTTTATGTTTGGATTTGTGCAGAGGATTTTAGTGTTTTAAAGATATGCTACTGTGTATGAGTAAGTTGTGTCGTGGTGTCGCGTTGACGAAAGAAGAGCGCTCCTAAAAAAAATCTATAATCACACGGTTCTTTCATTTGAAAACTAATTACCGTACCCTGAGCCTGTCGAAGGGTAAGGTAAATACGCATTATATCATTTCGTCATCTTGACTTCGACAAGCTCAGCCAGCGGATTTGTTCAAACGCTAACTGTTTGTATCATAAGTAACAACATTGTCCAAATGAAAGAACCGTGCTATAATCATTAAAAATATTAATAAACATACAAATTATATTTGGAAAAATTATAAATTTGCAATGTTGATGTGCTCCAAAATCTGACTAATGGACTTCTCATTTTTTGGCAGCTTTGTTAAACATTGAAGTCCGCATTAATTACAGTTATGAATATTTCCGGCGATTCATCCCTTATTTCATCACAAGTTACTTTATTACAAAACATCTCTGCCATTCCTTTTAATTTTGGCGGTTTTTCTTCGCTCGATGATATATTGAATCAATGTGGCGTAAAAGTAATCATAGAGGCGGGAAAACCAAAGAGAACATTGCCAGAAGAGTTTGATGAGATTGAAGATTTTTGGCAAAAAAAATATGATGAACACATAAAACAACAAGAAGACACGGATGAATTTGACTATGATGAATTGAATGAAATTGAGTCAAGATTAGGCCTTGTTAGAAACGAAAAATATAGATTATTAGAAATGTCTTTGCTAGGACTTTATGATCCAAACTCTTATGTCATAAAGCTCTTCCCTGAAAATATGATGGACGAATATGGAGGAACAAAAATGGATGAGCTTCTTGTGTCAACGCTTGCACACGAAGCTATGCATGCATACTTTGACCGTCCCAAAGAACGAAGAAGTTATCCATACAACCATTTTGTAGAAGAGCCAATGGCCGAATTCGGTATGCTTTACTACCTTTCCCAAACAAAATCGCAATATTACAATTGGGCATTTAAAGATGTGAGCAGCAAAAAAACTTGCTATAGGTTTGGCGCGGATTTGATGACGCAATATCTGAATGAAGTGAAAGTGGGTACATCGTCTAAAACACTCGATTTTTTGGTAAATTATAAGATAAAAATTAGTCCATACGATGTTATAATTCCAGATATACATGATCATTCTGTTATAAATCTTCCTGCAAGTGGTAGTCGGTCCAGACTGTATGCTGGAGGTAGTAAGATTAATTGGAAACGCGTTTTTAGGATCAACAACTGTTCTCCGTATTACTTCTACGATGAGAAGAAGAAGATTCTGTGTCTAATCGGTCACTGGCCCAAAACTAAACAAACTAAAAAGGATATATCTCTCATGGCAGGAAATATTAAATTTACTGGCAAGACAAATTATGAAATAGAACTAAAAATAAAAATACCTCCCCGTGAGTCTGGGCCTATCATATACCTATGGGATAATTTCAATATGGACAAAGATCGCTTTGAATTGCAGGACTTGCTATTCAGGGCTTCGAAAGTGGTAGTGTCGCGTAACAATAAAGATATATTACCGATAAAACCTGGAGAACCGTTTTTCAAAGTAAACAGCAAGCTTCTTATGGAAATAAGGCCCAACCGTTTTGTTAGGTGGGATAGTTGGTGGGAAAAGTTTGGCGTTATAGATGAGAATCTTAATGAGGTTTTGAAATGCGAATACGACGAAATTCCTGTGGCTAATGACGACGGTACATACACTGTCGTGAAAGATGGAAAAACATATAAGATTAAAGAATAATGATGATTTAGCTTGCCTTGCAGCAAAAAACGAAAGAAGCACCCCAACGGGTGCTTCTTTCGTTTTATATCAGCCTTATTTTTCCGCTCAGCAGTTCCTGCATCATCCCTTCCTTTATCGACTTGTACTTTTCCTGCTTTGCTTCCAAGGCTTCTATTTCTTTGTCCATATCCGAAAGAATTCGGGCTATGGCGTTTTGCTCTTCTAATGTTGAAGGCATTAATATTTTTTGTGCCTTTAATTTTTCTTGGGACATAGTTAATATTGTACTTCCACCAGTTATAGATTTAACTCGCTCTTGAAAATCAGAAAAAGCTAATATGTAATATAAAAAGATATTATTGCACTTGAAGTCTTTTAAGACTACAAACTGAGGATTAATTGTGGCCTTCTCTTGGAGATTTTTTACAATAGCACATTTCCCGATAGATGCTGTCTTGCAAAAAATAATGTCACCATTATAAACTTTAATTTCTGGAGATTCTTCGTATTTCGCTAAACTTATATAATCACAATTGTCATAATACAAAACTTGTTCGTTAATATCTGATGGACTAAATGTTATTGCTCCATGGTGTTTTGCAACTAAATCCGCCTTAGTGTAACCACGAAAACCAATTCGTCCATATAACGAACAAACATCTCCAATCGTTCTCTCCACCCACGGTTTTTCAAACCCTTTCAGCCGTTTTTTCCCCGTAAGCAGTTCCTGCATTGCACCCTGCTTAATGTTGCGCTTCTTTTGTATAAGCTTGCCAAGGCTATCAATAAGCGAATCGATGTCGGAAAGGGCAGTGGCTATGCGGGTTTGCTCGGCGAGTGTGGGGGGAAGGGGAATTGGGACATTTGCAAAATCTGATATGTTTACAGCAGCCAATCCTCCTTCATTAATATTTGCTGTGCACCAATCTCCAAGTTTATAGCAATACCAATAAAAATACATTATATCCATTACATTTTCTTGCGATTTACGAATCTTAAGATTCGTAAATTGCTGATTCGCAAGCGAATCAGCAATTAGAAGGGCATGTTCTCCTATTGTTGCGGTTGTTGACATTATTATGCTATTTGTCTCAAATAACTCTCCTTTTACAGCCACAGGTGTGATATGTTGAATAGAATCAGACAATATTCTTCCGTTATTTCTTATATCTTCCATCCTAAACCATGGTATCGTACCATTTTCCCAATATTCTCGGACGGCTTTCGAAGGTGTATATCCATTTCGGAATTCACATAGCTCTGTTAACGGTTTTACTTTCCAATCTTCAGGAATCAATCCGATTTCAGTATCTTTAAACTTAGTTTCCTTCATAGCTAAAATCCCATTTGTTTAAGATGTTCGGCAACTTTGTTTTCGAGGTCGGATACAGTGGCGGAGAGTTCGCTCAATGTGTGCTCGTACAGGTCGGCAAGTGCAACTACCGATTGTGTAATGTCCTGCGAGAGCGAGTTCATCTCGTCGTTGCAACGGCTTACAATGCTTGCAATCCATTTCTTCTCTACAACCAAATGCCTTATCTCGTCCTCGCCGAGCGAAGCGTATTTGTCAACTACCTTGTCGGTAAGTCCTGTCTGCAAACCTTTCAGCACCTTTGCGGTTTCCTTTTTCCGCTTTGCAAGTTTCTTGTAGGTTTCGTCGTCACGGTACTCGTCGTCTTCGGCAAGTTCCTCCTCAATGGTTTCCATCTGCTGGGCTATGTCGTCAACCGTAGCCTGCACTTTGGCTATTTCGTCGGTCTCGGCGGCAAAGAACTCGTCGATAATAATGTTCACAGGAAGCAAGTCGCACACTATGGATGTGTAAATGCCATTTTTCTTTGCAGGTTTCACCTCTGGCAATTGCCAGCCGTCGTTGCTTATCATGTAGCAGTCGTCCTGCATTGTCTCTGCCCAGTAGTTCATAAGGTGGTCGTAAACATCGTATGATGGTACAAGGCTGTGGTCGTTCCTTACCTCTTCGAGCAGAAGGTCTGCCCAGTGTGCAATAAGTTCCTTGGGGTTGGAATCGAGCCCAATAGCAAGCATTTCTGGCTTCACGGCATCAATCCACCTGTCTATGCATTCTGTAAACAGAGAAAACTGCTCGCGGAAACTCTCGTCGGCAAGCACAACGCTTCCAATATCCTCCTTTTTAGGCACAAGCGAATAGAAATTGTCGTCTTTGTCTATCGGGGCAAACAATTTGTCCTTCAGCGAGTAGCAAATCTCCCAGTAGGCTTGCAGCTGCTCCACATTGTAGCGTGGTATTCCGCCTTTCAGGTGAGCCTCGATGTTCTGCTGCACCTCGTTGTCGCACGGGGCAATGTAGCGTGGAATATTCAGGTTGTAATCGTTTGCTTCAATTTCTTTCCATTCAACGAAACGGGCATAGTGCGGAACATCTTCCAAAGCGTTCCAAGTATCTACAATGCGCCTGATGTCCTGTTCACGCAAGCGGTTCTTGTTGCCGTCCTTCTTGTAGCCGTCCTTGGCATCTATAAAGAAAATGCCACGGTTGCTGTTGCAATTTTTCTTGTCGATGATGATAATCGATGCAGGAATGCCAGTGCCGAAGAATATGTTGGATGGCATACCGATAATGCCGCGTATTACTTTCGACTCAATAAGTTCCTTGCGGATTTCGTACTCGGCATTTCCACGGAAAAGAACGCCGTGGGGCAATATGCATGCACCGCGTCCCGAATCGGTTTTCATTGAGTGTATAAGGTGAAGCAGGAATGCATAGTCTCCACATTTCGCAGGTGGCAAAAGTTTTAGTGACCAGCGTCCGTACATGTCGTCGGCGCCGCCTGATGATGTTTTCAGCCAGTCTTTTTTGGAGAAAGGCGGATTTGCAATGCAAACATCAAAGGTTTTCAGTCTGCCAGATTCTACATTCTGCGGGTCGTTCAGGGTGTCCTTGCCTCCGTATATCTTGGCGTTGTTGATGCCGTGCAGAAGCATGTTAAGTTGTGCAAGTGTAGATGTAGTTGAATCCATTTCCTGACCGTACAGCGAAGCCTTTCCCTTTGCGGTTTCGGCCAATGCTCGCAAAAGCAGAGAGCCGCTGCCACAGGTGGGGTCGTAGATTGTTGTCTTGGCACTCGAAAAATCTTCCAGATGAAGCACCTTCGCTATTACTCGGCTAACTTCGGCAGGAGTATAGAACTGACCCTTGCTTTTGCCGCTTTCGGCAGCAAAGTTTTTCATCAGGTATTCGTAGGCATCGCCAAGAAGGTCGTCGTCGGCAACCCTGTTCTTGCTGAAATCAAGGTTGTCGTTCTCGAATACGGCAATAAGTTTCGACAGAGTATCGACCATCTGCTTGCCTTCGCCAAACTTGACCTTGTCGTTGAAGTTGGGAAGAGCAAGGCTGCCTATATATGGAGCGTTTTCCTGCTGAATCTTTTCAAGTTTCTTGTTAATCTGTTCGCCTATGTTAGCGTTTTGTTTCAATGCCACAAAGTCGCTGAAATAGCATCCGTCAGGGACATTGAGCAGTTTTTCGCCCTTTAATGCCTTGTCGGATAGATATTTTACGAACAAAATCATCAGCACATAATCCTTGTACTGGCTTGCATCCATACTACCGCGCAGAGCATTGCACGATTCCCATAATGTGCTGTATAACTGTGATTTCTTTATTGCCATATTGTTAGTATTATTCGTTTGTATTCTGTCGTGCAAAATTATAGATTGCCTGTATTTCCTCGTCTGTCTTGCCCTTCAAAAGTTCGGTAAGTGTCTGGACGAAATTTAGTCCGTCGGGTGACGATGCGTCGCGCCATTGGTCGTATGCATCTTCCTCTATGCATTTTTCAATTTTTTCAATGGTCTGTACGCGAATATCCTCGTCGGTGTTTGTCGAGTCCCAATCCATGTAATTGTTCCACAGGGCTTTTGCCAGACTTGTGTTTATTCCTTCGGGGTATGATGTGCCGCCACATTTTGCTTCGCGAATCAGGTCTATAATCTTTTGAATTTCATCAATGAATATTTTTGTATTGTCGTTTAGCAGTTTCAGCAGTTCTTCAAGCCTGTCGCTGAAATTCTTGAACAGAGTGGGGTCCTTCTCCTTGTATGAATTTATTACGCAGCGGGCATTTCCTTCGATAATGGAAGCTGCGCTTTTGGGGCTTCCTGTCTTGCTGATAGTGTCGTCAAATATCTCTTTGCTCGACAGCTTGTCGTCAAGCAAATCAAGGAATGAGAACTCGGCAGTAGCTGGAACAATCACTTCGGCATCTTCGGCGCGAATGTACTGGTCGAGCAAGGCTCGCATTTGTGCATCGTAGTTGCGAGCATCGAAATCGTCTCCAGACTGTTGCTTTATGTAGCGGTTTATGCATGATGCCTCTTTGACAAGGAATTCGATTCTGTCGGTTTCGGCTTGCGAATAGCCAGCTTGTCCCATATAGTCGGCAATATTGTCGTATCCAGCAACGAAATTGCCAGTAATCTTATACATGGTCAGCCTCAATTCGTGAGCCTCGGTTTCGTCGCGCTCCGAAATGTAATATTTTGCAAGCAGAGCCAATCTCTTGTTCCTGTCGTCGCTCCACAGTCCTAAGCTGTCCCATTCTGCCTTCAAGTCCTCGTATGCCTGCAACCTTTCGTCAAGCACCTTCTTGTTCTTGTCGATGGCATCCTGCAGCAAGCCTTCTATGTCTTCGGCATCGAAGTTGCCAAGTCCTCCATTCTCGTCGTTGAACTTTGTTATTGCATCGGTAATTTTGCCGAACAGATGCTTGAAATCGACAATAAGGCCATATTCCTTTTTCGACATTATTGTGTTTCCGTCAATGTCCTTTACATCGACACCAAGTCTGTTCACCCTGCACAATGCTTGGAACAGTGTATGGTCTTTCATCTGTTTGTCAATATATAGGTATGTGGCAGCTGGAGCGTCGAAGCCTGTGAGCAGCTTGTCAACCACAATCAGCAGTTTCAACCTTGCTGGCTGCTTGATGAAAAGATCCTTGGCCCAACTCTCGTATTTTTCTGCCGTACCTGGGTCAATTCCAGCATCTTGGTACGATTGTTTTGCCATCTTGTATTTGAATTGGTTGCGGCTTTCGGCTTCACTGCCTACGGTTTCTTTTCGCAAGTCGTTGTCGGATGGATTGTAGCTCGTCACTACTGCACATCTGTTTCGCAGAGTATGGTCGGAGCACTTATTCTGGAAGAACTCGTAGTATTTGTAAGCGGAATAAACATCGCCAGCAACAAGCATGGCATTGCACCAGTCGTGTCTAAGCATCTGAGTCTGCACATCGTCGATAATGCTATATCCAATCCTTTCGATGCGTTCCTCTGACGAATATACTTTTTCCAAAGTAGCCCATCTGTCCTCGACCATTTTTTTGCGCTCGTCCGAAAGACCTTTTGTTATTTCGTCTTTCTTTCGTTCAAGTTTATCTTTCGACCCAATATTCTGCTCTACATCGCGGGCTTCGTAACGCAAATCAAGTATTACCTTGTCGTCTATTGCCTCCTTGTGAAGGTATTTATGTATGAATGTGCCGAATTTTACTTCCGAAGTCTTAGCAAAATCCTTGTATTCATTTTTTTTCTGTTCCTTCAGCAGTGGTGTGCCGGTGAAACCGATCAGCATTACATCCTTGCCGAGAATTTCACGCATTGCCTCGTGAAGTTTTCCTCCTTGTGTACGGTGACATTCGTCAATAAATACAAAGATGTTGTCGCCTTTTACCGAAAATCCCTTGGGATATTTCTGGTCAATTATAGAGCGCAATTCTTCAAGGTATTTGTCAAGTCTAATTTTTACTTCTTCTTTTTCTTCCGTAAAATCATCAGTACCCTTTCCAAACTTATGGATAAGAGAACAAATGATTGAATGTTCGCCGTTGTTCAATAATTCTAACAAATCGTCGCCAGAAGATGCTCTTACTGGGCTTTCGCCAGCCTTGCAAAAGCCATTTTTGATTTGTATGTCGAGTTCTGTTCTGTCTGTCAGCACAATCACGCGTGGATTTGTAAAATTAGCCTTGATATATGCTGCCAGCCAAATCATTGTCAACGATTTTCCCGAACCTTGTGAATGCCAGATAACACCACTCTGCTTGTTTTCAAGGCGTGGCTTTGCGGCTATTAGTGCGTGCAACTGGTGCGGTCTCATTACTTTCTTAGTACCGCCGTCGTTGATTACACCATATCGGAACAGATGCATAAATGTATTCTTGTCGAAAAACGACTTGAACGCTTCTTCGTCGGTTAGATTCATACCTACCAAGTGGCTGTCGTTTTTCCAGTAGCACCAGAATTTCATAGGTGTAAGAATCGTAGCATACTTAAATCCCAAGCCTTGACTTGCTGCAATTGTAAATTGTGTTGTGGTAAAGAATGATGGTATCAAGTCCATTTCGTTTGAAAGGTTTTGTTTAATCGCTTCTTCCATATTCACCATACAACTTTTCAGTTCGATAACTGCAAGAGCTATTCCATTTACATACACGACCAAGTCGGGGCGGCAGCCTTTTCCTGTTAGCTGGTCTATGTAGCTTACTTCCTCGGCAACTGCGAAATCATTGTTTTCAAAGTTTTTGAAGTCGAACAGGTAAACATCTTCCTCTGTCTTGTCGATGCTTGGTTTTGCCTTTATCGGAAATGCAAAGGCGGTGCTATATAAGTCGCAGTTAACCTTTTCCAATGTTGTTTTTCGCTTGTCGGAAAGGTATGCCTTGGTTTTTAGTTCTTGCAAAACTTGCTGTATCTGAAAATCACTGCATCCCCTTTTGTCCTTTAAAAATGCTATCAGCCTTTCTTCAATAATAGGGGAGTTTTTTTGTCCGTCGGCTCTTAGTGAGGCATTTTTAGCGTACATATAATTGCCCAAATATGTATAGCCTATGCCTTTGAACCAATCAATAACTTTGTTCTGGTACTCCCTCTCGCTCGGAGTAATATTCGCGTATAGTTTACTCATGATGATTTAATTTATATTGGTAATTCGTTTAATTGCTTTTGTATTTCCTCCCAATTTGGAAGATGTCGGTCAAGTATCAATTTGAATTTGCTCGAATGTGTCGGTTCAATCAAATGCGACATTTCGTGCAGTACAATGTATTCGATGCAAACCAATGGCTTCTTTGCAAGTTGTAGATTAAACAAAAGTCGTTTTGTCTTTCGTGTGCAGCTGCCCCATTTGGAAGTCATCACTCGTATTTCCCAGCCTTGTGGTGTTACATCAAGAATTTCACTCCATTTTTTTACATATCCTTCAACAACTTGCTTCAGTTCTTCTCTGTACCATTCGTGCAGTACATTTTCGATATGCTTTGATTGCGCATTGTCGCGTACAAATATTTGCAAGTAGTCGCCATCACGAACTACATGCTGGCTTCCTGTATTTGTTCTTACAACTTTTAGCCGATATAGGTTCCCAAGATAAAAATGAGCCTCGCCGCTAACATATTCTCTCTTTTCTTCCCTGATGTACGAATTCATTTCCTTACGCTTGGCAATTATCCATGCCATTTTTCTCAGCACATAAGATTTAATAAGCGTGTCGGACATATCTACAGGCGCAGATACATGTACATGACCATCAGGCGGATAGACAGAAAGATGCAAGTTCTTAATTGCCTTTCTATCAACGTTAATATTTAATTGTCCAATTTGCATAAAAGAGCAACAAATATATATATTCTCAGCCTAAATTGAAAATTAAATTTGAATTATTTTTCGGAAATAAAAACAGAGTGTCATGTTGATGTTCTAATCCTCAAATTGCCAAGTGAAATTGCCTCAAATTGCCAAACGATTTTTCCTCAAATTGCCAAGTGAAATAGCCTCAAATTGCCAAATTTCAATAGTTAAATACTTAAATATTAACTATTTAGTGTATTTTCGAAAAACTTACGATTATTACTAAAAAAAATATGTGTTTTTTCAAAGATCCAAACCTAGAAACCAAAAAACGGAATCAGATCCTGCCCTTCGATAAACTCAGGGGGCGGTTCAGGATGACATTCCGTTTTTTGAACTGTTGAACCTTTGAACATTGAACAACCTTAAAACTTTAGCGTCAGTCTAAAGGTCGAAGTCAAGATAACGAAATGGTATAATGTCCGTTAACCTTACAATTCGACCCTTTGACTCCGTTCGTTTCGACTTCCTTTCGCCTGACACTTAGGGGCGTCTCAATGCGTCGCAGGGAGCGAAGGGGGAAGATTAGTTTTTTTATGAAAGATTCGTGATTCTGGACTGTTTTTATTGATAAAATACCTACTCCTTTACAAACTTTACAATGTTTCCATTGCTGTGTAACACATACATTCCAGCAGGAAGATTTTCCACGTCAACGGCATCGCCATTATATGTGAAAGTTGCAACCATAGTTCCGACAATGCTATAAATCTCAATGGTTTCGCCAGATTTTACACCAGTAATATAAAGTTGCGATGAAACAGGATTAGGATATACGCCAATAGTTTTAGCAGAAATCATATCCACAGCATCGTCATCATCGCCACCTTCCTCTTCAACCAACGGCAGCACAGCCTTTATCATCCACGCACCGTAAGTCTGCTGAGTCCAAGTGCCATTAGGATTCCACCAAGAACCGTTTTCATAGCCTGCGCCATTGAATGTAGACGCAACGGCCGGATATTCGCTTTCGCAACTCAAAATTATCCACAATGGCATTTCCGTATCAATGTCAAGCGTATCGAAACCAAAGTTCAACCAACCTGAAGTATATTGTTCAACAGTCTTTGATGCACTAAGCAACTTTTCCGTCGGCAAGGTATCTGTTCCCTGATATACACTAAGATTGTACTCTCCGTAGGAATACTCACCATCGACAAAGAACATTACATCGGCAAGTTGCGGACGCGAAGCAAGGTGCTGTGGCAGAAGCAATATACCCCACTCCACATTCTGCTGGCGGTATCCGAGAGAAACGTTGTAAACGCCATTGTCGTAGTTGAGCGTATCGCTGCTGATTGACTTAAAGATAGCGGTCAAAGAAATGTCCTCAGTCATAGTAAACTGACGCGGATTTTCAGTTTCTCCGTCGCTCCATTTTTCAAACCTGAAGCACGGATGAGCAATTGCCTTAACGTCAACTACGCTTCCTACCTCGTATCTGCCAGAACCCGAAACAGTTCCCATCACTTCATCGTTGGAAGAAACTTCAAGTCTGTAAACAGTGTGGTTTTCGGTTCCAAACCTTATATTGTTTCGGCACTGCATAACAGCACCGACAAGCACCTCGGTATGCTCCAAATCTATCGGGTTGATATTGCTGGTCGCCATAATGGAATTGCCCAGTATACTTTCTGTACAAGCAAAACGCTTGAATGTCTGTGCGGTGCCAGTATTGTCAAGCCAAGCCAATACAAGATTGCTAGTACCATCGTATTCAAACGGCTGGTCAAGAATAACGGTTACCCAAGAAGATGTAGCTGGAATGGTAAGTTCTCCACTATATACCTGAGAAACAGTCTCATTCCTCGAATCAACCTCAAGGCTCAGTACGTCAACCCAGTTGTTGTACTCAAATTCAAAAGTGTTGACATTACCCATATATATCCTAACGTTCCTTAGCGCCTCGGCATTGTCGTTTGTCACACAATTGACCGACAGCGAATATATCGTCTTTGCCTCGCCCATTTCGGCAGTATTGAAAATCTGCTGTGAATAACTATATTTTCCTGACGTGTTCATTGGTAAAGCCTCGCGTACGGATGTTCCTGTTCCTACCTGCAAATAGTCATCAGTTTCTACTGTATCAACTTCAATCACAGGCGGTTCTACATATTCAAGTCCAAAACGTATATTGTTACGAGTTCTAGAAAGAGTACCGTATTCTGACCCCAAATCATATATTGCATACTCATCGTTACTGCTCCATATTGCAGACTGATATTCTACATTGGAACATTGGAATACAATTGGAGATACATAATCTCCAGTATTGTCCCTCACTGCTACAACGAGATTATCTGTTCCGTTATAATAAAATGGTGTTCGAAGCACAAAAGTAATCAAACCGCTTTCTTCATCTATAAGCACATTTTGCGAACTAACATTAAGCAGATTAGACCTGACCCAATCATTTCCTAAGTCATACTCATAGCTTGAAGTATGTCCCAAATATAGTTTCAATTTCCTATAAAATTCACTGTTGCTATTGCCAGAATAGCTGAACGACACCGTATATATTGTACGCGGTCCGCCCATTTCGTAAGATAAGAACAACTGCTGGGAATAACTATACGAATAATTCGTATTTGTCGGCAGATTATCACTTTCTTCAGTTCCAGTTCCAACCTGCAGATATTCCGCTGTTTCTATAGTATCCACCAAATGTGTTGGCGGCTCTACATATTCAAGTCCGAAACGAACATTGTTGCGATAATAGTGTAAACAGCAATTATTTCCTGAAAAAGAAGACACATTAAGCGAAACAGGATAATATGAAGAAGCACTAACCGACAGGCTTCCTATCACATTGCTACCGACAAACGACACTTCCGAATCTTCGCGTTCGGTAACGTCCACAACAGCAAGAACAAGGTTGTCGATACCATTGTAAACGAAAGGATCATCAAGCACAAGCATTGTCCAACCGCTTTCGGCATCGAAACGCATTAAACCTGAATATACCTTTGTCATTTCTGTAACATCCACAAAATCATCACCAGCAGAATCAAATTCATCCTTCTGGGTATAACCAAGATAAGCCTTTACATTTCGAGTAAGCTCTACATTTGTATTGCCAGTATAATTGAACGCCAAAGAATAAATTGTACGGCTTCCTCCCAAATCCTCGGCCTTAAATATTTGCTGCGAATACGACCACCTATTATCTGTTTGAACAGGAAGTGTAAAGACATTTTCAATATTGCCAGTTCCAATTTGCAGATAAGCATCAGTTTCCACCGTATCCACCACATAATGCTCAGGCTCAACATATTCCAATCCGAATCTTATATTGCTACGGGAATATAACAAATCGCCATCTGCGCCATATATACTTTCGTACCCTACTGCTCTATAATTAGAAAAAGCAATAGCTCGACTCTTCTCTACACCCGAACAAGCAAACAATACTGGATTATCCTCCGAACTTCCAGTCAAATCTATAACTGTAACCATCAGGTTGTCAATACCATTATAATGGAACGGAGCGTTAAGAGCGATGGTTGTCCACCCGCTTTCGCCATCAATCATCATCTGACCAGAATAAACCTTTGTCATATCAGCCCAATCGACAACATCGCTATAAGCGTCATCAAATTCTGGCATATCTGTATGAGCAAGATATACCTTTATATTTCGTGAAATATTTCCGTTTGGATTTTCCAAATAGTTGAATGACAGGCTGTATATATTCTTCTCGCCACCCATTTCACGAGAACTGAAAATCTGCTGCGAAAGCGACCATATATATTCCGCATTGACAGGGAGCATATTGCGACCAGCCGACATATTTGTTCCAACCTGAAGATACGCAGAAGTTTCTTCAACATCAATTGTAGGTTCAACAGGCTCCATCTCCTCAATTCCGAACCTTACATTATTGCGCAAAACGCCGATGTTCCCGTACAAGTAATACCCATTAATGTCAATCGGATAATCATTAGTAATAGTAAAAGAAAGCCTATCTTCATTTTCTGAACAATAGAAAAGTCTTTCTTCGGCAATTGTTCCAGAATTATCAAGAACAGCAAGCATCAGATTACTCGTTCCATCGTACACAAATGGTGTTTCTAGTACTATTGTAGCCCAATCCGAATCTGCAGGAATTGTCAACTCTCCTGAATAAACTTTGGTCATATCAGAAGCCCGCATAAAATCATAATACGATGAGAATGATGACTTTTCCGTATTAGCCATATATATCTTTACATACCGATGAAGTTCTTCCGCTACATTGCCGGTATAATTGAACGACAGCGAATAAATGGTTTTCTGTTCACCCATTTCTTCCGACAAGAAAATTTGCTGGGAGTAACTGTATTCCGATGCTGTTTCCACTGGAAGCGCCTGCGTATATTCACCAGTACCTACCTGCCTATACGTATCGGTATCTATAACATCGAGCACTGGTGCTTCGTATTGCTGAATGCAAACATCATCAATCAAAAGGCCATAGCCCCAATGGGGAATACCTACAAATGCTATTTGGAAATTTTCTGGAAGTTCTGACACCACAAGCGGACATTTCTTTCGAGTCCAGCCATCATGATAATCATTTATCACTGCCAATTCTGTTTCATTAGTCCCATCAATCAGTTTCACTATCATATTGTCGTAATCGCTGCCCCAAATAGGATTTGCATAATAGAATGTCAATTCTAGCGTATCAATACCAGTTGGGCGCACAAAAACAGGAGAAATAAGCACAGCCGTATCGCCATAATGTATAGAGTTGCTAATCAGGGCATTCGTAGAACTGCTATGCGCACCCGTAAGACTTCCGCTATTTCCAGTTCCTGTTCCCAATCTCCAATTTGCACTTCCCGAAAGTATGCTGCTTGTCCAACCAGTCGTTGCAAAACTTTCAATCTCAAAATCTTCACACCATGGATATGTATCGATTGGAGTATCCCCTATAACAGAACTTTCTTCGAAATCAAGTGTAACATCATCGAGCAGAAAACCGTAGCCATATTTTGGCACCCCGACAAAACCTATTTGGAAAGTTTCGGCAAGGCTGGATACTGGCAAATCAATAGTTGCCAAAGTCCACACATCGGTAATTTCTGCAATAGTCAATAGTGTAGAACTATTCTCCGTATCAATATATTTAACTATCAACTCATCGAAGTCGCCATTCCAGTCTGGACTCGCATAATAGAACGATATTTTTATCGTACCATCAACATTAGGACGTGCAAAAACAGGAGAAAGCAACAATGCGGTATCTCCTTCATATTCGCTATTACTAATAATTGCATTAGTTGTTCCACTATTAGCCGAAGGCAACGTACCATGAGTATCACCTGTACCTAGACCCCATTCAGCACTTCCTGATATAATGCTGGTTGTCCATCCGTTTGTTGAAAAACTATTGCTCTCGAAATCCTCTCTCCACGGATATGTATTCACCTGAGCGAAAGCGCACTGCACAAACATAAGCAGTACAGACAGAATAAACAAAACTCTATTCATATTCAAACAAAATTTAGTTAGGCAAAAATAACAAAATGAAAATATGAAAACAAGAATATTAAAACTTTAAATAGTGAAATGTTTACTGTGTTTAGGTTATAATATAGATTAAAATCTATATGTTTGGCTAGTTATTGTGGCTTTTTAAATATTTCTACAGCTTTGTCGAAAATGCCGTTTAGGTAAGCCAATGTCATGCCGTAGTTTGATATTGGAATTCCAGCATCCACAGCCGGCTTCAGCCTGTTAAGCAGTTGTTTGCGAGTAACCATACAGCCTCCGCATTGTATTATCATGGCGTAGTCGGTAATTTCGCCTGGAATTTTATCCAATCCTGCAACAAAAGTGAATGAAAGGTCTTTGCCTGTAAACTTTTTCAAGGCGGTAGGGAGCTTTACTCGGCCAATGTCTTCGCATGAAACATGGTGACTGCAACTTTCGAGCATTAGGATCTTGTCTCCATTACATAAGTTTGCTATGTGAGGTGTGCCATTCAAGTAGCTTGAGAAATCGCCCTTGCTGCGGGCAAGTACGATCGAGAAACTTGTGAGCGGAACATCTGCAGGTATCAAAGACTTTACTTTATGAAATACTTGGGAGTCTGTTATTGCTAGGCGTGGCTTTATTCCTTTGCGGAAAAATTCTTCTACTTCTGTGTCTTGGACAATAATTGTAATGCAGTGGTTGTCAAGACAGTCTCTCAATACCTGAACTTGTGGCAGAATCATTCTCCCTTGAGGTGCTTCGCTATCTATTGGCGTGATTAGTAGTACGATGTCGTTTGTTGTGATAATGTCTCCTAGTAAAGAACCGAATGTCCATGTGCTTTCAGGTGCTATTTGTTTTATTGTGTCGAATATGACTTGAATATTGTCGCGGGTGCGCGTTGTAAAGTCGATTATTGGGACATTGAACTCTCTTTCAATATCGTCTCTTAGTTTGCTATCAAGAGGTACTATGTCAGACTTGTTGTGAACTATGAAGAAAACAGTGTTTAGTTCTTTCAGCTTGTCAATTATTTTGCGTTCGTATTCACCGAATTCGTTGTTAGAAATAACAATGATGGCTATGTCTATCGTGTCAAGTGTATTTAGCGATTTTTGTATCCTTAGCCGACCTGTTTCACCCTCATCATCAATTCCGGCAGTGTCGATGAATATTACTGGTGCGTAGCCTAATATTTCAAACGAGCGCTTGACAGGATCGGTTGTCGTTCCCTTTAAGTCGGAAACTATTGAAATATTTTGTCCAGATAAACAATTTATTAGTGATGATTTCCCTGTGTTACGTCTGCCGTATATTCCAATATGTGGTTTGTTTTCTTTCCCTCTATTCATAGTCACCTAAGTTTATGTTGATTTTGTTTTTTATTTGGCAAAATGCCTAATAACGAACAATAACGCAACACTTTTATAGTGAAGCGTTATTGTGTTTGTTGTTTATGAGGATGCTGTTATTGTTTTATTTCCAGTAGTTCCACTTCGAAGATTAATGCAGAATATGGTTTTATTGTTCCTCCTGCACCACGTTCTCCGTATCCTAGTTGGTATGGAATATATAGTTTGTACTTTGAACCTTCGCTCATTAGCTGCAAACCTTCTGTCCAGCCCCTGATAACTCCGTTGAGTGGAAATTCTGCGGGTTCTCCACGGTCGTATGAACTGTCAAAAGTTGTTCCATCAATAAGCGTACCCTTGTAATGAACCTTAACAACGTCTGTTTCGGTAGGTTTCTTTCCTTTGCCCTCGGTTATTACTTCGTATTGCAGGCCGCTATCTGTTGTTTTTACTTCTGGACGCTTGGCGTTTTCGGCAAGGAAATCTTCGCCTTCAGCCTTTGTTATTTCAAACTGTTTTGCTTGTTCTTTTTGTTGTTCTTCCTGCCTCTTTGTGAAGTATTTATTTATGATTTCTTCTTCCTGTTCCGATGTAAGCATTTCCTTGCCGTTCATCTTGTCAGCAAAGCCATTCAAGACTATTGTTGAATCTGTGCTTTTGTTTAACTGGTTGCCAATGTAAATGTCATATAGGCTAATTCCAACTGCATAGCTGAGCGAGTCGTCAAAATTCTTCAGTTCGACTTTTGTGCTTTCATTTTTGTTGCACGATACCATGGCCCATAATGCAATGGCAGAAATCAATATTATGCTTATCTTTTTCATGTTACTGTTGTGATTTTTTATTTCTTAATTTCTAAAAGTTCAACTTCAAATATAAGTGTTTCAAATGGCTTAATGTCTTGTCCTGCACCATGTTCTCCGTACGCTAGGTTGTATGGGATGTAGAATTTGTACTTGGATCCAACGCTCATAAGTTGTAGCCCTTCTGTCCAACCTGCTATTACGCGATTGAGAGGGAATTCGGCTGGAGTGCCACGGTCGTACGAACTGTCGAAAACCTTGCCTGAAATGGTTGTGCCTTTGTAATGGACCTTAACGGTGTTTGTCGCAGCAGGTCTGTCACCCTTGCCTTCGGTTATAACTTCGTACTGTAGGCCGCTAGCGGTTGTCTTTACTTCCTTGCGCTTTGCATTTTCAGCAAGGAACTTTTCGCCTTCCTCAATCTTTTCCTTGCTTTCCTCTTTCTGCTTTTGCGTAAAGAATGCCTCAAGCGTGGTTTCGTACTGATGGTGGTCTAAAGCCGACTTGCCGTTTATTTCATCTTCAAGACCTTGCTTTACAAGTTCAATGTTGAGGTTTGTAAGGTTGCTCTGTGTGAGAGCCTGTCCAAACTGCATTCCGATAGCGTATGCTGCGGAATCTTCTAATGTTTTCAATTCAATTTTGTTCTCTTTCACTTTCTTTTGGGATTTGCATGGCATTGCAATAATTATTACAAGTACCATAGTTAATAATATTGATAATTTACGCATAATTTATAATTTTAAGGATGCAAAGAAACTGAAAATGTTTGAAATGGCGATGGAAAAGTCGTTTTTATTTTATGTATTTTTGCAATGTCAGACAATTGGCGTAGTAGTCAGCCTTGCCGAGTAGTCGTAGTGTTCGCCAAATTGTATGATTTCCATTTTCAACCCGTATTGTTCGGCGTAGTCTTCAACGGAATACGGGTCGGCAAAGAACCAGTTGAATTTGCCTGAACTTTGCTTGTGGAACGAAATGTCATAAACAAGTTCTCCGTAATATTTTCCGCCGAGCGGAATATTCATTGAGCCGTCGTCTTCCAAGTAAAGGTATTGCAGATCCGACGAGTCGAAAATTATTTGACCGCCATCGTTGAGCAACGATTTCAAGTGGGTGAGTAGCTTCGGAAGTTCTGGTAATGTGCCAGCCATTCCTATGCCGTTCATTAGTAGGAAGATGGTGTCAAATTTTTCTGCATTGTAGTCGAAAATATTTTTGCAGACTACCTTTTTTACACCGCGCTTCTGCATCACTTCGCAGCATCCTTCCGAAATGTCGAGGGCGGTTACATCAAAGCCTTTATCCTGCAGATACAGCGAGTGTGAGCCGGCGCAGGCACCAATGTCGAGCACTTTGCCTTTTGCTTCGAGAAGGGCGGTTTTTTCGTGTTTTGGCATCTTGTCGAATCCGCGGAAAAGGTAACTGGCTGGAAGGTAGTCGGTTTCGGCTATGTCGGTGCGCACTGTAATCCGTGCCCGCTTGTCGCCTTCGAGGTATGCTTTGAGGCAGAGTCCAAAAATATCGTTGTGCTGTGTGTTTTCCATTTTATTGCTCGTTTGCAGGTGAAACTCTGAATACTATCCTAAAAATGCCGTCGTTGTAGCTTGTGCTTGTGATACGGAAACTACCGATTTCGGCGGTGCTTTTCACATGGTTGCCAAGACATGGGCAAACGTCGTAGTCGCCGATATAGACAAGGCGTAGAGTTTCGCTTGCATCTTCGGGCAGACGGCTGATGTCGATTGACGGCGGCAGTTCGTTGCGGCTGACGAATTTGGTTTCAATGGGCAAGTTCTTAGCAATAATCTCATTTACCTTGGCTTCCACGGCGCGAATCTGCTCGTCGGTAGGGCAGAAGTCGAGGTCATAGTTGCATTTGCTCTTTTTGCGCTCGATGTGGTTTATGCGCGAACGTGCGCAGCCGAAGGTGCGGACCATAGTCTGGTTGAGTATGTGTTCTGCACTATGTGCGGGCGGAAATTCGTCCTTGTTGTGTGCGTTGAGTGTCGGTTCTTCCATGTTAATTGCTTGAGTCTATTATTCTTACCAAATACCATTTGCCGTCTGTTGTTGCAAAGTAGTATCTAACGTATATGCCGTTTTCTATTCCTGTTTTGGTGACTACATACGAGTCGTTAACCTTTTCTGTTTTAGATTTGTAGCTTTCGTCAACGAAATTGTCGAACAGCCAGAATTCGGCACCGATGTCTTCGGTTATTTCGGTTTCGGTGTCTTCGTCGTATTCATAATAGGTAAGCGGAAGCGGAAATTTTGTGCGTTCCATCTGGAATACGGAGTCGGATGTGTATGATTTCCAAAATTTTTTGAAGTTTTCTGGTGCATTGCTTTGTGCCGTGCAATAGGATGCTATTGTGAATAATGCGATGATTAATATATGAATTTTGCGTTTCTCATATTCGTTTATTATTGTCCTTGTAGTTTGTTTTGTGTGTTACGATAATTTGCTCGTGCGTTATACATTTGTTCCTTTATTCCACCTTCGGTAATAAAGCGGTTCTGCATAGTAGTCAATAACTTATGTAGCATATATGTTGCTTGGTGTATAAGTGTAATGCAGAGGTTGGAAATTTCTTCATCGTTCATTCGTTTTATTTGCTGTGCATAGTCTTGCATAATGCTTTCGCTACGAGCATATTGGCGAAGAGCTTCGTATCTGGGATGTAATTGTCCCCATTGTTGTAAGTTGCGTACGCGCAAATAGTCTTCGTAATCGGTCAATAATTCTTCTAAACTAGCTTTTGCCACATTGGTCAATTTTATTTCGGTTTCACTTGATGTGGCTGCAGCTTGGTTGCCTTCGGCAATATTTTGTTTTCCGCTACGAGCGGCTTGAACCATTTGGTCTATAGTGCGGTCGCCTTTGTTTAGGTATTTCTGTGTAAAATAGTAGGTTATGTCGTAGATTATTTCTGTTACTTTATATACTCGTAGGTTGCGGTAGTGTCCGTGTTGTGGAAGAAAGGTGTTGGGCTTGTCTGAGTTTGGGGTACTCTGGGTATTCGGAATATTCTGAGTATTCGGATTATTCCGAACGCTCGGATTGTTTGTGTCGTTTTTATTAGTTGAATTCATATTTGTTACAATTATTCATTGCAAAAATAAGAACTTCTTTTTATTTTCATCAAACAAAAAAAGCAATTTTATCTGGCGGAGCAATGTATTGCGGAGAATCATTCCATAAAAGAGAAAAAGCGCAACCGGGGAGGTCTGCGCTTCTTCATTAGGAGTTTTTGTTGTGTTCTATTCGTATAGGTATCTTTTGATACTCTTTTTGGGCGTTTTTTCAAATTCCTGGTCGCGAACCTGTATCCTGTTGATTTGCATATAGGCTGGCATTTCGGAATTTATTTGTTTCTGGTATTGAGCAAGTTCGGTTTCAATCTGCTCCGACGACATTCCCTTTGTGAGGTCGGGATTCGGGTAGATGATAGAAACAATCTTTGCGGCGCGGCTTACAACTACGCATTCCGAAACCAACGGGAAGTTGCAAAGTCTTGATTCTATTTCTTCTGGATATACATTTTGTCCCGAACTGGTGAGAATCATAGTCTTGCTGCGACCCTTGAGCGAAATGAAGCCGTCCTTGTCGATGATTCCGAGGTCGCCGGTATGAAGCCATCCGTCGCTGTCGAGAGCTCTTGCTGTTTCTTCGGGATTCTTGTAGTATCCGCACATTATGTTTTCGCCACGGAGAAGGATTTCTCCAATTTTGCCTGGTGCGCTAGATTCTACCTTTGCTTCGAGGCAGTCAACCAACTTGCCTGCTGCATATATTGGGTTAGTCTTCCAACTGCTATATGCTACGAGCGGTCCGCATTCTGTCATTCCGTAACCTACTGTGAAGCGGAATCCTATCTTCTTGAGGAAGGTTTCTACTTCGCGGTTTACCTTTGCGCCACCGAGGATGAGTTCGATGAAGTTGCCGCCGAATGCGTCTTCGAGGGTTTTGCGAATCTTGCGGTATATGATACTGCGGAGTCCGGGAACCTTGGTCATAAACTTAACTGCTGGCTTTTCGAGTGTCGGCTTAATCTTGCCCTTGTAAATCTTTTCGAGAATCAGCGGTACCGAAAGTATCAGGCGTGGCTTGTATTCGCCAAATGCCTTGAGGATTACCTGCGGTGAAGGCAACTTGCCGAGGAAAATGATGTGGCAGCCTTCGGTGAGCGGGTAGAGGAAGTCGAATGCACAGCCGTAGCAGTGGGCCAATGGCAGGAACGAAACCAATTTATCGCCGCTGACGAGGAACATGTTCTCGCGTGCGAACTTTATGTTTGCTGCCAATGCGTTGAGTGTGAGCATTACACCCTTTGGGCTTCCTGATGTGCCTGATGTGTAGAGAATTACACCAAGTTTGTCATTTGGCTGAGCAGGAAGAGTGAAGTCCTTTGCCGAAACTTCTGCCATATTCCTGTCGTATGCGTGCTTTTCGCCGTTGCGTACGAAGTATGATTCAAAGTTGTCGAGTTTGAAGATTTCTTCAAGCAGGGTGAAGTTGCTGACATCCATCTTGTTAAGGATGTATTCCGAAATGAATGCTATGCGGGCATCGGAGTGGTTTGTCAGCGCGTATATATCTTTAGGTGTAAAGTCCTGCAGAAGAGGAACGATTACTGCTCCGTAGGTTGTTGCTGCAAGATATACGCAACCCCAGTTCACAGAGTTTTTACCTACTACTATAATCTTGTCGCCTTCGTTTATGCCACAGTCCTTGAATAGTTTGTGCAACCTTAATATATTATTGCCCAGTTGTCCGAAAGTGATTACTGATTCCTTGTTGTCGTAATCCTGTAATGCTGGAAGATTCCAGTTGTTTACAATCGCGTTTTTGTAATAATCAACAAATAATTCCTTAATCATTTTTAATTGTTTTTGAATTTTGCGATGCAAAGAAACTGACTATAAAAGTGTCACTAAAATAAATGTGGTAATGTGCTGAGGTATAGGTGCAAAATTGCAATTTTAGGGGTGAAATTTTTTTATGAGGGGCGAATGTTGTGGTGTGGGACGATTGGAAAAGGTGCTTTAGGGGCGAAAATTCGGTTAGTGAGACGGACGATTTAAGTCGATTGCTTGTATAGATATAAAACGAATAAAGAATGTTCAATTAATTTTAAAATCTCTGTTGGTGAGGCTTGCCATATCGCTGGCTGAACTTAGCTCAGTGCGCTGCAGGGAGCGAAATGTGGCTTTTAAATTAAAGAGCCGTAATTGTTGCCAAAAATCTTTAGTTTGAGGTCTGTTTAAAAATCAGAAGTTTTGTAAATTTGTTCCAAAATTTTGGACAATTATTAGACTATGAAAAAACTATTATCAATAATACTCTTAGTTCTCATTTGCACCTCAACAATGGCCTACGACTTTTCAGCCGTATGCAGCACTGGGCAAACATTGTACTACAATATTATTTCCGATGTAGAACCTTATACGGTGGAGGTGACGAGTGAAAATGCAGAAGAACCATATTACACGACTTATCCTGAAGGTGAACTCGAAATCCCAGAAACGGTTGAGTATAATAGTATAACTTATTCGGTTACGAGTATTGGCGCTTTTGCTTTTTATAATTGCAGCGGTCTGACCGAAATAACAATCCCAGCTCCTATAACTAGCATAGGAGAACAGGCTTTTGCTTATTGTACTGGACTTATTGTCGTCAACTTCAATGCTGAAAACTGTACATTAATGGAAAATACAAATAATTATGTATTCGATGATTCTGCACTTGTGACTGTGAATATAG
>Ga0265299_10000594_pt1 | contig 44235 bp, 41 predicted proteins | sample AusTroGonzalo_MG_4_FD_193485 | JGI IMG/M metagenome (GOLD analysis project Ga0265299, IMG submission 193485) | Bovine rumen microbial communities from tropical cattle in Woodstock, Queensland, Australia - Gonzalo_02 | ecosystem: Host-associated > Mammals > Digestive system > Stomach > Rumen ...
TAAAATATATTTGCATAAAAGAACTTGATTATGGAATAAAAGGACAAGTTATTCATGTTGGTGATATTTTTACTTTTATAGAATCGCATAATGATATTTCAACTCTTAGTAATGGAGATGATCTTCTTGAAATTTATGACTGGGCTTTAAAAGAATACTTTAAGGAGGTAGTGTGATATGTTTGAATTTGATGAATATGAAGAAGTACTTAAAAGAAATAAACCAAATCCTATATATACTAAAGACATGTCTGCTAAAGAAGCTAAGGAAAGAGCTGATGCATTTCTTCAAGCGAAAGAGAATGAAGACTTTAAGTTTATAATGTCTCGTATAATAGATGCTGCCAATCATGGCGATTATAAACTTACTATTAATAGAGAATATCAAGTGACATTAAGTAGTTTTATTAAAGGTAAGTTAGAACAACTTGGATACACAGTAGAAGTAAAGTCAATACAAGATATTTATCAGATTGTTATAAGTTGGGAAGGTGAAAAAGAATATGGACAATGATAATATGATTGCTTTAATTGGAATGGGTCTTTTAATAGTGGTTCCTATAATTATTGCATCTTGTTATGGATTATATCGACGTATTGCTCATTATGAAAAGAAATTAGATGACTCATATAGAAATTATAGTTTAGATGTCATTAAAGTATGTCCATTATGTAAAAGTAAAGAAGTAACATTGGAAGAAGCAATAAAATTTCCTGATATTGAAGTAAATGCTCCTTATGGTGGTAGTAAGATAATATTTCATACATATGACATAAAATCAACATGGAAGATAAGATGTATATCATGCGGTTGTTCTTCTAAAGAATTTAATGATATTTCTGAAGCGATTAATAATTGGAATAATAGAACCGAAAGGATTGAAAATAATGGCTTACGGTAAATATAAGAAACCTTATAAATCTAGTAGTTATGGCTATAACCAACAAAAAGGAACTTATGCTTATCATGATATTGATGAGAATCATGATTGGATTAAAAGAGGTATTAATATGGCAGGATTGCAAAATAATAGATATATTGTTGTAAATGACGACGTTAAAGAAGGAGAAATTAATGCTCCTGGTTTTGCTGATGGAACTAAGTTGCTTGTCATAAGATTTCCTTTAGAATCATATAGACAGATAGAGACAACATTTGTTGTGAATAATAAGGAAGCGTTAGTAAGTGACTTCGGTTGTGCAATAAATGCAGAAATGTGTAAGAAACTTGGTGTAGATTTGAATTTTGATACAGTATATTTACAGGAGGTTGAGTGATGATTATTGAAGATAATAGTAAACAATTTTATGTAAAGTTTTCTGAGATTAAAGCTGGTCATGCTTTTAAAGATATTAAAAATGATAATATATTGTATATGAAAATGGATGAAACTCTTAGAGATGGTTTTGATAATGATTACAATGCTATTGGTATAGAACTTGGTACAACTGTATTTATTCCAGATGATGAATTAGTTGAACCTATAGAAAATATTAAGGTGGTGATTGAATGACAGTAATTGACAATAGAACAAAAAATAAATCCGTCGATTTTGCTGCTGTTAAATATGGGATAGCATTTGAATATGAAAAAGATTTTTATATAAAAACAAATGATGGTTTGATTGTAAATGATAATTTCACAAACGCTGTTAATTTAAAGAGTGGAATATTATGTAAGTTTGGTGATATGGAAAAAGTTAGATTAGTTAATGCTAGTATTGTTATTAATGATACTGAAGAAGAGTGAAATAAATGATATTTATGCTGATATTCTGCAGCATTAAGGAATATGGTTTACTAGAATGCCTCTAGAACGCACCAGAATGCCCATATAGGCCTGTTTGGGTATTTACATGATATTTTATATGTCTAAAAGTAAAATAGGGCTAAATAAGGCTTGTAGTGATTCTGAAGAGCCTATCTGTAAGATGGATATTCAGTGTGTCACAGAGGCATTCCTGTATTATATCGAATTATGTATAGTGAAAAATATAAAATCAAATAAGGAGTTTAGGGAAAATGATAATGAAAATTATATTAATAGTAATAGTTGGTTTAATGGCAATTGGTTTTATATTATTCGGAATCACATTTGCAGTATACATAATTAAGGAAGATTTAAAAGTCAAAAAGTTAAATAAGTATCGTTCACAAGGTAAGAAGTGTAATGTATGTAATTACCGTGAATATATTTACTGCAATTGCCCAGGTAAAGAATGCAAGTTTGAAAGTAATGTTGATATTTGAAACTTTGAACTTATTGAGAACGCGTAAAAGGAATGTACTATTATAGAGAGGAAGAGATAGTTTAGGAGTGTAATGCTCAAGTAAACCGAGCCTTAGTAAAAATGATATTTGGGAGTAACTTTGGCAAAGAGAAAGCAAGTTGAGTGATGAATTGGTGTCAAAAAATTCGGTGACTATTTATGATGCTTCTTTATTTTTTGTGTTGATATTTTCGCCATTTTTTATATTTATATAATGACACTGTAAACATTATTTTTATAGAAAAGGAGAAAAGTATGAAAACATTTTTAATGATTTATTTTATAATCGGAGCAGTAATAGCAGTTATATCAACAGTAGCTAACATTATATTAATCAAACAAATGAGGAAAGATGTACGTAGAAGACGTTTGTTTTTAGAGAGTTTAGAAAAAGATGGTAAATCTTATGAAACACTTAATAATTATAAACGGACTTGCGTTGTTAGACCTTGGTATATTGATTACTTTATAGCGTTACTTGCTATGATATTTAATTTGCTTTTATGGCCAGGTTTAGTAAAAGACTTAATCGTTAAAAAAACTGTTTTTAAAAGAATAAAGTATTGCGGTGAAGATGATTTTTTTGAATTCATTGACAAGTAATAATGAAGTCGTAAAAGGAGCGACTATAAATAAATCCTTTTTAATTTTTTCACAAAAAATTTTTAGAAAAAATATTTTTTTATGCTTACTTTGTTTTAACTTTTTTATTTTTTATATTAAGTTAAGTGAAAAATTTTATTTTTTATCAAAGTGTATTATATGTCATTTTATGCCATTTTTAGCCTATTTTAGGGGTATTTTGGCCATTTTTAGCCTATTTTTGGCATTTTTTGAGGAAAAATGATATTTTACAATTTTATGAAAAAAAATATTTTTTATGCTTACTTTGTTTTAACTTTTTTTATTTTTAATTTAAGTTAGACAAAAAATTTTTATTTTTTCACGGAGTAAAAACATATGGTAAAACTCAGAGATCATCAGAAAAAAGCACTACAAAAAATGAAGAATGGTTGTATACTTTGTGGTGGTGTTGGTTCTGGTAAAAGCATTACAAGTATCTCTTATTATTTCTTATTAGCCGGTGGTAGTATTGAACCATTTCGTTTTCCAAAAGTAATGAAGGATTTATATATTATCACTACTGCAAGAAAGAGAGATACATTTGAATGGGATGATGAGTTAGTTCATTTTGGTTTATGTCGTAATGGACCTAACTTTGGTAATAAAGTTGTAATTGATAGTTGGAATAATTTACATAAGTATGTTGAGCATGATAACAGAGGTTGGCATCCATTAGTGCAAAATGCGTATTTTATATTTGATGAGCAAAGAGTTATTGGTACTGGTACTTGGGTCAAATCATTCTTAGCTTTAACAAAAGTTAATGAATGGATTTTACTTAGTGCAACTCCAGGTGATACTTGGCTTGATTATATTCCAGTATTTATAGCAAATGGATTTTATCGTAACTTCACTGACTTTAGATTACAACATGTTGTTTATAGTCCCTTTACAAAATTTAGAAAAGTGGAACGATATTTGGATGTTCCTAAACTTGAACGTTTAAGAAATGATATTTTAGTTGACATGCCTTTTGAAAGAAAGACTGAGCAACATCACAATGAAATTTATGTTACTTATGATACAACTTTGTATAATGATTTAATGACAAAACGTTTTAACTATGAAAAGAATCAACCTTTTGTTAATGTTGCAGAATTGTGTAGTGCATTAAGAAAGGTTTGTAACTTAAGTCCTGAAAAATTTAATATCATATTGGACATTATAGAATCAAAGAAGAAAGTAATTATATTTTATAACTTTGATTATGAGCTTGAAGCTTTAGCAAAATTATTTGATAGCATGAATATTACTTATGCACAATGGAATGGACATAAACATGAGCCTATACCTGAAAATGATATTTGGGCTTACTTAGTTCAATACAATGCAGGAAGTGAAGGATGGAATTGCACAAAGACGGATACAATTATATTCTTTAGTCAGAATTATTCATATAAAATAATGACACAAGCTGCTGGTCGTATCGACAGACTCACAACACCTTTTAATGATCTTTGGTATTATCACTTTAAAACTAAGTCAAGTATTGATAAAGGAATTTCAAGAGCGATACGAACTAAGAAGAAATTTAATGAGAATGCACAATTTGGTTACTTGTTTGAAGACAATGATAGAAAAATAAATGATATTTTACCAAAAACATGCTGATATTCGCGAAAAAATTCGCTCCTATTATAGAGAGGGGTAGAACTAACTCCCTAGCCTTACGAGACTAGGATTAATGGGGTAGTCAACTACTTTTATATTTTTGTTTTGTTTTTAACACTAAGGAGACTTTACAGTTTGGACGGAAATACAATACTCATACACTTTCAACGTAAAGACACTCCTTTGATAATATTTTGGAAACACTGGTTACATTCAATTGTCTCCTTAGTGTTATTTTTAATTTGTTGATATTGTTGACGGGAACTGAAATGATATTTGCCATGACCTCGTACTCTCCAAATGGATAGAAGTTAGCCCCAATGCTTACTTGAGCGAGCGAATATATTTCAGTCTTATCATAATGAGCGTATTTAGATTTCGTTTTCTGCTTAATAACTATTCTCACAAATATATTATTAGGTATAGTCCTCACAGAACACAGATATTGGGCTTGGCTTATGAAATCTAATTGCTCAAATTAAACCAGAATGATATTTGCCATGACTCCATTCACAATCAGTAAGGCAGGAACGACAGCTTCATAGGACGAGCGAATATGTTCTGGTTTTTCTTTTTATTGAATATAAGCAGAAAAATGATATTTTTACTGTTTTAAAAATTTTGTGAATATCAGCACATTGGGCCTAAATGATATTTTAGTTGTGCTGTTTTCAAATAAAACTAAAGGAGACAACAAATGAAGCAACATTACAATTTGGAAAGTGAATTTCAAGCTGATCTTAAGAAAGAGATTGAGAATCGGTTTCCTGGCGCTTATGTAGCAAAACAGGATACTAGGCAAGGCACTCCTGATCTCTTAGTTCTTTATCAAAAGCATTGGGCTTTGTTAGAGAATAAGAAAGATAAGGATGCAGCACATCAGCCTAATCAAGATTGGTGGGTAGATCACTTTAATCAAATGTCCTTCTCGGCGTTTGTCTATCCTGAGAATGTAGAGGAGGTATTGAATGAAATGGAACGATCATTCCAAGATATTAGGTAGTCATGCCTTTCTTGGAGCAAGCAAACATGGATGGCTCGGCGATGATCCAGAAAAGTTAAGAGCACGTTATATTCGTTGGTTAGCCGTTCAAAGAGGAACAGAGTTACATGATCTCGCTGCTAAGTTAATTAAACTTGGTATTGAGTTACCTCAAACAACAAAAACATTTGATTTGTATGTAAATGATGCTATTGGATTCCGTATGCGACCTGAACAACCATTATATTATAGTGAGAATTGTTTTGGTACAGCAGACGCAATCGCTTGGGATGAGAAAACAAAGTTTTTAAGAATTCATGATTTGAAGACTGGTGAAGTACCAGCAAAGATGGAGCAGTTATATATTTATGCTGCTTTATTTTGTTTAGAATATCATCAGAAACCTGCTAATATGGGATTTGAATTAAGAATTTATCAGAATGATGGAATTGAAATTGATAATCCAACTGGAGAAATGATATTTCCAATTATGGAGAAGATTATTCAATTTGATAAAGTATTAAACAACATTAAAGGAGAATTGTAATGGACACAAGTAATATGTCTTTAGATGACAAAATCAAAGCGTATATTGAGCTCCATGAAACGGAGTCGTCATTACAACATTATGGAACCCCTAGACATTCTGGTAGATATCCTTGGGGTTCGGGTGATAATCCTTATCAAAGAAATGAGGATTTTCATAGGGTTTACAATGATCTGAAAGCACAGGGCTTTACAGATAAAGAGATGGCAGAGCAATTCAATTGTTCTATTACTGAACTTAAGGCTCGTCGTTCAATGTCTTCACAGCAGGAAAAGCAGAGACAGGGCGTGCAAGTTGTGAAGTTACATGATAAGAAAGGAATGGGTTGGACTGCTATAGCAAGACATCTTGGTCTTCCTAATGAATCTTCTGCCCGTTCAATCTATGAGAGAGCAAAAGCACCTAAGAAAACATTAAATGAGCAAGTTGCAGACAGACTTGAGAAGATACTTAAGGAGAAAGGCGGATATTTGGATATTTCAACAGGTACAGAATTGGGATATCCTTGGTCTGAAGATGCTCCTAGAACAGGTATTAGTGCAAGTCAGTTAAGAGTTGCTTCAATAATGCTTAGGGAAAAAGGATATTCTATTCAGGTTATTAACTTACCTCAGGTTACTAATCCTGGACAGTATACAAACACAACCGTATTAGCACCTGCCGGAACAAAGAAAAAAGATATTTTCAACAATCTTGATAAACTTCATGCTGTTGAAGATTATACTCCTGATGCAGGTAGAACTTGGTGGGAACCTGAATTACCTGAATACATAGACAGATCAAGAGTTTATGTAAGATGGCCTGATGAAGGTGGAGCTGAGCGTGATGGTATGGTTGAAATTAGACCTGGTGTTAAAGACTTATCACTTGGTGAGCATACATATTGTCAGGTCAGAATTGCAGTTAAGAACTGTGATGTTGAAGGTAAAGTAGATGATTATGGTAATCCTGAACCTTCTGACAGATATATTAAAGGAATGGCTGTATATTCTGATGAGATACCTGATGGTTATGATATTGTTGTTAACTGTGCAAAAGCTAGATCTAAAGGTGATGTGAAAGCATTCAAAGCTATCAAGAATAAATATGATGTTGATGCTGTCTTTGGCGCAAAGATCATGGCTAATGGACAGGAATATTATGAGGATGAGAATGGCGAACCACATCTTGGTTTAGTTAACAAAGTTAATGCTGAAGGTGTTTGGCAAGATTGGTCAAAAACTTTACCTTCTCAGTTCTTAAGTAAACAACCTAAAGAATTAATTAAGAGACAGCTTAACTTAACTTATGCTGAAGCTCTTGATGAATTCAATGAAATTAAGGGATATACTAATGATGTTGTAAGACAGAAAGCTCTTGAAGAGTTTGCAAGTCAGTGTGATAGTGCAGCAGTTGATCTTAAAGCAGCTTCATTACCTAGACAGCAGTCACATGTTATAATTCCTATTAATACTTTGAAAGACAATGAAGTCTATGCACCTGGATATAAAGATGGCGAAGAAGTTGTTCTGATCCGATATCCTCATGAAGGTATATTCCAGATTCCTAGACTTATAGTAAATAATAAGAATAAAGAAGGTCAGAAATTTATTGGATCTGTTGCTCCTGATGCTATTGGTATCAATCACAATGTAGCGGATATTATGTCAGGAGCAGACTTTGATGGCGATACTGTTACTGTAATACCTACAAGTAAAATTGTAAATATACAGAACAAACCTCCGTTACAAGGTCTTGTTGGATTTGATGCAAAAGCTGAGTATCCTTATAGACCTGGTATGAAACACTTGAGTAAAGAGCAGACTCAGAAGGAAATGGGTATTATATCCAATCTGATTACTGACATGACTATCAAAGGTGCTACAGAAGAAGAGCTTGTTAGAGCGGTTAAGTATGCAAATACAGTTATCGATGCTGACAAACATAATCTGGATTACAAGAGAAGTTATGCAGAGAATGATATCGAGAGTCTGAAGAAAATTTACCAGCAGAAGGCTAATTGGAATGGAAAAGGAAAGTCTTATGGTGGCGCTGGAACTTTGTTATCTAGAGCTGGATCTGAAGAACATATTCCTGAACATCAATTAGCACAGATTGATCCTGAAACTGGAAAAACAAGAAAAGCTTGGAGACCTGATGCTTCTGGTGAACTTTTATATATGGACACTGGAAGAACAAGAATGGTTCCTGACAGAAATAAAGATGGATCTTTTAAATATGATGAAAATGGAAAGAAGATCTACAAAGAGGAACTTGTTCGTCAGAAGGTTTCTAAAATGTCTCAAGTTGCTGATGCAAGACAACTTATGTCAAATCCTGAGAAAGGTTATATTCAGGAGGAGCTTTATGCAGAATATGCAAATAATATGAAACGTTTAGCAATTCAGGCAAGAAAAGAAGCATTAGCTATAAAACCTGAAAAATGTAATCCTGAAGCTCGTGAAGCTTACAAGGATGAGGTTGAATCACTTAACCAGAAGCTCGAGAATGCTAAGCGTAATGCTCCTAGAGAGAGACAAGCTCAGGTTCTTGCAAATATAGCTATGAAGCAAGTTAAACTTGATAATCCAGATATGGACAATGAAAAGAAGAAGAAGATAGCTCAGTTACAGATGACCATTGCTCGTAATAAGGTAGGTGCTAACAAGAAGGACGTTCAGGTTATCATCGAGCCTCGTGAATGGGAAGCTATACAGAAGAATGCTATCTCACCTTCTAAGCTGCGTGAGATCCTTAAGAACACCGATAGCGATAAGGTTAAGAAGCTTGCATCACCTAAGACTCCTAGTACAGCACTGCCTAGTAGCAAGCAGAACCTTATCAAGCAGATGGCTAATAGTGGTTACACACTTGAGCAGATTGCTGATCGTCTTGGTGTTTCAAAGACTACAGTATTCAAGTACGTTAAAGGAAAGGAGGCTTAATGTATCATGGGCATTTATATTTGCTATCGTGTCGTTAGGTCTCTTAACTCTAGCGACAACAGTAATACAAACAGTTACAGCCACTGTGATATTTCAACAGATTGGAGGTATTGCTTATGAGAGTATGTATGCTAACTACCGTAGACAATCCATTTGATCCGTTTGAGAACTTTACAGAATGGTATAAGATTGACATGCAATTCCAGTACAATACTTGTGCTCTTGTTGCACGTCTTGTTCCTGACTCAGACAATCTGCCTCAACCTTACATGGAGCAGATTAAGGAAGAGATCCTTACTAACTGGTGCAGGATGAACCCGCTTACATACAAGCTATTAGTCAGAGAGGTTGAAGAACCTGAATACGATGACGAAGGAAATGAGATAGAAGACAAATCAAATAGCGATGACGATAAACGACCTGAAAATATGGAGTGAAAATATCAATCCAAAATATCATTTCAGGAATATCAGCATAAAAACACCCCGGGGGGATATTTTAGCTAGCATGGGGCCTTTGAATCAGTGCGCCCTTTGAAAAATCTCCGGGGGGATCTGCTGATATTTTAGTTTTATCCCTGGGGCTTTTCCGGTGGGGTTCTCTCACTCTAAAGCTCCATTGTCTCGCTAGGTTCGTCTCCTTATCCTTAGTAGGTATTAGTTCAGTTTAAGCCCAATAAACTGTAGCTAAAGTGTGTCAGTGGAGCTTTAAAGTGAAATGAACCTCACTGTAAAGCATAGAGAAGAAGAAAGGAATGTGTATGAAAGAAGCCAAGAGAGTGATACCAAACACTCCGGAGTTTGCGCCAGCGTCTTCTGACGAGGAGCGTACTCTTCAGATGGGCTCTCTTGCGATGGACTTAGCAGAAATGCGAATGAGATCTGGTATTGCTTCTTCTGCCGAAATACTATATTTTATCAAGGCAGCATCACCCGAAGCAAGACTTGAAAGAACTAAGTTAGCTGAAGAAACAAAACTGATTCAAGCAAGAGTGGCAGACATGGAACGCTCGAAGAATACAGAAGAATTATACAGTCAGGCTATCGCTGCATTCCAAGAATACAGAGGTATCGACTACGAAGAGGATGGTGATGAAAATGAATACGGGCCGTATCAGGACATATTCTGAGTTAATTCAATTACCAACTTTCGAAGAGCGTTTTAACTATTTGAAACTTGACGGAGTTGTTGGACAAGAAACATTTGGAATTTATGCGAAACGGTATTTAAACCAAAATTTCTACCAGTCGAATGTGTGGAAAGACATTAAACAAAAAGTATTAATACGAGATGATGCTTGTGATATGGCGTTAGAGTCTTATCCACTTTCAAGTAGTCGTATCTACGTACACCATATGAATCCTATAACAGAAGAAGACATCGTAAATTGGACTCCGTATCTAACAGATCCTGAGTATTTAGTTTGCGTGTCATTTGAAACCCATAATGCAATACACTACGGTGACATTAATGTTTCAAGAATCTCTAAGGATCCGGCGATACGTTATCCTGGTGATCAGTGCCCTTGGTTAATGCCTGTTCCGCCAGTACAAATTTTGTAAAGGAGAAACAAAATGGGAAAGAATCGTAACAATAACAATGAAGGTTTCGAGAAAGATATGGAAGCTCCGGTTGAGGCTGAGGCAAAGGAAGTAGCAGAGACTGCACCTGTAGATACACCGGTTTCAAACGTTGACCCTGTACCTGAAGTTAAACCCGAACCTAAGAAAGAAACACCTAATGTAGAAAAGCCTGCAAAGAAAGAAGAGCCTAAGAAGAGAACTGCGACTTTGTAAAAAGGAGACACTATGGACGAGAGTATACTGACATCAATTAAAACACAATTAGCTCTTATGCCAGAAGATGAATCATTTGACAGAGAGATAATTATTTTTATTAATGCTGCGTTCGCTAGACTGACACAGCTTGGTGTCGGTCCGATTAGTGGCTTCTCAATTACAGATGACGGACAAACTTGGAGTGATTTCGTTGTGGACATTACTCAAGAAGAGATGGCAAAAGTGTATGTTTACTTAAAAGTAAAAACATTATTTGACCCTCCTACAAATTCATCACTTGCAAAAGCGATGGAAGAACAAATAAAAGAATATGAGTACCTACTTAAAGTCGAAGCGGAGGATGATGCATATGTATGAGTCAAATGAAGCATTACAGAATGAAGATCTCAACTCCCTTGAACATTATGGCATAAAAGGTCAGAAGTGGGGACTGAGAAGGTTTCAAAATCCTGATGGCTCTTACACTGAACTCGGCAAAGAAAGACGAAGAGTAGGTTTTAAGGAAGAGTCAAAGAAAGACGACGAGTCTAAGAAGGATTCAACAAAAAAAGATGAGACTCCCGATATAAAGATTGGTGGCAAGGCATATAAGGATATGACTAAGAAAGAACTTCGTGCTGCCAAGAAGAGAGCCAGACATAATGAAGCAGAGCGTAGAGCTCAGAGGGAGTTTAATAGAGATAAGAGAGAAGCCATAGACCGTGGAGATATGGCTTTTATTTCTAAAAATATCAGCAAATTTACGAACGATGAGATTGATGCTGCAGTAAACAGATACAAGAAGATGACTCAAATTTGGGACTATGATAAAGCAAATAAGAAAGATGCTAATCATTATCTCGATAAAGCAATTAATTATTTAAATAAAGCCGATAAAATATCGACCTCACTTACAAATATTGTAAATAACTTTACGAATTCATCTAAGGCAGCAGCACTGAAGAGACAAGAGCAGTATAAGGCTGATCAGGAATATTATAAGTCTCTTCAGGAAGAGTATAAGGCAGCTCATCCGAATACTGGTAATGATAAGAAAGATAAGGATAAGGGCAGCGGCGATAAGAATAAGGGATCTCAGGAAAATGTCGATAAAGAGAGAAATAAACTCGACGAAATGAAGAAAAAAGATAGAGAGGCTCTTGCTGAGACTGAGAAACAACTTAAGAAAATGGAACTTGATGAAAAAGAAGAACGTCGTCAAGAAAAGTTAGAAAGAAAACGAGAGAAAGAACGTAGAAAACGTGAACGTGAAGAAGAGAAAGAACGTGAACGTGAAGAGCGTGAAGCTGAGAGAGAACGTGAAAAACGAGAAGAGGAAGAGTACGAAAGAAGAGAAGCCGAAAAAGAGCGTCAACGCGAATTCGATAAAGAAATGAGACGTAAAGAGCGTGAGGCTGAAGAACTTGCTAAACGTGCTGAAAGAGAACGTATAGAAAATAATAAGAAAGTAAATGAGTCAATGTCTGATTTATATGACGACGACTTTACTTGGCTTCCTTTTGGTTCAAAAGAAAAGAAGTCTCTTATAGGTTCGTTCTTCTCAAAGAAAGATAAAGACAAGTATAAAGATTATACTCAGTCAGATCAGTACAAGAAACTTGAGAAAGAATTAAATGACGTTAATTCAAAATACCTCAAGAATCTTACTTCAGCATACCAGAATCAGAAAGTTGGTTCATCTGTTCAAGAGAATAAGATAAAGAAACAGATAGAGAGTGGCAGGATTTATGATAGAGACATTCTCGGTAGAGACAAACTCAAGAAATGGGAGAATGATCTTATTGGTAAATACCGTAAAGAAAGAGGTATGGATAAAGAGACTGCTAAGAAGTATGCTGATCGTTACATTGATTACTTCCTTGATATGTATGATCAGGAAAAAGGAAGCTTTTAAGAAAGGCAAATTCTATGATTTCTAATACAGCTACACCGAAATATTATGGGCAATTTCGAGAAGCTGTCTTATCAGGTGAAATGCCAGTATGTCAAACGATTTCTATGGAAATGTGTCGTATCGACAGACTCATAGCGAATCCGACAGTATGGTATGATCCCGCTCCAGTTGAAGGTTATGTTAAATATTGTGAACGGGAATTAACACTGACGGATGGTGACGATTTGGTCCTTCTGCCTTCATTCAAGTTGTGGGCAGAACAAATATTCGGCTGGTATTATTTCGAGCCGGGTCCGGTATTTATCAAAGGAAAAGATGGCGAGCCAGGACGATATGTTACCAAGAATATTCGTAGACGATTGATACACAAACAATATTTAATCGTTGGAAGACGTGCATCAAAATCATTGTATGCAAGTACAATACAAAATTACTTCTTGAATATTGATACATCGACTACTCATCAGATCGCAGTAGCTCCTACTATGCGTCAGGCAGAAGAAGTAATGTCGCCTATAAAAACTGCAATGGCTAAAGCAAGAGGGCCATTGATGAAGTTCCTTACAGAAGGTTCAATTAATAACACTACCGGCTCTAAAGCAAATAGAGTTAAAGTTGCCTCAACTAAGAAAGGTGTTCAGAACTTCCTTACCAACTCATTACTTGAAGTACGACCTCTTTCAATAGATAGTCTTCAGGGTTTGAGATGTAAGGTTGCAAGTTTGGATGAATGGCTTTCAGGAGAAATTAAAGAGAATCCTATAGAGGCTATTGAAGGCGGTGCTAAGAAAATCCCTGATTGGTTAATACTCTGTACTTCATCAGAGGGAACAATCAGACATGGTGTTGGTGATACGATCAAAATAACATTGATGGATATACTTAGAGGTGAATTTGTCGATCCTCATACAAGCATATTCTATTATAAACTTGATAACATTCAAGAGTTAAAGTATCCATTTTTGTGGAGAAAAGCTAATCCTAATATTGGTGTTACTACATCTGAAACAGATTACATGCAGGATGTCGAAAAAGCAGAAAAGATTCCGTCGCTACGTAATGAAATACTTGCTAAGATGTTTAATATTCCAATGGAAGGTTACACTTATTATTTCACATATGAAGAAGCTACACCAGGACCTCCACAGGAATTCTGGAACATGCCTTGTGCAATGGGTTGTGACTTATCGCAAGGTGATGACTTCTGTGCTTTTACATTTCTATTTCCGCTTGGTAATGGAAAGTTTGGGGTAAAAACACGAAGTTACATAACTACTCTAACCCAATCAAAGTTAACTCTAGCTATGCGTATGCGTTACGATGATTTTATTAACGAAGGTACACTTGTTATTATGGATACAACAGTGCTCGACTTGATGTTAGTTTATGACGACTTACAGAAGTTTATAGATGCACATCAGTATTCAGTTGAGTGTGTTGGATATGACCCGTATAATGCAAAAGAGTTTATTGAGAGATGGGCAAGAGATAATGGACCATATGGTATTGAGAAAGTTATACAAGGTGTAAAAACTGAATCAGTACCGCTTGGTGAATTAAAGAAATTAGCAGAGAATCGTATGCTTCTCTTTGATGAACAGCTGATGGAGTTTGCTATGCAGAATTCAGTAGTTAATGAGGATTCAAATGGTAATAGAAAACTCCATAAGAAACGTCATCAGGATAAGATAGATAATGTTGCAGCATTAATGGATGCATTTGTCGCATACAAATTAAACAAAGATTACTTTGAATAAAGGAGACAACATGGACTTCAAGAATCGAATTAAGCATGCTTGGAATGCATTTCTGAACAAAGATCCTACACCACCTGTTGAGTTAGGTCCAAGTTCATATTATTATCCGGAGCGTACACAAACAAAAACACAAAATGATCGTTCTATGATTAATTCAATATTTAATCGTATTGCGATTGATGTGTCTACTGTGAAGATATTACAAGCTAAAGTAGATGAGAATGGAAACTTTGTTGAAGCAATGAAGACTCCATTAACAGAATGTTTACAAGTTAGTGCTAATATCGATCAGACAGGACGTGCTCTTATACAAGATGCAGTTCAGCGCATGTTTAAAGAAGGTTGTGTTGCGTTAGCTCCTATAGTTTCAGATGACAATCCAAATAACACTGGAACATACGATATATACGATATTCGATGCGGTATAGTTACACAATGGTATCCTCGCAAGGTCGAAGTTGAAATATACAATGACAAGAAAGGTACTATGGATCGGCTATTACTTGACAAAGAAATTGTATGTATTATACAGAATCCTATGTATGACATAATGAACTCACCTAGTTCATTGTTAAGTAGGATTTTCAAAAAGTTAGCTCTACTTGATGTTGTTGACAATGAAAACGCTTCAAGTAAGTTAAATATGATTATTCAAGTTCCTTATTCAACCAGATCTCAGCTTCATCAAGATAATGCAACTAGACGAAGAAAAGAGATCGAAGACCAATTAGTTAATAATCCATATGGTATTGCTTACATGGACATTAATGAAAAGTTAATTCAGTTGAGTAAGCCTCTTGAGTCAAATCTCCTCGAACATATCAAGTATTTGATGGAGACTTACAAGAATCAACTTGGTATCACTGATGCTGTTCTTAATGGAACTGCGAATGAATCAGAGATGAACAATTACATTAGACGTACAGTTGAACCTATTTGTGCAGCTATATGTGATGAGATGAAACGTAAGTGGCTCACCCAGACTGCTCGTACAAAAGGGCATTCTATAGTCTACTACTCTGATCCGTTCAAGCTTATTCCTCTTACTGACATTGCTAAGTTTGCAGACGTATTGTCTAGAAATGAGATCATGACATCTAATGAACTTAGACAGAAGATGGGTATGCCTCCTTCAGATGATCCAAGGGCTGATGAGTTAAATAATGCTAATATGCCGGACAATCCCGAAGAAGTTCAAAATGAGGTAGAAGTTGACGAGCAGATAACTGAAGAAGCTGCACCAGAACAAGAACCTGGTAGTGGTGAATCAGAAGAAGTCTATTTCGACCCTAAGAACCCTGGCGCTACGGCTCCTAATGGAACTAATTCATTCTCTTTATTTGGTAAAGGTAATGATGAGCAACCTCAGGAAAGACCTGCATTTAGTTTATTTAAATAAAATATTACGAGAGGAGAAAACCAATGAAGGACTACGATTTTAGTGGTTGGGCAACCAAAAACGACATTCTTTGCGATGATGGTAGAATTATTAAACAGAATGCGTTTAAGGATTGCGACGGTGTTACTGTCCCGTTAGTATACAATCACGATCACAAAGATATCGGGAATGTTCTTGGCCATTGTGTTTTAGAGAATCGTGATGATGGTGTATATTGCTATGGTTACCTTGATAAGGACTCAAGGGGCGGACAGGAAGCCCTTTCTAAAATCAAGAATGGCAGTATAAAATCTCTCTCGATTTATGCTAACAAACTTAAGGAAGTTGGCCATAATGTTATTCACGGTATCATTCGTGAGGTTTCACTGGTTCTTGCTGGCGCAAATAGCGGTGCTGTAATCGATACAGTATTAGCTCATGGTGTTGATGCTAGCGATGACGGTGATGCTGTAATTATATACGCGGGTGAAGAGAATCCGATCTGCCATAGCACGACCGACGACTCCGGATCTGATGAATTCAATCTCGATGCTGCAATTGATTCGATGACAGAAGATCAGAAGAAGGCAATGTTGATTATGGCTTCTATGATGGCTGAAGATATAGCCAAGGATAATGTTTCTCACTCTTCGAAAGATGACAATGAGGAAGACGATGGGGATGACGATGATGAGGATGACGACGATGATGAGGAAGATTCCGATTTAGAGCATTCAAAGGATTCCGCAAAAGATGAAGATGAGAAAAAGAAATCATGTTCGCACTCTTCAGATAAAGAAGAGTTAAGTCACGCTTCTAAGTCCAAAGATGATGAGGACGAAGACGAAGATGATGACGATGAAGATGATGAAGACGACATTGACCTCGAGGATGACGATGAAGACGAAGATGAAGATGATGAAGAGTCTAAAGAGGAACCCGAGGCAAAAGAAACAAACACAAAAAATCAAAATGACAAGGAGAAAAAAGAAATGAAGCACAATTTATTTGAAAACGAAGCTCAGGGCGATGTTCTTATTCACAGCGCAGAGGCTTGTGCAGAAATGATGGCAGATGCCGTTAAGTTTGGTTCACTTAAGGATTCAGTAATGGCTCATTCAGCAGATTATGGTATCGATAATATCGATCTTCTGTTCCCGAATGCAAAGAATTACACCACACAGCCCGAGTTCATCAAGAGAAGAACTGAGTGGGTTAACGAGGTTCTTACTGGTGTTCGCCAGTCACCTTTCAGCCGTGTTAAGACTATCTTCGCTGACATCACCGAGGATGAGGCTAGAGCTAAGGGTTACATCAAGGGTAACCGTAAGGCAGAGGAAGTATTCACTCTGTTAAAGAGAGAGACCACTCCTACTACCGTTTACAAGAAGCAGAGAATTGATCGTGATGACATCATCGATATCACTGATTTCTCAGTTATCGAGTACATCAAGCAGGAAATGAGAATTATGTATGATGAGGAATGCGCTCGTGCAATCCTTGTTGGTGATGGACGTAATCCTCTTAGCCCTGATAAGATCAAGGAAGCTAACATCAGACCTATCTGGACAGATGATGACCTCTTCACAATCAAGAGATCAATCGCTGTTACCACAGCTACAACTGATTCTAACCGTGCTAAGGCATTCATCAAGAACCTTGTTAAGGCTCGTAAGCTTTACAGAGGTTCAGGTAACCCTACACTGTTTATCCAGGAAGATCTGCTTGCTGACATGCTTCTTATCGAAGAGACCAGCAATGGTATCGATACCGGCCGTCTGATCTATGATTCTATCGATAAGCTTAAGAATACTCTTCGTGTTAACAAGATCGTTGAGGTTCCTGTATTCGATGGCCTTTACAGAATAGACAATGGCGATACAAAGTATCTTGCAGCAATCCTTGTTAACCTTAACGACTACAGAACAGGTCGTGATAAGGGTGGCGAGCTCAGCTTCTTCGATGATTTCGATATCGATTTCAACCAGCAGAAGTACCTTATGGAGTCCAGATTCTCAGGCGCTCTTGTTGTTCCTTATTCAGCAATCGCATTTGAGTTCGTTTACAACCTTACAATCGATGTACAGGCTAAGGACAGCACAGCAGTTATCCTTGGTAAGCAGGTATCTGAACTTCAGGAGAACGTATATGTTAACGATAACTCTGTACAGGGTATCCTTAACTATGTTACCGGTTATACTCAGTTCTCAGGCAATCCTGAGGAGCAGGAAGGACATTACCTTGCACTTCAGTTTGAGGCTTCTGACGGCGCTGTTGTTAAGATCCAGACAATCGGTGGACTTAATGATGAGAGAGTCGTAACTCTTGATGCTGACATGGATGCTGTTATCTATGTTAAGTCAACCAAGGAGAAGCTTAGAATTACTTGCGAGCTTAATGGCGATGTTCTTCAGAAGACTCTGTCATTCAGCGGACTTAAGCTTCTTGCTCAGTGATCAACTGACTGTCTAGCTAGGGACTTGGCTTAATTGCTGGGTCCTTAGTTTTACAAAAAACACTTTACAAAGTAAACTGGACTATTCACACTTATAATGCAAAGTGTTCATAATCAAAATAGAAGGAGGATGAGATATGAGGTATTGTGCTAAACTTGGTTTCAGAGATACTAAGGAAAAATTCGATGCTGATGGAAATCCTACAAGTATCTGGGTTGAAGTAATCACAGAACGTACCTACAAAGCTGATGTTATCAATAACACTTATCGTAATCAGCAACAGGAAAGTGTAAACGATAATTATGTTATAAACGTTAAGCTTAGTATGTTAGCTTGTGATGCATTTACCATATCTCATCTTAATTCTATTATTTACTGTGATTGGCTTGGACACAAATGGAAGGTAACTTCTGTAGATATTCAACGACCTAGAATCATAGTAACATTGGGAGGTGATTACAATGAGGCCAAGAATGGATGTAGACCGGGTGTTTAGATCTTTATGCCCCAATGTATATTACCAGACACCCGAATCAATGAAATTACGTTACCCTTGTATAATTTATTCAAGGAGTAATATTAAGACTCAGAAAGCGGATAACAGATCTTATACGATGGAAGTTGCATATGATGTAAGATATGTTACAAAAGATCCGGATGATCCGGTAGTCTTCCAAATTGCTGAGTTACCGTATTGTAGTCATGGTAAGCATTATGTAAAAGATAATTTGCATCATGACACTTTTACAATTTACTAAAAATAATATAGGAGGAAATAATCATGGCTAAACTTACATGGGATGCCGCAGCAGATCGTATATACGAGACTGGTGTTGACAGAGTTGTAATTTTCCCTATGAGTGGTACTGCAGAAACCGATAGCGATTATGCTAAGGGTGTAGCTTGGAATGGTGTTACTGGTATCACTGAGTCACCTGAAGGTGCTGATGCAAATGATATCTACGCAGATAACATGAAGTACTTATCTCTGATCTCGGTTGAGAACTGGAAAGCTACTATCAAAGCTTATACATGGCCCACAGAGTTTAACGCATGCCAGGGCGAGTTCGAATTTAATAATGGAACTGCTAGAGGATTATTCTTCGGTCAGCAGCCTCATACAAAGTTCGGTCTTGCTTGGAGAACAATCGTTGGTAATGCGGTTAAGGGTGATTCCTATGGTTACAAACTTCATGTTGCTTATGGTCTTACTGCAGCTCCTTCTGAGAAGGATCATGCTACAGTTAATGACTCACCTGAGGCAACAGAGTTCTCATGGGAGCTTAACTCAGTTCCGGATGCATTCGTAACACAGAATACTTTAGCACCGGTATCACATATCGTTGTTGATAGTACTATGAATGCAACAGGTTATGCAGCTCTTGAAGCAGCATTATTTGGAACAGATGAATCTGCACAGGGTGAAGGTGATGACACAGATCCTTATCTTCCTACTCCTGATGCACTTTACACTTTAGTATCTTAATGAAAGGAGAAAGAAGTCATGGCAGTATTAACATGGGATGCCGATGGTGAGAGATTGTTTGAGACCGGTGTGGATCATGCAGTCCTTTACCTCATGAATGACGATGGCACATATGCTGATGGCGTTGCTTGGAATGGTATTACCGGTATTACCGAATCACCTGAAGGAGCAGATGCTAATGACATTTATGCCGACAATATTAAGTATCTTTCTCTGATCTCAAAGGAAGACTGGAAAGGTACTATCAAAGCTTATACATTCCCGAAACAGTTCAATGAATGTATGGGTAACTACATAATCGGCGGTATTGCCGGTGTTAAGGGTTTCGTTGGTCAGCAGACCAGAAAGAAGTTTGCTCTCTCATGGAGATCAAGACTTGGTAACGATACCCTTGGTGATCAGTTTGCTTACAAGATTCATATCGCTTGGGGTCTTAGTGCAGCACCTTCAGAAATGGATCATGCTACACAGAATGACTCACCCGAGGCACAGGAATTCAGCTGGGAAGTTAGCTCTATTCCTCCTCAGACAAGTGCTAAGGTTCCTGTTGACGGAACTAGTACTGAAGCAAACAAGATTGCTATTCAGCCTTGTGCACACGTATTTGTTACAAGTAAGATTATTATCCCTGGACAGACTCCTACAGATAATAGTTCTCTTACAGCACTTGAGGATTACCTCTATGGTAATAGCTCATATAATGCTAAAGTTCCTACACTTACACAGCTTATTAATGGCTATGCAGCAGGTAGTTACAGAGGCTAATTTACAATTGAATAACAATATTAGGGGTAGACTTAAAAAGAGTTTACCCCTCTTATTTTTTTCAGAAAACTTTTAAAGGAAATAAATCAAAATGAATACAATTTTGGGCTTAAAATACAAGTTCAAACGTTAGAAAAGGAGACAAATATTATGCTTAAGAAAATAATTAAGTACACGGATTTCAATGATTTACCTCGTACACAGGAGTTCTACTTCTATCTTTCAAAGAGAAAGCTTCAGAAGCTTAATGCTAAGTATGAAGGCGGTCTTCAGGGACAGTTTACAAAGATAATTAATGACTATGATCAGAAGGCGCTTCTTGAGACATTTGATGACATCGTTCTTACAGCTTATGGTATTAAGTCTGAAGATGGAACACAGTTTATCCAGACAGATGAAGTAAGATCTAAGTTTGAGAATTCAGCAGCATATGATGCTCTGTTTGATGAACTTACTTCTGGAGATGATGCTGCAGATAAGTTTGCAGATTTCCTTAAGAAGATTCTTCCTGCCGAGTTACAGGCACAGATTGCTAAGGCTGATGCTGAGGGTAGATCTGCAGAGATGCCTGAAATTCTTGCTGAGGTGATGAAAGATCAGATTGCTGCTCAGGATAAAATTGTAGATACTAATGTATGAAGACAATAATAGTCAAAGCATTTACTGTGTTCGATGAAAGGACCGAAAGCTTTATTAAGGTCGATAAGGACACGAAACTTCGTTTGGAGAACTCGCTTTGGGCTATCGCTGAATGGGAAAAGAAATATAAAAGACCTTGGTTTCCGGATAAGAAAGCTAGTGAATCTGCTAGGAAAAAGTATGAACAAGAGAAAAGTCCAGATGAGATAATGTATTTTATTAAATGTATGATAACTAATATCGAGTTTGATGAAATAGATGACAATATTCTCTATGGGCTTTCTGAAGAGAACTTCAAAGATATACAGGAATACTTAAGTGATCCACAAACAGCTTTAAAGTCTATACCAGAAACTAAACCGGATAAAAAGTCTAAACCAGATCAAGTAAGATTTACAAGTGAACGTATCTATGCTTGGATGGTTGAACAACAAATACCATTTAGTTGTGAATTCTGGAATATTAATAGATTACTTAATCTTGTACAGATAGTGAACTATGATAATACTCCAGATGATAGGAAGAAGTCGGCTAAACCATACGAAATTGCACAAGACTATGCACGTATCAATGAGCAGCGTTTAAAAGCATCCGGTAAGAAAGGATAAATAACATGATAAAGTACACTAGTAAAGGCAGTTGGAAGAAAACCAGGAGTTGGCTTGATAAAGTCAGAAGGCATAATCCATATTTAGAGACTTTACGTAAGTATGGAAAGCGCGGAGTAGAAGCCCTGAGAGACAACACCCCTGTCTTTACTGGTGTTACTGCTGAATCTTGGTACTACGATATAATTGAAGAAGAGAAGGGTGTTTACAAGTTAATTTGGTGTAATAGCAACCTTGAAGAAGATTGGTATAATGTTGCACTTTATATACAACTTGGACATGCTACTGCTTCTGGAGCTTGGGTTGAAGGTGTTGACTATATTAACCCGGCATTAGCACCAATATTCAATAAAATGGCTGATGAAGTTTGGAATGAATTCAGCACAAATTAATACAATATTTTCGTGAAGGGAGGAAACTCGATATGGTCGATATAGATGAACGAGTCGTCCAAATGAAATTTGACTCTAGCGATTTCGAGCAAAAGTCAAAAAATACGTTGAGCATACTCGACAAATTACATCAGAAGTTATCATTTAAAGATGCGAGTGATAGTGATAACTTAAATGCAATAACTGACAATGTTGAAAAGATGGCAAATAAAGCTTATACAATCGTTGACAGAATGATTGATAAGATTAGAGACAACATTGCTAATAAATTGGTCGGATTCCTTCAGGAAAATACTGTCGGACAATTACAAAAAGGTTGGTCAAAATACGCAGATATGACCACATCTGTTGCTACTCTGAAATCACAGGGTTATGCAATGGAGAAGATTACTGAACAGTTAGAGAGACTTAATTACTTTACAGATGAAACTTCATATAACTTTACTGATATGGTAAGGGAAATTGGTAAGTTTACAGCATCTGGTCAGAGTTTGGAAGATGCAACCACAGCAATGATGGGTATTGCAGAATGGGCTTCTCTTTCTGGTAAGAATGCAAGTGATGCTTCAAGAGCAATGTATCAGTTATCACAGGCTCTTGGTGCAGGACAGATGAGATTACAGGATTATAAATCTGTTCAGAACCTTAACATGGATACAATCGAGTTCCGAAAGAATGCTATTGAAGCAGCTCTTGCAGTAGGAACTCTTAAAGATAATTTAGATGGAACTTATACATCATTACTTAATAACAAAATTACATTCAGTATTCAGAACTTTACTGAAAGTTTAACTCAGGGTAAGTGGTTTAATAGTGAAGTAATGATGGCTACCTATAAGAAGTATTCTGCAGCGGTGGATGAAATTAGAGCTATTGTTGAAGAAGGAGAATTCACAAATGTTGAAGGACTAACTTCTAAATTTCAAACTACTGCTGATGCATTAAAAGTTGTTAAACAAAATAATGATTTACTTACAGCGAAATTTAGAAAAGTTAATGAAAAATTAACAAAAGATGAAATAGATAATTACTTAAAGCGTTGGAAAAAAGTTGTAAAAGTTACTGATGAAGCTGTTGACAATTATGCTGAAATAAATAAAATGACTAAAGAGCAAGCTCAGAAAGAAATGACTGAGAATTATGCTCAATATTTAAAAGAATATGGCGAAGTATTCAAAGATGCTGAGAAAAATGCAGAAGAAGCTCTTGACGATTGGCATACTTATGTAAGTAGTTATGGTGTTAAGGCATTCACAGCTTCTCAGGAAGCTAAGACATTCACAGAAGCAATCGAGTCTGCTAAGGATGCTGCTTCAACTGTTTGGGTTGGCATTTATCAGGATATATTTGGCGATTATGAAGAAGCTAAGGCTCTTTGGACGGACTTAGCAAATCAGTTATATGAAATATTTGTAACTAGATTATCAAGTGTTAAGGATATATTTGACTATTGGAAATCTGGTTATGAAAGTGATAAACAAAGAGAGATAGATGCTTTAAAGAAAGAATTTAAAGAGTTATCGTCAAAAACTAGTTTATCAGATTATGAACAACAGAGAATGAATGCTATCATGAAACAGCTTGATACAATGGAAAAGCGTATGAAAGCTGGATTATATGATGGTCGTCGAGTATTCTTCCAAGGTGTTTATGCATTTGGTAGTGGTTTTACAGAAGCTTTATTTGCTTTTAGAGATGCTTGGGATGGATTATTTGCTGAAAATGAATCTGGAAAGAAATTATTTAGTTTTAGTGAAAAGCTAAGAATTAATGGCTTCCAGTTTTATACAATGATCCAGAATCTTAAGGAAACTGATTTCTTTAATAACATGGCTCAAGGTATAAGAAATCTGTTTGCACCTTTAAAAGCTGTTGTTGAAATAATAAGAAATGTTATTGGTCAGTTCTTGCCAAAAGGTAAAACTGTTGAAGAAACATTAGTTAGCATTTCGCAAGCTTTCGTTGACCTTACTGCTAAATTAGTTCCTTCGAGAGATACTATAACAAAGATAGCTAAAATATTAAGAGGTGCTGTTGCGGTAATTAAACTTATTGCCAAGATTGCATACGGTTTTTGGAAATCGGTTCTTAGTCCTATACTTTCAGCAGCATGGGAATTCTTAAGCGCAATAATAGATATTATTCTTGATATCGGAGCAGCTCTTGGTGATGCACTCTTTGCATTTGAAGAGAGTATTGGACCAATGGAAGCATTGGCTAGTGTTGGAGGAGTACTTAAAGACGTATTACTTGGTATTGTATATGTACTTGCAAGTATTGTAAGAGAGATAGTTAAATTTGTAGCACCAGTATTCAATGTATTAAAGAATACAATTGGTGATGTAATTGAAAAGATAAAAGGTCTCATTAAATCAGACGGTAAAGGCGGTAACATTTTTACTAACATTGCTGATGGTCTGCATGATGTATCAGATAGAGCAAAGAAAGCTTGGAGTGAAGGTGAGACTTTAGTTGACGTATTTAATAGATTTAAAGGTGGGTCTGGTATTGGTAACTTCTTACAGATGCTTGGAGCTATGCTCGATAATCTTGTCACAAGAATTGGTAGAACTATTGTTGCTATCTTAGGTTTAGATGAAGAACTTGCTAAGACTAAGATTGGTGAAGGAATACAGACTGCAAAAGATATTATCGTTCAGGCATTTGCTATACTTAAATGGCTTTATACAAATGTAATTAAACCGGTATTCTCATTATTCTTTGAAGGTATTAAGAATTCACTTAAGGAAGTTGGAGAAGCATTTAGATCTGGTGACATCAATTACTTCTTAGATACTTTGAAGAAATTGTTTGGTACAATAAGTAGCATGGAAATTGTTAAGTTAATTCGTATGTTACTTAGAGTATTAGGATCTGGTGGATTACTTAAAATATTTAAGAATGGCGCTCAGGCGCTTAAGGGTATTTACAAATACTTTAGTGCTAAAGCTACTAATGAAATGTCATCTGCATTAATCAAAATGGCATTAGCATTGACAATTGTTGTTGGTGCGATGACTGCTTTAACATTCTTACCACAGGATAAACTTGAGAAACTTGGTGGATTATTGATTTCAGCTGCTGTTGCTATGGGTGGTATGATGCTTGGACTCATGGGAATGGGTGTTGTAATGAAACTCTTAGATAATCCTTTAAGAGGCATTACTGCAATGTTCTGGAGTATGACTGTTGCAATGGTTACCACCATTTTAGCAATTCGTGGTATGGAGAAAGCATTTGGTGATTTGTGGCAAACTGTTCAAGTTGGTACAGATGCACAAGGTAATGCTATTTATAGTAAGAGATTCAATTGGGATGCTATGTTAGAACTTGCTGGAGCAGCATTAGCACCTGTCCTTGCAGTATTTGGTGTATTGTTAGGAATAAGTTGGGTAGCTAAGAAACTTAATGCTGGTTCTGCATTAAAGACATTTGCATACAGTGTTGCAGGTCTAGGTATTGGTATTGCTGCATTGGCACTTGGATTTAGAACATTAATTCAAGTTATCAGAGATTCCAAACCTGAAGAAGCTGCAGCTGCAGTAAAGATAATAATTGTATTATTAGCAGTATTAACACTTGCCGGTATTGCATTAAGTCGTTTCTCAGGAACAATGAACGGCTGGAAATCAGGTCTTGGTGTTGCTATTGCGATGGCTGGTATGATGTTAACTATATCACTTATTGTTATTCCTTGTTTGGATGATATGGTTAAGAATAGAGATAAATTCCCTCAGTATATGGAAGCTTTAAGTATATTTGCTCTTACAATGTTATCAATTAGTGCATCACTATGGTTGATGACAGTTGGTACGAAGGGTGGATTACATATATTAGCTGCCGGTTTAGTATTTAACAATATGATGAGGGTTGTATCTAAGTTCATAATTCCATTATTACAAGAGATACAGCAAGTAGACTTTACTAGTGCTCTTAGTGGTATTGCTGCTATTGGAATACTTGTACTAGCATTAGCTGGCGGTATGAGATTAATTCTTGATGGTCTTGCAAATATTATTACAGCAGTTAGCAAGATAAATTGGAAGAGTTGGGCAGCTATTATAATCTCAACTGGTTTAATGGTTGCTTTAATTGTTGGTCTTGTTAATATATTTGAAATGGCTGGAATTAAGGTTAGTCTTGGCGCTTTATTAGCACCTCTTGCTATTGTTATTGGAATTTGCTTGGCATTTGGTTTGTTTGTTAAGTCTATTAGTAAGACTCTTGGATCTGGAGATAAGACAAGACAGAACGTTACTAAGGTATTTAGTTCAATCTTGTTAATTCTTACAGTAGTTTCTGCTGGTATTATAGGTATTATTGCTGCTAGTGGAACATTCTTTAAGGGTAATACTGAAACAGCTTTACTTACAATTGCAGCATTTGCTTTATCTGTAACGTTAATATTAGTTGCATTAACATCTCAGTTTGGCAAATTAATATCAAGTTTAGCTAACTCAATTAAAGGTATTAGTAAGACTGAATTTGAAAGAGTTATGAGCGTTATTTCGTTAATGATGAAATTCATTACATTAATAATGGGTGGATTCTTATTAGAGACAGTTGGTGTTGGATTAACTTATAGTAATCCTGTAGCATCATTAGCTCCTATTCTTGGTTTATTTGTATCATTACTAATATTATTACCAGAAATGAAAGCCATAATGCTCAATCTATTTGATGACATTATTGAGATAACAAAAAACATAGATGAACGTAAATTTGATCAGGTTATTTCAACATTAAAAGTTATACTTATTTCTGTTGCAGTTTTAGCTGGAGTAATCGGTCTGGCTTTAGTTGGAATTGGTGCAAGTTATTCTAATGGTAATGAATGGCAATCCGGTATTGCAGCAATAGGTTTAGTTTTAGCTGTTGTAGCTTCTATTTCGGCAGCTGGTAAGGCATTCAAGACGGTTTCAGACATTGTTAAAGATAAAGCATTTACCGATTCAGTATTTAAGAAGTTTAACACTGTTGTAATTATTATGGCAGGTTACATTTCATTAATTACTGGTGTACTAACTGTTGCTATAAATTCGATGTCTGATAGAATTGGTATTAACTTTGCTAATGCTGTAATAATTATTGGAACTGTTCTTGTTACTACTCTTGCAATGTCAAAGATGTTTAGTAACTTGCTGAATAATATTGATAGTAAAGACTTTAGTAAGAACAGCTTAATTGCTTTAGGTTTAACTTTAGCAGCGATGCTTGTTGTTACATATGAAGTATCAGGTTTCTTTGAGAAGATTCATAATTACGAAGTTCTTGACTGGACTACTGGTTTATCATTTGCAGTGGCTATGGGCGGATACTTATTAGCTCTTGGTTATGCATTACAAATGATACTTAGAGCAGTTAATGTTATGCCAATGAATGCTCAAGCAGCCAATGTTGTTGCGTTGTCTGTTCTTGGTATGATTGGTATAGTTGCTGCTTCTGCATTACTAGTTATGAACTTGAATAGCTTAGCTGGTGTTGATTGGACTACTGCGATTGCTACTTTAGGTGGTATTGCAATAATCATGTTAACATTATCAAGAATAATTGATAGTTTAATAATGACATCTGCTATGCCTATGAATTTCTCTAATGCTCTTGGCGGAGTTATTGTAATGTTTGGCGGTTTAGCAAGTATTGCATTATTAGCTCCTGGAATCTTTGCAGCATTTAAGGAACTCGAAGGAGTTAGTTGGACAACAGTAGCACAAGGTCTTATCATAACACTTGGGCCTTTCTTGTTATTGTTTGAAATAGTTAAGTCAATGTCATTCGGTGGTTTAGGTGATGCATTTGTTGTAACAGCATTCAAAATAGCTGCTGGTATTGCTATAATTACTCTTGCCCTTTATGCATTAACTCAGGTTGGTTTCTTAATCAAAGAGTTGTTTGGACTTGGAGAGAGAGCCGGAGAAGCAGTTCAAAAGGGATTAGAGAAAGAAGAAGGCATCAAGTCTCCTTCTAAGGAATTTGCTAAAGACGGTAAATACATGGTTCAAGGTTTAGCGCAAGGTATTAAGAAAAATCAGAAAATTGCTGGTAAAGCTGCTAGTGGTTTAGGCGATTTTACAAATGATAGTTTCTGTGATACTCTTGGTATTGCTTCACCTTCTAAGGTATTCTATGAGAATGGTCGTTTCGTCGTTAGAGGTTTTATCAATGGTGTAAATTCTGAGGCCGATAAGAATAAACAAGCTGGTGCTGACATGGCATCCGGTTTTGGTGAAGGTCTTGATAGCATTATGGAAGAGAACGGCGAGAAGTGGAAAGGTATATTCTCTGAATTTGGTAAAGATATTGATATCGGAGAAGCTATGAAGGAAGGTTTAGGAGATCTTCCTGGTATCTTTGAAGATTCAATCTTTGGCCCTACTGCAGAAGCTCTTACTGAAGAAGAAGAAGCTAGACTTAAAGAACTTGAAGGTATGGCTAGTGCTATGGGTCCTGCATTCTCTAAGAATTGTCCAGACCTTTATAAAGAAATGATAGATCTTCAAAATAAGAGAGCTAAAGGCGGTAAGAATAAGTTAACTGGCGATTTAATGCAAACATTCACTGATTCTATTTCTGGTGCTATTGGAAGCAATACAGTTATTGATTCAGTTACTGGAGGACTTAGTACTCTTAAAGATACAGCACTTGGATGGCTTAGTGAAAGTAAAGTCGGTCAGACAATAGCTGGTATATTTACTGGCGATGATGGCGTTGTAGACAATCTTGAAAGTGATCTTCTTGGCGAAAATGGAACTATTTCTAAAACTATAGACAAGATATCAAAAGATGGCGGAGTATTAAGCGCAGCTAAGAATCTTGGTGAAACACTCGGTGATACTATATCTGATGCACTTGGAAATGTATTTAGCTTTGATTATGGTTCTGGTAGTTTATTTGATAAAGCCATGAGTGCTCTTACTGGTGAAGGTAATAGACAAAGAAATGAAAAGAACTTCCAGGATTGGTACGATAGATATGCTGAAGGACTTGGCTTAGGATATGATACTGATAAAGGATTTACATTCTATCAGAAAGTAATGGCTGGTATTAGAGAATTTGGTAACGAAGGTGTTCTTGATATTAGTCTTTTCCAGGAATATGCAGATGGATTTAACGAGCTTGGTGATGCTTGGTCAACAATAAAGAATTTGCATATTGATGATGGATTATTCTGGATAGGTGAAGGCACTGGTGCTTGGAAGATAGATAAAGAAAAAGAAGAAGAATATTATAAAAACATGGCAAAAGCAGATTATACTAAATTACAATTTGCTGAACTAATGGGTAATGAAGATGCTAAAAAAGTTTTAAGTAGTGTTGGTGTAAATGACTATGAAGGTATTGTAAAAGCATATGAAAAATTACCTGATGAACTAAAAACTACATTTGATAAGTATTATTATACAATACGTAAACAAGCTAATGCGTATGGATTGTTAACAAGCGAAGGTTATTTAAATAAAAGAGATACTTCTTCTGGAGAATTAAATATGTTTGCTCAGTATTTAAAGTCTGGTGGCTATTTAGTTTCATACACTGATGATCTCAATGAAATGGATGACCAGATTAATAAGTTATTAACTGAACAAGGTTTTGCTGAAGAAGACTTTAACGAAGAGCAAATTAATAAGATTCGTGATTGGGTTAATGCTAATGGTTATCTTGATCAAAATACTCAGTTAATAAAAGATGCTGTATTAAATGATCAGACAAAGATTGATCTTATTGTTGGTTACTTGGCAACAATAGCTAATGGTGGATTGATAGCAGGTGATGACAGAACTGTTTATGAAAAAGCTCAAGAATATGTTAAGAAATATAATAGTGCTACTGATACTGCTACTAGGGCTTACTATGCAACTGAAAAGAGTCGAATAGAAGATGAAGTAAAGAAAGATTATGATGCTACAGTAGCATTTATGAGAACAACAAATTATGGTATGCTTTCAGATGAAAAGAAAGATTTCTATAAACAAAAGAAAGCTTTCTATGAAGAGTATTATGGTTTTGGAGCAGCAAAAGCGCAGGGAGAAACTAATGGTTATGTTCAGACCACTCGTGATTATGGCATACCATTAGTTACAAAAACCGAAACTGATACTCAAAATGCTGTTGCTGAAGTAAACGGAATTGAATCTCCTTCTAAGGTATACTATGAATTTGGTAGATTCAATGTTCTTGGTTTACAAGAAGGTTTCTCAGATGGTATGGAAATGTTCAGTAAGATTAGCTTAGATGAAATCCAAGAACTTAATGATGATTCTAAGGCAGCTCTTACTGCTATGGTTAACTCTCTCGATGATGAAACATTACAACCTACAATTGCACCTATATTTGATGGAGATACATTTACTAATGGTGTTAATTCATTAAATGATTCATTTAATGGCGTATCAGAACGTGCTGATGCTACTACTAAATCATTTATAGAAGATACTCCTAACTATAATGGTCCTTTAGCAACATTAAGTAAACAGATCAATGCCTTAACTGGTGTTGTTAGTTCGTTTATGAGCATGGTTGAGACTGGTGACATTGTAAATGTTAACATTGAAACCGAATTAAATGATGATGCAATTTATGATAACATTATAAGAATTAACAGACAGCGTTTTAAAGCTTCTGGTAAAAATGGATTTATGATTTAATGAAAGGAGGAAATATATAAAATGGCAAAAGCAACAATAGTTATTGACGATATTACTCCTGGATTAAGTTCAGCTGTAATCAAATTTCACTATAACACAAAAGCTGCTTATAAGGTAATACCTATGGGCGGCATAAAGCTATATTATAGTACAACCGGAACTGTAACTAAAGATTCTCCTAGTGTAGATATAAATGTAACTACACAGAATTCATACTATACAACTGAAAATGGTGTTAATGTAGAATATACATTTACCAATCCAACAGCTTATACACAATTGTGGGTTCAGTTGAGAATGCAAATTTGGACAAACGATGATTCATGGCATAGTTATTATGCTTCTTATCGTTATCCTCAAAATAGTGGAGAATTGATAAACTTTAGAGTAGCTACTCATTCAAATGAATTGTTTATGGTAGCATCTTACTCTAATCCGGTTACAGTAGTAGAAGAAGACGGAAGTACATACACAACTTATACAAAAAACTGGGTTGATTATACTGATTGTATTGCACTTCCTTCATATGATGTTAACTATGAAGACTTAAATGAAGACTGGGATGATGCTAACTATGTAACTCATAGAGTGCGAGTACGACAACGTATAAGTGGTAAACTTAGTATGTGGTTTAGTAATCTTCCGCAATACAATCGGTTTATTGATTTACTTAAAAAGAGTAAACAATGTAACGGTAATGGTACAGCTTACGTCGAGTTGCGACTACAAGTAAATGACGATCTTGATGAAGATACTGGTACAGGAGTAGATGATCGAAAGTGTACATTTATTACTGGATTGTTCTTCATCAAAATGGATAGTAATCCATGGGTTGCTCCGGTATTTGGTCATTATGACAAGTATCAGGCAGTCAATATTACTATTCAGGAAGCATAATGATGGATTCTGGGGTGGTTCTCTTTCCTGTTTAGAGCCACTCCAGTTTCTTTTTAGGATATGTATTATATGAAAGGAATATGTTATGCGCTGGAACTATAACGATAATTTCAGAGATCAATTTGAAAAAGGCGTGCATAGAGATATATTGATAGTTCCGCACGCAACAAATGTGCAAAAAGTTACTGGTAAGCCTCCTATTGTAACAAGTAAGATTCCTATACTTGACCAGACAACTGGTGTACCAGTATCTCCTTTAGAAATGCAACCTGTAGCATTTGTTATAACAAACGAAGATATTTATAAGGAAAAGTTTGAATACAGGTATGCTTTAAATTCGGGCGATGATTTGACTTTCACTTCATGTGAAGCTGCGATGGTCAAATTTACTATAAGAAATAAAAAAACGTATAATCCAGAAAAAGACAGGTGGGAATGGGATATACCGAATCTTCAAACATATGTAATAGAAGATGAAGAAACTCATAGACAAGTTCTTGGTGAAGTTCTTGCTCACTATGTTATTAAGGTTTATACTTACATTAATGGTGATTCAGACACCATGATTTATCTCGGAATGTTTACTGTAGAAGAGGATAAGATTTCTTCAGATGGATATTCAAGAGAGATAACTGCATATGACTTTATGGCAACATTAAGAGATATGGATATCGGTTTATGGTATTATCACTTATTTACCGGTATTAATAAGCTTGATGATGACTATAAAGATTACTTAGCTGATTTGGAAAATGCTGGTAAACAAGGTGCAGAAACAAATAAGGAAGATGGACATCATGACGATCCAATAAACTGGATTAAAGAATATGAACATAATGATGATGGTTCTTATGTAATTGATCCAGAAACTGGTAAACCAAAAGTTGCTAGGATCAGAGACCGTAAACCATGTTGGACAATTGGAGAAGCACTTAAAGATTTATTTAAAAATTTAGCTGCTTTTGCTCCTGAAGCACCTACAGTAACAAATGATAAGGATTATTATTTAAGTGATGAGAGTCCTTATTCTGGTTATGGTATGCCAATCATGCTTGATCCAGATTTATTTGATTATTCAAAAGATTATAGTATTCCTACTACAACTGGAGATGATCAGTTTGAACAATATGGATACTTACCAATACTTGAGTTACCATTTTATCCAGATTCAAAGATAATGGAAAGTAAAACATTATCATGTGGTAAATTCTTGGAAGATATTGGTATGCTTGCCGGCAGGTATCCATGTATTAGAATTGATAAGTTACAAGATGAAGATTATGTAACTCCTGTTGAAACAAATCCTAGTACATACTATAGTACTTATGAAAAATGTATATTAACTTTTAAACCTTTACCTAAGAATGATGAAAAGATTGTTGCTAATAACTGTATGGATAATACAGATATAGTTAAAGGTTTTAAACATGATTTATATGATGTGGGTACAGTATGGATTCTGGAAGTTTATAATAGATTCAGTAGTAAGGATCCAATTATGAAATATGCGAACCTTACTAAGAAACAAAAAGCACAAAGAAAAGCTAATCCTGATTATGAGTATAAAACTTTTGCTGTAGGTAACAATACATTTACCGATTATCTCGCAACAAGTAAAGATGATGTTCCTGAGAAAGTTGGAGATGACAAAATTTCATACAGAGATAACTTTCCATTTTATAAAGGAATTATCGAGCTTCTTGATAAAGGTAATAAAGATTACCAATATCCTGAAGGGTGTATACATGGAGATAAACCTTATATAGAAGGCGATACTGGTAGCACAGCTTCAACAGATCATGCTTTAATGCATCCTTGTTATGCGAACATTAAATATAGAACTTATAGACCTTATGAGTTAACAACATTTGCAGATCCTGTAAGAGATGTTGGCGATCGTATACATATAGAGTTCGAAGATCGTGTTACTGGTGAACATGATGAGTTTGATACTTATATACTTGAACGTAAGTTATCCGGTATTCAGAAGATGATGGACACTTATACTTCTAAAGGTTCATCTACGTCAAGTAGTTTTAGTGATTACAAGACTAATACTCGATATAACTCTAATGCATACTCAATGCAAACTTATGGGTATTATAAGAGTGGCTCGAGTAGTGGTGGTGGAACTAATCTTACTGGTATTACAGCAAATGATTTCTGTGAAATTATAAGAAATATTGGTTTTAGATTACTTGATGAACCTACTACTGTTATGGCGAACTTCATTAGTGCTAGTGGAAGTGCTGTATATGATGTACTTGTTTATGATTTATCATCTACCGAACCTGGAGAAAGTGAAATACACAATAATGATACTACAAATCCTATTTATGTAGATATCGAAGGAACTATTACTGAAATTAATGTTTCTGCAGGCGATTATGTAAGAAGATGGTATCAGTATGGTGATGGCGTTGAATATCCAGAAGCAGTAGCATGTCCACTTTATGTATTTGATGGTTCAAAATGGATATATGCTGGTGATTCTGATGATGGTGGAACTAATCTTATTCTTGAAGCAAATATGAACGATGACAGCGGTTGTATAACTATTGCTGAAATTGAGAATGGTTCTTTAGTAGAAGGTTCTACTTTAAGTTCTTTAACTCTTGGTACTTGGTTTCCACCAGATTATAATGAAGAAGAACCTGGACGTACTGAGCCATATGTTAATGAAAACTATATAATTAAATCTCAATTTGATAGTACTCCTTATTATAATTATGAAGCAGATTGGTATCCTGGCACTACAGCTTTAACACCTCCACAAACATATGTTCCGCATTATGGTGATTATATTCATTTTTGGAACACTTCATTTGATGGTACTGATTACCATCATGGAGACGATACAGAATATGTATACCAATATCCTGGTGTATGGATTAATGATAGTTTAACCCATTATCCTCGTAGAGTAGAACTCACAACAAACCCTCACGTAGAACTTAAGTGGACAGATCCTGTCGATATTACTACATGGGAACCTAAGCCTTGTGCATGGGAAGGAACTATTGTTGTAAGAAAAGAAAATTCTGCTCCTTTACATCGTTGGGATGGTGTTTTAATAACTGATAGTACAGCTAGAAATGCTTATCAGACTAATGCTTTAATTGATGATACTATTGAATTAAATAAGGTATACTATTATGGTATATTCCCGTATTACACAGCTATACAAGATGCTTCTCACCCGATTAAGTATTATAGATTTACTAAAGTTGTAAGAGTAAGTACTGGTAAGTCTGTAGATGCTCCTGAGATTCTTTCAATCGAGAGAATTAGTTAAGGAGGTGATTGTATGGCGTGGGAATGGCTGGAAAAGTTGGACGAAGTAACTGGCGAACCTGGTTATTCTACAGCAACTGGTCAAAGTTGGGATAATATATTATCAAAAGTCGGTACAAGTTATACACCAGTTAGTTATGCTAATGGACGATATTTGGAAGGTGATACTAGTAGTAATTATTATTATGATTCTGCTATTGAAGGCGGTTCAAAAGTAATAACTACAACTTATGGCTTAACTATTACTTATACTGGATCACCAGCACCAACTAGCGGTTTTACATTTGATACCGGTGTTTATCAATTGGCTCCTGGTATTGGCGGTTTGATGAGTTCTGCAGCTTTTAGAATTGCTATTGATAGAGATAATGAATTGGCTACGATAATTATAATAAGAGAATTTCAAAATGGAGGCTATTATACCGAACCAAATGACATTCTTTATTATAATCGAAATACCTATTATAACAAATTTTATAACTGGGTAATTGATCATAGTCCTAAAAAAGCAACAGTAAAAGTAAATTATACTTTACCTTCTGATCAAAATTACACATATGCTAAGATAGTTTATAAGAAAGATACAAGACCTGATAATGAAGAAGATGGAACAGCTGTAACTATTCTTAAAGATGAAACTTTTGTAAATATTAGTAAACTTGATGTTGGTTCTAATTACTGGTTTACTATTTTTACAGATAAGAATCAATCTGAGTCATTTCCTTATACTGTTGAAGAATTACCATATGCAAATTAATCTATTAGGGCTCAAAGTTTATGAAGAATTTCTTTGTAATGCTTTGAGTCCTATATTGCTTTTATTAGTAATTATATAAGATTTTATGTAACTACTAATAGAAACAATAAAGGAGACGATAAAATGGGCAAATCGTTAATAATCTATGCAGATCATCTTACATTTAAAGATGGTATTTTCACTTGGATAAGAAACTTCTGTACAATGCTAAATAGTGTTTATGACATTAAAGTCGTAACAAAAATTTGTCGTAAAGATATTAAAGAAGCATTATCTAAGTTAACATCAATTGAAACTTGGAATCCTGATGAAGAATACGAATCAGATATACTTTTATATATGACGGACTTCGTTGAGTTTCCATTTAATCTTATTGGTAAAAAAGAATATAAGATAGTTCATTGTGATTATACAAATATTCCAAGGGACTTACCCGATATGAGTGGACATTTTATAGCTGTATCAGAAACCGCTGCTAGAGGTTTTATTAAAAGATTTAATAGACCTTGTGGTTACATTGAGTCTGTTGTAACTGATGATAAAAAGAGACAAAAAGTATTAAAGCTTATCAGTTGTTCACGAGTTTACAAAAATAAAGGTTTTGAACGAATGTTTCAGTTAGCTAGTGCTTTAAAACAAGCTAATGTAAGATACATTTGGTATAACTTTACTGAGTTAGATAAAGCCGGTATCGACACATTAAAGAAGTATCCACAAAACGATATATTCTTTATGCCATCAATAGATCATGATCAGTTATTGGATTATATAGCAGACTCAGATTACTTAGTTCAATTAAGTGATGCTGAAGGTTATTGTTATGCAGTTCATGAAGCTCTTGTTGTTGGAACTCCAGTTATTGTAACTGACATACCAACTTTTAGACAAGAAATTCAAAATGGGGTAAATGGATATAAAGTTCCACTTAATATGTCTTACATCGACATTGACAATATTGTTAATAATATACCTAAAACTTCTTATGGTTATTATAATCTTATTGTTGATGAGTGTAAAAAGAAGTGGGTTGAGTACTTAGGAATTTAAGGAGAGTGTTTATATGGCTTGGGTATGGGCAGATAATATTGATGAATTAACTGGTGAGCCAATGTCCAGTACAGGCCCTCATGTTAATTGGGATTATTGTTTAGCAAATATCGCAGGAACTGGTAATAAAACAATAGGTACTGATACTGGATCTGAATATTTACCAACTGGTGGAAGCGGTATTTATAAATGTACTGGTGATGAAGTTACTATAACAACAACCTATAATTTATATATAAGTAATTCAGTTAGTAGTACTACAGCACATTATAGATTAGGAACTTCGTCTAATACAGGACGATATGTAAATGCATCGTGGAGGCCAAATAGTGGTTCAGTTAATTATATATCATTTAGATTTGCAATTAATAATGAAACTGAAGAAGCTGTTATTGTATATTTATGTAGTTCAACAGCATCATTGGTTGTCGCATATGAAAGATGTTCACAAGCATGGGCTAGAAAAGAATTATATACTGTTCTTACAGAGCATATTAACATTGGTGCAACAGTTAGAGTAACATGTAATATACCAAAAGAACCAGACTATAAGTATTTAAAGCTTACATATAAAAAAGATACAAGACCTGATAGTTGGGAAGATGGTTCTTCAATTGATATAACAAAGAATGCAGTAACAATAGATATTCCTGGACTTGATATTGGTTCAAAGTATTGGTTTACTATATTCAGTGATATAAATGAATCTGAATCATTTCCTTTTACAGTAAATTAACAAATGAGGGTATAGAATATGGCAAAAATAAAAGTAAATTATTATATGCCTGAAGGTACATATCAATACGCCAAGATCACATATAAAAAAGATACAAGACCCGAATCTGTTAATGATGGTACTTTGGTTAATATTGATGTAACTAAAGATTCTGTTGACATAGATGGTCTTGATGATCTTTCTGATTATTGGTTTGCTATTTTTACAGATGTTAATCAATCTGAGGCAGTTCCTTTTAGTATTGGACCGGCACCGCCAGCACCTACACTTGGTGAAATAACATTGTTAAAAGGCGGGTCTATTAAAAGAGATGATTCATTACTTGCTGTACCTTATGTTGCTTCAGATTATGTTAAAACTGCCTATTGTAATCTTACAGGATCTGGTTATGAGTTATATGTAGATGATGATAGTTCAACTACACATTCATTCTCAAACCCTTCGAGTTATAGAACATCACTTACTTCGAATTATTCTACTAACATATTTAAACCAGTATTATATACAGGAAATCAGGAATATAATAGTAGAGCAGTATTAAAGAATAAAGTAAGAATAAAATGCAATGCTCAGATTACAATTCCACCAACAGATTCTGGTTTTAGAATTAGTCCAGTATTTAGTATTGAATCTTATGCTAAAAATTCTAGTAATACTGATTATAAGTATATTGCTAGATATTTTAGTGATCAAACGCATGTAACTACTCTTCAAACAATTAATTCTAGTCCAACAGAAACAGTAACAATTAATGAAACAGGACTTGAATTTGAGATAGAATACTGGGATTATAATACTGAAACTGGTTATCCTGAACTTGAGTTTACTTTAAATGCTCAAAATATTGCACCATTTAGTCTTAAAGTTACAGTAACAGAAATAACTGCTGTAATTAATGAAGTTGTTATACCTAGAGATGATAGTCAGTTTAATATATTAACTACTACTACTGGTACTACAACCGTTAAATGGACTATAAGCGAATTAGAGCAAGTTGTTAGTAGATTAGGATTTAATTGTTTCTTGCTTGAACCTAAATCGAGTAATTACAGTAGCACAAGATATTATGTTATACCGTTTAATATTACCATGCCTGAAAATTTATATACTGTAAGAGATAGGTATATAACTGATGCAGATAATTATTATGCATTTGGTTTAGAAACAAACGATACTTTAAGTGGTATACCAGTATATTGTTCTGATTCAGATAGCTTAAATAAGTCACTTGTTAAGACAAATACATCTACATCATTCAATTTTTCTAAAACTAAAGACGGTCATTCTTATAAGTTTAGAAGAATTGCATATGCTAGTGGGAGACAAAGTTTCGTATTTCATGCTACTGGGTATAACAAGATATTTATTAACAACAAAAACTATGTTTAATTCTTAAGAGCCTCTATAATAAACTATAGGGGCTCTTTATTTAAAGAAGGGAGATGAGAATATGTTTCATACAAGTTAATGAAAATCCTCATAAGAATCTTGTAGATGATTGTGTAATTCGAGCAATCGCTACAGCTACTGGTAGAACTTGGGACGACGTCTATCTTGATTTAATGATAGAAGGATTCAATGAGAAAAACTATCCAAACTATAATTCTATATGGTGGTCTTACTTAGTTAATAAAGGTTGGAGAAGATATTTGGTTCACGATACTTGTCCACTTTGTTATACTCTTAAGGATTTTACTAAAGATCATAAATATGGAATTTACTTAGTTGGAGATGGTTCTCATGTTGTTGCAGTAGTTAATGGAAATTACATTGATACTTATGATAGTGGTAACATGAGCGTATTATATTACTTCAGAAAGGAGAAATAAGATGGTGCAAAATCCATATTACAACCAACCAAATTACTACATGCCTCAATATCAAAATTTACAAGCACAACAGAGGCAAGAACAATTCGATCAAATTTATTCAAGGCCTTATAGTTATAACTTTGTTAGAGATATTAATGAAGCTAAGAATTGGCCTACAGCTCCCGGTAATCATTTAGTTTTCGAAGATCAAAATGGTATGTATTTTTATACTAAATCACTTGGCTTCGGTCCAAATGAGAAACCAATATTCGTAACTTACAAAAGAGAAGACTTTGTTGAACAATCTGAGTCAAATTCTCAAACTGTTGAACAAAATCCTCTCAAAGACCAACTTGAAAAATACCAGAGTTCTACTAAGTTAGAATTAGATTCGCTTAAATCTGGTATTGAAGAATTGAAAGAACTTATTAACCAGAAACCTCACTTTTCTAATAATAGGAAAGGAGGTAAGAATTAATGAATAATCCGATTAATATGTTGTTTCAAGTAATGAAAGCTCGAGGAATTAACTTACCTTCAAATATTAATATGAATGATCCAAATCAGATCATACAGTATTTAATGCAGAATGGTAAGATAACTCAAGAGCAATATAATAAAGCCTATCAACAATTTAGGTCGATGAATAATAATTCTAGGTAATAATTTCCCGATAAGTCATGACTAGACGAAAGGAAATTATGAGTAAAGCAGGATTAAAGGGAGTCTAGTTAACTCCCTCCTGTTTGAAGTAAGGTTTCAATACCTATTGAGAATTATTAAAGCCGGCTTAAGAATTCTTATAAAATAATTCAAAATGGGTATTAAACATAAAAAATATTTTATAAGGAGGATTCTAAAATGATAGGATCAGAAAACAATGGCATGTATATGCCCGTAGCTCCCGCTTATGGTAGCGGATGTAACAATGGTTTTAGTGGAGATTGGGGAGAATGGATCATACTCTTTTTAATCTTTGGAATGTTCGGTAATGGAGGCTGGGGCAATGGCTTTGGCGGAAACAATCAGTTAGGCTATGACTTCCCTTGGCTGCTTAATTCCAATAACAGAACCGTTGACACTGTAACTAATGGATTTGACAATGCTGCAATTACAAGTCAACTTGGAGATATCCAGGGCGCTATTACCAATGGTTTCGCTAACAATGCTACTGCACTTTGTGGAGGGTTCGCCGGTGTTAATGCAACCGTAAATTCTGCACAAAACGCAATAGCTCAGCAGCTTTACACAAATCAGATAGCAGATATGAATCAGAGATTTACTGATGCTATTACTCAGACAAATCAGATGAATAATCTTGCTTCTGGTCTTCAGAATTGCTGCTGCGAGAATAGAGCAGGCTTAGCAGATCTGAAATACACAGTTTCTACTGAGAACTGTGCAGACAGACAGTCAATAAGTGATGGTATTCGTGATATCATTGCTACTCAGACCGCTTCAACTCAGAAGATCTTAGATCAGCTCTGCCAGGATAAGATCGATTCTAAGAATGACGAGATTGCAAGACTTCGCCAGGAAGTTGCTATGAAGGATCTTGCTGCATCTCAGACTGCTCAGAATGCATTTATTCAGAACGGATTTAGCCAAGAGGTTGACGCTCTTTACAACAGGCTCAATAGCTGTCCTGTAAGCACTGTTCCGGTTTTCGGTAAGCAGCCTATTTTTACCTGTGGTAACAATGGTGTAAATTATGCTGGTTGCGGATGCGGAATGGCATAATCAAAATAAGTAGTAAAAAGTAACTATTAACAAATAATATTTAAATCCTTCTAAATTGGGCTAGGAGAGGAGTTGTTATTTATGTTTAAAAATGATTTGACGGGTATGAGATTTGGTAATTTAACCGTAATTGAATTTGCAGGTAATAATCAATATAGAGCTTCTATGTGGCATTGCGTATGTGATTGCGGGAATGAAATAATTACTCGAGGAGAAGATCTTAGATCTGGCAAAACGAAAAGTTGTGGCTGTTTAGTAACAATAAATCATTTTAAGACTCATGGAGAAAGTGATACACAACTTTATCGGAAATGGAATTCAATGTTAAGAAGATGTGAAGATCCATCGCATCATGCATATAAAAATTATGGAGGACGAGGTATAGAAGTTTGTGACGACTGGCACAATTTTACTATTTTTAGAGATTGGGTTAATGAGACACGAACCGATATGAGTCTTTCATTAGACCGCATTGATAATGATGGAAATTATTCACCTGATAATTGTCGTTGGGCTACTGCACAAGAACAACAAAATAATAAAAGATCTAATGTAATGATTACGTATTTTGATGAAACACATTCTTTAATGGATTGGTGTAGAATACTTAATTTACCATATTCACTTATACAATCAAGAATCACAGCTCGTGGTTGGGATTTTTGGACGGCAATATCAACTCCTCTACCGGACCATTATTATGATGGCTATTATGATGAATCTGATTATTATGATTATAATAACTATGATGATTATTATGAAGATCCATCAGAATATAATAGTTATCCATATTATTAGAAGGTAGAAAGGAAATTTATGTCAGCTGAATACAGCAATAGCGCTGATCAACTTGTAGCTGCAGGTGCCAGCGTTATATTTAACGAATCGCCAGTTCCGTGCCGTGAAGGATTGATATATCACAGGGACGGTTCTGGTATATTTAGGCTTGTCAATCGTTTCTTTAGACAGAACTTGAATGTTTGTCAGTGCTGGAAAAGAAATAGTAATTATTTGGTGAGCTTCGGTGCAAATATTGAAATTCCTACTGGCGGTACTGTTGAAACCATCTCATTGGCTTTAGTAGTTGATGGCGAGATAGATCCTAGTGCCATTATGGAAGTTACACCAGCTGCTGTAGAAGAGCCATTCAATGTTAGTGTTAGCGTAATAGCTCAGGTACCCTATATTTGTACTTGTTCAAATGTTTCAATACGTAACATATCAACACAGGCAATTACAGTGTCTAATGCTAACATTGTGATTGACAAAACTTGAAAGGAGAATTCAAAATGGATAATTTAATGCACGAACTTGAGAGAACATGTGAGCGTACAACTAAAGAACTCCATGATCTCAATGACAGATTAGAACAAAATAAGAATTCTATGTCTCCTGCAGATCTTGATATACTCTTTAAGTTGATGGATGTTGTTAAAGATATTAAGTCAACAATAAAGAAAATATATGAGATAGAAGATATGGAAGGTGCTAATGACATGAATTACTCTGGTGCGTATATGTCACAGCCTATGTGGGATAGACGTATGGGTTATTCAGGAAACTCTTATAACGGAACTTATACTGTTAATACTGGTGATGGAAGATATTCTGGCACTAGAGGTATGAGTAGAGGTTATTCGAGAAATTCGGAACGAGATAATATGAGAATGCAACTTGATGACATGCTCAATAATGCTCGTGATGAAAGAGAAGCTGAAACCATAAGAAAAATTATGAATAAGCTTTGATAAGTTCTACTAAAAAGAGCTTAGGGATCAGGATTAGGTGATCTGAAAATGAGGTTCGACTCCTCACCTAAGCCTTACTAAAAAGATAGGGAGGAATATGTATGAAACCATTATATGTAAAAAAGAATGGAGTAGTTAGCAAAGTTTCTGGTATTGCTATGCCTGATACTTATCCTAGTGAAAAAGTTGCATATGATAATACTGATAGTGGATTACAAGCAACTGACGTTCAGGATGCTATAGATGAAATAGTAGATGGTTTGGGTACGGGTGCTAGCAAAGATATTCCTGCTTCAGGTGATGCTGGTAATAATGAACTTGTTTTAGGTAATGATAGTCGACTTAGTGACGCCAGAGAAGCAAGTGATGTTTATTCATGGGCTAAAGCCGAAACAAAACCTACTTATACAGCTTCTGAAGTTGGAGCTATTGCTACTACTGCTAAAGGAGCTGCTAATGGTGTTGCTGAGCTTGATGCTAATGGTTATGTTCTTTCTAGTCAGTTACCTTCATATGTAGATGACATTATTGAGGTTGCTGATTATGATCATTTACCTATTACTGGCGAAAGCGGTAAGATTTATGTAACTCTTGATACTAACTTGACGTATCGATGGAGCGGTAGTGGTTATACAGAAGTTTCTCCTTCATTAGCTTTAGGTGAAACATCATCTACAGCTTACCGAGGCGACAGAGGTAAAACAGCATATGATCATTCTCAGGATACTGGACGAATTACCGCAGCTGTAAGTTCTGGACTCTATAAATTCAGTGCCACAGCTCAAGGCCATATCTCTGGAACTAGTGCTGTTCAGAAGAGTGATATTACAGCTTTAGGTATTCCTGCTCAGGATACTATTATAAAGAATACAGCATATGGTACTTGTAGTACTGCAGGCGATGTAAAAGATAAAGTCGCTACTCTTTCTAATGCAACAAATTGGGTTCTTGAAGTTGGAACTATTGTTGGTATCAGATTTACTTATACAAATACATTTGCTATGTCATCCGGTAATAAAGTTACTTTAAATGTAAATAATACCGGAGCAAAAGTTATTCGTTATAGTGATGATACCTGGACAGGTAGTATGGATATAAAATGTCCTACAGCATATGGTGAAGCTGGTCAAACAATTTACTATATGTATGATGGAACATATTGGGTATGGGTAGGACATAGTAAAGATAATAATACTTTATACAATTTTGTAGGTCGTGAATTTAGATCATGTGATTGGAATGATGCTGGACTAGGTACAGGTTTCGGTGGCGATGCTAATCTTATGGTTGTTAATGGCGTATACTATTATAATTCTAATGGTCCGTCAACTAGTATCGGTGCGTCTGCAGATGATGGTTCTGTATTTGTTCATACTTGTGATGATGGTTATGTTGTACAGATTGCCCAAAACTATGAAACTGGCAATAT